>Ga0180432_10011390_pt1 | contig 10479 bp, 6 predicted proteins | sample SS_ome_10_FD_132414 | JGI IMG/M metagenome (GOLD analysis project Ga0180432, IMG submission 132414) | Hypersaline lake sediment archaeal communities from the Salton Sea, California, USA - SS_1_MS_2 metaG | ecosystem: Environmental > Aquatic > Non-marine Saline and Alkaline > Hypersaline >...
ATCAGTCGGATCGAAGATGCCGCGGATGTCGGTCGCGCCGTAGGTGTCGGCATCGAAATCGATCGACTGGATATGGTCCCCGGCGAGGTTGTAAATCCGAATGACGCAGCGGCGCGGAAGCCCCGCGAACCAGAGATACCGGTCGCGCACCAGCTGGTCGTCCCAGACCGCGTCTCCTCGATACGGGTTGGGGAAGACGATCACCTTCTCTCCCGGCGTCTCCTGGCGCGTTGCCCCCGGAATGGTGAAGATCCGGTTCTGCGCGATCCCCGACTCCAGGGGATCGATCTCGTTGGTGCCGGTATCGAAGCTCGTTACCGAAACCCAGTACTTGAAGCCGTCGCGGAGGTTCTGGATCTCGTAGGTATAGGGGAAACGGGTCGTATCGCCGGCGTCGCCGATCTCGAGGTAAGGCTCGTCGGCGGTGATCGCTTCCAGGCCGGTGTTGAACAAGAGCGAATCGTAGAGGTCGAACTCTCCCAGGAGATTGAAGCCCTCCGTCTTCCCGACCTCGCTCAAATAGATGCGGAAGCCCTCGAAGTCGGTGGTATGGCTCTTGGGATCGATGAAACCGAGCGGGAGATCGTCCCACCAAAGCTGCATGGCGGCATGCCGGTTGATGATCCGGAGAGCGGGCGACGGCGGGGGGACCGGGATGTTGAAGTTCAGCTCGAAGGCACTCTTGGCCCACGCCGCGTTGAAGAGCACATCCTCTTCGGCCGTGCGGGGCGGGTCGGCGTCGGGGGTGTCGATCCCGCCCAGCCAGGCGAACGCGACCACCACCGTATCCCCGGGTTCCAGGAACCAGTGCTCGTTGCCGAGCGAGTCGAGGAAAGACGCCGTCCCCAGCGGGCCGACCGAAAGGAGCGAGACCGGGTCGTTGTTGGGCGCTTCGACCGCCGCGGTGGCGTCGACCGAGCGGTTGCTGAGCGCCTCGTAGCGCTGCGGATCGAGCGCCGGGGTTTCGGGGTTGGTGGCATCCGGGTCCCAGTTCCACCAGTTGAACGAGACCCTCAGGCTGTCGATCGGGATGGGGCGCGTGCCCAGGAGCTGACAGCCGATCCAGGAGGGGCAGTCACCGTCGTCGAGCGTGTAGTGGTGCTCGGTCATGACCCGTAGCGTGTCGCCGTAGTAGCCGATGTCCTTCCGATTGAACCAGCCGCGCGGCGGCCAGGTGTCGTGCTTGCCCTTGTAGCCGGAGGCGAACTCGGCATACATGCCGGCGTAGAGGTCGAAGATCGGATGGGTCGGGTGATCGTTGATGATGTTGAAGTTGACGATGACGATGGCGTCGAAGGGCTCGAAGCTGAACTGGATGATCTCCTGTGAGACCCGCACATGGAGCGGTTGGTGGTCCTCGAGCGGCCGGCCGTGGGCATCGTAGTAGGAGCAGATCAGATCCTGCTCCGACTTGGCATTCACCGGATCGTAGTAGCGGCTGTTGGGAAGGATCGACCGCTCGATGATCGCCGAGGTGTCGGGGAAGAACTCGCTCTCGGTCTGGGAGTCGGAGCTGCCGTAGTATCCGTCGACCGTGGCCGTGGTGGTCAGGGTCTCGGCATCGGCGATCTCGCCGGTCTGGCTGAAGAGCCCGCCGATCCAGATCCCGCCTCGAACCATGTGTTCCTCTTCGCTCCCGAGCGGGTACTCGAGCGAGGGGTCGCGGGAGGCCATGTTGTTGCCGAAGAACCCGTTGTTGTAGAAGGTGAGACCGATCGCATTGGCCGATGTCACCCGGTAGGTGATGGTGTCGGCGGGCACGGGAACGCGCGCGGGGTCGATCGACTGGGGCGCGGGCGGAAGGTGGTCGCCGGCGAGCGCGGGCAGCAGGCCGAGGCCGAGGGCCACGACCGGCAGCAGGCGCCGGATCCTCATCGCGGCGGCCCCGTTCTGTCGCGTTTCCCGTTCCATCGCCATCCTCTTCACTATTGCACCGCCAGTTGCAGGAGCACGATCCGGTCGTTCGTCGAATCGCTCAAGAACACCAGCGAGTCGAGCGCGCAGATGAAGGCGGGCTGATCGACCGGCGGCTCGAGCGGAATCTTGGCGTGCGAGTAGACCGTATCCTCGAAGGAGCCGGTGGTCAGGAACTTCAAGACCTGGTCGTGACCGGTGTCGGCCACGAAGACGAACTCGCCGTTGGGGTCGGCGGCCACGTCATGCGGCCGGGAGAGGAGATCCTCCTCGATCCCGATGGGCTCCAGAATGGCGGCCACGTTCGATTGCTTTGGCTCCAATCGCTGGACCCAGTTCTTCCCCTCGTCGGCCACGATGAGCATCCGGCTGCTGCTGTAGGCGATGCCGCGGGGATCAATGACGTAGCCGCTACCGGTGCCGTAGTCGGAGACGACGTGCTGACGGTTGCCCCAGCGGTCGTAGGCCTGAATCGTGTCGCGCGCGGCGTCGCTGACGTAGATCGTGAGCGAGGGGTCGGCCGCCAACCCATCGAACCTCCGCCACAGGCTGTCGGTGAAGGTGTAGAGCGGCTCGCCGCCGAGCCAGTAGTAGATCTTGCATGTCATGTCGGCCGAGTCGGCGACGATCACGAAGAGCGAGTCGCGTTTGGTGACGGTGACCTGGACGGGCTTCTGGAGGCCCTCGAACTCCGAGACCATCGAGGGGGTGAACGGATAGAGGCGGGTGCTCGAGTAGACGCCGAGACGGTGGTTCTCCTCGATGACGAAGACGTAGAGGCCCGAGACCGCCAGGTCCGAGGGAGAGGGGACGGTCCAGACCGAGAGCAGGTTGTAGGTACCGGGCTTCGGGATCGGGAGCACCTCGTCGGGCTGCTCGGGCAGCTCGATCTGCTGCCCGCATCCGAGCGCCCATAGGAGCGCCAGCACGGAGGCGGCGAAGACGCGGCGCCGGGCGATGTGAGCTCTCCCTACCATAGGCATCCCACGGTCCAGCGGTGGATATCCCCGAAATAATCCCCGGCAGCATACGCATAGTCGACGTTGAACACCTGCTCGCCGAAGCGTGCACGCACGCCGACGCCGGCGTTCATCTTGAGCTCGTCGGCCGAGAAATCGTAGCCGGAGCGCAAAAAGAGCCGGCGGCCCAGATCGAGCTCGGCCCCCAGCCGCAGCGCCTCCCGGTTGTCCGCCGGGTGGCCGATCTCGATCGCGGTCACCAGCTTCCAGCTCTCGCCGCTGATCGGATCGCCGGCGAAGCTGAATCGGAAGAAGGTCGGGGGGCTGAAGCTCTCGTAGTCGATCGAGGTGCCGTTGCGGCGGCTGGTATATGCCCCCGAGGGTGTCAGGTCGGGGCCGAAGTTCGAAAGCGCCAGTCCGATCCGTACATCGCGGTAGCCGACGAAGTAGATCGCACCGGCATCGAAGAGCCACGTGGTGAGATTCGGGCCGCCGACCTCGGTTCCCATCCCTTCGCGGAAGACCTTGGTGGCGACGCCGAAGTTGAGCTTGTCGGTGAGGGCGCGGGAGAGGCCGAGGACGACCGAGAGGGCCGTGTAGCTGAACTCGCGCCCGGTGCCGAGGGGATGATACTCGTCGGTCTCGTCCATCGTGGCGCAGAGACCGGTCATCCCCACGCCGATCGCACCCCGAATCGGCTCGAAGGGAAAGCTGACGGCGATGCCGCCCGCCGGAATACCGGTCGGCATCTCCATCGCCGAGAAGCGTACGCCGCGTGCGTTCTCGATCCCGAGACCGGCGGGGTTCGAGAAGAGCGCCTCGGGTCCCCGGACGTGCCCGCTGGTGGCGCCCGCCAGGGCGGCCGTGCGCGCGTCCACGGGCACCTTCAGAAATGTGCCCGACGAGGTGCCGATCCGCTGGCCGCCGAGGTCGGTCTGCGCGGCGGCCGGCCCCGCGGCGAGGGCGAGCAGGAGGAGAGCGGTGCGGCGCCTACCACTCATAGCTGATCCCCAGCCGGAAGGTCCTCGGCGTGCCGAAGTAGGACGGATTGCTCAGCTCGTAGTAGCGGGCCTGGAACTCCTTGTTCACGTACTCCTGCACCCCGGGGGTCACGCTTTCGCGGATTGCCTCCAGGTTCTCTTCGACGTAGGTGAGGATCTCATCGTCGGTCGGCGGGCTGCCGTTCGTATCCGCGTACTCCTCGATCCAGGTCGTGATCTCGTGGACCACCGCCCACTGGATCGCCTCCTCGAGATAGGCCGGGTAGTTGCTCGGGTCGTCGGTGGGCAGAACCAGGCTTCCCTTACCCGGTTCGTAGGGTTTGCCGGTGACGTAGTCGAAGACCTGCGGCGTGCGGTAGTCAAACAGGTTGTAAACGTTGAAATTGAGCTGGAAGCGCTTGTCCCCGAGGCGGAAGCCCTTGGTGGCCGAGAGGTCGAATGTCGAATCGTAGGGGCCGTTGCGCGAGTAGTCGCCCCCCACGGCATCGCCGAGGGCATTGACCGGGGTGTAGGGGCGCCCGGAGCGGATCATGTAGGAGATCCCGAGCGAGAAGTCGCCGGGCAGCCGGAAGCCGAACCACTTGGGCGCCTGCTCGTTCTCCTTGATGCGGAGGTTCAGGCGTGCGGTGAACTTGTGGGGGCGGTTCCACCAGAGGAACTCCTCGCCGAGGCTCGTCTCGCGGGAGTCGCCCCCCGTTTCCTGGATCAGCTTCGTCTTGTTCGGATCCGAGCTCTTCCCGCGGGCGACCGAGTAGGTGTAGGAGAGGGCTCCGGAGATGAAGTTCTCCCGCTTGCGGAGCAGGCTGAGCTCGATGCCGCGCGAGCGGGCGTAATCCATGTTCCAGTACATGAAGAAATTGCTCCGCGAGGTGGTGCGCTCTTTCATCACCAAGCGGATGCTGGTCGGGTAGTCGTACATGTCGCGCCAGAAGAGGGTGGCCTTGGCGGCGGTCGCCTCGGTGAACTGGTAGCCGGTGCCGATCTCGTAGGAGACCGAGATCTGCGGATTGAGTGTCGGGTTGCCGATCCGCGGATACTCCTCGCCCGACTGGGAGCTCGACTTGGCGTAGACGTAATAGTAGGGCGGCCGCTGACTGTAGTGACCGTAGTTGAAGAAGAGGTGGGCGCGGTCATGGATCGGGAAGGAGACGCCCACCCGTGGGCTCAGGTGCCCCTTGTACCGGTGGCCGAACGCCTCGTGGGTTTCTTCGTAGTACTTCTGCCTCAGTTCGGGAGTGAAGTGGGGGCGCTCCATCGCATCGAGCGCCCGCTCGACCTGCCGGCCCGGGAACGAGACGTCGTAGGTGAGACCCAGGTTGACCGCCATCCCCTCGTGCTCGAAGCTGTCCTGGACGTAGAGGTTCCCGACGCTGGGTGTGACGTGGAAGAGGTCGAAGGCGTTTCCGAGGGGGCGGCTGTCGTCACCGTCCTCGGTATAGGGATCGATGTAGACGCTGTTGGCGTCGAGCGCCATGTACTGCACGTCGTGATACTCGGCCGAAAGCCCGGCCTCCAGGCTGTGGGTGCCGAGTTGGACGTTCCAGGTGTTGGCGGCTCCCCAGACGACGGCGTAGCGGTCGCGCCAATCGCCGGCGTCACCGACATCGATGAAGTAGGGCGTATCCTCGAAGCCCGCGACGTCGAGCATCTCGACGTCGCGGCGATCGTCATACTCCGAGTAGTGCTTGCCGGCCACATCCCGGCGCCGACCGGAGTAGTGTCGCCAGAGGCGAAGGTCGGTCCGCGTTTTAAGCCCCAGCGTGCGGTTCCAGTTGAGGCTCAGGATGTTGACGTCCCGGTTGTCGGTGTAGTGGCCGTCGAGGTGCTTCGACCAGGACCAGGGAAAGCGGTTGACGTTGCGGTCGATGTCGCCGATGTCGGCCGAGCCCCAGTCGTGCGTGAAATTCAGGCTTTTGGTCCAGGTGAAGGAGAATTTGTTGGCGGCATCGGCCCTCCAGGCGCTCTTGACCACCGCCCGCCAGCGATTGCTTCCGTAGGGGTAGAAGAAGCGACCGTACCGGAAGTCCTGGCCGAATACCCGGTCGCGGACCGAGGAGTTGAGCGTCTTGCCCCCCGGCTCGGCCGGGACGTAGCTGCCCGCGCCGTCGGCCAGGTCGCAGGAGAGGCTGCCGTAAAAGGTCACATCCGGTTGATCGGCGCCCAGGAGGCGGAGGATGGGGGTGGCGATGATGTTGGGTCCGCTCACCTCGGTGTGGATGTTGTGCACGTTCCGCTCGTCGAAGAGGATGTCGCTCTCGTAGGTCATCGCGCCGTGCCAGCGGCGGGTGCCTTCCTTCAACTGCGTGTCGATTACCCCCGACATCGCCTGGCTGTACTGCGCGCTGAAACCGCCCGTGACGACATCGACTTTGCGGGCGGAGCGGACGGCGATCTCTGAGCCCTCCGACTCTCCCGAGAGCACATCGCGTACCTTGACCCCGTCGACCACGAAGAGGTTCTCATCGGCGCGCCCGCCACGGAAGTGAAGCCGGCCCTGCTCCTTGACGACGCCCGGTTGCTGAGCGACGACGTGATCGATCGTCGGGGCTTCGGTGATCAGCGATTGCAGCTCCTGGGCGTGGAGGGTGTGGGAGGTCGAGGTCTTTGAAACGTCGATCACGGGGCGCTCGGCCCGAATTTGAATTGGATCGATCGTTCCGGCGATCGTTTCCCGCAGGCGGAAGGCGAGGCGCACCGGCTCGTCCTCGTTCAGTTGGATCGTTTCCTCGGCCGGCTCGTAGCCGATGAAGGTGACGACGACCGTCACCTCGCCCGGATCGATCCCCTCGATGAAGAAGGTGCCGTCATCTTGGGAGATGGTTCCGATTCGGGTTCCCGAGATGACGACGTTGGCGAAGGCGAGCGGTTCCCCGCTGCCGGCGTCGAGGACCCGACCTTCGATGCGGGTTGCCGCGGCAGCATCCGGGGCTAGGGCGGGTGTGCCCAAGAGGAGGAGAAGGAGAGCCGACATCCACCACCGTTGCGCCCCCGCGCACTCGACGCGACTCGTCTCCGGGGGGATGCCGAGGATGCCTGCAATCATTGCCTGCCTGACTGCCGTTGCGTGGACCGGGGTGCCTCCTGGCCTCCGGTTCGCCTCTCCGTGCCGGTGCCCACGCCGGGGGGTCGATCCGGCGAGAACCTCAGGCTAGCAGCGGCCCCTTCGGGGGGTCAAGTGCTCTACGGCGTCCCGCGGAACTCGTGGAAGGCGTCGGGCAACAGCGCTTGACGATCGAGGCGGACGGGCGGCTCATCGCCGCGCTGGAGGTGAAACTCGGCCTCGGGGGCCAGCTCCTGCCAAACCTGTAGGCATCGCCCGCAAGGGTGATCGGCTGCGCCGGCCGGGACCCAGAGGGCGATCTGCCGGACGGGGGAGGTCGTGGCCGCCCGGGCGGCCGAGATGGCCACCTGCTCGGCACAGACCGAGAGCCCGGGTGAGGTGCGGATCGAGACCGCGATGCCGGGGAAGCGGGACCCATCCCTGGTGACCGCGATCGCGCCGGCCCGCTCCGTCGGCAGAGCGGAAGATCGGTGGGCGACCGCCCGGGCGTCGGCCAGGAGGCGGCGGGCGGCGTCGTCGGTGTCAGCCATCGATCCTTCTCTCCTTCCGATAGGCAGCCAATCGGGCGACCACCTCGTCGACGGTGGTCGGGACCATGAGCGATGCCCTTAGCTTGGCGGCACCGGGGAGTCCGCGCAAGAACCCGCGATGCAGCTTGCGAGCCTCGATGACCCCACGCCACTCGCCCTTTTCCCGGACGGCTTCCCGCACGTAGCCGAGGAGCACCTCGATCCTCTCCTCCGGGCTGGGGGGGGCGCAGCGCTGCCCGGTATCGAGGTAGTGTCTGATCTCACGAAAGATCCATGGGTTGCCGGTGGCGGCCCGTCCCACCATCACCGCGTCGCAGCCGGTCTCCTCGAACATGCGCTCGGCGTCCTCGGGGGTCTGCACGTTTCCGTTCCCGATCACGGGGATCGAAACCGCCTCCTTGACCCGTTGGATCCAAGACCAATCGGGGACCGCACCGTAGGTCTGACTCCGCGTGCGCGCATGGACCGTGACCGCTCGCGCCCCGGCGCGCTCCAGGCGCCGGCAGACGTCAAGGACGTTGATGCTCTCCAGGTCCCATCCCAGACGCACCTTGGCGGTCACGGGGAGCGTGAGCGCCCGGACCACCTCACGCGTCATCTCCTCCAGCTTTTCCGGCGTCCGCAGGAGCCCGGCCCCGCCGCCCTTCCCGGCCACCTTGCGGGCCGGGCAGCCGAAGTTGAGGTCGACGCAGTCGGGGCCCGCGCCCTCGGCCAAACGTGCCCCCGCCACGACCGACTCGATCCGGCTGCCGAAGACCTGGATCGCAACCGGGTGCTCGTCGTCGGCCAACGTCAGCTTCGAGAAGCTCTTTGGTGCGTCGTGGATGAGGCCCTCGACCGAGACGAACTCGGTGGTGACCATGTCGGCGCCGTATCGGCGCGCCAGCCGGCGGAACGGCCGGTCGGTGATCGAGTCCATGGGCGCGAGCAAGAGGGGGCGCTCACGCGTCACGCCGGGAATGCTGACCGAATCCTTGCACACGGAAAACGCTCCGGATGGCAAACTTCCCAATTCCTCCTCTGGCGAATCCGCCGCGGGAACCCTACTGTTACCGTGTGGGTGGACGGGAGGCAAGGGCGAGGACGGGGTGCAAGAAAACTGGACGGCCGGCGAAGGGAACCAGGGTAGGCAGTCGACTAGAGAAAGGGAAGATGCAAAATCCCGGTTGTTCCTTTTCTCAGCCCTTTGCTACGATCTGGATAAGGAGCCGGGATGGCGCATCGAAGAGAAAGCGGCGACCTAGGGGATCCCGAGGAGAGCATGAACGATCAATCGAAGAGAACCACGATCCGCGCGGCCAGGCAGGCGCGGGTTTCGGGAGGCGGAAGCTCGGATCGCGAGCTACGCGCGTTGATCTCCCTGCTCTCGGACGACGATCAAAAGATCGTCGCGATGGTCTGGGAGAACCTGCTCGCGCTGGGGGAGGCCTCGTTGCCCTTCCTGGAGGATGTGTCGGAAGCACCCGATCCTCGGCTCCGTTTGCGCGCCCGGCATGTGGCCTCCCAGATCCTGACCGAACTGCTCGAGAAGCGCTTTGCGGACCTCGCGGACCAGGACGAGGGATCGTTCGATCTGGAAGACGCCCTTTGCGTGGTGGCGCGGATCGAATACCCCCATCTCGATCCGGCCGAGGTGACCGAGGGGCTGGAGGCTTTGGCCGACGGGCTGCGGCCGCAGATGCCCCGGGTCGCGCCACCCCGGGAGAAGATCGAACTCTTGAACCAGTACCTCTTCCGGGAAGTTGGATTCCGTGGCAACGCGAAGGACTACTACGATCCGGACAACAGCTACATCAACAAAGTGCTCGAGCGTCGCCTCGGTATTCCGATATCCCTGGCGGCGATCACCATCTTGGTCGGCCGTCGGCTGAACCTTCCCCTCTACGGGGTGGGGTTGCCGAAGCACTTCGTCGTGAAGTACCAAGATCCGACCTCCGAGCTCTTCATCGATCCCTTCAACGGTGGGCGCGTCTTCAATCGCAAAGAGTGCATGCAGATGCTCACCAGTGACGGCTACTACTTCCGCGAGTCCTTCGCTTCCGAGTATCTCTCGATCAGCTCGCCCCGCGACATCGTCATCCGCATGCTCCGCAACCTCGTGCTGATCTACTCGAAGCTGAAGGACAAGTCGCGGGTCAAGAGGCTCTCCCGCTACGTCGAGATCCTCCGCACCCGCGAGAAGGCCCGCTAGCCCCGCTTGTGGAATCCTCCCCGGCGGCGTATGCTGTCTCCCTCGTGTCCGTGGACGATGACCCGGGAGAGGGAGAGGAATGCGCACCATTATCGAGCCTTTCAAGATCAAATCGGTCGAACCGATCCGGATGACCGATCGCGCGGAGCGCGAGAAGATCCTGGCGGAGGCCGGGTACAACGTCTTCTCGATCAAGGCCGAGGATGTCCTGATCGACTATCTGACCGACAGCGGCACCTCGAGCATGAGCAGCGATCAGTGGGCGGCGATGATGCGAGGGGATGAGTCATATGCCGGGTCGCGCTCCTTCTTCCGTTTCGAGGGGCAGGTGAAGCGCATCACCGGGTTCAAGAACATCATCCCGACCCATCAGGGGCGCGCGGCGGAGAAGATCCTCTTCAACGTGCTGCGCCAGCCCGACAGCGTCTACCTCGGCAACACCCACTTCGACACCACGCGCGCGAATATCGAATACCTGGGCGGCACCGCGATCGATCTGGTCATTCCCGAGGGGCTCGTGCCGTCGAAGATCCATCCCTTCAAGGGCAACATCGATCTCGGCCGGCTGGCCGAGCACCTGGAGACCTACGCCGACCGGGTGCGGGGGGTGATCCTGACGGTCACGAACAACTCCGGCGGGGGCCAGCCGGTGAGCATGGCCAATCTGCGCGAGGCCTCGAAGCTTGCGCGCCAGCACGGCGTGCCCTTCATCCTCGATGCTTGCCGCTTCGCCGAGAACGCCTACTTCATCAAACTGCGCGAAGAGGGCTATGCCGAGAAGAGCGTGCTCGAGATCGCGCGCGAGATGTTCTCCTACGCCGAC
>Ga0180432_10011391_pt1 | contig 10478 bp, 10 predicted proteins | sample SS_ome_10_FD_132414 | JGI IMG/M metagenome (GOLD analysis project Ga0180432, IMG submission 132414) | Hypersaline lake sediment archaeal communities from the Salton Sea, California, USA - SS_1_MS_2 metaG | ecosystem: Environmental > Aquatic > Non-marine Saline and Alkaline > Hypersaline >...
AGCGGCATTACGTATAATTGAGGAAATAGGATGTAAGGTAAACTCTGAAATAGCACTGGAAGCCCTGGGAGCAGCCGGAGCCAGTGTGGACAAAGAACAACAGCGGGTGCGTTTGCCCCGGGAAAAGGCGATGGCGCTAATTGGGAAGGCCCCTTCCGAGGTTAGACTCTGCGGTCGTGATGAGAAGCACGACATTCATCTGGGCGGTACCCGGGTTCACACCGGGACCGGAGGCACGGCTCTCTACATTTACGAGCCGGAAACCGGGCAGAAGCGCCAGGCGACCCTGACCGACCTGAAACGCATCGCCAAGCTGGTGGATAATCTGGACAATATCCATCTTTTCTTGCTGCCGACTTATCCCAACGAACTGCCGCTGGAGCAGGTTGACGTCAACCGCTTCTTTGCCGGCCTTGACAACACCACCAAGCATATCATGGGTGGGGTCTATACGCTCGATGGAATGCGGCAGGTAATTCGGATGGCCGAGATGGCGGCTGGCTCGGCGGAGGCGCTGCGGCAGCGACCCCTAGTCTCTATTATAGCTTGCAGCATCAGCCCCTTCATCATTGACGGCGAATACGGCGACATGGTGGTCGCTATCGCCGAGAGCGGCATTCCACTGGTATGCCCGGCGGAGCCGTTGTGCGGGGCAACCTCGCCGGTGACGCTGGCTGGAAACGTGGTTGTCCAGACGGTGGACTCGCTGATGGGGATTATGTTAGCCCAGGCGGTTAACCCGGGGGCCCCGGTTATTTTCGGCTCGGTAGCTACCAGCACCGACCCCAGAGACCTCAAGTACCTGGCCGGTTCGGTTGAGATGGGCCTGATAAACGCCGCCGGCGCGCAGATGGCACAGTTTTACCAGTTGCCATTCTACGCCACTGGCGGTATGACTGACTCTAAAGTGCTGGATTCCCAGAGCGGTTATGAATCGGCTATTACCAGTCTGCTTTGTGCTTTAGCTGGCGCCAATTTCATACATGACGCAGCCGGGCTTATGGAATTCGCCATGACGGTTTGTTATGAGAAGTATGTAATTGATAATGAGATACTGGGTATGGTGATGAGGGTGGTTGAGGGCATAAGGGTGGATGAGGAAACTCTGGCTTTTGACCTTATCAAGCAGATGGGGCCGGGCGGTAATTTTGTCACCGCCAAGCACACCCGGCGCTTTATGCGCAAAGAGCACTACCAGCCCACGCTGAGCGATAGGGACAATCGGGAGGAATGGGAAGCTGAGGGTAGTAAAACCACCTGGGAGCGTGCCTCCGAATCGGTGCGAACGATTATAGATAGCCATACTGGAGGCTTGCCCGATGCGGTAAGGCATCAGGTATTATCGGAAATAAAAGGAATTGTGGACTGACATATGCTGGTAATTGGTGAAAGGATAAACGCCTCAAACCGGTCTGTGGGCGAAGCTATCGCCAGGAAAGATAGTGAACTCGTGGCGAATCTGGCTAAGGCTCAGGCCGAGGCCGGGGCTGATTACATTGATGTAAATGCCGGTGCTAGCAAGGGCTCTGGCCATAGCGAGATGGATGCCATAGAGTGGCTGGTGGAGGTGGTTCAGACAGCCACGGACAAGCCGCTGGCTATTGACAGTGAATCCCCGGATGTCATTGAGGCGGCTCTGCGCAAGTACCGCGGCGAAAAGGTAATGATTAACTCCGTCACCGCCGAAAAGTCGAGGCTGGATTCTATTGGTCCCCTGGCCGCCAGGCATCAGGCAAGGCTGGTGGCACTGTCTATGGGCGAAGATGGCATACCGGATACGGCAGAGAAGCGGCTGGCTGCCTGTGAAATAATAATGACGCATCTGATAAAGCTGGGCATGCCGGCAGAGCATGTGTTTTTTGACCCCCTGGTGCTTCCGATTTCCGTGGATCCCAGCCAGGGACTGGTTACGCTGAAAACCCTGGAGCAGATTAAATCCCGCTATCCGGCAGCCAAAACCGTGATGGGGCTAAGCAACATCTCCTTTGGGCTGCCGGAGAGGAAGCTGATCAACCGGAACTTCCTGGTGATGGCGGCCTATGCCGGGCTTGATGCCGCCATCCTTGACCCACTTGATGCCAAGATGATGAGCCTGACCAGGGTGGCTGATATGCTTACGGGGAAGGACCCCATGTGCCGGGGCTACCTCAGGGCACACCGCAGTGGCAGGATAGTGGGCTAGTCTGCGGGGGCTACTACATTTGGAGAGTGAAGATGACAGAGGAAATAATTAGTTTAATTCGAGAAAACGTCGTTCAGGGTAGAGTAACGCGGGATGACGAAGGCATGGACGAGGGTATGGTGGGTCAGCCCGGGGTAACCGAGCTTATCGAGGAGGCTCTTGCTTCGGGTATGGGTCTATCGGACATAATCAGTAAGGGACTCACCGAGGGAATGACCATCGTAGGGCAGAAATTTGAGGCTGAAGAATATTTCATTCCCGATATGCTGGCTTCGGCCGAAGCCGTGGGGGCTGCTATGGAGATGCTGGAGCCTCACCTCACCAGGAGCGGCATCAAGTCCAAGGGTAAGATAGTTGTCGCCACGGTAAAGGGAGACCTTCACGACATTGGTAAAAACATCGTAACAATACTGTTGCGGGGGGCAGGTTATATCGTTAAGGACCTGGGAAATGACATCGAACCTCAAGCCATTGTGGAAGCGGTCAGGGAGGAAAAACCCGAGTTCCTGGGGCTATCGGCACTGCTCACCAGCACCATGGTAAATATGGGAGATACTATTAAGGCTCTCACCGAGAGCGGCCTCAGAGATGAGGTCAAGATAATCATTGGCGGGGCGCCTGTCTCGGAGGAATTTGCCGGGAGTATAGGTGCTGACGGCTATGGCGCCGACGGCTTTCAGGCGTTAGCCGTGGTAGAGTCTTTGAGCTCCGGTACCGCTGGCAGTAAGTAGTGATTCCCAGCTTGCGAAACTGTTAATTTGACGAGGAGGAACGAAGTGCCCAGAGAAGGAATTTTAGTTAATAAACCCCTGGAAAGAATATCCAGCGAGCAAGTTCAGCAGATTCATGAGGCTTCCATACAGATTTTAAAAGACCCCGGACTCCTATCCTTTAACCGCAGGGCAGCTGAAATATTCCACGGCCACGGCGCCGAGGTTACCGATGTTTCCGGTGACGGGTCTCCCTGCTGGCTGGTGAAAATCCCGGAGAAACTCGTTGCCGACGCCTTGGCCAGTACCCCCAAGACGGTTAAGCTGGGTGCCAGAAATCCCGAAAATACCCTGGTGATGAAGGGCGATGAGCCGCGGGTATTCTTTATCACTGGCTCCGAAACGAATATCTGGCTTGATGTTGATTTTCCAACCTACGTTAGTAAATCCGATGCCAGTAAAGAGATTAAGGTGCCGGAGTTTCACCAGCGACGGGGTATGGTTGCCGACCTGTGCGACTCGGCGCATGTCTGTGAGCACCTTGAGACTGTCGATGGCTATATACGGACGGTAAATATCCAGGATAAGGATATTAACGAAGATAATAAAGACGTCAATAAATTCTTTGCCTCTCTAAATAACACTACCAAGCATGTAATGTCGGGGCTAACCAACCTGAAACAGCTGGACAACGTGGTGAAGATGGCGGAACTCATAGCGGGGGGCAGGGACAAACTTAAGGAAAATCCCATCATTTCTTTCATCACCTGTCTGGTTAAGAGCCCGTTGCAATTCGTTGATGATACCACCGAGACTTTTATGGAAGTTTGCCAGAGAGGGCTGCCCATAGTGGTTTCCTCCTCGCCCCAGGCCGGGACCTCGGCTCCCATCAAGGAAGCCGGCATTATGGCTCAAATAAATGCCGAAGTCATCGCCGGCATAACGCTTGGACAGCTGGTAAATAAAGGAACGCCGGTACTCTATGGGAGCGTGCCGGTAATGGCACGGATGGATACCCTCGGTGATTCCTACGGCTCGGTGGAAACCAGTCAGTATAATATTGACTGTGTCCAGATGGCACGGTTCTACAAGATACCCAACTACTCCACGTCGGGCGTCTGCGACCCCAAGATACCGGGACAGCAATCGTCAATCGAGCGGCTGTTCTCGAATATCGTGGTTGCCTTGAGCGGGCCCCAGTTTCTGCACTGTGCCTTTGGCCTGCTGGACTGTAATTCTATCTTTTGTTTGTTACAGGCTGTCCTGGATGATGCCCACTTCAAGAGGATTAAGTTTTTCCTGAATTCACCGCGGATTAACGAGCCGGAGCTTACCGGAATTCAGCAGCAAATAAGAGAAGTCGTGGCCACGCCGCAAAAGATGTTCATTCGCCATATTCGTCCGGTAATGCGTAGCGGAGAAATCTCGGCACCCTATCCCTTTGAAGGGGATGGCAGTAGTGATAACGTGTTCGCTTTAGCCTATGAGCGGTTGCAGGAGCTTCTGGCAAAGCCTGTGGAGCATATAGACGAGGCGGCCACTTCTAAAATATTCCAGGAGATTCCCGGCCTGTTGCCCAGGCTGAATGTATACAGAGAGGGGAGATAGACATGAGTGAAGACATTGTAGCCACGCTCAAGGAGAATGTTATACAGGGAAGAAAGACCAAAGAAGATGAAGGCATTGAAGAATCACTATCAGGGACACCGGGCGTGGTGGAGCTGACTGAGCTGGCTCTGGAGAAAAACATTCCGCCGGAGGAAATTATCACGCAGGCTCTGACCTCAGGAATGCAGGTTGTGGGCGAAAAGTTTTCGACAAAGGAGTACTTTATCCCGGATATGCTGGCCTCTGCCGAGGCAGTCGGCGCTGCTATGGACATACTGAAGCCGCTCCTTGAGGCAGCCAACGTGGAAACGAAGGGCAAATTCGTCATAGCCACGGTGAAGGGGGACATCCACGATATAGGAAAGAACATTGTGGCTATACTGCTCAGGGGCGCCGGTTACGAGGTTAACGACCTGGGTATAGATGTGCCGGGGGATAAGATTGTCAGTGTTGTCAGGGAGGAAAAGCCGGATTACGTCGGGCTTTCAGCCCTGCTTACGACGACCATGGTGGAAATGGGAGTGGTCATCGAGGCGCTGGAGGAGAACAGCCTCAGAGATAAAGTTAAGGTTCTGATTGGTGGAGCTGCTGTTTCGGAGGAGTATGCTAAGGAGATAGGAGCTGATGCCTATTGTATTGATGGCTTCCGCGCCATTCAGGTACTTGATGATTTCCAGTAAGTAAAGGCATAGCTCAGACATAGTGATTTTGAAGGAAGGTGATTATTTATGTGCGGTATAGCTGGATGTTTTGGAGTAAAAGATACGCAGACCATCAATCGTATGCTGGATGCGTTGCCCCATCGAGGGCCGAATGACCGTGGTATTCACACATTTGGTAACATAGTATTTGGGCATACGCGTCTATCAATAGTTGATGTGGCGAAGGGCCACCAGCCGATTCTGGCCAACGGCGGCAGGTCAGGAATCATCTGCAATGGTGAAATATATAACTTTATGAAGCTCCGGGAAAGACTCGTCTCCAAGTACCCGTTCACGACCAATTCCGACACCGAGGTCATTCTGCATCTCTATCAGGAAAAGGGGCCGGAGTGCGTCAAAGAACTGGACGGCATGTTCGCCTTTGCCATCTTCCATGGCGACGATTTCATGCTGGCCCGCGACCCCATCGGCATCAAGCCGCTCTATTACGGCTATGTCGACAACAAGCTATATTTTAGCTCCGAGCTGGGCGCCATGAGTCTGGCCGGCGTGGAAGAGGTGCATGAATTCCCATCCGGATACTATTACACTCCTAAAGAAGGGTTTGTGCAGTACTACCAGGTTCCGGAGATTCAGGACCATCTGCTGACCGATGTGGAAGAGACATGCAAGTTAATCAGAGAGACCTTCATCAGGTCGGTTAAAAAGAGACTATTGGCGGATAAGGAAATTCATGTGGGCTCTTTCTGCAGCGGCGGCATCGATAGCAGCCTGGTGGCGGCCATTGCGGCCGATGAGATTCCCCATCTGCATACCTTCGTGGTGGGCATGGTTGATGAAAATGGCAACGAGAGCGACGACCTCAAGGCTTCTCGCGTTGCCGCCGAGCATATCGGTTCAACGCATCACGAATATATTTTCACCGAGGATGATTATTACGAGGCGCTGCCGATTGTTATCAATAAGCTGGAGAGCTATGACCCGTCCCTGGTGCGCTGTGCCGTCCCCTGCTACTTCACCTGCAAGTGTGCCGCCGAGTATGTGACGGTGGTGCTGACCGGGGAAGGCGCCGACGAGTTGTTCACCGGCTATCACTACATGAAGCACTACCCCGTGGATGTGCTTAACAAAGAGGCCCACCGCTGTATCGGCAACCTGCACAATATCAACCTGCAGCGAGCCGACCGTATGGGTATGTATTTCAGCCTTGAGTTGAGAGTGCCTTTCTTGGATGTAGAAATGGTTGACCTCTCCATGAAGATTCCCCCCGAGCTCAAGATACGCGAGTCGGAAAAGGTAGGTGACAAGATTGAGAAATGGATTCTGAGGATGGCTTTTCAAGACACTAACTACCTGCCTGATGATATACTGTGGCGCTACAAGGTGCAGTATACTCAGGGCGCCGGCTGTGAGAGCCTTGGGGAAACACTGGCGGAGAGCGAGGTCAGCGAGGACGAGTATGAGCGCATCAAGGCTGAGAATCCCAAGGCGACGATTAACAGTCGGGAGGCCGCCTACTACTTTAAGATATTCCGCAAGTATCATCCACAGGACTCCGTACTCGGTTCTATCGGCATCTGGACCGGATTTGATTTCGCCGAGGAGAGAGAACGCGTTCGGGGCACCATGGATGGTGACCTGAAGCACGTACGCGAAGAGACACCCGCTGAAGCGAAGTAGCCAATGAGATGGACGATATTAGGCTCCGGGGGATGTATGGTTATCCCCAAGCCCCTGTGCCGGTGCCGCGTCTGTCGGGAAGCCAGGGAAAAGGGCATCCCGTATGCCAGAACCGGCCCGGCCGCTTTCCTGCATGATATCAACCTGCTGATAGACACGCCGGCGGAGATTATAAGCCAGCTCAATCGTGCCTCTATTCGCCGTATTGACTACCTTACCTTCTCGCACTTAGACCCCGACCATGTGGAAGGGTGCCGGATGGTAGAGCAGATGGCGCTTGATTTCCGCACCTGGCGTGCCTACCCGAAAAAGCAGATTTGTCTGCTGCTCCCCGAACAGCTAAGCGAACCCTTGAAGAGGCTCAGGTCTCAGTACGGCGCTATCGTTGATTTCTACCGGGAGAGCGGTTTTCTCCGGCTTGAGCTTTTCCGTGATAAAATCCAGCTCGGAGAGGTGGGGATAACGGCGATACCCGTAGACCGGGGTTCCCAGATAGCCTTTGTTTACGTCTTTGAGAAGTCAGGGCGCCGGGTGGTCTATGCTCCTTGTGACATCAAGCCCTTCCCAAAGAACAGGGATGAGGTTCAGCGTGCCGACCTCCTGGTTATCCAGCCGGGTATCTTTGAAGAGGGGCTGAAGCACGGTTTCAGGTACCCACCCGACCATATCTCCAGAAAAACTCTCTATACCTTCGAGCAGACTATGGCTCTGGCAGCAGAAATAAAAGCCGGGAAGGTTGTCTTTGTTCATCTGGAAGAATACTGGAACCGGGGCTATGACGATTACCGCGCCCTGGAAGCCAAGTACCCAAAAATCCGTTTTGCCTATGACGGCATGCAGTTAAGAGTGTAAACAGATAGGCAACGTGCCGGATTTGTTCAATCGACTATTAACTCGTATTCGGCTTTGCCTTTTTTAATATCTATCTTTAACGCTACACGCTTCCCCTCGGCGAGAAGCCTTTCTGATTCATCGCGCAGCCGCTTGGAGGTTGGAGACTGCAGGAAAGATACCAGAGCCTCAAATCTCTGCATAGCATTCTCGTCTTCCTCTTTTTCCCGAAGCAAAAGCATAAGGCAATTGTTGAGTTCATGCTCGGCGAGGCATTTTAAACACTTACCCGGGATTTCCTTGGTTGAGTATCCGGGCTCAAGTTCAAAAGAATCCATAAGTCTCACCCTTTCGTTTCATTACGCTTAACAACAGTTCCTAGTGCGCTTGAAAGCACACCCTCTCCAGGCCAAGCAAGGCTGACACTCCCGCGCCGGTGACGCCAAAATTAATCAGTCGCTTGCCCTGTGATACAGCCTCGTCTCGAATTCCGTCAAAGGTATTGTTGACAATGGTGCTGCTGGTAGCCAGCAGCAGGTCACACCATTTGATTAGCTTTTCGGTCTCGTTTCTACCATCCCAGATTTCGGCGCCAAATTTTAGCGAGCCGATGTTCTTAGGGTTGAGGTCGGTGCACTTTACGTTGTCGGCGCCAAAGGTGTCCACCAGGTTTTCCAGTATAGCTGGCTGGTATCCCACCATGCCAACCTTAACCCTTCCGTAGTTGGTCAGGATATATCGGGCAATCTCGGCACCGCATTTCTCCGGCTCTTCGTCGCGGCAATGGCGGGCCCCGGTAGCAATGCCCAGCTGGGCTGCTACCGCGTTGAGCGTAGCCACAAATATCGCCCTGTTATCCTTAGTTTCCAGTTTCAGGCTCATAACGTCCTTCAGGAGACCGGTGAAGTCGTGAGGCTGGTCGGTGAAAGCCTGCCCGTAGCTTCCTTTGAACTGCGCCTCTATCATTACCTCCTTGCCTTCCAGCAAGGCAAAGTCCTGCCGGCTGGGGTTTCCTATTGCCTGTTTTGTCGTCAGTGTCCCGACGGTAATCTGCACCGGCTCATCGCCCAGTCGTTGATCTGTAATAATCTTCTGGATTTTTTCTCTCGCTTCCTCAAGAACAGGTTTTAGTGCCAATACTGCTTTACCTCCTCGGCGTCAACAAGATAGCCGAGCTTCTTGAAAACGGTTTTGCCCTCTGCTGACGTCATAAAATTGATAAACCGCTGTGCTGACTTTTTATTCTGGCTGTATGCCGATACGGCTGCCTGCATTTCTCCAATCCCTGTTAGCTGCTCCGGAGGCAGGAAAATTACTTCAATTTGGTCGGGAGCCTGAGTCTGGTAAAAATGCCAGACGATGCCAGCATCAACCTGTCCCATAACCAGCATGGTCAGCAAGCTATCAGGCCGGGCAGCTTCGGTTACAATATTGTTCCCAATGGCCTCGGTCAGGCCCGCCTTTTCGAAGATTTCGGGTACGTATTTACCTAATAGGGTAGTCTCGGGTCGCGTGACAGCCACACGGATTCCCGGCCTGGCAAGGTCGGCTAAAGTAACCACATTTTGGGGGTTTCCCTTTTGCACGGCAATTGCCGGAATCATATAAACCATACTATTTATCGTCTCCGGGTCAATCACCTGCTTCTCCACCGCCATTTCCATGAACCTTTGCTCGGGAGCTATATAAACGTCACCGCTCTTGGACAGTGTCATCTGAGACAGCACCTCGCCGCCTCCACCATAGTTAACCTCAAGTCTAATTCCGCATTGCTCCCCAAACTTCTGGCAAATCTCGTCAAGAGGGGGTTTAGCTGCAGCCGCGGCGAAAATACTTAACTCGGATTCCGACGGTGAACAGGAGCTACCGGGAATTGCAATCAGTGCCAGAAGTGCCATTAAGATGGCTACTGACACGGCTAGCCTGTTTCTCTTTAGCATTAATTTAATCCTGTTCCTTTGTCATGGTGAGAAGTTGAATGCCTCTTATCTGCCGAAAGGTCGTCCCTTGGCTGACGTAATTTAGCACAGTATCCGGGTCGGTCACTAGTGTGCCGGAAACGGCGTTAACACCGTAGTCGAATAATACAGGTGATAGGGGAGCTGTGCCGCCAAGTATGACAACATAAGCATCAGGATTACAGAGACCCAGCAGATACTCAAAAGTGTGATTGGTGAAGGCGGTGCCGGTGATGCCGATAACGCTCGCCCTCGGTATGAGTTTCTCGGCTTCAGCTTCGGCGAAGTCATCCTCCCTCGGGTTTCTTTCAATGACCCATAATTCTTCCACTTCCTCACGGAGTTTAGGGACAAAGGGGAAATGACCTACAATGGCTACTTTTTTACCAATCCCCTTACTGGAAAGAAGCTTAGCGGCATTAAGTTCCTGGCACTTATGCTCATCAACATCAATAAGCGAATTTATGGTCGCCATGCCTATAGCTGCCTCAAGAGAGCTTGCCGAGAGGGCCATATGAGCCAGCGCAGTGGCATCTCTGCTCAGTAAAAGCCCGGCTTCTTTCACCGGGGTTTTATTGTGGTGGGGACCGGGGTCGTGAGGTGTCGATGCCAGGCCGCAGTTACGGGTCATTACCGCCGTTTGAAAAGCCCCCTGGCGTATCTCTCTTACGGGTGCATCGTAGTTAAGGGTGGAGAGCAAATCTTCAATAACCTTCATTCTACCAGCTCCTTCGTCCTGCTCCGTAGTGTCTGCCAAAGCCAGCTGCCGAGTTACATGCGGGATAGAGGTCGGGAATTCTACTTGTACAAACTCAACCCGACGGCATTTGGGCGGTCTGGGCATAAT
>Ga0180432_10011392_pt1 | contig 10477 bp, 18 predicted proteins | sample SS_ome_10_FD_132414 | JGI IMG/M metagenome (GOLD analysis project Ga0180432, IMG submission 132414) | Hypersaline lake sediment archaeal communities from the Salton Sea, California, USA - SS_1_MS_2 metaG | ecosystem: Environmental > Aquatic > Non-marine Saline and Alkaline > Hypersaline >...
CTGACATCCCATCAGTAAAATTATAACCAATATTTTCTAATTGATATTCATTTGCAAAATCAATTGTATCTGTCGCTGAACCCAATTGAATATCTATTTGTGTGGTTACTACCAATTCATCCTCTATTGCATGAATAACAGAATCAAATATTATATCCTCAGCAAACTCTATTTCAAATTCACCAAGCATTTTTAATTCAGACAATAAAGGAGTATATCTCTCGTCATTTGTTTTAAGATTTATCTCATACCCTATCCCTTTTCCTATATTTGCTATATCTAAAGTGGATATATTATTACTAATTTGAAATTCGGTATTCCAATCAGATGCACCAGCAGCCTCCCAACTACTCGTTCCAACATTATAGTACCACTTATTGTTTGAACTATCATATATTCTAAAATTAACCTCACATTCACTTCTTAAACAATATACTCTTCCGTTACTTATGTTTGTTGCATCAGTTAAAACAACCTGACCACCAAGAAAGGAATCAATTGTAGTTGAATAATCTCCCTGATATACTCTATCACCCTCTTTTGGTGGAAACATCACATCGCCAAAATCAAATGTGTTGCCAACCTTATTACTTAATTCCAGAGAGTATTCCAAATAATCTGTTTCATTAGTTTTGTAATAGGGTTCGAACATTGTCCATTTCTGGATTGCGTTTGGCGTATACAATCTGGAGCGAACTGTAATATCATTATCTGTGCTATAAATAGGTCTACCACTTGCACCAACCCCCACTTGTTTTAGTTGTAGTCTTGAATACGCTGGATCTTCTGCGTTTAGTCTTGCTTTATCGGATGTTACTATTTCAGTAACCGATCTGTTTGCTTCGTCAAATATCCAACTTTTTATTAACTTATGTATCATAGTTTACCATGTTTTTTCAATAAATATTCCATTCCTTTATGCCATTCTCTTTCTACTTTCTTTATAACATTATCGTCTTCAAATACCTCCTTTAAAAATGGCCTTGGTGGAATTCTAATCGTTACTCTTTTGCTACCTCTTGTTTGTGTAATGGTTGCACCATCATGTAAAACTGGAACAATTTCCATTGCTTTCTTGCCTCTTTCATCCATAGGATGATTGGCAAGTACACCAACTTCATAAACCAAATTCTTTAACTGATTAACTACCATTCCTTTTGCAATTAATCCACCTGTATCAACTAATGGTGTTGCCTCTGACGCTGTTTTAAATCCCTTTTTAATAGCAGTTGAAAGTTTATTAATTTGATATTCCTTATTTCTTATCCGTTCTCGGATTTGAGATAATAAATATCTTGCTGATCTTTCAGTTGCCTTATTCATTATTTTATCAAAATCACTTCTCCATGTATATTTCAAAAACTTGGAAAACGCTTTCCAATCTCCACCAATTTTTATTGTTGGTCCATAATTTGGCATTATGATCTATCCTCGAAGAACCACTTTTCAAGTGTGCATTGTCCAATATCTGAATAATGCGCAGCGTCCTTCTTTCCTATTAAAAAATATTTGCAATCCTCTTCAACACCTACATTTCCATATGAAACAATTTGGTCACCAATATCTAATGTTTTTCCAACTGACTGAAGATCAGTTTTTCTAACAATAATATAACCTACTGCGTTCTCGATAACACCACCCAAATTTCTTTCATCTGGACTCTTACCTTTTGTTGCATCTATATAAACATTTTCCATAAAAACAATTTGTGCATTCACTTTAAAAGAAACCGATCTTTTAACTCTATTAACTGGTTCCCTTCGTCTATTGGAGAAAACAGTTGCCGAATCATCGACTTGTTTTATCTCAACTAAAATAGGATTTAATAAATTCGGTTGCATTCATTCCACCCATAATAATAATTTTCAATTGTACTGAAAAATGGATCAGTACCACCTATAGCAAACGGAGCCTTATACATTAGTAAAATTCTGTCTACTGAATCATCACCTGTTAGTTTGCTTTGTAATCCAGCACTCTGTGATGTGTTAGAGCCTGTCTCGTATTCGATTTCATGAAGGTCTGTCTTTTCCTTTTTAATAACTGCCGAACTACCTGATGCTGAAATATCCCTTGTTAATTCATTCATAACTATTTTGGCTGTTGCCCATTTGATTAAATCAGGTGTACTTCCGTCTGCTTCCAGAAATCCAAATGATCCTTCTATTGTGCTAAATCGACCTTTATAGAATACAGTTTTAGTACCCATATAGGTATATATAGAATACCCTCTACTTACAATTTTAATTTTGGGATTCCTACGATCATCTGGAAGAATTCTTGAATTGTATACTTTATAGGCATTTGTGTCATATTCATCTTCTGAATCATTAATCTTTAAAGAAGTGATTTCAATAATAGGTACACCAAAGTGAAGCATATGAGAATTATTTCCTTCAATTTCAACTGTAAGTGTGCGTTTATTAAACCATTGTCCTGTATATAAATCAACGGTTTGCATAGCCATTAATCTCAGGGCATGAAATTCCAAAACTGTTTTTGTTGCCCTAAACACATATGCTGTACCTTCAACTATATTCGACCCATCGTCTAATGTTATTCTATCTGGACCTGTTTGTAATACAGTTATTGTTTGTCCATATACGTCTTGGCAAAGTATATCGCCTTCTGCTAAAGTGAAGGTATTATCGGCATATTCAAACACATCTCCTACTTTATTGGATAGGGTTATTTCACTTTTTTCACTTACATATTGTGAAGGATATAACCTTTCCAACAATTCCTTATATGTAACATATGCGCCTTCATTATCAGCCATTATAAGACCCCTTCCCAAAATTTAGATTCATTAAATTTGTTTATTGCTTTCTCTACTCCCTCAATTGCCTCATCTAAATTCTTAGCAAATTCACCAATTTCATGTTGTTTGGCGTGCATCTTTAAATGTTTTCTTGCCTTTGCTTTGGCTACATCAGAAAGGTTTGTTTGAGGAAGTCTTGCAAGTGCGTTCCTAAGATGAGGAAGATCAACTGAATCCTTTTCATTTGGATTCTTTACACTCATATTATGATGAGGAAGATGTCTTAATGCACGTGGTTTAGTTTTTCCTTCATCATCTTTTGTTCCACCTGGCTCAATATATGCAAATGCAGCATCAGGGAGATCATTAATATAGGCTCCTGTCCATACTGCTTTCTTGTATTTCTTATCCTTCTTCTTTTTCTTCTTTTTCTTTCCTAATCCTGTTCCATGTGGGGGTAATTCATCAACTGTATGGTTTTTCCAATCGGCACCAAAATGTTCTTTCAATCTTTCCTCATCTGTTTTAGGTTTTCCTTGGTTTGGTTTCCCATCTGTACCTAATCCTTTATTCATGGATTTCTCCTTTACCCACTTGCCTTCATTATCTTTTTTCCATCCTGCATTCTTGGCAGCCGTCCAAGATATTTGTGAACAATATTGTTCACTTCCACCTTGAATTATACAGGAAGAATATACACTTTCAAGTAATTCATTCAGTTCTTTGGGTCCGTCTATTACTTGTGGCATTATCTTAACTCCGTTATCAAATCAAATTTCTTTCTCGCCTTATAATTATCATTTGGCGTGAAAGTAGGATAACCCATTCTATATCTAAGCTCAATGTAATTCTCTCGGACACTGTTAACACTATGGAACACAATCTCAGAGCAATACATCTCGTCTTCATCCCATATTTGCAAACCAAAATCATAATCCCTACCAAGATATTTAAGTGCATATCCCGCAATAGCTTTCCCTTCTTCTTCGGTCATATCCTTCATTCTCATAACAGCGAAATAGTCTGTTTTCATTATTAAATCCGCCAAATATGCTTTCGTGACGCACGGCGAAATAGCATGTAATATTTTCCTATCCCCTATATATATAGCTGAATGTTTCCATTGTCCGGGTATGGTGAGCGTTGACATCTCACCTCTGGTTCTTGTTAATATAATATCTCCTACTTTAATCGTGCCGTATAACCTTAACACATCTTCATAAGATGTTATTTTATGCGTCCAGGGTGCGTGAATCCAACCCGTTCCTCTTGCAACCAACCAACACAAACAACTCATTATCTTAAAATATACTCGTTTCAACCAATTCATTCTTGCTGCTCCTTCTTATATGGACAATCAGGATCAGTGCAATCCTTTGGTTTGCATTCCTTCTGTGTTTTTCCACACTTCTTACATTTCAAGTCTTCCACTTTAACACCTCTTGGTGGTAGTTTCATAATACCTCCTAACAGGTTTTCTTTCTGTGCATTGTAAGAAAACATGCACAACACCATTCATGTGCATCTCCCTTTGTTTTTGCTGTCGCCTTCAATCTTGATCCGTGACCGAGTTGAGATTGATCTGAACTTTGCAATTGCACAAAACCGTTTCCAAGCACTGGGATCCAGTTACAGAATCTCGCCAACACTACCTCAACCCCAAACATATTATAATCACCGTTACCACTCGGTGCGGCTGCGATATTCTCAAATTCCTTGTTTGTTGTATTCCAATCAGCGTTCCAATACCCTGCTGGCTTCACTCCGAATTCATTCTCAACACATTGCACTAATTCCATATCTTCACTATCCACTGAAATAGTTCCATCACCTGCGGCTGGAATAATCAGATAACCGCCGTATAAGTTATAATTTGTATCCGAGGATGCGGAATAATCAGTCACTTTTGGAGTTATTTCCATCTTTATTATATCGCCATGCGCATCATGCCACTGAAGATAACCCTCATGCACATATGTTGGGTTCTGTATGATATTTAAATCCATGTATTTGACAATTGAATTTGTACCGGAAGGTAATTCCAGATGTAATATGTTTGTCTCATCTCCACCGACTGCATGTGGATCTGTTTGGTCATCGTTTGCCCCAGAAAAATAAGTATATGTTCCAAGGGGACGAGATGTTTGGTGAACTATCTTCTTTCCATCCAGTTCCTGTTTATCTATCAGTTTCAACCATTGATCACCAGTCTCTACGTCTAAATCTTTATCGCCGTCATTGATGAGTATTTTCGCCGGATCTGACCAAAGGTGTTGGTTTATTTTTGAGTCAACCGCAAATTTGAAACGCTCCGTATCGCTCTGTATTGTATAATATTCACTTGCGGCTATCGTCTGTCCGCAATATACATCCGATGACTCTTGACAATTTTTAATTCTTATCACTCTATTCATAAATTACCCCCACCTTCACCTGTTGCGGCGTTTGTTATTTGAAATAATAATTCAACCACAACATCAGTAGGTTTTGTGTTAGATGTAATTTTCTTTCCATAAAGGGCAACATAATCCCCAGCATTAAGATTTACTGATGCTATATCTGTTTTATATGCCCATCGTTTATCTCTTATTTGCCAGGTATAAATCTTGTTTCCACCGCTGAATCCATTCTTATATACTTCGATATCAACATCTCTGTCATTTGTCTTATTTGAAAATGTCATACATAACAAACTACATGCAAAAGGAATTGGCGCAACAGTAGTATTAGATGGATGGTCGTGATACGCCAACCACTTGTTTCCAAGTGCACCTTGAGAAACAAACGCATATTGAAACGATGATCCAGCTAATGCTTCACTTGTCGCTGTCACGGTTGTTTTTCCGTTACCGTTGTTAACAACTGATTGAATGCCGCTGCCTTCAAAATTTATTATTATGTTTTCTCTTGTAACAACCTGATTATCCTTCTGTATTATTACTTTATCTCTAAACCTATCCCAATTCTCAGGATATGTTGAATAGTCTGTTATAGTATCATTAAAAATTATTGTCCCATCAGCGAACCAATCTAGCATCTGATCGTCTGTATATTTCTCAAGAATATGTTCATCAACTTCATGATATTCATCAGCAGGTAATCCAGTACCAGTATTGTCATGAAATAAATCTGATTCAGTTGTATTTTTCAATCGTTTATTCATATAGTATCGCCTTTTAACTGGATACCAACATCTGGATTCTTAATACTACCAGTCTTTATTTTACAGGCAATTTCATCACCCTGACTCACTGCAACTGAAAATGTTTGAACTTTACTTCTTTGAGCCGATAAAGTTAAAGTCAATACTTCAACCAATGCTCCTGTACCACCATATCTTATTTCAATTGCCATAGTACAATTATATGTACTACCATATTCACCAGCAATAAACGCTTCTGCAATAATACCATTTACGGTTGAAAATCGACCCGTTCTATTACTTGGAACTGTATCATTTAAAAGATAGGTATTTGATCCTACGTTTCCACTCTTTCCATACGTATATCCAGGGCTTGCACCTGTTGCGTCTGCACCTAATTGATTATCTTTTCTCCAACCAAATAACATTAACTCACCAACATTATTTCATACTTTGTTCCATTATTGTTTGTGTCAATCTTTAACTGATTACTATCTGTTCCAAATCCTTTTCCCGGCCAAACCATACTTGTTCCACGTGGGAATGTTGCATAGTTTGTACCATCCCAACTAATATATAATATATCACCCAGATCATTTGCATTAACACCTTGTTCTGGATTGTAAATGAATGCTAATTGAATAGGTCTACCTGTTCCTGTTGTTATTGTGACTGGTACTCCTGCTGTGACTACATTTCCATTAAAGTGTTCATTTGTTCTCTCTATATTGTCCTGTGTTTCGGTTTGTAGTTCCTGCATCATAATCTCCATTTATGATAGAACTGGGGAATTTCACCCCAGTTCTATATTACAATATCTTACATAATGTAAGCGTTTATACCTCCTGAAACTGTTGCGTTTGCTGCACCGCCACGAAGTCTCTTTGCTTGCAACTTAACCGAAATATTTGTTCCACCAGCAACTTCAATTGCTCTACCAAAATTTAAACTCGTTGTTGCTGTATTCTCAGGTGTCATGAATTTACGAATATACTTTGTTGGGGTTCCATCATCATCCACAATGAGTTGAAACTCACAGAGTTTATCCGATGTTCCATCAACCTCACAAATATACAACGTGTCGCCAGCACCAACAGCAATAGTAACAATATCATTCCAAGTATCATCAACACCTGTAATCTCACCGTCACCACTTTCGTCTGAACCTTCATCAGCCTCGGTTCCCGGAGATGCGTCAAACTCACCAGTAACACGAAGTCTACCTTCAGAATCTAATTGTGGTGCGCCATAATCACCGTCAGTGTCAACTAATGATCCACCAGAATCATTACGTACAGCAAGCATCATTACACCCATATCACCACTTGAATGAGCGGAATCCTCAGCGTGAGTAATAGATTGAAGTTCAGCGTAAAGGTTATCAAGAACAGTATCAATTTCAGTTAGTTTGGTTAACACATCAGTGTCATGAACATATTGCTCACCGTTTGCATTTACAAATATAGAGCAATAATCACCATCTGCATCCGTATTAGCATTTGTAGGTCTACTATCCGCACGAACACCAAGTATGTATGAACCAATATCCTCGTTTGCGTGAGCACTATCCTCTTCTTTATCTGCACCAGTATCCACTGATATTTCTGCATCAACTCTCAATCGACCATTTGCGTCAGTCTGTAAAAATGTGAAATCTAAATCATTACTTACAAGTGAACCACCAGAATCGTTTCTTACAGCTATCGCTCCAATACCTTTTTCAGAACCAGCATAAGCAGTGTCTTCAACAAGTATGTCCAATATGTTAGTACCATCACCGATTTTGGTGGATGACGTGGTATGGTCTAAGATAACTCTGGACGAACTGTCGAGTGCAATATGACCGTATTGCCCATCTGCTAACGTGACTGCGGACAAATTATATTGTCCGACTAATGTAGCTAAAGCGTTCATATTATACCCTCCTTAAAAATATTAAACAGTCGCGACCTCACTCGTACTTACATCTTGTGGGGCCTTTTTCTTTTTTAATTCCATCATTTTCTTTGCTCTCTCAGCATACTCTTTGTCATGGTCTTGATTCCATTTGTTACATTCGTTTAACAGTACGGAAACCTCCTTCAAGATATCTTGATATTTGTTCTTTATTTGGTTAGCTTTATCGGCTAAGACTTGGAGCCCATCGTCATGGGCAAAAGATTCCCCTACCCTTAATCTAATAGTAAGTTCCAGTTTCTTATCGTCAAATAGTATGATTGGCATAAGTCCTCTTTTCTATTTTATATCATTGTTCCATTAATGACACCAAATGCTTTCCCATCCTGATTGACGCCAAGCATTAGTGCCTTTATTGTTACACTGCTACCAACACCCACGTATGGTAGAGGTAAACTATTTCCTAACAGTTCAGTGAATGTAGACTGTTGTGTATTAAGTATATAATATCGCAAGGTTGTTGTGGTTGTTCCATCAAAATACTCAACCACAAATTGTGCGGAAAATCCTTGTAATGTAATACAAATTTCCTTTAGATGAAATGTTTTATCAACTGGTATGGTTAATGTGGCTAAAGTTGTAAATGATGAATTATTGATGTCAATAAAACTGGCACTTCTTGCCTCTGCGCTCGCTCCACCTTCACCTGATGATATAACAACATTAATCGAACCATCTGGATTTACGACAAGGACATGACCTGCCTGACCTTGTATCATCTTGGTCTTTTTTTGGAGCTCTAAATCAGCCATATTTTCCTCATAGGCACATTGAGCCTATGGGCACGTCCAAACAAACAATCTTATATTTGATCCAGCAGAATTGTTTGTCTTAAACCATATCCTGCCGATCACCACATCCTCCATTGTTAATGTCTCATCGGACCAATGTAACTTTCCATCTACATCACGTCCATTGTAGGAAAACTCTATATCATCTGTTAAAGTATCTGAAACAATAAGTATTTTGGTGACAACGACTCCGAACTGAACAGTTGGTGGATCAGTGAATGATGTATTTGTTATAGTTAGAGCATAAAATTCGTTTGCTCGATTGCCCATTACTCTTATATTCCTTCATTGTTTATCCGTTATTACTCCGTACCGTAAGCATAGCATTCAATATCTGCACCCGTCTTTCTAAAATGAACTCTGCTCATTCCGATAAACTTGAAGTCATAAATAAGCGCATTTTGATTTGCTTCGGGTACTGGTAGTGCAGCATGTACATCATCACCATTAAAAGACATTTCCAAGTCGGCGGTTGATCCTTGCTTCACTATCACTTTCAAGTTCATTGCATCAAAATCCCATTTGAATTGATCCCAATTAGTATCATGCGAAGGTGTCCCTCTTGCACTTGCAAAATTTGTTGATTTCTTAATTACTAACGCCATCGGTTGTTACCTCTCTTTTTGGTACAAATCTTGGTTTACCAATCTTCTTTAATTCGATCCGAGTCATCTTGGGTCGAATGTTATAATAAACGAGAATGGATAACTGCACATCATCTGCCTGACAAATTATCTTCTCACCAACTACTTTCTCCACTCCATTCTTCTTATGCTTTACTAGCTCTATAAAATAATTAACTTTCCTAAACCTTTTCGGCTTAGTTAAAGCATGCCAGAATGTGTTATGCAAGCTGCTGATACCTGTGATTGATTGGATATAATCTTTATTGTCCATCAACTCAGTTAGCTCACCAGCTTGCCCAACAACATTCAAATCAAATGATGACGTTTTGCCATCTTTTTTATTAATCTTTATCATAGTTAAGTAACTTTTGTGTCTCCACCAAATAAGTTATTCTTAACGTATCCTTACTTTTTATCCCCCTTTGACTCAAGGGTTTTCTCTTCCTTCTTCGGTTCCATAATTCCTTTAGGTTTCGCCGCAGGCTTTGCCTCAGGTTTAACCTTTGGTTCAAACTTCTTTTCAGGTTTAAACTCATGGAACTTTAGATCAGGTCTCAACTTCTTGATAAATGCAAACTCACCATCAGACAACTGGTATACCTTATTTGGTTTCAGGTGAATTGCACCTTGCTTCATCCTTTCGGTACCCTTTGGAAAACCCTCAACATCAACAGGAGATAAACCTAAATATTGAACTTTAATCATTTAAAGACCTCCTTTATTTTTTGCCTTTAAATAGGTCCTTTGTCGTTATGACACCCTTTGGTTTATCTCCCTCAGGTTTCACTGGTTCTTCTTTAGGTTCGGGTTTGCTTTCTTCCTCTTTGGGTTCAGCCTTCTCTTTTGTTCTCTCCTTCTCAACTAATACTTCTCCCTTTTCATCTGGATTAGTTTCGGGTTGAGGAATCTTTCTTTTGGGTACAGATCCCTCTTCCCTCTTCATTACAGGCTGAATTAAAAACATTCCTGAACTTTGGAAAGGTCCCAGTTTATCCTCAGGTATATGGTTAGGTCGATTAGCAAGAAACTTGCGACCATCAGGAAGCGTAAAACTCTTACACTTCATCGGGTCAAGAGTAACCACATACATTTTAGTAGACATAAACACCTCCAGTTATCAGTTGCTATTATACCAATCCTATGTTCTTGCCAAATACTACTGCTTCATCGTTCTCGATTTCACATGAAACCTTAGAAGTAA
>Ga0180432_10011395_pt1 | contig 10476 bp, 7 predicted proteins | sample SS_ome_10_FD_132414 | JGI IMG/M metagenome (GOLD analysis project Ga0180432, IMG submission 132414) | Hypersaline lake sediment archaeal communities from the Salton Sea, California, USA - SS_1_MS_2 metaG | ecosystem: Environmental > Aquatic > Non-marine Saline and Alkaline > Hypersaline >...
AGCAGATCGACCGTGCCAGAGGACAGCGGCTGGCGAGTGCTTACGCAAAATGCCCTATTTTCCAACTGGCGGAGAGGGTGGGATTCGAACCCACGGTACCGATTTTTGTCGGTACAATCGCTTAGCAGGCGACCCTGATCAGCCACTCCAGCACCTCTCCGCCTGATCCTGAAGCGAGGCTTATTGTATCATTTTTATCCCCATATTCAAACCCTGGCGGTTCCCCCGTACCGGCACGCAAAGCAAGAAGGCAGATGCAGATTTTTTCTAAAGCGCGGCGATGTGAATCTGAAGGTCATCAAACCGCTGAAATTGCAGTGTGGCGGAGGGAGAGGGATTCGAACCCCCGTCACGATTGCTCGTGAAGCGATTTTCAAGACCGCCGCCTTCAGCCACTCGGCCATCCCTCCGTAAACGGGCCGTGAGATCGATATTCTAACATTTTCTCACTTTTAAGAAAATACGATGGATTGGAGTGACACCGTAAAGTGTGCATACCGATGTTGTGTTTGCTTCCTCTCCCGCTATGCCGCGAGTTATCAAGAGAAAGGACGGAGGCATGCCCGGACACGGAATAAGCACGCCGGCAGTCCATGATTGAATCCGTGTCAAACCGCTACGATGATATCTTTTCCCGGCCGCTCATGTAAGGACGGAGAGCCTCGGGTATGAGGACGGAGCCATCTGCCTGCTGGAATGTTTCCAGAATGGCGCTGACGGTTCGGCCGAGCGCAACCCCGGAACCGTTGAGCGTATGGACATATTCCGGCTTGGCTTCCGGCCGTCTTTTGAACCGGATGCCGGCCCTTCTGGCTTGAAAGTCCTCACAGTTTGTGCATGAGGAAATCTCCAAGTATTTCTTCCGGTGAGGCATCCATAGTTCCAGATCGTAGGTTTTCGCTCCGGCGAACCCCATGTCCCCGGCACAGAGCAGAACCACCCGGTAATGAAGTCCCAGTCTCTTCAAAACCTCTTCGGCATCCGCCGTGATTTTTTCATGCTCCTCATAGGACTTCTCCGGGAGAGTGATGCTGACCAGCTCGACCTTGTTGAACTGATGCTGCCGGATCAGACCTCTTATGTCTTTTCCGTAGGAACCGGCTTCGCTTCGGAAACATGGCGTACACGCCGCAAAGCGCCGGGGAAGCGATTCCGCTTCGAGAATCTCTTCCCGGAATAAATTCACCAGGGGGACTTCGGCCGTAGGGATCATGTACCAGCCGTAGTTTTTGAGCTGAAAAAGATCCTCGGCGAATTTGGGCAGGTTTCCGGTTCCGACCAGGCACTCTTCGTTGGATATAAAAGGCGGAATGACTTCCATGTATCCCTTTTCTCTGGTATGGATATCCAGCATGAAATTGATCAGGGCGCGCTCAAGCAAGGCTCCGGCCCCAAGATAAACGGAAAACCGAGAACCAGCGAGTTTCGAGGCGCGCTCGAAATCAAGAACGCCGAGCCTTTTTCCTATCTCCCAGTGAGGCTCAACAGGGAAACCGTACACGGGCCTTTCACCGTATTCCCGCACTTCTTCATTCGCTTCGGAAGAAGCCCCCGCTGGCACCGATTCATGCGGTATATTGGGAATATTCAGAAGAATGCCGCGGAGCTCGTCATCGATTTCTTTGAATTCCGTCTCGAGTTCCTTGATCCGCTCGGCTGCCTGCTTCATCTCATCGATAATCTCTCCGGCATCGCTTCTTTCTTTTTTCATCAGGCCGATTTTCTTGGAGGCCTTATTCTGTTCATACCGGAGCCCTTCCAAATTTTTGAGCAGGACTTTTTTCTCACGCGAGCGCCGGAGAAATCCCTCCAGATCGAGTTTCATTCCCCGCTTGGCAATCATTTTTGTGACGTAATCCGGTCTTTCCTGAACCAATTTGATATCCAGCATGCCGCTGATTATAGCACAATCCCCCTGCCTTTTTAATAACCGAGATCCGGAGGCGGCATCGCCGGATAGCTTCAAAGAACAGCGGGGAAAGAACTGAATCGAAATTTTCGATTCACTCCGATCCTCCCTTCCGCTTCATTGTATTTTGCCTCAAAACGGCTTCAAAAACATGAGGAGCTTTATGATGGAGCGGATTTTTACGTCTTTTTTTCCTTTTTTATCGAAGCGCTGAGCAATGGCTTGAGGTTGACTCGCTCAGGGGATTCAAATATAGTAGTTTTGTAGCGGTTGAGAGATGACAATCAAGAAAAACACAAAAAAAAATCCGGATGAAAGACCGCTGCAAGCCTCTTTTAGAGGCTACGTCCAGGTCTACACTGGAGACGGGAAAGGAAAAACGACGGCGGCCTTGGGTCAAGCGCTCAGAGCGGCAGGCCGCGGCCTTAAGACCTATATAGGCCAATTCCTGAAGGGGCAGGATTACGGGGAGCTTCAGGCGATTAAAAAACTGGCCCCTTACATCACCATCGAGCAGTTCGGACGGAAAGGTTTTATCCATGTCACCAAAGATCCGGAGGATGCAGATATTCTAATGGCCCGGAAGGGTTTGGAAAAATGCCTGGACGCACTGCTGTCCGGCGCATACGCACTCGTCATCCTCGATGAGATCAACGTGGCCGTCGATTTCAACCTGGTTACAGAGAAGGAAATCCATGATTTTCTCGATCACAGGCCGGAGAACATCGAGGTGATATTGACGGGCCGATACGCCCCCGGCTCGTTAATACGGAGAGCGGATCTGGTAACGGAAATGAAAAAAATCAAGCACTATTATGATCAGAATATCATGGCCAGAGACGGCATAGAGAGGTGAGCGAAGGAAAAGCAAGCCTGTGAATCCTGAAAAATTTGAAAATCTCGTCGATGAAGCCCTTCAAGACCTTCCTGAAGACTTCAAGAAACGCCTGCAGAATATCACGGTCATGGTCGAAGACGAGCCTTCGAGAGAAGTGTGCAAGCGTATGGGCATCCCGCCTAACCACATTCTATTCGGCCTGTATCATGGAGTCCCCTATCCTCATCGCGGTCCCTTTTACGGAAACATACCGCCGGATGTAATCGTAATCTACCAGAAGCCCATCGAGCGGTACAACCGCACAGAGCAAGATATGAAAAAAAAAGTCCGGGAGGTGGTGATTCACGAAATCGGGCACTACTTCGGTTTCGATGACGCCGCTCTCAGTGAGATAGAAAAAGACCGGCAGGAATAGCCGGCAGGAAGATAAGTGTATGGCAAAACGATTCCAAGGCATTTTCGCACCGCTGACCACGCCGTTCAAAGATGAAGCTGTGTTCCTCGAAAAACTGAAAGAAAACATCGGGGCCTACAATACGTACGGGCTCGCCGGATATGTCATTTCCGGTTCCACCGCCGAGAGTGTCTATCTCTCTGATGATGAAATCGAGGCCCTGGTCCGGACGGGAAAAGAAGCCGCCTCTTCCCGGAAAATAGTTGTCGCCGGCACGGCCAAAGAATCGACAAAATTGACTTTGGATTTTTCCAACAGGATCGCGGAATCGGGCGTGGATGCCGTCCTCATACGGACGCCCGGCTATTTCAAATCCCGGATGACACAGGAGGCCTTGAAACGGCACTATCTCACCCTGGCCGACGGCGTCAAGGTGCCTCTCATCATCTACCATATCCCCCGGTATACCGGTGTCGATCTATCTGCCGCTCTTCTATCCGAGCTTTCGCGGCATGAGATGATCGCCGGCATCAAAGACAGCTCGGGGAATATGACTTTTTGCGCCGGGGTTATGCCGTTGCTGGATGAAGATTTCGATTACCTGACCGGTGCTGGAGGCATGCTGATGCCCGCCCTCATGATGGGCGCTTCGGGCGGGATCCTTGCGCTGTCGGATGTCGCCCCTGCCCTCTGCACCCGGCTCTATGATTCTTTCATCGACGGCGGACAAGAGAAAGCCAGGGAAATGCAGTACAAACTGGTTTCCCTTAATCAGGCGATAACCTTGGAGTATGGAATACCGGCCGTCAAATATGCCCTGGACCTCATCGGCCTTTTCGGCGGGCCCTGCCGTCTTCCCCTGCTGCCCTTGGGTGATGCCGAAAAGAAAAGAATCAGGGCAATCCTCAATGAGCTCGGATTGATCTCCCCGGCGAAAAATCGAAAAGAGAGAGGCAGGCGCGATGAATGAAAGCAGAAGGAGTTTCCTGAAGCGTATGGTTTTGGGCTCTTTTTCGATTCCTTTGATTGAGCACCAGGCCGTGAATCCAGGGTTGCGGGGGGAAGAAGGCCGGGGAAAAAGCAGGATGAACTACAGGCGTCTTGGACGAACCGGGCTTTCCATATCCGAGATTTCTCTGGGAGGAAGCCCCCTACCCGAATGGCCCATCCTTCTCCAGTCCATAGAGAGAGGCGTCAACTATATCGATACCTCGCACACCTATCAGAACGGCAACAGCGAACGCCGGATCGGCCGCCTTTTCGAAGAGGTAGGAAGGGATAAGGTATTCGTGGGGACGAAATTTCATCTCAGGCGGAATTGGAGCCGGGAATCCATCATACAGATTGTTGAAGGCAGTCTGAGAAGGCTTGGATCGGAAACAATAGACGTGCTCATGATTCACGGTGCCTCCGAGGAAAAAGACCTGACGGACGAACGCGTGCTCTCGGCTTACGAACAGATGAAAAAACAAGGCAAGTGCCGGTTCACCGGGATTTCATGTCATGCCAACCATCATAAGGTGGTGAAAAAAGCCATCGAATGCGGCCGTTACGACGTTATCCAGCTCGGATACAATGTGTTTGACATCACTGAATCCAAAAACGAGATTGAAAAATACGACGATTACCTGGGAGCCAGCGGCATCCGTCATCTTATTGCATTGGCCAAAAAAAACGACGTCGGTGTCATTGCCATGAAAGTGCTTAAAGCGGGCGGGAAACGGCAGAATCTGAAAAAATACGAAACCGGCGGATTTTCCATTTTTCAAATGATGCTGAAATGGGCTCTCCAAAATCCCAACCTCTCATCGGTGGTCACAGAGATGCTTACCTTCAATCAACTCGAAGAAGATCTGGCGGTTACAGGTCAAGAGCTGACATCCGTCCAGAAAAAAGCCCTGCTCAAATACGTCGCAGAAAATTCCCAGGCTTACTGCCACATGTGCGGCATCTGTGAATCACAATGCCCGAGTGGTGTCAAAACCACCTCCATACTGCGTTATCTTGCTTACCATGAAGGATATAAGAAACGCGGCCGCGCCGTTCGGGCCTATTCCCGTTTGAAAAAGCAGGAGACGGCTTCTTCATGCACGGATTGTGGCCGGTGTGAATCGGTGTGCCCCTACGGGGTCTCAATCAGGGAAAACATTCATCGCGCCCACCTTGTTCTTTCCTGAAAGGCCGGAAAAAGCCGCTTTCACTTCTTCTGCACCATCACGGCATTGCCCCATGGCAATAACCAGGCCGGCACGGCTCCGGATCTCAACCCTCCTCTTGTATCAAAAGGACCGTGCACCCCGCTCCGACAGTGCTTCCCCTGCGTTATTCCGGCAGTTAGCTCTGGCCAGGCTTACCTGCAGCACAAGAGACGGCTCTGCTGCCGCTGCTACCTCCCGGTCCTGACGGGGTTTACAGGCCGTTCTTTGCGCAGGGCCCGAACCGTCATCACCACTTACCCGAACACTAAACAGAAAAAGTCCGGCCTCGGCGAGGAATTCAACCCTACTGTAGCGGATTGTAGGCTACAGGGCACCGCTAGCTCCCCATCTAGCACGGTCCGTTATTGACCGCCCGCCTGCCAAACCGTTAAACATCCGCTTCAAAGCGGCATCAATCCGGTTTCATCAAACGGCGTAAAAGGGTATTGTAGCAGTTCCTGGTGAATGAAATCAATCAAAGGGGGGGGTTAAAACCTGTAAAAAGCCCCGATCCTGAAAACCAAGCCGTCCCAAACGCCGGCTTCGAAATTGAGGGAGACGTTGGGCATTATCCGGGCCCGCAGGCCGAGCTGAAGCTGAAAGAGGTAAAAAATGTTGGGCAGATTGAAATCAATCTCTTCCTCCCATTCTCTGATGGATTTTTCTTCCGTTTCGCTGATTTCCTGGGTGGGTCCGGCCGATGTGTAGGAACCGACATATTCGTAGCCCGCATCGCCGACGAAAGCGGCCAATCCGAAACCGATGACGAAATAAGGAGAAATGCGCCAGCCAGGATTCGTGTCCCAGCGAAAACTCAGATTCGTGGTCAGAGGATTCGTGGTGATGAAACCCGATGCTTCCACATCGGAAAAGGTCCCGTCCGCATAAACCTGCCTCACGTTTCCGTCCGCCCTGATCCTGATACGTGTCCTCTCCAGAGAAAAGCCGAGAGAGAAAGATCCCATCTTTCCATTAGGATAGTATCTGATTTCCAGTCCGAAATTCGATCCGCTGGTTCCCAGTTGGAGATCTTTCTCCAGAGCCGCCTCCTGAAGCTGACCTCCCAGGTTATCGATGATCATGTCCCCAATTTTATCACCGATCTTGTCGTACAGATCTTCCTCGAAGATTCCGGAAATGGGCTTCAGGGTCCAGGGACCGTAATGAATTCCGATTTCGAATTTCCCGGATATTTGATTCCCGGTTTCACTGTGACGATCGATCGAAGGCTCCTGCTCCCGGGCGCATAAACAGGGAACAAACAGCAAACACAACGAAAAGAACACCGGGATAATACGTTTGTAACGATCACGATTTCTCATGGTTCACTCTGCCAATCCTATATTCTGGTCTTACGTTTGTCAACACGAGCGGCCGGGATATCCAAAGAGTCATCCCTCCCGCTATCAATCCGGAATGCGGTGATAGCTGCCGTTCTTCTCTCTGCGGCCTCGGGCGTTGACTTGATTTAGTCGTTCAAGAAGAGATGAAATTGCCGAGAAAACACAGATCCTGCCGGACCCGATGCTTTTTTTGTGATATCAGGATGGAAAAACAATGGGATTTCTCCGGTGTCCAAGGCAATCGAAATATTCCCCTCCGTTATGAACCCAACACAAATACCGGTTCTCCCTCGATCTCATCATTCGAATTGTTATCGATGCATCGGAAATGCCGGTGAGACGCCCGCGGCGCTTTACTGGGCATAGAAGCGCTGCTATCATAAAGATGGAGGTTTTTGAGATGTTTTTTTGGGACTACACGCTTTTTTTATTGATTCCACCGCTTCTTTTGGCTCTCTACGCCCGGCAAAAAGTCAAGAGCACCTATCGAAAGTACAGTAAACAGTTTGCTTCATCGCGAGTAACCGGCGCCGGCGTATCACGAAAAATCCTCGATTCCCACAATGCAAACAAGGTGAAGATAGAAAGGACCAAAGGCCAGCTCACCGATCACTACGACCCCCGAAAACATGTGCTCCGTCTCTCCGAGGGGGTATACGGAAGCAATTCACTGGCAGCTATCGGCATTGCCGCCCATGAAACCGGACACGCGCTCCAGCATCACTCAGGTTACTTCCCTCTCCACCTCAGGAATTTGATATATCCTGTTGCCAGCTTCGGTTCTTCTTTGGCCTTTCCTCTATTTTTCATCGGTTTTCTTTTCAGCCGCCGGGGGCCATCCATTCTGATGGATTTGGGCATCCTGCTCTTTGCAGGCGCGGTGGTGTTCAGCCTGCTCACCCTCCCCGTCGAATTCAATGCATCGCGCCGGGCCCTTTCTCTTCTCCGGGGAGGAGGTCATTTGAAAGAAAACGAACTTTTGGGGGCCCGCCGTGTCCTCAGCGCAGCGGCATTGACCTATGTCGCAGCCACGGCCATGGCCGCCGTGCAACTTCTGCGTCTAATCCTGCTGCGGCAATCACGCAGTTGAAACGGTGCGCCGGCCCGGTTCTGCCCGTATGGAAAGACGATTGCTTTTTCCATCCTCCGTCATTCGAATCTCCGGAGCCGGCATCTGCACAAGCCTCCCCATGGAAAGCGCTTTTTTCTTGACAGATGAAAAACCTGGTGATAATTAAATTCCCATAGGAGCGTAAATACCGATGAATAACCCAGAATTGTCCAGAAAAAAGGAGAAAGAATGAAACAAAAAAAACTCACATCCGCCCTGATTGCCTTCGTCTTCCTTGTTCCCCTTCTCGGCGCACAAACTTCACCGGAAGAATTTTTGGGCCACCAGGTAGGGAAAGACCGCAAACTGGCGGATTACAACCAAATTCTCGGTTATTTTAAAAAACTGGACGGGGAATCGGGCAGAATCAAAGTGATTGAAATCGGCGAGACCGTCCTGAAAAAACCCATGATCATGGCCGTTATAACCTCAGAAGAGAATATGGCCGGGCTCGATAAATACCGCGGCATTACCGAAAAGCTGCGCGATGCGCGCAGCTTGTCACCTGAAGGAGCCAAAGCGCTGGCCGAAGAAGGCAAAATCATGGTCTGTTTCACCTGCAGCCAGCATGCTACTGAAATTGGAGCATCCCAGATGTCGCTCGAATTTGCCTATGATCTGGTCACGGGGAAAACCCCTTTCGATGCCGATAAAGTGCTCAACGACGTTATTGTCCTCCTGTGCCCCCACATCAACCCGGACGGTCACCAGATGGTCACTGAATGGTACAGGAAATACGTCGGAACGAAATACGAGGGCGGCCAGATGCCTTATCTGTACCATCACTACGCAGGATACGACAACAACCGCGACTGGTTCATGTTCAACCTTCCCGTGACAAGCGCCGTGACCAGCATTCTTTACCACGACTGGATTCCGCAGATTCATATCGATGAACATCAAATGGGATCGACTGGTGCCAGGCTCTTCATACCGCCTTTCATGAATCCTCCTGTTCCCACCGTACATCCCCTGGTCTGGCGGGGCGTCGCTCTTTGCGGCACAAATATGGCCCTCGATCTGCAAAAAAATGATTACAAAGGGGTGGTCTACGACCGCAGCTTCACCGGTTGGTGGATCGGCGCCTGCGATGACACATCCTGGCTGCATAACTCCATCGGCCTCCTCAGCGAGATGGCCTCGGTTAAAATCGCCTCTCCCATATACATCGAACCCACCGAGCTTCCCGATTCCTATATCGAAAAGCGGATGCAGTTTCCCGATCCCTGGCTGGGCGGCTGGTGGCGGTTGCGGGATATCGTGGATTATGAGCTGATCTTATCCATGAGCCTGGTCAAAACCGCCCACCTCCATAAAAACGATCTGCTATTCAACTTCTATAAAATGTGCAAGGAATCCGTGGACATCCAACCGGAGGGGGAACCCTTTGCTTTCGTCATACCAGAACAGCAAAGGGACTATCCCACGACCCTCCGAATGCTCGAAATCCTTAAATTCGGCGGCGTCGAAATACATAGGGCGGACGAAGATTTCACAGCCGACGGGAAAGCCTATCCCGCCGGATCTTTCATCGTCCTCCTGTCTCAATCCTACAGACCTTATGCACAGGCGCTTCTGGAGAGGCAGGAATACCCGGATCTCAGGCAATATCCGGGGGGGCCGCCCATCCCGCCCTACGATAACGCAGGCTGGACGCTTCCTCTCCAGATGGGTGTCGCCTGTGATGAAATCGAAAAGCCTTTCAACTCGGAAATGCACCGCATAAACGAAATCCCTTATCCCGGCTTGTCCATCCCTGAGGAAGCCGCTCCTTTCATCGCTTTGAGCCCCGATGCCAATGATTCTTACGCCGTCGCCTTTGCCCTGCTCAAGCAAAATGCCGAAATCCACCGGCTGAGAAAGCCCTGTCACTCCGGGGATGTTCCTATCAGTGCCGGGGCGTTCGTCATAAAAAACACGCCGCAGGTGCAAAAGGCCCTTCCGTCCCTGCTCGAGAAACGCCCCATGAAAATCCACCATCTGGAAAGCATTCCTGACCTTCCCGCTTATCCCTTGAAGAATCCCAGGATCGGCCTTTATCAATCATGGCGGTCCAACATGGACGAAGGATGGACCCGGTATGTGTTCGATGACATGGGCATTCCCTTCACCACCATGCACAACAAGGATTTCAAAGGGAAGGATAAGAAGAAGGCCGACCTGAAGGCCAGATTTGATGTGATTGTCTTTGCGGATGAGGATCCGGACATCATCAAATTAGGAAAGCCGGGGCCGGCTCATCCATATGCCCGGTACTACAAAGGACTCCTCATCCCCCCGGAGTATGAAGGCGGCATCGGAAAAGACGGAATCGAAGCGCTGAAAGCCTTTGTGAAAAAGGGCGGAATACTGGTGACGATGAACAACGCCTGCGGCCTGGTTATTAAAGAGTTCGCAGCACCCGTGGCCAACGCCTTGGAAAAAGTCGACCGGAACAAATTTTTCTGCCCCACTTCGCTTCTCAGACTAGAAGTCGATCCCGGAACTCCGGTGGGATACGGCATGCCTCGTAAAGCAGCCGGAATTTTCTCCAAAAGTCTGGGATTGACGACCTGGATCCCGAGCGGCGAATGGGACAGGGCGGTCGTAGCCAGCTATCCGAAAAAGGACATCCTGTTGAGCGGCTGGCTTCTGGGAGAGGAGTTCCTCGCCCGGAAGGCGGCTGTTGTCGACCTGAAACACA
>Ga0180432_10011396_pt1 | contig 10473 bp, 8 predicted proteins | sample SS_ome_10_FD_132414 | JGI IMG/M metagenome (GOLD analysis project Ga0180432, IMG submission 132414) | Hypersaline lake sediment archaeal communities from the Salton Sea, California, USA - SS_1_MS_2 metaG | ecosystem: Environmental > Aquatic > Non-marine Saline and Alkaline > Hypersaline >...
CCACGCCGGATCGGGTTCCGATTGGTTTCTTCTACAACTGCGACTACAAGGCCGAACGTGCCGGCATTACACCTCAGGCCTACATCTTCGGCACCAATGAGGATCGCTTTCGAGCTATGGCCGCGACGTATGAGCGCCACAGAGAGGACTGGATCCACGCAGATCCGGGCATCGGGAAGGAATGGGTGGAGGGGCATAGACTGGTGTGGAATGGCGGCCAGGCGTTTGTCGAAGAGGTTGGGACCGGTCGGCGAGATGCCGTGGGCTTGGATCTCACGCTTGCTTCGGCTGATGGCAGGAGCCATGCCCCCGGTCTGGAGTATGGCTACAGCTACGTAAGGCTGAACCGTCCGCCGGAGAGCATCAAGAGCAGCAGGGACCTGGAGTGCGCTCAGATCCGTTCAGCACAAGACTTGATCGAAGAAGGGTATTTCGATCCTGCACGGCGCCTGGTGCAAGCATACGGTGATGAGGTATTCATCACGCTGCCCATGGGCAACGTCTTCTTCAACTGCGTATACCTCTTTGGATTGGAAGAGGGGCTGATCACCTCGCTGACGGACCCGGAACTGACTGCCGCGCTGCTCGAACTGAACACGGCTCAGGAGCTTGAGGTCATCAAGGCCGCAGCCCTGGTGGGGGTCGATGGCGTTTGGCTGGCCGAGATGCTCATCTCTGCCGACATCGTACCGCCCAGACTCTACGGGGAAGTACTGGCGCCGCTGCACCGACAGCTTGTCACCGAGGCCCACGGGGGCGGATTGAAGGCACTGGCGTACTTGACCGGTGACTGTCTTCCGCTTCTGGATGCAGCGAGAGACGTGGGCTATGATGGTGTTGTTGTCGAGAGTCGAGATAAGCACGGTCATCACATCGACGTGGCGGATCTCCGTGAGAAACTGGGCTCGCACGTGTGTGTCTTCGGGAATCTGGATCCGGTGGATCACTTGATGGGGGGAGACGAGTCGACCCTTCGGAGGGAGATCAAGCGCGAGATCAACGAAGCGGGGCGACAGGGGGCCTTCGTGATGCACTCCAACATCGTCTCGCTTCCGATTACGGCAGAGCGCGTAGAGCAGGTCATGTCGATTACTCAAGAGTATGGCCACTATCCACTTGACATGGAGCATATCCAATGATAGATCTGAGGAGTGATAGCTCTTCGACACCCACCGACGGTATGCGCGAAGCAATGGCCGCAGCGGTCGTGGGGAACGATGCCTTTGGCGAAGACCCGACCGTGAATGAGCTCGAGCAGCGGGTGGCTTCGCTTCTGGGCAAGGAATCGGCGTTGTTCGTCTCGAGTGGCACCATGGGGAATCTGGTGGCCGTTCTGACTGCAACGAATCCGGGTGACGCTGTCCTGGCGGGTAGATTGTCGCATCTGGTGCGGTTCGAGTCGGGTGCACCCGCACGCTTCGGGGGTCTGGCTCTGGTACCGTTTTCTGATCCCAGGGGGAGGATGAGGACCGAGGAGCTGGAGAGCTTCCTGGGTCTCCCGATGAGCCTGCGGCCGAGGGTGCTCTCGGTTGAGAACACGCACAATAGCTCCGGTGGCCTGGTGCTTTCGGTGCAGGAGATGGCGGACTACGGGTCCGTGGCGCGTAGGTATGGTCTTCACTTGCACATCGACGGAGCGAGGCTTCTCAATGCAGCCTCCGCCCTTGGGGTTCATGTCTCAGAGCTTTCTCGACATGCCGCTTCAGTGACCATCTGTCTGACGAAGTGCCTGTCGGCCCCGGTTGGAGCGGTGCTGGCCGGTGATGCGGAGTTCATCTCGCGGGCTCGTGACACGAGGTTTCAGTTGGGTGGGCAGATGCGGCACACCGGGATCCTCGCGGCAGCAGGGCTGGTAGCTCTGGATGTGATGTTGCCACAGATAGATAAGGATCATCTGAATGCAAGGGTCCTGGCCCAGGGACTGGCGGCGATCGACGGGATAGAGGTAGACGTGGATGTGGTCGAGACGAACATCGTGCTGTTCGATGTCTCGAGCCTCGGCGCCAGCGCGCCGGCGTTTGAGGAACGGCTGGAGGCACGTGGCGTCTATGCCAGCGTGTTCTCTCCGGAGCAGATCCGTTTCATCACGTATCGTGATATCGGCGAACGAGAGATCAGCGACGTGCTAGACATAACCGCAGCAGTCGCTCAGGAGTATCAATCGCAATGAGTCTGCGCTGTTCGGTCGGCACGCTTGGTGGTGTGCCAACGGCCTTCATCAACGGGGAGCCAGGGCTCTCAATCGGATACAAGTCTGGGCCGCAGGACGTCGAGACCTACAAGGATTTCGTCCGCGCTGGGTATGAGACGGCGCACTGCAATGTCAAGATCGATGACATATGGCTTGGCCCAGGAGAGCTGGATTTCGAGTCTCTGCATCGGAGCTTGGACACGATTCTGGAGGCTGATCCCGAGAGCTTTGTCTTGCTCGAGTTGCATGCGAATGCGCCAGAGTGGTGGGTGAGGGAGCATCCAGAGGAGCAACAGACAGACCGATCCGGTCAGACATACGGGCAATCGCTGGCCTCGCAGGTTTGGCGAAGGGAGACTCTGGAGGTCATTTCGGCCTGCGTGCGGGAATCCGAGGAACACTATGGGAACCATGTTGTTCTCTATTTCGTAGGTGCTGGGCACACCTGGGAATGGTTCTATCGTACTCCCTTGCGCTATGTCTCGGATTGCAGCCAGCCAATGGTTCGAGCATTTGCGGCCTGGCTTCAAAGGAAGTACCTCACAGATGGGCGGCTCAGCGAAGCCTGGGGCAGGGACGTGTCCATTGGGCGAGTTGCTATTCCCGAGTGGTCTGATATCATCGCTGGAGATCTAGGTGCGATTCGGGATCCTCGCGTGAGGCGTCACGTATTCGACTTCTTCGAGTTCTACAATGAGTTGGTGGCCGATCTGGTGATCGCCTGTGGGACTGTCGTGAAGGACGCATGCGGCGGAAGGAAGCTGTTTGGGGCCTACTACGGACATGTGCTGGATTGGCTCGACAATCCCCTGACGGCCCAGCATTCAGGTCACTGCTGTTTGACAAAGGTTCTTCGGTCGGATGTAGTCGATGTCGTCGCTGGCCCCAACAGTTACATGAACCGAGACGTGGGTCATGAGGCTTCCTTCGTCGCGCCGGTTGACTCGGTCAGGCTCCACGGCAAGTTGTGGCTGTCTGAGACCGACACCCGGACTCACCTCGCCGATCCCATCCAGGATTTCTGTGGGCGGCCCGATTCGCTGGAGGACAGCCTGACGCTGTTGAAGCGTGACTTCTGCCATGCTCTGGTTTCAGGGGTCGACATGGTCTGGTTTTCGCTGTTCGGCGGATGGTTCGATGACCCTGCGATCATGGCGTTCATGTCCCAGGCACGGCGAATCGCCACGATTGCCCGGCAGACGGATCGCAGTTCTGTGGCTCGGATAGCCGTGCTGATAGACGAGCGTAGCGCCTTCGCATCGAGTGGGCGAGATGCGTACCGGGTCGACCCCTTCATCTCCCGTGAGCCGCGGGCGACCGACATGCTGGCTTACATGGGTTGCCCCTATGACATATATCTCTTATCGGATATCGATCTTATTGATGTGGATCGGTACCGAATGATTCTGTTCGTGAACACCATCTGGCTGGACGCGAACGCGCGAGCGATTGTGGACGAGAAGTTGAAGCAAGACGGTCGTGTGCTGGTCTGGCTGGGGACTCCCGGCGTCGTGCGGTCCGGAGTCGGGGCGGACAACATGTCCGCCCTGATAGGTATGCGCGTTCGGTTGACGTGTGAGCCCTCCGAGGACTTCATCCGCGTGCTATCGGGGTCGCATGTGATTACCCGCAACCTGAATCTCGGGAACAGGCAGCCGACATGGGTCGATGCGGATTTTGGCGGGCACTTTGGCACCAATCAGATAGTGAGTCCTCGCGCCTGTGTGGTGGATGAGAACGCCACTCCGCTCGGTCTGCACAGCCGGTGCGGCAGCGTTGGCTTTGCCGTGCGGGAGTATGATAGCTGGAGTTCCGTGTTCATCGGTGCTCCCTTCGCACCACCGGCCATTCTCCGTCAGATTGCCGGCTGGGCCGGAGTACACGTCTATAACCAGAGCAACTCTGGCCAGGTCGACGGTCGAGATGAGTTGCAGAGAGCTGGCTGGAATCCGGACGAGCCGGCCAATCCCGCGGACGATGTTCTGTACGTCAATGACAGTTTCCTCGCCCTACATGTGAAGCGCAAGGGGGATCGGCGGATTGTGCTGCCTGAGCCAAGGAAGGTGACGGACGTGTTTGCCGACAAGACTATCGGAGAACGGACGGACACGATCAGACTATCGTGCCCAGGCAGCGCCACGTACCTGTTCCACATCGGGGAGACCCCCTGGAAGGGGTTGGGCTGAATGACTTCAACGACCTGGAGCGGTTTCGAGGAATACAGTAGGATAGCTGCGGCATTTGGCCCCCCTGGGATGGAAGGTGGGGTGCGGAAGGTGATGGGTGCACTCCTACAGCCGTATGCGCGAGCGGTGGAGACAGACCGCATGGGCAACCTATACGCGGTCATGGGGCCTGATCACGGTCCGATAGTCATGCTCGGTGCTCACATGGATGAGGTCGCGCTGGTGGTCAGTGCTGTCACCGAGAGCGGATTCCTCCGCGTGATGCCACAGGGTCTCCTGCGGGCGAGGGATTTCGTCCTGCAGCCCGTTTCCGTCTTGGCGCGAGATGGTCCGGTGCAGGGGATAGCAGACGTGGCGCGGCAGGGTGGAGAGTATGCGATCTCCGACATTCTAGTTGATGTTGGGGCCCGCTCCGCCAAGGGGGTTGGCGAACTCGGCATTCTCCCCGGGGATCGCGTGTGTTTCGCTCCCGGGACTCGTGCTCTCGGGCCGGAGGTGATCATCGGGAAAGCGGCCGATGACCGAGTAGGTCTGTATGTGCTTGCGGCAGTGGCGCGTGAGTTGGCCAGGGCAGACTTGAGTGCGAAAGTGGTCCTGGTATGCACGGTCCAAGAGGAAGGTGTGGATACGTTCGTGGCTTGGGGGGGAGCGCAAGTCGCTGCCAACCGGCTTGACCCTGCGTTGTTCCTTGGCATTGACACCGTGGAGTCGTGCGATCATGACAACGGGCCGGGGTCACCGGCGCATTCGAGAATAGGCCTGGCGGATGGTGTAGGGATTCTCCGCGGCGCGCAGGACTTGCATCCAGGTCTGGTGGATCACCTGCTTTCCAGGGCGCGATCACGAGGCCTACGACATCAGATCGTTCCTCTGGCGGCGACGGCCGCGGACTACACGAGGGTATCCAGAGCTCGCCAAGGCGTACCGTGCGCCGGACTTGCGATCCCGATTCGCCACCCGCACAGCGGCAGTGAGATGTTCCTGTGGAGAACGGTGGAAGACGCGATCGAGTTGATCCTGGGCGTTCTGGGGGAACCACAGGAACTCCTACGTATTGGAGCTGAGTTGCACTGAGAGGAGACGTCAGGAAATGGGATATGATGGACCATTGGCTCTTGGGGCGACCTTGGGGAAGGAGTTCTCATACTATCTTCCCACAGAGGTGGTCTATGGCACAGGAGTGGTGGATAGGCTTGGGAAGCGCGTGTGTAATCTGGGAAAGCGAGCGCTGGTTGTCACTGGGCGGAGCACAATGCGGCGCCTCGCAATACTCGATAGAGTGGTTGGGACTCTGACCGACGACGGGATTCAGGTAAGTGTGTTTGACCAAGTAGAATCCGATCCGTCCACCGAGACTGTTGACCGTGGAGCGATGGTCTGTCGGAAGCACAAAGCCGAATTCGTGATAGGGCTGGGTGGGGGAAGCGCGATCGATGCGGCGAAGGGGATTGCAGTCGCTGCGTCGAATGGTGGCCACGGCGTGTGGGACTTCATTATTGGTGGTTCGCCAGGTTCGGAGGTCCTTGGACCAGGGACACTGCCCATCGTCGCCATTCCAACCACCTCGGGGACCGGCACGGAGGTGACCACCGGTGCCGTACTCCGCCATCGAGGGCTCGGGGCAAAGGAGTGCATCGGATCGAGGCACATTGCGCCGGTGCTTGCATTGGTCGATCCTTGTTTGGCCAGATCCATGCCGCCATCGCTCACAGGCGCCACGGGGCTGGATGCTCTGGCTCAGTGCATCGAAGCGTGCGCGTCATCCCGTTCGAACGCCATCAGCGACACACTGGCGCTGCGGGGAGTTGGGCTGATCGCCAGCCATCTGGTTCGCGCCGTTAAGGATGGCGACGATCTGGCGGCTCGGGCAGGAATGGCACTCGGGGCCACTCTGAGTGGGATGGCATTGTGTCAGGCTGGTGTTGGTGCAGCTCATGCGATCTCGATGGTCCTGGGCGGGCGCTACGGCGTGCAGCATGGAATTGGAGTCGGCATGTTTCTTGCCGGTACCATGCGGATGAACGCGGCCGCAAGTCCACACAAGTACGTACAGGTTGCTGCGGCTCTGGGTGAGAGCGTTGCAGCCTTGCCCACGGAGGAGGCGGCCGGATTGGCAGTATCGAGCATCCAGTCTCTGGTGGCTGAGGTGGGGCTGTCGGTGCATCTGAGCGAACTGGGTGTTCCTCGGGAGGAGTTGCGCGAAGTCGCGGAGGCAGCCGTGCGGCACCCAGACATGGCTTCGAACCCGGTGAGTCTGACCGTAGAGGATGTTGAGGAGCTCTTGGAGGCTGCCTACTGATCTCTGAAGAGCCGGTGGCCCCATCTAGTGAGGGGCTGCCGGATGGCGAGTTCTTGATTCGCAGGTCCGGGAGTGAGGTGCGATGAGTTCCATTAGTGTACGTCGACTGGTCGCGGATGATATCCCTGCCGTGGTCGAGATGGTCAATCGGGTTGGCTGTGGTGGGCCACTCACCCCGCAGATCTGGGAAGCGATGGAAGCACAGGATCACGTCACGTACTTGGCTTGTGACGATGACGATGTCGTTGGGGCCCTACCCCTGACGATGCGGGATCTTGTGATCTCGCCCGGATTGGCCGTACGAGCTGCCTTCGCCCACATGGTCAGCGTGGAGGAGAGCCATCGCGGAGCAGGGCTGGGCAGCCGGTTGATGAGGGAATCACTTCGCGCGTTGGGCCACACGTGCGATATGGTCTGTGTCTACATTGGACGCGAGGGTCGCGCTCCGTATCGTTTCTATGAGCGCGCCGGGTACCGCGACCTGATGTACGTCTACCGGTATGACGCTCTTGCCGAATACCAGTCCGACGGGGAGAGAGTACGGTTCTATCCTGCCGGGGAGGTGCGGGCTTTGAGCTCCGATCTCCTGCGCTGCTTCACAAGCTGCTATCCACGGCAGGCTGGGTTCCCCTTCAGGGAGGCCGGTTTCTGGCACCGAGCTCTCCGGTCAGTCATTTTCGACCAAGGACCGAAGCCCGTGGGATTGCTTGCTCTGCCGGCAGATGGGCGAATGGAGGGATACGCACTACTTGCCAGAGAGGGTTCGCTGCTGAGCATCATGGAATTGGCAACCCGGAACGCTGATGCAAACGTCGCGCGGCGCTTGTTGAGAGGTGCGCGCGGGATAGCGCAGAAAGAGGGTCTTGAGCGTGTCATCATCTACTGTAGCGTCAAGTACCCTTTTGTGAACGTACTCGAAGAGCTGGGTTGGGAGCGTGGTTCTCGAGAGGTCCGGTCTAGTCCGGCCAACGCCGAGAGCGCCGATGTGTCGGAGACGCATCGCATTCTGTGCGCCCGTGTGCTGGATGTCAAAGGGGTCGCGCAACGAAGCTGGCCCGACGATGATGATCCGGAGGGTGTGTCACTGCGTGTATGGACGAGCAGCACGGGTCCAGTGATGTTGCACACGAGCGCTCCGAACGGCAGGTCCGTGAATCTGGAGATGAAGGAGGAGACCCTGCAGCGCTTGGTTCTCCGACGCCTGCACCTTGGCCAGAGTATCGAAGCGGAGCTGGTCACTGTTCAATCGGGCACACCGTATGATATCGACGTCGTTGCGCAGCGTTTCTCGCCTTCTCCCTGGATGTACTTCGAGCTCGACTTCATCTAGCAAAGGCGCCAGAACGTGGGAGTGAGGGCAGCGAGGATGGACAGGCTCGAACTCATCGGGATTCGGGTCAGAGACGTGAGCGAGCCGGTGTCCAGACAGCGAGGGATTCTCCAGGATCGAGCTTCCTATCTGCCCGGAGCCACATCCACCACTCTAGGATCCGATCCGTGGACGGATTGGAGGAGGTTGTTTGCTCGCCGCCATGGGTGTACGAGATGGGAACCCATGGGCGGATATCGAGCCGCAGGATGCGGCGGGGACGACAGCAGGACCGGTGGCTTCTTGCGCTGGAGCGCCAGTGCCTGTGATCGCGGTGGATTCGACGTCTCTAGCTCTGAGATGTGTACAGACGGGGATCCAGCACTCCGATGTAGGGCAGGTTACGGTAGATCTCCGCGTAGTCCAGACCGTAGCCGATGACAAACTTGTTGGGGATCTCGAATCCAATGTAGTCCACAGGTACGTCGAGCTCCCGACGCTGGAGCTTGCTGAGCAGCGTGCAAATGCGCAGCGAAGCAGGCTCCCGGGTCTGGAGATTGCGGAGTATGTAGCTCAACGTGTGCCCGGTGTCGATGATGTCTTCCACGATCAGCACGTGCCTCCCCGTGATGTTGGCATCCAGGTCCTTGAGGATCCGCACCACTCCGCTGGATTCGGTGCCAGCGCCATAGCTGGAGATGGCCATGAAATCGATCTCGTGCGGGACAGTGACGCGCCGGATCAGGTCACTCAGGAACAGAACGCCTCCCTTGAGCACGCAAACCAGAATGGGCCGCTTGCCCTCGTAGTCTCGGGAGATCTGGCTCCCCAGTTCTGCGATCCGCTCCTGCAGGTTCTCCTCGGTTATGAGAATCTCGGCGATATGGTCTTGCATCCCACATGACCTCCTTGCTGAGTTGGCTGGCGGTGCTAACGGACCGGAACGCGGGTTGCCCGCGGACTGCCATCAAGTCTGGGATAGGCCCAGCCGGTCCACGTGTGGCGAGCGTATCCTGGATAGCCTCTCGTGCTTATATGTGCGGGTCCCCGTCAAGTGGTCACCGGGCCATTGTACCTCAGTCACGGAGGTTGTGCAAATGAAATGGCCTGCTGCCGGCCGAACGTAGTCCGGTCGCTGTGGGCGACGGAAGAACCTAGTAGACGCGACAGAGCAAGCCCTTCAGATAGGCGGCCTCCGGGAAGGTCAGCAGCACTGGGTGATCGGGACCTTGCGCAAAGCGTTCGACTATCTGAGCGTCGCGCCGGGCGTCAACGCTGGCCCCGAAGAGGACCTTCTGGAACAGATCGGCGGAGACGAGGCTGGAGCAAGAGAAGGTGGCGAGCAATCCTCCCGGGTTGAGAACTCGCATGGCCAGGAGATTGATGTCCTTGTAACCCCTGCAGGCCGAGGGTACCGTGGCCCGGGACATGGCGAACTTCGGGGGATCGAGGATGATCAGATCGAAAGTGCGGCCACTGCGCCAGTAGTCCCTTAGTAGCTCGAACACATCCCCTGTCACGTAGTCGGTCGGGTGTTCACCAAGTCCGTTGAGCGCCATGTTCTGGGAGGCGATCTCGAGCGCATTGCGGGACGAGTCAACGTTGGTGATGGCCCGCGCCCCGGCTCTTGCGGCGTAGACGCTGAACCCGCCGGTATACGAGAAGCAATTCAGTATCTGCGCTCCGTGGAAGTGAGCGCATAGTTTCTGCCGATTCTCTCGCTGATCCAGATAGAAGCCCGTCTTCTGGCCCTTCACGATGTCCACCAGGAATCGGTGCCCGTTCTCCTCGATCTCCACCAGGCCGGTGGGCTCACGGCCGCGAAGCGCGGCGGAAGTCGAAGGCAGGCCTTCTTTGGTTCTTGATGGCGCGTCGCTGCGCTCGAAGATCCCCTCCGGATGCAGCAACTCGACCAGGAGGTCGGCGATGCATTGCTTCCACTGCTCCATCCCCAGCGTCAGCACTTGGAGGACCAGATACTGAGCGTATCGATCGATGATGAGCCCGGGCAGGAGGTCGGACTCCCCAAAGCAGAGGCGGTACGCGTTGGTGTGCGGGCTCTGCTCCAGTTCGTTGCGTGCATCGAATGCGCGACGAAGCCGTCGGCGGAAGAAGTCCGAGTCGATGGATTCACTCTCATCCCAGGTGAGCAGTCTTATCGATATCTGGGAGGCACGATTCAAGTAGCCACGTGCCAGGAACCGTCGGTGGCTATCCAACACGTCGACGATGGCGCCGTTTGGAGGGTCGCCGCCGACATGCTGGATAGCTCCGGAGAAGATCCACGGGTGTCGATTCAGGACCGGCTTCTGTTTGCCTGCTTTGAGTACGATTTGATTCATTCATGCCCTTGCTTGTCGGAGGAGCGACGAACCACCAGGTGCACGATGCGTCGCGTGTCACCCGTGATTCTGACCCTGCGATCGATTCGGTAGCCGGGAATCCAGATGACCCCCTGACTCGACGCGATCACGGGAAAGCGTTGCCG
>Ga0180432_10011397_pt1 | contig 10472 bp, 11 predicted proteins | sample SS_ome_10_FD_132414 | JGI IMG/M metagenome (GOLD analysis project Ga0180432, IMG submission 132414) | Hypersaline lake sediment archaeal communities from the Salton Sea, California, USA - SS_1_MS_2 metaG | ecosystem: Environmental > Aquatic > Non-marine Saline and Alkaline > Hypersaline >...
AAGGTAAGCTAACACCACATCGTCTAGAGAGGCGAAGTACTGTGCTAACTTGTCGGCATATGTGCTGAGGTCGAACTTTTCCATCGCTGCTCCCATATTTCCCAGGCCCATGATAGCACAAAGGCTGGGGGAGACAACACAGGCAGAGCACCGATTTCAAAGCAGTCACCACGATCCTTGGCTCACCCTCAAGGGTGAGAGCAGCCGAAGTAGGGCGGCTTTCCATAGCCGCCAGAGCGCTAATGCGCAGTGTGCGTCGTGCCTGCGGCCAGATCGTGTGGGGCGGGACCAGGTTGGCCCGAAGGAGGGGCAAGTGGGATGCCATCTTCCGTGACCAGCCACACGTTCACTTGACACTCCACACCCTGTTCGTTCTCGAAGGCAATTGCGGTAGCGTGGGGAGGAAAGCCGGCTGGTATGGTGGGGATGCCGGCCTGGCCCCACGGTCGTTCAGTGTAGCGGGCCAGCGGGCGCTGTGGACCGAGCACCGTTATCGTGTGCGGCTCGGGCGTTCCTTCGATGGCGAAGAGAGCGACCCAATCGCCGTCGGCTGGTAGCCCATACCGCACCGCGACCGCGCACGCATAGTCGCCCAGCACGTCAACCGCATACCGGCGCGTGACGCGCAGATGGATCTGTTCCCACCCGCCGTTGTAGGCGGCCAGCGAGTAGTACAGATCCCCTTCGCCATCGCGGATCGTGTGGGCCAGTGCCCGCGCTCCCCAGGCTACGTTCGTCCATGGATTCTGCAGCTCCTCGGGGCTGGGACGCCACTCGAACGGCATCAGGCCCATCAACCCAACGGCTCCGACCGGTCCCCGCGATGTCGCACGTCCTAGTGATTCCTTCCAGATCACGGACGCGATGAGGTCAGGGTCGAGCTTGCGCTTCTGCGCGTACTCTAGGATGATGGGTTCCCAGCGTTGGACCGCAGGCGACCAGTGGGGGGATAGAGTTGGCGTGTCGGGTGGTATCTCGCCTCGTGCCCGGGCGAGGTGGGGAGATGTGTGGATTGTGATGATCGCCAACAGCGCGATGGCGATGGCTATGCGCCGAATCTGCATAAAAATACGGTTGCTCCTCCAGTGTCTGATGCACGCTTGGGAGAATTGCGGATAAATATATCGAAAAACGACGGTTTGTCAAGTCTGGTGTGTTAGTCAGTCTGGCACATGAACGAGGTTGCTCGCTGCGCCGGGAGGGAAGCGGAGGTAGCTATCTGTGGCTGTCGTCAGATCGGAGTAGACACCCCGGTAGGGCGGGGGCAGCAGCGCCGCGATCTGGTACATGATCTCGTCGGCCATTTGCTGTCGCACGCGGCGATCTACTGTGACCCGGTTGGCTTGCAGGTGAAACGGCTGCCCCACGACGATGTGGAAGTCGGTGCGGCGCAGTCGGGGAAGGTTCCGCCAGAAGTGTTCCCCACCGTAGTACACCAGGGGCAGGAGTGGAGCCCCGCTGCGCAGCGCCAGGAACGCGACGCCCGGTTGACCCCGCTGTAAGCGCCCGTCCCCGCTGCGGGTGCCCTCCGGGGCCACGATCACGATATGGCCCGCTTTCAGGGCCGCAAGTGCCTGACGCAGAGCGGCCACGTCGGCCTCGCCCCGGCGCAGCGGAATGGCATCCCACAGTTCGGCCAACAGCCGCAGCGCAGGATTGTCCCACGTCTCGGCCTTCGCAAAGCCCGTCATCGGCCGCGGGTGGAGGCGGGGGAATACGACCGGCGCCTCCAGGAAGTTCACGTGGTTGATCACCAGGATCAGCGGTCCCCGCTGGGGCACCTTGGCCAGTTGTGTGTCGTTCACCCGGCACAGGACGCCAGTCAGGCCCCTTAGTGTCGACGTCACGAGCTGGTAGGCAAGTGGCATGGTCTCCTTTCCCCCCTCGCAGGAGGACAGGGGGACGTGAGTCACTCGACGGCTTCCGGTGCGTGAACGATGACGTCGATCTGGCGCGGCAGCAGTTCCACCTCCAGCCGTCGCCCCTCGGTGCACAGCGTCTCTCCGTCGGCGTGGGCGGGGAGTGTCCCCTCGACGGCAGTGACGACGATCCGGTTCGCACGCTCCATTCGAATCGGTTCCTGCGTGGCCTGCGTGCCCTGCAAGAAGTGAGGAATCAGGCCGAAGATGTGAGCACGGCTTACCTGGCGGGCAATGCACAGATCGAACAGCCCATCGTCCGACTTGCCCTGAGGCGCCATGTAGAATCCGCCGCCCATCCGCTGCCCGTTCATGATGGAGACCATCAGCAGAGGCTGGGTAATCGTCTGCCCGTCGTACTCGATGGTGACGAGCGGGGCCTTGTAGTACAGGAAGACAGTCTTGAGCACGGCGACAAGGTAAGAGGGAAAGCCGTGTAGCCGCGTCATTTTGACTGCCTCGAAACCAACGACGGCGTCGAAACCGATGCCGATCCCGTTGCCGAAATAGCGGCCCTGTGGGTACCGGCCACCGATGACTCGACCGACGTCGATCGTGCGCCGGTGGGCCTGGGCCAGTGCCCAGCAGCCCAGTTCCAGGTCGATGGGCACCCCTGCGCCGCAGGCGAAATCATTGCCCCGACCGACGCATAACACACCCATCGCACACGTCCTTCTCCCTTCTTCCGGTAAGGGAGAAGGGTCGGCGATGGGGGCCTGGGCCTGCATCAGCCCGTTGAGCACCTCGTTTGAAGTGCCGTCGCCGCCCATCGCGACGACAGCCTCGTAACCTGTAGCGGCGGCTTCCTTGGCTAACTCGGCGGCGTGCCAGGGTCGTTCGGTGCGCACGATCTCAAAATCCAGGCCATACTCGCTCAACAGGCCTTCGACTTGGGGAACGGCCCGTTCGCCAGCTCCCCTGCCGGCGACTGGGTTGGCGATAACTCTTATCCTTGGCATCAGATGTAGAATCCCTCCGGGTCGATTTCTTTGCGGAGAATATGCAGTTCCTCAGCAGTTGGTGGTTCGTTCTCGCTGATCTCATCGGGGACGATCAGTTCGAATCCGGTGTTCTCGATCACCTGTTCGACCGTCACACCCGGATGAGTCGAAAGGAGGCGCATGCGCTTGGTCTCCTCTTCGAAGTCCAGAAGCGCCAGTGTACTCACCACCCGGTAAGGGCCCGTGCCGGGCGGGAGGCCGGCTTCTTCCCGTGCGCCGGGGCCGGTCAGGTAGCCAGGCGTAGTGATGAAATCGACCTGTGGCACGAAGCGGCGTCGGTCGTGTCGCATAATGATGATCGTGCGCCAGCACAGAGACCCGACGTCGTTGCCTCCACCCGATCCGGGCAGGCGCACCTTGGGTGGATGGTGCTGGGGGCCGATGATTGTCGAGTTCAGGTTACCGTAGGGGTCAATCTGCGCCCCACCCAGGAAGCCGAAATCGACGAAGCCGCGTGTGGCGGTCTCCATGATGTCGCAGATGCCCGATGCGGCGACGCCCCGGTAGAAAGTGCGGCTCTCTCCCACCGCGCGGGGCAGTCGCTCCAACTGCGCCCCCGTCCCACCGAACTCGAAGATGGAGACGATGTTGGGCGCGTGCATCTTCTGCGCCAGGCTGGCGGCCAGCATGGGGATGCCGGTGCCGATGAAGGCGGTGACGCTATCGGGCATCTGCCGTGCCGCGATGCAGATCAACAACTCCGTGGGATTGTATTCCAGCTCGGTTGACGTCTGCGTCATCGTCGTCCCTCCTCCTCGGCCCGCAGTTGCTGCAGACGCTCTTGGCCGATCATCTCCAGGTACTCCTGGTGGTTCTTTACTCCGTAGACGTACTTGTTCAGGTATGCCTGCGTCCCTTCCTCCGTCTTTGAAGCCTCGACCCATTCTCGCAGTTGTCTCTCGTCTCGTGCATAGCAATAGACCATCTCGCCAGGGTGGGAGCCGAAAGGGGCGTGGACCACGGCATCCACCAGGTAGTAGGGGATGATCGTCCGAGCGGGGTGGCGGCGGATCTCGCCCACGTCGATGATCTCTTCGGCGCTGATGATCAGACGCTTGCAGGCTCGCGACATCTCGAAGGCAAAGCCCGAGATCCCGTCAATCTGGGCGTTGCCGTACTTGTCGGCCCGGCTGACGTGGATCAGGGCCACGTCGAGGATCAATGCCGGGAGCAGGCACAGCTTCTGACCGGTGAAGGGACACTCGACTACTTTAGCAGCGCTGTACTTGAGTGTGTCGCTCCCCAACATCGCCCGCACGGGGATGAAAGGGACGCCCATGGCGGCGGCCTTGAAGCGCCAGGTGATGCCACCGTTCGACCACTCGACGACCGAGTCGACCTGGCCGCTTTCGACCGCGCGCCGCAGCGCGCGGGAGGTACCGTAGACCTCTAGCCCGATGTACGTGATGTCCAGTTTCTTGACCAGCCTGGCTCCCAACCACAGGTCCAGTTCGGTCACCCCCTGGCCTGCCACCCGCAGGTCCTTCTTCCCTTGCCGCACGACCTCACGCACCAGCGACATAGGACAACGGACAGTGCCGTAGAGCTCGGTGCCGATGTAACAGCCATCGTAGACGAAGCGGGAGATCGCCTCCGCCTCCGTCATCACCTTGTCCACCAGCGCCCGAGACTTTTTCTCGCGATTCCATTCGCGGAAGGCGTCCAGGTCAGGAGACTGGATCAGCTCACAGATTCCAGACTCGATCACATGCACGGTGTCTCCTCCTTTCCTACGGTTGGGAGCGAAAACCTGGCGCAGGTTAGACGCACCCTTTGGCTTCAAGACGCTTGCGCTAATCGGGAATTCTCACGTCTGAAAGGCAATCTGTAACCTTCCAATACAGAGGGAAGCGAAGCGGCTCCTTCGCCAGGCCGACTCCAACTAGTTGGTAGATTGGGAAATTGGTCAATGGTTTGGCGACCTTGCCAGCAGTGATTGGTAGACAGTGGTCATTCCTCGTCGCCAGCCGGCTGCCGACTGGCCTTTGTCCGTTTCAGCGCTTGCCTTGCTCCATGGGCGTAGACCGAGTTCGGCAGAGCGTCGATCGCCTCGTTGAAGTGGCGAACCGCCTCAGCCTCACGCCCCGTTCGACGACAGGCCAGACCCAGGTTGTAGTAGCCGGCAGCCAGGTACTTGGCGCCAGGCAGTGCTGTCTTTTCACCCAGCACTTCTTTCAGTGTGATGTACGCTGCATCTGGCTCCTGCATACGCAGTTGGGCTACGCCGTGATTGATGAGCGCAATCTGACGGGTGACGGCATCGGGTCTCAGTCGCAGCGCTAGGCCGAAGAGCACCAGCGCCCGGTTATACTTCTCTCGGGTCGTGAACCAGTTGCCAAGGTCGACCAGCAGCCGCACCCGCATAGTGCTCACATAAAGGACGATGAGGAAGAGTACAGGGTGAATGGGCACTGAGGCGAATGTGAGCCCAGCACCGATGGCAGTGACGATCAGGCCCTCGATAGCGAAGCGGCTGGATAATCCCTGCTGGCGCATGAAGGACAGGCCGCCAAAGCCAAGCAGGTACAACAGGCCGACAAGCAGGATCAGAAGCGCTGGGTGCATAAGAATTACCCTTGGTTTTCTGTTCCACAGTTTCAGGTTTCAGGTTGGCTGCACTTCTGATGGCACGCTGGCAACTTGTAACCTGAAACCTGAAACCTGCAACGCGAAAAAGTCTGTTAGGCGAACAGGTGGGCGGCGGTGCGTTCCAGCATGTCCACGCCGCGCACCTCTCTATCAAAGAGCGGCACGATCGCACGCACGTCGGGGAAGCTACGCCAGATTTCCTCCATGTAGTCATCTTGCATGGCGATCCGGTTCAGCACGAACTCCGGTGCATTCTCATCCACCGACTCTTTGTCGATCAACAGGTTGACGACCACGCCGCCCACGGGGATACCGAACTCCTGGAACCAGTTGATGAAGCGCTTGATGACGGCGATGGGTAATGCCTCTGGCAGCGTCACGAAGAAGAAGGCGGTCTGCTCGTCGTCGGTGAGCAAGTCCTTGGCCCGTTCCATCCGCTCGCGGAAGCTGAGGAGGTATTCCATCAGGGGGTCTCTCTCCTGCTTCTTGCTGTAGGAGAGAAGCTCCTTCAGGGACTTGGCCTCTTCTCGGCTCTGCATCATCTTGTTGACCCACATACCGTACACGCTGGACATTCCCAGAAGGCGGCGGGCGTTGGCCGTGGGGGCGGTGTCGAAGACGTAGGCCTCGTACTCGTCGTCGAACATGAGGTCGATCATGTTCTCGAACATAGCCGATTCCTCGAAGGCCGGGTTCATCGTCGCCGACTCTACGAACTCGTCGGCCTTTGTCTTGATGTCGGCGTACTTGAGGAACCACTGGATCTTTTGGGTCAGCTCCACCTTCGACCGCTCGATCGTGTCCTTAGTGTCGATCTCGTAGGCCTCCAGGTTGGGTGCCCCTTCCACCGATGTGGGTTTGCCGAAGACGTCCTGGTCGAGCAGGCTGCTCAGCGAGTGCACCGGGTTGGTGGAGGCGAGCAACGTGTGTTTGCCCTGCTGGGCCATCCACAGCGCTGCCGCGCCGGCCATCACGGTCTTTCCCACCCCGCCCTTGCCGCCGAAGAAGACGTACTTCATATCAGGGTGTGCGAGTAAGAACTGACGGGTTGATTCCGTGATCATGCCTCACCTCCAAACAGCGCGTCCGCCACCTTGCCGATCATCTCCAGGCCGGTGATATCCCGTTCAAACTCCGGTACCTGCGTCAGGACCTCTTCGCCGAACGTCTCGTCGATCTGGGCCAGGTACGTCTTCTGCATCTCGATGCGGTGCTGCAGGTACTCTGGAATTTCCTGGTCGGCCAGTTCTGGCGGGATGACGCGGTTCACGATGTAGCCCGAGATGGGCACCTGGTACTTGGCGAACAATTTCGCCGCCTTGAGCGTGTCCAGGATGATCATCTCCTCCGGCGTGACGACGAAGAAAAAGGCCGTCTTTTCTCGGTCGGTGAGGATGCTGGAGGACGTGTTGATGCGTTGCTTGATGTCCTGCAGCTCGGCCAGGATCTGGTCCTCTTCCGATTCCTTGTCGCGCTCGAGAAGGGCGGCCACCTGGGCGTACTCCTGCATCTCTTCGCGCAGCGAGGTGATCTTGCCGATCCACTCGTCGTACACGCTGGCCATGCTCAGGTAGTAGAGTGCGTGCCCCAGGGGTACCAGGTCGTAGATATAGTAGTCGTATTCGCCACCCACGACGATGTCCACCACCGCGTCGAAGATGGCGCTTTCCTCCATCGCCGGCTCAGCCGCAGCGGCCTGGATGTAATTCTCGATCTCCTCAGGTATCTCGTCAAAGCCGTACATGTCGATGATCTTCTGGCGGATCTCGTCTTGGTAGTCCTTGATGTGCCGGTCGGCGTCGATCTCCTGGGCAAACAGGTTGGGCATGATCTCCACCGCCCCCTGGCCAAAGATATCCCGCTCAAAGATATCAGAGAGGGATGCCTGGGGATCGACCGAGAAGACGAGCACCTTGTACCCCCCCTTAGCCAGCCAGTAGGCAGTGGCGGCGGAGAAGGTGGTCTTGCCCAGACCTCCCTTGCCGCCGAACTCGATGTAGCGGCGGTTGGGGTGTTCCTTGAAAACTTGTGCGAGTGACAATGTTCTCTCCTTATGCCAATGCGTCGGTCAGGTCGCGCTCACGCAACATGCGCCGCTTCCAGGTGCTGATCTGCGGTACGACGTATGGCAGCAGGCGCAGCGAGTAGTATGGCGGCAGGATGGGGATGCCCAGCAGGTCGCCCATTGTGATCAAGATGAACAAGTGCTCCATGCTCCCGCGCGTCTTGAGCGCGAAGCGAGTCATGTCGTGGCCGGCCATGCCGTAGAGGAAATCCTTGGTTGAACGGCCAAGCCTCTTCAGAAAGCTTTCTTGCTTTTCTTCTTCACTCATTGTACTCTATGTACCTCCATTGAATTCAGATCTCGCATAAAATTTGCAATATGCATCCCGTATTACCTGTGCCGTGTCTCAATCGATGCCCTCAATCAGTCCAGTCAGGTCGGTCCAGTCGCGCTCGCGCAGCAGGCTGCGCTTCCAGCGGTTGATGGTTGGAATGATGTAGGGTAGCAGGCGCATAGTGTAGTAAGGTGGCAGGATAGGGAGCCCGACGAGGTCACCGAAGGTAATTAACATGAACAAGCGCTCTATCTCTCCCCGTTCCCGCCGCATATCGCGCGCCCAGTCGAAGGTGGTCATCCCATAGACCACCTCACATGCCACGCGCCTGATATGCCGCAGCCTGTCCCTAACGCACTCCCCAACGAACGTTCTTGCTCCTCCATTCTGGTCGCAGGAAACGCTCTGAACAATCCGCTTCTTCAGCAGGCGGTCCAGGGCAGCGGGCTCCCAGCCGGTGTACTTTGTGTGGTGGTTGATCACGAAAGTGGGGTACCGGCCTATCCGATAGCGTAGCGACTTGAAGAAACCCTCCAGCGACTGCGGGTCCACGACCCGGATGCGCAATTGCTCTCCGTACCGGTCGGACAGGCCCTGTAACCACGCGGCGAGATGTGCAGCCTCTTCCAGCATCTCCGGTGGGTAGGCAGCCCGCATCTCCTGATGCACGGGCGCACCTATGCCTGCCACGTCAAACAGTCGTTCGCAATGTGAGCAGTGGAAGAAGTCCGTGGGTATGTGGGCCAGTACTTCTAGGAGGACCGGTTGGAGAGTTGGTGGCATTCGATCCGTGCTCCGTTTGATGATGGGAGGGTCGGGGGCTACCCTCCCATCGTAACTGTTCAGAGGTTTACCGAGCGGTCACGCGGCCTTGACAGCCTCTTCCTCCCGTGGCCTTTGGAGCGCTTTCCAGCCGTCCACGATCAGGAACGCCGCAGCCACCACCAACACCAGGGCGATGATGCCGACGAGGATCGCAGCGACGGCAGCCTGGGTCGATGCGGCGCCCGGCAGTTTGATGAAGAAGTTGGTGTAGGCCAGGTAGAGCAGCGCGGCCAGCGTGGTGACGATCATAAAGATCGAGGGGTAGAGCGCCCAGGTGTGCTTCCTGCCCTCCGACAGGAGCCACAGCGAGATGAGCAGCAACGCCAGGCCGGCCATCAACTGGTTCGCAGCGCCGAAGGCAGCCCAGATGGTCAGCCATGGGATGATCCAGACGAAGATCAACGTCAGGATCAGGGCGACAATAGTGCCCACGTGGGTGTTCTTCATCACCGGCAGCGCATCCCCGACCATCTCAGCGCTGGCCACACGCATGAAGCGCACTACCAGTTGCATGATGGTCAGTGCCATGATGGTCAGGAAGACGGAGCCGTAAGCCACGCCGAAGTCTGTGGGGATGCCGACATAGCTCAGGAAGTTGGCTAACCCCTTCGCAAAGACCCCCAGTGCTGCACCGGCGCCGCCGGCGTCCTGGTATCCCTGGAAGCTCCCGAAGGCGACGGTGGCGGTCAGGAAGGCGATGACGGCGAACGCCATCTCCATGAACATTGCGCCGCCACCCACTGGCAGTGCGTCAGTCTCTTTCTCCAACTGGCGGGCCGTGCCAGAGCTGGATACCAGGCTATGCCAGCCGGAGATAGCACCGCAGGCGATGGTGACGAAGAGCATTGGCCATAATGGCCCACTGGCCGTGGTAAACTGGGTGAAAGCCGGAAAATCGCCCATTCCTGGGCGCCAGAGGAGCAGGCCGATGATGCCGCCCAGCACTCCCAGCGAGACGATCCAGAAGGAGACGTAGTTGATCGGCTGGGCGAAGGACCAGATGGGCAGTACCGAACCGAGGTAGCAGAAGGCGATCACCAGCAGTGTTCCGAGAACCTGAGCCTGTGTGTTGCCCAGTAAGACGGTGGGGGAGTCCGGGAGGCCGTAGAGGCCGGAGAAGATGTTGGACATGAATGGCAGGGTGCTGATCCAGATGCCCACGAAGGTGAGCACGACGGTGACGACTGTGGTGAGGATGATGTCCTGTTTCCACTTGTAGGTCATCTGCCCGGCCAAGACGCCCATCAGGACCACAGCAATTATGCCGAAGGGCACCTGAGGGTTAGTCATGAGCACTTTCCCTACCGCGTTGCCGAAGGCGCCCATGATCAGCAACAAATAGAAGTATATGAAGATCATGAGGATATTGCGCGCGCGGGGTGAGATGAGCTTGTAGCTCAGCGCGCCCATAGTGTCACCCTCGCGACGGACGCCCATGATCATAGCGCCATAGTCCTGGACCCAGCCGATGAAGAAGGTGCCCAGGATAACCCAGACCAACGCCGGTAGCCAGCCCCATTGCACGGCGATAATCGGGCCGGTGATGGGGCCGAGCGCGGCGATGGACTTGAACTGATATCCGAAGAGAACGTTGCGGCTGGACGGCGTGAAGTCCACTCCGTCCATATATAGCTTTGCTGGGGTGGCCTTCTGGGGGTCAGGCTGGACGATGTCACGGTCAATGCGACGTGCGTATAAGAAGTAGCCGACACCGATGCCCAGGGCTCCCAGGATCAGTACGAGTAGTGAGTTCATCGCTATTACCCTCCTTTTAAGGAAGCGATTGGTGAAAAAGCACG
>Ga0180432_10011399_pt1 | contig 10471 bp, 7 predicted proteins | sample SS_ome_10_FD_132414 | JGI IMG/M metagenome (GOLD analysis project Ga0180432, IMG submission 132414) | Hypersaline lake sediment archaeal communities from the Salton Sea, California, USA - SS_1_MS_2 metaG | ecosystem: Environmental > Aquatic > Non-marine Saline and Alkaline > Hypersaline >...
CTGGCCCACATTCATATGGCACAGACAGAGACCAGTACGGGGAACGCCCGGGCCGCCCTGCGCGATCTGAACCGTGTGCTCGATCTCGATCCCCTTCACGAAGACGCCTGGTACCGGATCGGGACCGTTCAGCTCGACAGCTTCGAAGATCTCGAGGCCGGCCGGCAAGCCTGGCGCAACCAGGTCGATGTCTATCCCGCCCATATGAATGCCCGCCTGTCTCTGCTGATGCTCGATATGGGGGTGGGGGACTGGGACAGCGCGATCGCGATTGCCGAAGACATCATCGCCCGCGATCCGGAGCGCTATGAGGCCTACCCCTGGCTGGCCGGGGCGTACTGGAAAGACGGCCGGACCGATGAGGCCTGTGCGGCTTTCGAGAGCTGTTTCCCGCATCTACCCGACCAGGAGCGCTCGCTCTACTTCGATCTGGGCCTGGTTCTGAGTACGGCCGGGATCGAGGAATGGTCGGCCCTGAGCCCGGCGGGACGCGAGGAGTACCATCGCCGCTATTGGGAGATCCGCGATCCCGATCCGCAGACTGCCGCCAACGAGCGTTTGCTCGAACACTGGATCCGCATTGCCTACGCCAGGATCGAGTTCGGTCGCGACGAGTGGCCGTGGGACGCCCGCGGCGAAGCCTACGTGCGTTACGGCGAGCCCGACGTGCGGACCGGTCCGGGGCGGCCCTATCCGAGCGACCTGATCGAGTCCGACTACGAATATTTCGAGAACAAGAAAGAACTCTACCGGCGCCTGGGGATGTCACCACCGGTTTACAGCCCCGAGCAGTTTCCGGCTCAGCAGGCCATCGGCCGGGTCTACGGCGAGGGCACACCTGAAACCTGGTATTACCTCGATCAGGGCTTTCAGCTCAGTTTCACCCGCCCCGTCATGGGGCAGCGCTACCTGAACGACAGCCGCTACCTGACCGAGCGTCTGGAGGTGGGACTGCCCGTCCTCAGCGTCGAAGAAGAGAAGATCGACACCTTCAGCCCCCTGCAGATCGCCGCCGCCTTTCGCGGCGAGGAAAACCGTACCGTCCTGGAGTACGCCATCGGCCTGACCCCCGACGACTTCGGTCTGTTCCAGAGCTTTACCGGCGAATACGCCACCATCGACGTACGCATGCAGCTGCTGACCCCGGGGTGGATTCCAGTCGCCGGGGCGGTGGATTCGGTGCAGAACCTGCCCACCACCACCTTCGTCGAAGCTTTCTGGAACACCTTCTTCGTTCACGGCACCCGTCTCGAAGCCCCCCCGGGCGAGTACGTGTTCAGCACCTATATTCTGGATCCGGTGACCGGGCGCCGTTCGGTGGCCGAGGAAAACGTTGTCCTGCCTGATTTCCGGGGTTCGGAGCTGATGGTGAGCGGGATCCTGCCCGCCGCCCGGATCGCTCCGGCGGGGCGGGGGTGCCCGGCCCGCTTCGTGCGGGGGGATCTGGAGGTCATTCCCCTGCCCGGGCGAACCCTCGGCACGACCGAACCGCTCTTCATCTACTTCGAGGTCTATAACCTGTCCCGTGACAGTGTCGGCGCCACCCACTACCGGGTGGAGTACTCCGTGGCCGAATCCGATGAAGGGATCGATCCCCTGACCCGCATCACCGGGCGCCTGCTCGACCTGGTCGGGCTGGGTGGTCGGCGAGCGGTGCTCTCGAGCGAGACCGAGACTTTCGGCATCCGGCCCGATCTGGAGACCTGGCTCGAGATTGACATGAGCCGGCTCGGCCTCGGCATCTTCGATCTGATCGTGACCGTCACCGACCTGAATACCAACCGGCAGGCGAGCAGCAGCCTGACCTTCCGCACCATCCCGCCGCCGACACCTGATGCCGGGGGGTGACAGGACAACGGATTGATCGGATAAACGCCGGATCCGGTGAATCGCTCCTGTGTAGTGAGAGGGATGCAAAGGACCAGCAGGATGGTGTGGAATCCCCGGTGCAGTTCAGTCCATCTGCTCGCCAGCGTACTCCTGACAGTCTCAGGTATTCTCCCCGGTGTGCCCCTGACTGCTCAGCAGACTGTTGAGGCGCGCGTCGGTGCTCTCTGCGATTCCGCTTACGCTCAACTCCAGCGGGGGGATGCCCAGGCCGCCCTGACCAGTGCCACCCGGGCGGTCGAGCTGGACCGGGATTCCGCCCGGGCTCATACCTGCCTGGGCCGGGTCTGTCTCGAGATCCCGAACCGGACCCATCGGGCTCTCGAGTGTTTTCGCACCTCCCTGTATAAAGATCCCGACCGGGTCGAAACTCTCTACTGGAAGGCCCGGGCTCACCTGAGGCTGGCCCCGACCGATATCGGTCAGTTCAATTCCCGGGAAGCACTCCACGATCTGGAACATCTGCTCGAACTGGATCCTTCCCATCCCGATGCCTCCTATCTCTGCGGGATTATTCAGCGGGATTTCCGGGAGGACCATGACGCCGCGATCGTAGCTTTCCGGCTGCAGATCGCCGCCAATCCGGGACACGAGAAAGCACGGGCGGCTCTGATGCGCTCGTTGATCGACAGCGGGCGGTGGAATGAGGCTGTGACCCTGGCCGAGGAGCTTGTCGCGCGTGACTCGTCTGCCTGGTCCGCCTATCTGTACCTGGCTGCTGCTCACTGGAAAGCTGAACGCTATAACGAAGCCATGGCCGCCTTCGAGAGGTGCTTTGCGGCGGCCCCGGAAGAGGAACGCAACCTCTTCTTCGATCTCGGACTGGTGCTGACACCTGATGAAGCCGAGGACTTCGCCCGCCTCGACAGTGAGGGGCGCAGAACCTATTGGAATCAGTACTGGCGGATGCGCAATCCCGACCCGAAGACTGCTGTCAACGAACGTCTCCTGGAGCATTTCATCCGGGTCGCTTACGCCCGGATCATGTACGGAGACAATGAGTGGCCCTGGGATGACCGGGGTGCCGTATATGTCCGATACGGCGAGCCGGATATCCAATCGGGACGCGGTCGTGTCTATGCCTGGGATCTGATCAAGGACGACCCAATCTGGAAACTCAGAGCCCGGGACCTGGCCGAAGAACTGGGCTATGGCACTGAACAGGGTTTGCCTCCACCGCTATTGAGCACCGCCCCCCTGACTGACCAGGGTCCTGAAAATCCCTTTGCACAGCAACGGGTGCGCGATGCCTCCGGTCAGGCGATTTCCTCCAGTTCCACGCCCGAAAACTGGGGATATGAAGATCGCGGTTTGATCGTCGCCTTTGAGGATTTCGCGATGAGTGGCAGATATATCGTCTCTTCTGTTCACCGCCAGGTCATGGATCTCATGGAGCGGGTTATCCCGACCATGAGCGAGGAGGAAGATCGGATCGAGACGATCGATCCAATGGATTTCGTCGTTACCTTCCGGGGGGAAGAGGGGAAAACCGCTCTCGAGTATGCCTTCGCACTCATGCCCGATGAGTTCGGGGCCTTCAGGAGTGTGACCGGGGCTTATGCCACCATCGATGTGGAGGTGCAGCTCTACGATGTGCGCTGGAAACCGGTGGCCGGGCAGGTGGAGCCATCGCGGCGGCTCTCGACCGTACCGCAGGTACAGATTCGCGGCGTCCCACTCTTTATCGATGCCACCCGGATCGAGGTCGAACCCGGTGACTATACCCTGACCACGCTGCTCATCGATCCGGAGACCGGCAAACGGGCCACTTCCCGGGAAGAAGTTGCCCTGCCCGATTACAGCGGCAACCGCCTGATGGTGAGCGATATCCTCCCCGCTGCTTCAATCCGCGAGGTCGGTTCGGGGCACAGCGGTCGCTTCATTCGCGGCGATCTCGAAGTTCTGCCCCTGCCGGGCCGGATCGTGCAGGTGGATCAACCGCTCTTCATCTACTTTGAGGTCTACAATCTGCAGCAGGACGACTACGGTGCGACCCGGTATCAGGTCGAGTACTCGGTAGCGGAAGCACCTCCCGAGGCTGCTTTGGGAAGATTGTACCAGGGACTGCGGAGTCTGGTCGGTCGGGGAGGGCGGCAAGCCGTGCTTTCGAGCGAATTCACCGGCAGCGATATCCGCCGGGATCTGCAGACCTGGCTCGAGATCGACATGAGCCATCTGGAGCACGGCACCTATGAACTGCGTGTCACCATCATCGATCTGGTCAGCGGCCAGCAGGAGACGAACGGTCTGAGTTTTCGAACGCTGCCTCCCCCACCCGCACCCTGACCTCCATACCGGCTACAGATGAAGGTCCTTTCTCCTGAGGTCCTTCCTTCTATGCGCTGCAGGATCTCGGCATGGACATCACAACATCATGATGTCATAATGTCATCATGAACGAAGAAAACAAACAAAAGCGGACGACTGTCTATCTGGATGCCGAGACCCTGCAGGCGCTCAAGTTGAAATCCGTGGTCATGGAGAAATCGATGTCCTACCTCGTGAACCGGGCGGTGGAGCAGTATCTGGCCGAGGACGCCGAGGATCTCGAGGCAGCTGCGAAGCGGGCGGGGGAGCCGGATCTGGATTTCGACGAGGTCGTCAGGGACCTGAGGCGACGTGGAAAGATATGAGCTCACGATCAAAGCCTCGGCCGCCGGAGAACTCGAGAAACTGCGTTTCCGAGACGACCGCCGTCGGATCGTAAAGAGGATCGGACAGCTGGCCGATTCTCCCCGGCCCCGCGGATGTGAAAAACTCTCCGGCAGGACTGATCTCTATCGTGTCAGGCAGGGGGACTTCCGCATCGTGTATGCAGTCGACGATGAGAACCGGCGGGTCCGGATCGTGAAGATCGGCCAGCGCCGGGAGGTCTACCGCTGAAGCGGTAAACTCGATACACTTGCCCGAGAGGCTATTCGAGGGTCAGGGAACATGAAACGGCTGAATCATCTCTTCATTGGCACGATGGTCTGCATTGTATCTCAGGCCTGTGCATCTGTGCCCGATGAGACGAACTATTCCTTTGAGGTATACGAAGAAAACGGGATCACGATTGCCGAGACGATCGGCGGACCCCGGTACGAGGGCGAGCTGTTCGACTATGTTCCTGAACTGACTCTCGAACCAGGCGATACCGGGGAAACCATGCTGTATGAGCCGACCCTCTTTGTCGGGGACACCGAGGGCTGGTTCTATGTCTACGATGCCGGTAACGAGGACATCGTGGTCTTCGACCCGGAGGGCAGGTTCCATCACCGGTTCGGCCGCAGAGGCTCAGGGCCCGGAGAATATGTACTGGTCCAGTTCCTCTGTACGGTCGGAGATGTGCTCTACCTGTTTGATTCGGCTCAGTTACGCGGCATGAGGTTCAAACGCAGCGGTGAACTGGTGGATATGGTCAGCTTTCATCAGGACGTCAGTCCCCTGGCGGGAATAACGGCTCTGATCCCGTTATCTGAAGGGGGGCGGCTTCACTTTTCCTCACCGGGGCATTCCGGGCCGGTGACGACCGTCGGCGAAAGGGGCAGCTGGTGCAGTGTCGTGCGGCTGGACACCACCGGCGATACGGTGTGGTCCTGGCAGAGCGAGCCGATCATGAACATGTATATCAGCCCGGTCACGATCGGTCGGCAGACGAGGAACTGGCGCCTCGATTACCCGTATTCGCTCCGTCCTCGGGCGTATTTTGTGCCCTTTCAAGGCATCGTGGCCATGGCTGCCGAAGAGCCCCGGCTGGACATTCTCGGTCTCGATGGCCGGCTCCGTCGCCGTATCCGTATCGAAATGGGCGACCTCGCTGTCACCGAGGCGGATCGCCGGGCTCTCATCGATTGGTATAACCGGATCATCGACAATCCGAACGAGCCTCTGGACCGCAGAGTCTACATGGAGGGCTATCGGGACGCGACGAGGTTCAAGGAACGGAAAGTGCCGTGGAGCGCCCTGACCTTCGACGATCGGGGCTATCTCTTTCTGACCCAGCAGGTCTCTCCTCCCGGGCAACGCGAGCGGGAGCGGGAGGCCGGCTATCTGGTGCTCTCCCCGCAAGGCGAGTATCTGGGCATCACCAGACCGCCCATGGGCCGGAGCCGGACCATGACGGTGGTCGGGGGAAGACAGCTGGTGCATTACAGCGATCCGGAGACAGGAGAATTCACGCTCACGGTCTATGCCATGCGGCCTCTCGTGGAAGGCCTCGTCTATCCCTGACCGCCGATATCGGTTCAGTACCTCACCCGTTCGAAGCGGACATCCCGCGTCCGGCCGTTGGACAGATAGAAACCGATCACCTCACCGTTGCGGTCACGCTCGAAGGTGAAGGTGAATCCCCCGCCTGAAAAGGTGTCCTCGGCTCCCGCCGTCAGGGTCGCCTCATCCAGGCGCCGATGGTGCAGGACGAGTCTTTCCTCCTCCAGCGCGATGACATAGAAGGTCTCGAGCTCGGTGCTGAAGTAGCGGCCCGCATAGTCGGCCAGTTCCTCGACCGTCGGTTCCCGGGCGGCGGCTTCATCGTCGGCCAGACGGGTGGCGTGGTACTGACCGTTCTGATTGAGCGTGAGCCCGTCCACTTCACCCTCGTCGTTGCGTTGAAAGACGACCGAGGCCTCGACCCCCACCAGTTCGAAGGTGTCCTCTGCGGTCGGCCTGATCTCGACCCGCGACTGTCCGGTTCCCTGGGTGTAGAAGGTGTCCCCCTCGCGGGTGAAGGCGAGGACGAAGTCGGGACTGGCGTCGAGCGAATAGCGACCGACGAATTCGTCGAAGTCTTCCGGATCGTAGGCTTCCGGATCGAACTCCGCCTCGGTTTCTCCCGCTTCCGCAGCTGTTTCCGCCGCCGCCTCCTCGTCTGTCATCGCGTCGGCGAAAAACTCCGCGCCGAGTTCGTAGGCTACATTGCTGTTGAAACCGGCATGGTTGCTCTGGACGGTCAGACCGGCGTTGATTTCGGGGTAGTACACCAGCATGGATCGGTGGGCGACATCGGCCCCCCCGTGATGCACCCGTCGCAGACCGCCCTGTTCGTCGACGAAGAGCCCATAGCCGTAGCCGGTTTCCTCGCCGTTGGTCAGAACGTACGAGGTCATCATCTCATCGAAGATCTCTCTCGTCCCCACGCGCGGTTCCGCGAAGTTCTGCACCCAGGTCTGCAGATCCTCGACCGTGGAGTAGATGCCGCCGGCTCCCACCGCGCCGCCCAGATCTCCGATCTGGCGAAAGCCGTCCGATCCGGGCGTGTAGCCTTCGGACATACCGGGGATGATGTGTTCGGGAGTGGGGCGGACCATGGTGCGGGTCATCCCGAGCGGCCCGAAGACGTTCTCTGCCATGAAGACATGAAAATCCTGTCCCGAGGTGCGTTCGACGATGAGGGCCGCCAGTCCGAAGGCGGTGTTGTTGTAGTTCCACTCCGCGCCGGGAGAGTTCTGCAGGGCCGGCTGCCGCTGGACGATGGCGATCACTTCGGAGCGGTCGATCCAGTCCCCGTGATCGAGCCGCCGTCCCGTCATGAGGAGCAGGTTCAGAAATTCCCGCAGACCCGAGGTATGGGTGATCAGGTGCCGGACAGTGATGGTATCCTCGAATTCGGGCATTTCGGGAATGTGCTTGCGGATGTCGTCGTCGAGCGAGAGCAGGCCGCGTTCGACCTGGAGCATGATCGCGAAGGCCGTGAACTGCTTCGAGGTGGAGCCGATGTTGGTCCGGGTGTCGGTTCTGAAGGGGATCCCGTAGGCCAGGTTCGCCATGCCGTAGGCCTTTGAATACAGGGTTCGGCCATCCCGCCAGACCTGGATCGCAGCCCCCGGGGAGTCCTCGTCGTCATACGGGGCCATGAACTGGTCGGTGAGTTTTTTCGGATCGGTCGCGATCGGTTCCAGGCGGTGGAGGATGATCTCGTACTCGCCCGTTTCATCCTCACAGGGGAGTACCTCGATCGTGTAGATCCCGGCCTCTCCCAGGCGTCTGGTAAATTTCTCCCCGCCCCGGGTAGGGGTGTCGTAACGCCCGATCTGATTGCCTTCGGCATCGAGGATCCGCACCACGACATCGACCGAGATCTGATTCACTTCGCCGTAGAGGAAATAGTCGTCGCCGGCCTCGATCGCGTACCGGATCGTATCGCCGGCGGCGAGTGTACCCGCCACGGTGCGTCCCTCGCGCAGTTGGGTGATCTGGGCGGTGACATCACCGGCGGGCAGGCTCGAAACCAGCACGGTTGCGAGCGCGAGAGCGCGTGCCGCAGAGAAGGCGATGCGACGGATCATGGCGGGATCTCCTTATGAAAGCAGAGCGTTGGCGAGCATGAGCAGAGCTGCCAGCCAATTGGTCAGAGCAAACAGCTGTTTCAGGCGTACGGGCTTTGTCTTCAACGCGAATCTTCCACCCAATAATCCTCCGACAATCGCGATACATGCCAGGGGAACAGCCCAGGACGGGTTGAAATCCCCCCGGGCGGCATGTCCGACAAAACCCATGAAGGCAGTTGCCGCTATCAATGCCGAGGCCGTTCCGACAGCGGTGTGCATCGGTACCCTGCACGCCAGGATCATCAAGGGGACCAGGAAAGAGCCCCCCGAAACGCCGACCATTCCGGCCCCGAAACCCGTGGCGAGTGTGACCGGCACGGTAATCCACATGTTGATCTGGTAGGTTCCGCCGCCCGATGTGATGGGAATGATTCCCCAACGTGTCTGCTCACGAGTAGAGGGATTGTCCGCTGTCGGGATCAACACTGCAATACCGGCCAGCACCAGCATGCCGGCGAAGACCAGCTTCAGGGTCAAGCCGCTGAAAGCATGAGAGAAATATCCCCCCCCGAGGGCGGCGAGCGCTGTGCAGGTTCCGATCAGAAGGGCCAGCTTCCAGGATATGGTGTCGTGTTTCTGGAATACCGCCATGGCCGTGACAGACGCGGAGAAGAGAATGAACTGCCCGGCGGTCGCAGCCTCGTGCATGGGAACAGCCGCCAGGGCCAGGATCACGACATAGAAATTGCCTCCTCCTTTGCCGACCATGGTCATGACGACAGCCACGGCGAAGACAAGGAGACCGACCGGAATCACATGTGTCATGTTGTCCCTGTTGTGGGTCGAGGATCCTGTACGTCAGTTGCAGCGGTGCGGTATTCGGGCGCAAGGATGACAGAGTCCACCGCCGCTGACAACTGCCTGAGCGGTTTTGGCGTCGGTATTCTCCCGCACACGTTGAATGGGGAACACATTGCCTCCTCTGTCCCCGATGTCTTTCGCATTTTCAACTCGGAGGGCGAATATTTCGGAGATACCACCTGGCCGTCACACGCAGGCACCGTGACAGGAAATGTTATGACGGCTGCAAGCGAGGGTTAGGCAAGATCTCGCATTCGGACCGAGGCGATATCATTGATGTAATTCTCCGCTAGTGGATCTCCATAGGGCGATGGTTTCGACGCTGCCAGGCGAGAAGTTCGGTCCAGGTGTCTGACTCTGTCACATTCATGGCCAGGAGTCCTGGCAAGTCTAGCCCTTTAACCTCGCATAGGAATTCCACCATCACCTGCCAGCGGAAATGGCGGCGATCGATCTCTCCAGTTGGTCCCTGCCGTGAGTTTTCGTCGATGAGCAGTCTGATTCGATCGAGGATCTTGCTACCTGGATCCAATCCGAGCTTGGTGATATTCGCCGTGTAGTCGGCGTAGCCTTCGGACTTCCACACAGGAATGCGCCTCGTCCCGCGTAAACCAACCTCAGTGAATACCAGATGGTGTGCTACTTCATGGGCAATTGCTGCTGACCATGATCCTTCGAGTCTCGAGTTAGCGGGGCGAGTCTGATTGCGGTGCGCAACAGCTTCGATACCTTGCTCGGAAAAGAAGGCGTTTCCAGCCATCGAGACAAGAAGTCCTTGGCCTGCATGGCGTTTTCCGGCAAGCTTGACGAAGAATTCAAAGCGACGCTGCGAGCAACATACAAAAATCCTGGGCATTGCTTCAGCTCTGTATAATGGCATTGCTTCGACCCGACGCTGTGCATCATCGAGGATGAGCTTGAAGCTCTCCGAAATCTCATGGTCGGAGTAGACACTGAAACCGGCAGCCTCCACATGATGAGGAAACAGCGGATAGGGGAAAAACAAGACAGACAAGTACAGGCCAAATAGAACGACCAAGACGCAGAAAGTCCAAGCAACCCATCTTACAGTTCGTCGACTCAGGAGTCTCACGACACCTCCTTCAAATGCTGGCACATTAAGACACTACGAACTTTTTCCGAAAGGAGTAATCTGAAACGGGGTTTTCTGTGCCTCGTAGCGATCGTGGACTGGTCCACACGCGCTGTTCTGGCCTGGCGGCTCTCAAACAACACCCTGTTGTTGTACCCGGACTTCTGCGTCGAGGCTCTGCAGGAGGCGCTGTCACGTTATGGAACACCGGAGATCTTCAACACCGACCAGGGCAGCAGGAAAAGCCCCTGCCGGCCAAACGGTCGGCAGGGGTATGACGGAGTGATTCGGGTTGGAGCCGGTTCTCGATCCGGTTTTGAGCCGTTCGAACGATCCGGCGGGGGCGGCAGTGCCCGCCCGCGATGGCTATCGGAACGTCATC
>Ga0180432_10011402_pt1 | contig 10469 bp, 7 predicted proteins | sample SS_ome_10_FD_132414 | JGI IMG/M metagenome (GOLD analysis project Ga0180432, IMG submission 132414) | Hypersaline lake sediment archaeal communities from the Salton Sea, California, USA - SS_1_MS_2 metaG | ecosystem: Environmental > Aquatic > Non-marine Saline and Alkaline > Hypersaline >...
AAAATAGCGGGAAAGATGGAGTTTAAAGACTCAGAAGACTCGGGTGTTTTCGAAGTTGATTTCGATCAGCTCACGGAAATATCGATTGAAGAAGGATTACATGGAATGGATTGAGCCAAAACAAATTCCATTAGCACGAGATCTTGCACCATATTTTTCCGATAAATTGATTATTCCCTTGGAACTCGCCAAACTCGGATTGAAAGACCGGCAAACGTGTAATGCATTCTTGAATCCGAATGAATACATTCAAACATCCCCGCTTGTGTTCGCCGATATGGAAAAAACAGTTCAAAGAATCCAGGACGCGATTCGTGCCGGTGAAACCATTAGCATTTGGGGAGATTTTGATGTGGATGGCCAAACATCGACTGCCATCTTGAAACAAGGGCTGGAGTTATTGGGTGGAAAAATAATTTTTCATGTTCCGGTGAGGAAAGATGAATCGCACGGGATACAATTGGACGCGCTGAAACGATTTCTCACCAAAAAGCCCTCCCTGATCATAACCTGCGATACGGGTATCACAGACACGGATTCCGTGAATTTCGCAAGCAATCACGGTGTGGATGTGATCATCACCGACCACCACACACCAAACACTACTCTTCCTACCGCATTTTCCATCATCAATCCTCACCTCCTTCCATCAAAAAACCCCCTCTCTCATCTCGCAGGTGTTGGTACAGCATTTCAGGTTTTGCGCGCATTGAATGAAAAGGCGGGCAATGGGATTGATTTAAATCAATTTCTCGATCTGGTTGCCCTGGGCACTATCGCAGATATCGCCGTATTAAGGGGAGAGAACAGATTTTACGCACAACGTGGAATCGAAAAAATGAACAATAATTTGCGTCCCGCTCTGGAGGCAATCTTAAATCTTTCCACATCCAATCCGGCAAATATAGATGAGAATACAATCGGTTTCCAAATCGCTCCACTCCTCAATGCTGCTGGCAGGTTGGGAGACGCCAACCAGATTATTCCTTTTCTAATTTCCAATGACCCTCGTTTTTGCAAGAAAACTGCCGCAAAGCTGGAAAATTTAAATACTATGCGAAAAATTGCAGTCAACCATATTTTTTCATCCGCAATGGAAATGATAAAGGGAAAAAATGGTGACAGCCATCCAATGATAATTCTTGCAAAACAGGGCTGGGAAAAAGGAGTGCTGGGTATTGCCTGCAGTAAATTGGTTGAGATATTTAATAAACCGGTCATCCTGCTTTCAATTGAGAACAAAACTGCTTCTGGTTCAGCGAGATCCATAGAAGGGTTCAATATCATTGATGCCATTCAAAAACAAAGGTTGCTTCTCACGCAATTTGGTGGACACCCCGGTGCGGCAGGTCTTTCAATGCCAATCGATAATCTCGATGGATTCACTTGTGGGATGAATCAGACCATTGCTGAGCATTCTGGATTGGGACGTAGTGTGGATACGCTCCAAATTGATCATTATATTGAATTGCATGATATCAACAGAAAAATATTTGATGAATTATCTCTATTGGCGCCATTCGGGCAGGGGAATCCGCCCCCCATATTTGCCACAAAAGATGTTGAAATTGCAGGAACGAACACCATTGGCCGATCAGCAAATCATCTACAGTTATCTCTGCGCGGATCATCCGGCACCTATCAAAAGGGAATTATGTGGAATTCATCAACACCGATTATGGGAAACGATGGTTTAGATATTGCTTATCAGATAAAAAAAGATTATTACGGTGGTCATCAAAGTCATTATCTGGAAATAATCGATACCCATCCCCACACAAGAAATATTCATGACCTGGATAGGATCTCGATCAATAAAAATATCAAAGATCATCGCATGGAGATCCATCAGGAAAACCAGATTGAAAAGATTCTTCAGAAAGAAAAAGTTTTATGCTGGTATGAAGGATTGCATCCGCCAGCAGGAATTGTTGCGGTGAACCGCAACGAGATATTTCCGGCGCAAAATCTGGCGATTCTCGTCCCGCCGCCTTCCCGAATAGTTTTGCAAACATTATTAGAAAAAACAAATGCGTCATCCATTTTCCTATTTTCTCTTTCGCATCGGGAGTTGGATATCCGCATTTTTATCAACCAATTGGGCGGACTAATCAAGTATTGCATCAATCATTCAGTGGATACGGTCACAGTGCCAACCATTGCTGCCCGTTTATGCCTGACTGAACAGATCATCATGGACGGGTTAGAATGGTATAAAAGCACCAAGGGGTTAAGCTATACGATTTTGGAACAAACCATATCGGGTTTTGAATTTGATGGTGAAATAAACAAAATACATGCATCACCTTTGCAGAAAAAGATCATTGCACAGATAAATGAGATTAGAGCATTCAGGGAATATTATCTGCGTGCCGCCCCGGGCTTATTGATAAAAGCATAATTGAAACACAATAATTAATATCTTTTTTATCATATTTATTGGTATAATTGGCAAGGTTAATTATGAATAGGCGAGATTTTCTAAAAAAAATGGGGGTTGCATCCTCCGCTTTCTTGTTTCCATTCAAGCGGAAATCTGGTTCTGTGCTTCCATCGATCAGACTCGGGCGTGTTGCCTCCGAGTCCCTTAGTATTTATGACGGTCCTACAGATTATGGACGGATACTATTCCAGCGCTATCGCGACGATATCTTGCATATCTATGATACCGTTAAGTCAGATGATGGCCCTGGCTACAATCCCTATTGGCATCGAGTTTGGGGAGGGTACGTTCACAGTGCATTTGTCCAAAATGTAAAAAACCAGCTGAATCCTTTGATCACCGAATTCCCCTCTTCAGGTTTATTAATGGAACTTACAGTGCCCTATTCAAAATCCTATCGCTATACGCAAAACAAGAAATGGGAAGAATTCTATATGCTGTATTACAGCTCTACACACTGGGTATTTGATGTTGTTGATGGTCCAGACGGAACACCTTGGTACAAGATTAGCGACGGGCTTCTCACGCTGTCTTATTATGTTCCAGCGGAACATCTCCGCGCAGTGACTGCGGAGGAGCTCACCCCTATCCATGGCGATGTTGACCCGAAAGCCAAGCGGATTGAAATCTCGATCGATTTTCAATCCTTACGTGCGTATGAGAATAATGCCCTTGTAAATGAATTTCTGGTTTCGACCGGGCTGCCCAGCCGGCTTTCTGGCCCAGATATTATCCCAACCGACACCCCCAAGGGTGACCATATTGTGCGCGCCAAACGCCCCTCTGTTCACATGGGCGATGGTACCCTGCGCTCAGACGCTGAAGCATATGAACTTCCTGGCGTCCCCTGGGTTTCATATTTCGTTCCAACGACAGGTGTGGCCATTCACGGCGCTTATTGGCATAATAATTTTGGCGTCACCATGAGCCATGGATGCATTAACATGCAGTCTGAAGACGCGAAATGGATCTATAGATGGTCATCCCCTTACCCGGATGAATCAATTACAAATTACCACACACCGGTGGATGTGATCTAAATTCTAAATAAACTCCATAAAAACCAAATTTCCTAAAATTCTTCCTTTCTGTGTGAGACGGATAACTGTCTGCCCATTTCGCTTAAAAACTTCCAGCAACCCTTTTTCCACTAACTTTTGAATTTTTTCTCCATATACTTCATGCACGTCGATAGCGTAAGCAGCTGCAACATTTTCCAAATTGACCCCCTCATCTGTTAGGCGCAATCCCATCATCATCGCTTCACCAACTTGCTCCTCATTGGATAGATACCGATAATTGATGATGGCTTGATGGGGAATTATTTTTTCAACAGAATCAACCTGGACGCTGTCGATATAGTCCAAAATTTGAGGGATGTTTTCCCATCGACGAACCCCATCATAACTATGCGCACCAGCCCCTATTCCCATGTATGGCTGGTGCCGCCAGGTAGATAAATTATGGATACTTTTATAAGACGTCGTTCTATCGGTCTTACTCCAATTTGATATTTCGTATTGGGAAAATCCGGATTGGCGCAAATAACAGTCCGCCCATTCATACATATCTGCGGCGATGTCATCGTCTACCGCCGGAATGCGGCCATCCGCAATCATCGCTGCGATCGGCGTCGCGGCATGCACACTCAAACTGTATAGTGACAAATGTTGTACATCCAGGTCCCGCGCCTTCTGAAGGGTATTTTGAAAATCTTGCAGTGATTGATTCGGGATACCATAGATGATATCCATATTAATATTATCGAAACCACTCTGTTTCGCATGAAGGACTGCGTCCATGCTCTCAGAAAAGGAATGCAGACGCCCTAATAAGGTCAACACATGCTTGTTGGCAGACTGCATGCCAATACTCAACCGATTTACACCATTACTTCTTAAATTCGTCAGGTAATTTTTCTGCAGCGCATTGGGATTGCATTCGCAGGTGATTTCAGCATCGCCACAAACATTGAATGATGAATACGCACATTCCACCAGGGATTTGACCATATCTGTGGACAGCATATTCGGCGTTCCGCCGCCAAAATAGATTGACCCAATCCGAAATTGGTCAGCATAGCGCCGGCGGAGGATTTTAATTTCTTTTTTAAGCGAATCAACATATTCTCCCATTACATGCGCCATGCCGGCAGATGTATTAAAATCACAATAATTGCATCGTTTTTCACAAAATGGGATATGAATATAGAATCCCATGAAAGGTTTCGGATTGAACGTACTGTGATTGCTGACAATTTTTTTATCCATCTTATAATGGTATAATGATTCGACTTTTTTCCAATTCAGGAAATTTGGTTAAAATAGCAAAAAAATGAACCCAGAAAAAAATAACACCTCAAAAATCTGTCCGACTTGTGGAACACGTCTTAATGATAACGCATCGCGCTGCCTGGTTTGCGGTCGAACATTTACAGATGTTTCCCCAAAGAAGAACAAATCTTCTGTGCGCCCGCAGCGCCTTCCGAATATTACCTTAAGCCTCCCGCTGGCGATTGGCATGTTCATCATCGTCATGGCAATCGGTATGGGGATTATATTCCTGGTTTTGCGGGGATCCGGTCAGGTTGCCGCCGCAGAACCGACTGCTACGGCCAGCCCGTCGCCAACGTTTTTACAAAGTCCAACCGCAACGATAACCAGTACCCCGGCTCCTACTTTCACACCGCTGCCTCCAGTCGAATATCAGATTAAAGAAAATGATACATGCAGCCTGGTCGCAGTTATTTTTGATGTCACGGTTAGAAGCATCACCGATCTCAACAACTTACCCCCGGATTGTGGTTTTTTGAGTGTCGGCCAAACGATTCTCGTCCCTCAACCAACACCCACAGCTTCGCCGATGGCAACCAGCACTTTAAGCGTGGGCGAAGCAACCGAGTCGGCCTGCCAAAAAATTGAATACCGCGTGGGTGAAAACGATACGTTGAGCGGAATTGCAGCAAATTATGCCGTTTCTGTTGAGACGTTAAAAACTTATAACGGTTTGGTTTCCAACAATATATTTTCTGGGCAGATAATCACCATCCCGCTGTGTGAACGATTGCCAACCGCAGGACCGACACCCACAGCTACGCTTCCCCCACCCTATCCTCCAACCAATTTGTTGCTGCCGGCGGATGGTGAGGTTTTCTCTGGCAGTAACGACGCTGTGACCCTGCAATGGGCTGCGATCGGTGGTATGCAAGAAAGTGAACTCTATGCGGTAACGATTGAAGACTTAACCGAAGGTCAAGGGAAAAGGCTGACAGACTACGCCAACGACACAAAATATATTGTTCCAACTTCCTTCCGCCCAGTCGAGACCGCCCCGCACGTCATTCGATGGTGGGTGCAGCCCGTTAGGCAGTCAGGAACCACGGATGATGGTGATGTCATTTGGGTGCCGGCCGGCTCTCAAAGTGTGCCGAGAGTATTTTCCTGGACTGGAATCGGCGCCGCCGTAACACAGGCGCCCTGAACCAAACACAAAAACCGAGGGAAATTTCCCTCGGTTTTTTTATGATTCGTTTTCTAAAAACCTGGTGGCTTCAATCGCTGCAGCTGCCCCCATTCCAGCTGATGTGATCACCTGACGGTAATATGGATCCGCGACTTCTCCCGCTGCAAACACTCCGGGGACATTTGTATGCATTCGTTTGTCAACAACCACATACCCTTTGTCATCAAAAACGAGTTGGCCTTTAAACATATCCGTATTGGGGGTATGGCCAATAAATATAAAAAGTCCATCTGCGTCCAGCGTGTCATTCTCCCCAGATTTTACGTTTTTTAATGAAAGCGTTTCAACTTTTCCATTTCCATCGATCTTTTTCACAACTGTATCCCATATAAAAGAAATTTTTGGATTTTCCATAGCACGATTTTGCAGAATCGCCCCAGCCCTCAATTCATCACGGCGGTGGATGATATGAACGGACTTCGCATACCGCGTTAGAAAAATACCTTCTTCCAGCGCACTATCTCCACCTCCTACTACCGCGACATCCTTATCCTTAAAAAACCATCCGTCGCACGTTGCACAATAAGAAACGCCCTTTCCCCGGAATTCCTCTTCCCCGGGAATGTTAAGTTTGTTTGGGCTCGCGCCAACCGTTATAATAAGCGTATGGGCAGGGAACGATTTGTCATAAGTTTCTACCAGGAAAGGTTGCCGCGAGAGATCAACCGCCATAGCAGTATCGTATTCGACCTTGGCGCCAAACCGCTCCGCATTCTCCTGAAAAAGATTGGATAATTCCGTACCGCCAATGCCTTCTGGGAAACCCGGGTAGTTCTCAATCCGGTCCGTCAAGGCTGCTTGCCCTCCCAATTGGGTACCAGTAAAGATCAGAGGATCAAGGTCCGCTCGCGCCGCATATAATCCAGCCGCCAATCCAGCAGGACCCGCGCCTAAGATAATTAGATTTTCTTCGCCTTGCATTTTGTGCTGTGCCATAATTGACTCCCAGTTTAACTCGATGTTAAAAAGTATATCAACGACTTTTCAAAAACATTCTTTACAAAATATTTGTTTTTAATATGCGAAAAATAAAATATTGATTTCCTGAGGTTTCGCAAAAACAATGTTTTGGCAACCCGTCTACGTCTCACGCAGGATCGCTCGAACCGGTGCCCCATCAGCACCCTTGATATTCAAGGGCAAACAAATCAATTGATACATTCCCGGTTCTACCCGTGACAAATCTATGTTCTCAAGCACAACCACATTATTCTTTAAAAGGATTTGGTGGGGTTCAACAAGGTCATTAAAAGGTGAGATGGAAAAATAATCAATACCAATCAAATCAATTTTCAGATCAACAAGATATCGGGCTGCGCTTGGATCAATACCGACATATTCAGAATGGAATCGCAGCGGCTTCTCATTCCACCAATCAGAATTACTCGTTTTCAATAGTAGCCGACGGATATCATTCTCTATATCAAGAGAGCGCAGAGTGCGTTCTGTAATTAAATGGATATCCTCTGGTACTTGAACAACCTGGGCGTCCCCTACCAATTTGTGCAAATCAAGCTTCTCAATCGTATCTCCATCCCGCAATACATGATAAGGAGCATCAATGTGGGTGCCGGTATGTACACCCAATTGTATTTCCGATACATTAAAATCCCCGTCTCTCCCAATGGTCGCAACCTGGCGCAATTTCACCGGGTATTCGTCTTCCCAAACTGGTGTGTCATTACTAATTTGAAGGCTTATATCTTTTATTTCCATATGGTCCTCTTCAGACTGCAAACAAACACAATCATTTGTTGATAGTTGGTGATAGATTTCTTGTCTATAATAACATGCAGAATCATTATGGAGCAATTATGAGAAAAGTCGGAGTGATTGGAATAGGACAAACAGTTATCTCTGAACATTGGGATAAATCCTTTAAAGAATTAGCCGGAGATGCCATCCTGGATGCTATGCTTGACGCAAAAATCAGCGCTTGCGAAGGCATTTTCGTAGGAAATATGATGTCTGCTTCCGCCAATCAACAGCAAAATATTGGCGCGTATATCGCGGATTGGGTTGGGGCGCGAGGTGCAGAAGCATTTCGGGTTGAATCCGCCTGCAGCTCTGGTTCGGCAGGGTTTCGTTCTGCCGTATTCGCAGTTGCTTCAGAGGAAATAGATATTGCTGTTGCCGTGGGCGTAGAAAAAATGACGGATTCACCCATGGCAGAAATTACTGCCAGCCTGGCAACCGCCGCGGACAACGACTGGGAAGCAAGCCATGGCGTTTCATTCATTGCATTAAATGCCCTAATCATGCAGCGCTATCTCCATGAATACCAATGGAGCCATTCAGATTTCGCGAATTTTTCGATCAACGCGCACAAAAATGCAATCAATAACCCAAACGCCAGGTTTCACATGAGGATCACACCCGAACAATTCATTAAATCTCCCGTGATCTGTGACCCAATTACGCTTTTGGATGCCTCTTCAATCGGAGATGGCGCGGCTGCAGCCATCATCGTTCCGATAGATTTTGACCAGCACCAACTCCAAATAGTTGAGGTGGCTGCATCGGCAGCCGCGACCGATACAATCACTGTCCATGGCAGGAAAGATCCTCTCTGGCTTGCCGCAGCAGAAAAATCCGCGAAATCAGCCTACGCGCAGGCCGGTGGCATCACACCGCAGGATATTGACCTGTTTGAATACCATGATGCTTTTTCAATTATGGCTGCGCTCTCTCTCGAAGCAAATGGATTCTGCGATCGCGGACAGGCGCCAAAGCTTGCTCTTGAAGATGATATTTCCCTCTCAGGAAAGATTCCAGTAGCATCTTTCGGAGGATTGAAAGCTCGTGGCCATCCAGTTGGGGCAACAGGAATGTATCAAATTGTGGAATGCGTTCAACAGTTGCGTGGTCAGGCTGGGGAAAACCAGGTATCAGACATCCATTACGCCATGGCACAGAATATCGGCGGGAGTGGATCAAACATCATTACACACATATTTAATAATAATTAATCTTTCCTATTGAACAAGCTTTGCATATCTTGTTTATTTGATATCAGATTTACATTTTCTCAATCCTCTCACCTTTCATAAGCCTACTTTGGGAAGAATCGGAATATAATTAATTCATAGAAAACACTGCTTGAAGGGAATCAACGCATTGGCACTTGAATGGAAAAATAACCTGGTCTTAATTGCAAAAAACACTCCGGTATGGCTGTATCAACTTTCCAAAAAATATAATCAAGATATTTCGCATTTGGATCACATTCCTGATGAAGAACTTGTCTTTCTGCGGGATTTTGGAATTACAGGATTATGGTTGATCGGCATTTGGGAGCGAAGCCTTGCATCGGAAAAAATCAAAAACCTTTATGGAAATTACAATGCCACCGCATCCGCGTATGCAATCCATCAATATGTAGTAGCAGAGAATTTGGGTGGTGAGCCTGCCCTATCCTGTTTCCAGGAAAAAGCACATCGTTTCGGTTTGCACGTTGGTTGTGATATGGTACCCAATCATACCGGCATCGACGCACCCTGGGTTGTCAATCATCCAGATTGGTTTATCCAGGCTGATTCCAATCCCTCACCTGAATTTGTATATCAATCGCCGGACTTATCCCCCGCTGACAATATCGGCATCCACCTAGAAGAAGGCTATTATCAAAAAATCAAAGCCTCAGAAGTTTTTCTCTATACGGACAAAAATACCCATCAAGATTCATATATTTTCCACGGGAACGATGGAACAAGCATGCCATGGAATGATACCGCACAGTTAGATTACACCAATCCAGAAACCCGTTCCGCCGTCATTGAGACCATTTTAAGACTCGCGCAAAAATTCGAGATCATACGGTTGGATGCGGCTATGACACTAACCAAAGAACATTTTAAACGGTTGTGGTTTCCGGATAAAAATCTGGCCAAACGATGCATTCCATACCGTGAAAACACAAACCTTACAAATGCTGAATTTGACGAGATCATGCCCAATGAATTCTGGGAAGATGTAATGAATGCCATCGAAAAATTAGAGCACCCGCCCTTATTCATCGCCGAAGCATTTTGGCTGATGGAAGGATTCTTTATCAACAAACTTAAAATGCATCGTGTTTATAACAGCGCTTTTATGAATTTCCTTCAGGAAGAAGATAACGCATCCTTCCGAAGGTATATGAAAGAGATTATCCAGAACAACCCGGAGAACCTTTCAAAGTTCGTCAATTACCTGACTACGCCTGATGAACAATCAGCTGCTACACTATTTGGATGTCAGGAAAAATATTTTGGAACATTAGCCTTTATGGTTTCTATTCCCGGACTACCGCTCTTGGGTCATGGCCAATTGGAAGGGTTCTATGAAAAATATGCGATGGATTTTTCAAAACCCCAGCGCAATGAAGTTTGTGATCAGATCTTAATTGAGAAGCATAATCAGCGCATCGCTCCATTGTTGCAGCGGAGAGGAGATTTTTCTCTTTATGATGATTTTGCGTGGTATGATTTTAATTCAACAGCCAATAGTGTCGACGAAAATACTA
>Ga0180432_10011403_pt1 | contig 10468 bp, 5 predicted proteins | sample SS_ome_10_FD_132414 | JGI IMG/M metagenome (GOLD analysis project Ga0180432, IMG submission 132414) | Hypersaline lake sediment archaeal communities from the Salton Sea, California, USA - SS_1_MS_2 metaG | ecosystem: Environmental > Aquatic > Non-marine Saline and Alkaline > Hypersaline >...
CGGCGATCCAGCGGAGCAAATCGGTTATGGCCGCAGCCGACAGCCGCGCCTCGCGCGACAGCCCCGAGCCGTCGGCTATCCGGCACTCGGCTGCGCTGCTGCTGACCCCGGCCAGAAAAGTTTTCGCCACTGCCCCGCCGCTATCGAAGCTGCCTCGGCCCGCGAACTTCCAGCCCAACGTTTTGAGCATCAACTCCGCGTACAGATTATGGCTTCGCTTATTTGCCACCGCGACGGCTCTGCTGAGCGCTGACTCGTGCGTCGCCACCAGAATCGAGTCTTTGCCCATCTTTACCGGGCGGTGCGCTACGGTCACCCCCTCGCTGATTTCCACCCCCTGGCGCGCGAGCGTTGCGGCCATCGCCTTCAGGAAAAACTGCGAAGGGTCCTCAACCGGTACGCAGGTCGTCGTGGCGGGGCCGTTTGCCCAAAACTTGCCTCGGAGGGTCAGGCCTTTCGGCCCCGCCCTCCCCAGAAACCCGTAGAGGTGCCGGGCTTTGCTCGCCGTTGTCGTGCAGTGGTTGCCGACAAACGTGTAGCCGATGTCGGGCGCGAGGGTGACCTCGGCGCGAGCGCCGGCTTCGGGGCCCGGCGCCACGGTAACATCCACGCAGTTGTCGTTCAGCACCAAAGCCGAGACCGGCGCGCAGTACCAGTTTCCGCGCTGGTCCTCGGGCCACGACGGGTGCAGGTATTCGGAGTCGAACGCGGAGACATCTCCGATGAGACTGCCGCGCACTTCGCGGATTCCGAGCGCCCGCAACCTGCCGGTCCACTCTTTGAATAAGAAGCACGAGTCACCATCGGGGAGGCGTTCCGAAATTCCGGGATCTCCCCCACCTACAACTACGAGGTCGCCGTGAAGGATACCGTCTTTCACCCGCCCCCGAGTGTATAGGCGTGTTTGAAAGCGGAATTCCCGGCCCAGCAAGTGAAGCGCCGCCGCGGTCGTCACCAGCTTTGCGTTGGACGCAGGCACAAAGAGCTTGCCGCCGAAACTGTCAAGGAGCGTTTCTCCGGTCCGAACGGAGACTATTCTTATTCCGGCCTCGGATAGCCGAATCTTATTCGTCGTGACGATGCTCTTGACCTTCGCGGCAAGGGCATTGTCTTACGGATAGCCGCCACGTGCCAGGCACAGCAGAGCGACAAGCACCGGCACACGGACTGCTCGCCGGAGCCGAGCGGCGCCCGGTGGCCGTTGAGCCATTGTGACGGTACGTTTGAACATTGTTGCGGCAGCCGCGAAGAAGCACAAAACGCCCGCCGTGCTGCGTCTCTGCACCTTTGGGCCGAGGGTGTTTTATACTCAGACCGATAATCGCACGCGGTACGTACTACGTTACACCATCCGCGGCCGATTATCAAGGTTAAAAGCGATTACGTGCTCCGTCTTCCGTCGCAGCTTCGCTGTTCTCTCGCGCCGGGGGCGGGGCACCGGCAACACATCAAGAGCGGGCACACACACCGAAGGGGCGTAGCTCAACGCTGACAGCAAACCGAAGATGTAGGATCAAGGAAAAAGATCGGAAGTGGAATAGCTCTGCAAAAGCCCGGAAGAGACGCCTCTACCTTCTCTATCAGGCACATGTATCGACAGCGATCAGTGAAAAGTTTAGGAAAATCCGACACCGAAATGTTTTTTTTGGGTGTGATAAGAAATCTCGGTTCAAGTTTTGGTCCTGTCGCTTATGCCGGGGCAAACCTTCCTGCCTGCCGTAGCTGCGCGGCGGGCAGGTGGGCGTTGTGCTCGTAGCGCGCCGTGCGGCAAGCCTGAGAATACAGCGGCGAACGGAAGGTGCAAGGATGAAGGGGACGGCAAGGATAAGGGCAAATGTCATGCACCAACCAAAAGAACCACATTTCGTTGGTGCCCCCCTATTCTCGCTTCCTCAAAAAAACGCTTGACATTCCTGCCTGTCTTCGGTATCTTTTCACCGTCGTTTAGTTGTGGCTCGAAACGTTTTTGAGAAAGGGATCCTCGATGAAAGCATCGGACATCAAGGTGGGCGTGATCGGCTACGGCGGCGCCTTCAACATGGGCGCCTTGCACCTCGGCGAAATGAAGCGGGCGGGAATGACACCCGTTCCCGTGTGCGACCTCGACGCCGACCGGCTCGAGGTGGCAAAACATGATTTCCCCGGCATCGAGACTTACACGTCTCCGGCAACGATGCTGAAAAAATCGGACGTGAATCTCGTCACTATCATCACCCCGCACAACACCCACGCCCGGCTCGCGGTGCAGTGCCTCAATGCGGGCAAGCACGTGGTGTGCGAAAAGCCACTGGCCATAACCACCGCCGAGTGCGACAAGATGATCGCCGCCGCGAAGAAAAACAAGGTCGTGCTCTCCACTTATCACAACCGCCACTGGGATGGCTGCATCCTGCAGGCGGTCAAGATGGTCGGGTCGGGCGTCATCGGCGACGTCGTTCGAATAGAGGCACACATGGGCGGCTACAGCAAGCCCGGCGCCTGGTGGCGGTCAAGCAAATCGATCTCCGGCGGAATCCTCTACGACTGGGGCGTGCACGTGCTCGAGTACACCCTGCAGATCATCGACGCCGAAATCGCCGAGGTGACCGGATATGCCAAGAGCGGCTTCTGGGCAAAACAATCCCCGTGGAAACAAGATACCAACGAAGACGAGGCCTTCCTCGCCGTCCGTTATCGCAACGGGGCGTGGACAACGCTGTCGATGTCGTCGATCGATTCGAATCCGAAGCAAGGCGTGTTGGAAGTCACCGGCGTCAAGGGCACGTTCATCATGGATTTTTCCGGTTGGACCACCATCACGCACAAGAACGGCAACGTAGTGACCACGCGGGGCAAGAACCCGCAGGGAGAGTCGTGGCGTTTTTACCAGAACATCGCCGACCACCTGTCGAAGGGCACGAAGCTGATCATCACGGCCGAATGGGCGCGTCGGCCGATCCACATAATCGACCTTGCCTGCCGCAGCGCCAAACAGGGCAAGAGCCTCAAAGCCAAGTACAGATAGCGCCCCGGCCGCCCCGCGCCGATCAACCAAGAGTGCTCCGCAGCCCGCGGGGCGCTCTGTTTTTTTTATCTTCCGGGCTTGTTGTGGGTAGAGGTAAGATGCAAAATGGAAGTGCGCGCGTATTTGGGGTGTACTTGTAAGCCGGCAGATTGCCGACCGAGGACCGAATGGCTATTCCAGCACTTGCATGTAAAACGCGATGGTGTTTTTTGCCATTCGTGCGAGACTGAAGTCTTTGCGGACGGTTTCGAATGCGGAATCGAGGATGCGGTTTCGGAGTTCCGGGTCAGAGAGGAGCTCAATTGTTTTGTCGGCGAAGGCTTGGGCGTCGTTTTTCTGTGCGAGCAGGCCGTTCTCGCCATCGCGAATGATTTCGTAGTTCTCCCCCACTCCGGTCGCGACTACGGGCCGTCGCGACGCCATCGCGTCGAGGATGAGCCGTGATCGGCCCTCGGAATCGGAGGGGACGATCAAGACGTTGATGCTCTGGAGCATGCGGCGAAAGTCCATAAAGGCCGGCACAAGCGTCGTTTGCTTGACAAGTCCGAGCTTTTCGAGCTTGTCGCGAACGTACCGGTCCTTGCCGTCGGCGGCTATCACAAATTGAACGTCCGGTATTTGCCGGGCGACGCGGGACGCAGCCTCGAGGAAGCAACCGTGGCCTTCGCCTGCAGCGAACGTGCGGCCGATCATTCCCACAACGGGTGCCGTGCCCGCCGGCGGCGCGCCGTCTCGCCGGGGCATCTGAGCGCCGGCCTCCGGCTCGGGCGCACGGCCCTTAAACGAGTCTATCTCCACGCCGTTGCGGATCACGGTTATCAGTTCTTTCGGGATGCTCTTGTCGTTCACGAGACACTCCCGAATATACTGGCTGGCTGCGATGATGCCGGCACAGCGTCGGCTGCGCTGGATCCTGTAGCGCGATTCGGCGATCGTGTTTACGGTAACCACGTACCTCACGCGGCAGGCCCTTGCCAGCCTCGCGGCGAGCCGCGACAGCCGCGGTGTATGCGCGTGGAGCAGGTCGGGGGCTGTGCTTCGCGCCAGCGAGATGATCCTCGTGTTGAAGATGAACGGCAGCGTTGAGCGGTGGATTCTGTGGTAGTGTTCGGAAGCGAGGCCGGCCTTCTTGAATTGCTCGGCCATTGTGCCGCCGGATGCGAGGGTGGTCACCCCGATGCCGCGTGCGTTGAGGGCCCGCGCGAGGTCGAAGGTCCGAAGGGTGGCGCCGTCCACGCACAGGAGGTCTGAGAGGAATAGGATTCTCTGGAGCGGAGGCATTGCTCACCCTCGGATGTTACAACTCGCTCTGGTACAACTTGGCGTATTCGCCGTCGGCCGCGAGAAGTGTTTTGTGGTCGCCGTCTTCCACTATCTCGCCGTCTTTGAGCACTACTATCCTGTCGGCGTACTGGACGGTCGACAGCCTGTGGGCGATCACGAACGTTGTGCGGCTTTTCATCAAGTTTTGCAGAGCCCCCTGAACGAGCTTTTCGGATTCGTTATCGAGGGAGGAGGTCGCTTCGTCGAGTATTAGAATCGGGGCGTCTTTGAGTATTGCCCGGGCGATGGTCAGGCGCTGGCGCTGCCCACCCGAAAGTCGCACTCCCTGCTCGCCCACGACTGTGTCGTAGCTCTCGGGCTGGCTCTGGATGAAATCGTGGATGTTTGCGGCCCTGGCGGCTTCGATGATCTCCTCGAGTGTGGCGTTTCTGCGGCCATAGCGGATGTTCTCGGCGATGGTGATGTTGAACAGGAACGGTTGCTGCCCGACGATGGCTATGTTTGCAAGCAGAGAGTCTCGCGTGACCCGACGGAGGTCGAGGCCGTCGATTTCGACCGATCCCTGCTGGGGATCGTAGAAGCGCGGAATGAGGTCGAGCAGCGTGCTTTTACCCGCGCCGCTGTGCCCCACGATCGCCACAATGCTGCCGGCTTTCACGTCGAAGTTGATGTTTTTGAGCACGGGGACGGTGTCGTAGCTGAACTCTACATTACGAAATGATATGCCTTGCCTCACGGCGTCGAGCCCGACGGCGTCGGGCCGATCGAAGATCATAGGTCTGACATCGAACACTTTGAAAAGCCGTTCCGACGCCGGCAGGTACTCCTGGAGAGATGAGTAATCCTTGGCGCCGGTCTTGATGGCTTTGTAGGCAAGCGCGGTGAATCCGAAAAACGGCATTACGTCCTCAAGCCCGAGACCGATGGCGGGTCCGTGGAAGATAATGACGTAGCCCACCCCGAGCGTCACCGCCGCCGCGCCGAATCTCGAAAGAAACGTGGTGAAAGCGGTGCCGGCGCCTTTGGCCCTGGTGGCCTTCATCGATTTCCGCAGCACGCCCTTGCCGATCCTGCGGAATTCCTCTACTTCCTCGTCTTCCATCCTGAAAGCTTTCACCGTCCGAATGCCGGTGAGCAACTGACTCATATCCTGCGTGAGATCGGCGAGCTTTTCGAGCCTCCCGGCTGAAGCCTTCCTGATCTTTTTGCGATACTTCCACGTTGGCAGCGCGATGATCGGCATCATGACCATCATCGTTATCGCCAGGTAAGGATCCAACAGCCACGAGAAAACGAGCGCGCTCACCAGCTCCACAGGCAGGTTTACGACGGCGAATACAAGCGTGAGCGCCCGGTTCGCCGTCCCTATGTCGTTGGTCATATTCGAGAGCAGCTCGCCGGTGCGCTTCCTGTTGAAAAAACCTATCGACAACCCCATCAGGTGCCTGCAAAGGTCGTTTCGCAGATCGTAGTCTATCCTGTAGGCGATGTATCGTTTGAGGAAGATCTTGCCGAACTCGGTAACGGCAATGACAATCGCCAGCCCCCCGAGAATATATGAGACCGTCAGCAGTATGTGCCATTTAGCGTCGGGCGTCCCGACCCGCTGCAACGACCGGGTGGTCAGGTCGATGTCACCAGCCGGAATGCCGGCTTCTTGCATAGCCCGAACGATTGTTTCATGCTGGACGGCCCGCACGGCGGGAGCGCTTATCTTGAGCCTTTTGCGCACATCCTCGATCGGCTCCTTCGAAATGCCCGCCTTCTTCATGATCTCGGCGGCCTCCCCGATGATTGGGTCTTCCTGAAGCGCCTCGATCACGGTCTTGGCCTGGTAGGCGATACCACCGGTCGCCGCGGTCGATGCCGCGCCGATAATTACGGTGAGCGCCGCGAGCCATTTGTATGGCTTGAGGTATTGGAATATTCTGTACTCGGAGAACCTCTTAGCAGCCATTGTTATCTATGCCCGTCCATGCTCTCGGGGTCGGAAGTGAACATCGGGAAAACGCCGCCCTATCACTTACCTGCCGCAGCCGTTTCTGCAACGGTACGAGTTTAACGGTCGATCATCAAGGATACGTAATCCGAGGGGAGAAGTCAAGGGTTGAAAGCCAAAAGCAGCGTTGCCGAGCCAAGATTGCCGGACGCTCGAAACCGGGTTCCGCTCGACTGCTCATTTATCGCCCGGCACTTCATTCTTCGTGTCCGACGCGGCCGAGTTCCTCGTATATTTGTATCGTCTTTTGCACCATGTTGTCCACTGTGAAATTATCGAGTGCCCGTCGCCGGCCTTTCTCTCCCATTTCTTTTCGCAGGTCCTTATCTGTCAGGAGCTTGCAGATTGCTTCGGCGAGGCCGACGGCATTTCCCTTGGGCACGAGGAGACCGGTGCGGCGGTCTTCAACAATTGAGGCGATCCCGCTGATGTTGGTGCCGACGACGGGCAGGCCGGCCATCATCGCTTCGATCACCGAATTGCAGAAGCCCTCGGCGTGCGAGGGCATCACGAAAACGTCCAGCCCGGCCAGCACGGAGGGCACATCGGATCTGAAGCCGGTGAGCACAACGCGGTCGGCGATTCCAAGCTCGGCGGCCAGCTTTTCGAGGGTCCGCCGGTTCTCGCCTTCGCCGACAAGCAGAAAAACAGTGTCGGGGTGCTTTTGCACGACGGCGGGCGCGGCCGAAACAAGGTCTTCCTGCCCCTTGCCGCACGTGAGCTGCCCAACCATTCCCACGAGCTGAACATCGGGCGGAAGGCCCAACTCCGATCTGAGATCGGCCCGCGGGGCGTTTTGGAACCGCGCCGGATCGACGCCGCTGGGCACGATCGCGATGCGCTCTTCCCGCACACCCGCCCGAGCAAGGCAGCCGGCTACCCCGCTCGATACGGCGATGTACTTGTCAACGCCGCGCAGGTACTTGAACCACCGCCGCACGGTGCCCCTGATCGGGAAGACGACCCGCCTCGAGACTACAACCGCGGGAGGTCGCCGGACGATCGATGCGATGCGCCCGAGCGCGTGGGCGTGGGCCGTGTGCAGGTGGAGGATCCCGAACCGCCCTCGCCTCAGCATTCCGGCTATACGAAGGGCGGAGGTCAGGTCCCATTCTCCCCGCAGAGGGAGCTCGTGCACGGATGCTCCGGCTGCGGCGGCGCGCTTGCCGACGACGCTCCGGGGCCGAGCCGCGAGCTCCGCGCGCAAGCCGCGGCGCCTAAGGCCTTCCAGCAAGTAAAGCACCTGCTGCTGCCCGCCGCCCCAGCCGACCTCTGTATCAACATGCAGAGATGCCAGTTCCTGTGGGGCCACTTTCCCGCCTCATTTCAGTCTGGTTATTCCAGCAACTGGTGGTAGATGGTCTCGACGTTTTCGGCGAGCGCGCGCAGATCGAAGCTGCGGCGAGCACGATCCGCCGCGGCGGCTCCGAGCTTGCGTCTGAGCTCCGCCCCGCCGAGCTCGATGAATGCCTCGGCGAGCTTATCGGGCGTGTCGTCAACTACGCGCCCGGTTATGTTGTCTTCGACGATTTCGGGCAGCATTCCGCGCTTCGCGGCGATGATGGGCACGCCCATGGCCATTGCTTCGCGGACCGCCCGGCACGAGCCGTCGGTCCCGGGCATCAAAAACACCTTTGCATCGAGTGCCGCAAGACACCCGACATAGTCGTCGCCGGAGAGGTAGCCTGCAAATTTCACTACGTCTTGAAGGCCGCGCTCGAGGACGGGGCGCACGGCGATTTCTTCGAGTTTTGTACCCCGGCCGATTACCAGCAGACGGAAATCGGGCCTGGCCGCTGCCGCTTTTTCGGCAGCTTCAAGGAGGATATCGAACCGCCGGTGCCGTTGGACCCTGGCCACGACCCCCACAACGTAGTCCGCCGGCTTCAGGCCAAAGCGGGGCCGCATCTCGGGGAGCGGCCGAGCGGGGTCGAAGCGCTCGAGGTCGACGGCTCCATGGAGGATGGCTGTTTTGCCGTTATCGAGCAGGTAGCGCGCTACTGTGGCGTCGCGGACCGGCCGCGAGCAAAAGATGGCGCAGTCGGTGTGCCTCGAAAGCATATAAACAGTCCGAATCCGCCATGGAAGTTGCGAGCCGTCATAAAACGTTCTCACGACCCTGGGCGGGTCGCTTAATCCTCTTATGGCGAGTGCGGCGATGAGGTGGTCATTGGCAAGGTGCGTGTGAACGATGTCGATCTTCTCTTGCCTGAGAACACTGCGCAGCGCGCGTGCGTCGACGAGATTGCCCACAACGTGCATCTGCTTGGCAAGGCGCAGCCCTTTCACGACTTCGAGCCCCCGCTCGGCGGCGTATTGGTGCACGCGCTTGCTGCCGACGGCATCGGGGGCGCGGCCCGACGCAAAGAATACCTCATGGCCCCGCTTCTTCAGGCCGGCGGCGAGGTTCACCGCAGGCTCCGCCGGGCCGGTCCATTTATAATTGCTGAAAAGATGAAGTATTCTCACTTCGATTGTTTCGAGTTGCGCTTTGCCGCCCGGGCACCGGTGAACCGACTGATCTCTTTCATGGCGCGGCGGTCGATGGCGTTGGGATTGTAACTATTGTACTTCTTTACGAATGCCAGCCTCGCGCGCGATGAGACCCCTTCGGGAAGATCGTTGAGCTGGGCGAGGGATTTGAGCCTTCTCCTGCGCGTGAGCTTTCGCCAGCGCCCGACGTTATCGAGATCGACGATGCTCACTTTCCAACCGCGGGCGGATCGCTCCACCAGGAAGTTCTTGGCCGAAAGGTCGCCGTGGTATATCCCCACAGCATGGAGCCCGCCGACCTGCTCGGCGACGGCCCGGCCAAGCGCTTCTTCTTCGGGAACGGAATCCGGAGCGGCGATCAGATCGGCAAGAGCCAGATGCAGAGGCCGGGCATCCGGTTCGTAGCGCGTTATCAGATAGCACGAGCCTCTCATTCCCTTTTCTTCGACCATCGCCAGCGGCTTGGGAGTGTTGACCTGCCTGAGCACCAACCCGTGCGACGCCATCCAGGCCATCTTGGCTTTGGAAGCAGAGAACCTGCTTCGGAGTGCATCGGCCGTTCCCCTGCCGAACCATTCTTTCACACATAGGCCGGATGATGTCCTGGTCAGTGTGCCTACCCTCGAGCGGTGCACCACCTCGGCGTCGTCGGCTTGTGTGTGCCGCCTGTGCTCGTCCAACGTCGCGATCACCTGGTCGGCGGTTATTTCTTTCGCTCGATGCAGCTTGTAACCATTGGTTTTCTCCACGGCCAGGTCACTGGTATTCTTGAGGGAGCGGAGGGTGCGCTTCTTGACTCTGTTGCGCTCGCGCCGGAGGGCGTAGCGAATTACCCAAGGCCACATTCTGTTTGTGAGGTCCTCATCGAGTCCGGCGACCGAGGCGTAATGCATGCACATCTCACGGACTTCTTCCCGATCGACTCTCCAGTAAAGATTCAGGTTACGGACGATGTTGGCTATGGTGAGCACGCGGTGCTTGGTGCGCAATGGCTTTGGGAACTTCACCCGGTGCAAGTCGATTACGTGCAACTGGGCTTCGCCCCGGGCGTCTTTCGTGACAAGGAGGTTACCCGCGTGGAAGTCGCAGTGAAATATCCCGTGCTCATGCATGCTCGCGCATAGCTCGGCGATCCGGGCGAGCGCGTCCCTTCGCTTTTGGGGATCGGTGCAGCACGTATCAAATATCGGCGAGATGTACTGGTAAGCTGTCATACAGCCCGGAATGGCCTCCATGACGAGGCAGGCGTCTTCGTAGAAGGGGCCGCGGCGTTTCTCGCCCATGGCGAGGAATTCCGGCACACGGATTCCGGCGTTGGAGAGCCGCCACCATGCTCGCCACTCCGATACGGCTTTGTTTGGAATGATCAGATGCTTCACGAGGTCGCGCGGTCGGGCGTGATAATGCTTAACTACCAATTCCCGGCCCCCCGGCTCCGGCCGCACGCGGAATACGGACCGCACCTGTTCCTTTTTGATAACCGCATACTCGGGCAAGGATTCGATGGAATCCAGGTTGTTTGCCATTATCTGGGCAATCTCAATGCTGTCGGGGCGAGCGAGCCACCTCCGCCCGCCCGGCTTGCCCGGGAGGGCAACGGCCCCCGGGATGCCGGAATTGGAACGGCGGGGGTCTTTCTCGGATGTACTCGGGAAACCGCTTTTGTGGTCGCGGGTAGATTCGCTCAC
>Ga0180432_10011404_pt1 | contig 10467 bp, 5 predicted proteins | sample SS_ome_10_FD_132414 | JGI IMG/M metagenome (GOLD analysis project Ga0180432, IMG submission 132414) | Hypersaline lake sediment archaeal communities from the Salton Sea, California, USA - SS_1_MS_2 metaG | ecosystem: Environmental > Aquatic > Non-marine Saline and Alkaline > Hypersaline >...
CATTTATCCGCGCCACAGGACTTGATTTCGACAGAGTAGATGTGTACGACAGATGGCAGAGAGCCGTCCATCCCGACGACCTGGCCATTGCCCGCCGGCGACTGCAGACCCTCTTGTCCGGCCAGCCGGATGTGAGCGAATATCGCGTCATCTCCCAAGAGGGCGAGGTACGTTGGGTACGCGCGCACGGCCACCCGGTGTGGGACGAGGCCCGGAACCGCGTCGTGCGCATCATTGGCGCCATAGAAGACATCACGGCGCGCAAGCAAGCGGAGGAGACGCTGCGACAGCACAACCGCGAGTTGGCCCTGTTCAACCGTGCCAGCCAGGTGTTCCATTCCACTCTTGACCTGGACCAGGTGCTGCTGCACGTCCTGGAGCAAGTGCATCGCCAACTGGCCAACACCGCTTGCTCGATCTGGTTGACCGATCCGGAGACAGACGAGCTGATTTGCCGTCAGGTCATTGACCCTCAAAGTGATGCCGTGCGCGGCTGGCGGCTGGCGCCAGGCCAGGGGATCGCGGGGTGGGTAGCTCGCACGGGTCAAAGCCTTATCACGCCGGACACCCGGACCGATGAACGTCACTTTAAGGGGGTGGACAAACAAACAGGCGTGGTACGGCGTTCGATCCTTACCGTCCCCCTGCGCATCAAACAAAAGGTCACCGGCGTCATCCAGGCACTAGATGCAGAAATCGATCGCTTTAGCACAGCAGACCTGACGCTGCTGCTGCCAATGACTGCCTCTGCGGCCATCGCTATTGAGAATGCCCAGCTATACGAGCAGGTACGACGCCACGCTGCTGAACTGGAACAGCGCCTGGATGAACACACAAATTGGGCGAGCCCGTTCTCTCAGCGTGACCCGAAAAAGTAAAACGCAGCTACTCTTGCATCTCAAACCGCCACACCGTCACCCGGGCAAAACCTTCCTCGTCCGTCTGCCGGGCATGGGCCTGGAGCCATTGCAAAACCAGGTGACGCTGATCCCACATTTCCATCTCGCTGCCGATCAGCCACACCGTCTGCCGGTTGGTCGTCATTGCCTGCATCTGCCGGTCAACTTCTGTCTCGCTCATGCCGTGGTTGGTATATAATCCTTCAGCCTGTTCGAACGGCTGGCGGCAATAGTAATCAAAAGTATAATGTCCATAGGGAATCTGAAAGATCAATAAATCGCCAGCCTGGAGTCTTGGCGCTACCAGGCGCGCCGCGCCCCGAAAATCCGATTTGATGGGATGGTTGGCCTGCACCCACCAACCTTGAGCCAGGAAAAAAACCAGCAACACAGCAACCAACACCTGGGCAAGCCGCCATTGCCGGCCTATTGCCACCAGGCCTCGAGCCAGGAGCAAGGCATAGGCCGGCGTCACATAGATCAGGTAGCGGTCGGTAAAGATCGGCATGCCCAACGAGATGAGGTAAACGGCCAGAACAGGTACCGCCAGCCACAACGCCAACGCCAGGACCCCTTTGTAGCCGCCGGGATTGCGCAGCACGAGGGCAGCCAGCAGCAAGAACAAAAAGGTAGCCATTGCAACCGTCTCTCGGGGCATGGCCACGCCTCGACTAAAGGCCTGGAAAAGGATCTGTACCATCTCGTCCAGAGGATAGAAAGGATGGCCGGTTTCAAAATCAGACAGGAGAACGGGCAACTGCCAGATTGCCAGGGGAAAATAAGGCAGTGTGAGCGCTGCCATGGCCGCCAGCCAGCCCCGCCAGCGGGAACGGTAGCGCCGCCATTCTGTCACAAACCAGAGGGCCTGGGGCAACAAGATCAGCACGGCCAGGATGTGGGTGTACATCATCACGCTGGTGACAGCCACGTACCCGACCCACCATTGCCATCGGCCCTCATTCAGCGCGCGCTGGTAGAAATAAATAGACAGCAGCCCCAGAGCCAGCACGAGCGTATACATCTTGAGTTCCTGGGCGTACCACACCAGGTAGGGAGAGAGAGCCACCAGCGCTGCACCGATCGCGCCTGTCGCCCGGCTGCCGGTCATCCGCCGCCCCACGACCCAGGTGAGGGGCACAGCCAGCACGCCAAAGATGAGCGAGAAATATCGCGCCGCAAATTCCCCCTCACCTACCAGCTCTAGCCAGCCACGCAGCAGAATGAAATAGAGCGGCCCATTCCAGCCAGGGCGGGCGAGATTGCGAAGCAGTTCAGGCAAAGGAAACCGGGAAAAACGAATGGCGTCCGTCTCGTCGCGCCAAAAGCTCTGAAAATCCAGGTGCCAGGCACGCAGACCGAACGCCAACAAAACCAGCAGTGAGAGCAGGACCAGTTCTCGCCAGACAGAGTGGATTGGTCTTGGAGACAGCGAGCTCTCAGCAGTCACGATCTTTAAACGCGCTTTCTTAATGCCCCGCCAAAAAGAAATCCCATGATAGCCGCCAATGCCAGGATTGCGACCACAACGATCCAACCCACAAAACCGGGAGACAGAGCCTGTTTTGGCGTGGGCGTAGGCTCTGACGCTGACGAAAGAGACTCGGGCGTGGCTGTGGGCGGGAGGAGGGGCATCTGGATAGGCCCGCTCGTCGGCACAACCGTAGCCGTCGGAGCGTCAGTCGGAGGCGGGGTCGTAGGGGAAGGTCCCGCTGCCGGCGGCGTATCGGTCGGCGGTAAGACAGCCGTGGAAGTAGGCTGGGGTGTATCAGTAGGCGCCGGTATTGGCGTGTCAGTCGGCGCCGGCATTGGCGTGTCAGTCGGCACAGGAGCCGGCGTGTTGGTGGGAGGGAGGGTAGGCGTGGCCGCTGGCGATTGGAAAAGCACTTTAGAGGCAGCAACACCTGCCGGACCGGCCAGCAGGGCCGTCAGCAGCACACTCACACTCACCAGCAACAACAGTGAGATCGAGCTAGGAAATTGACAGCGGAACAAAGAAAGCCATCTCACAAACAAGCGCATCTATTCCTCCGGGTTTAAAAGTAGATTCATTATACCTAATTGGCAAATTTTGGCAACTGGGCCATTCTGTGAAAGCTTTATGTTCACACCATATCACACACAAGGAAATATCCTATGGGCAGAGCATGGCGATTCATCGGCGCAATTCTGGTCTTGCTGTTGGCATTGAGCGGCCTGTTTGCCTGGGGCGGGCACCTTTGCCTGCGCCGACGGCACCCCTCCTACGACGGTCTCGTCGTCCTGCCCCACCTCTCTGCCGAGGTACAAATCTACCGCGACCGCTGGGGGGTGCCTCAGGTCTATGCGCAGAACGCCGGCGATCTCTTTTTCGCCCAGGGCTATATCCATGCCCAGGATCGCCTGTGGCAGATGGAGCTCCAGCGACGAACCGGCCACGGCCGGCTGGCCGAGATATTCGGCGAATCGGCACTGGAAAGCGATCGCTTCTTCCGCACCCTGGGCCTCAGCCGCGCCGCGGCCAACGATTGGGTTCTGCTGGATGAGACAGCCCGCGCCGCGCTAAAAGCCTACGCCGACGGCGTCAACGCTTATGTCAAAAATCACCGCGACCGCCTGCCCATCACATTTGCGTGGCTCGAGTTCGAACCGGAGACGTGGAAACCCATCGACAGCCTGGTGTGGGGCAAGGTAATGGCCTGGGGACAGAGCTCTAACTGGCGGGGGGAACTGTTGCGCGCCCGTCTCGTCGCCGCGCTGGGCAAGGCGCGCACTGCCGAACTCGTCCTACCTGACTCCCACGACACTTTGCTACCGCCCAAAGTGCTTGACTATGCAGGCCTGGCCGACGCCGTGCTGCCCGAGCTGGCCTGGCCACCCTCTCCCGTTGTGGGAGGCAGCCAGGGTGGCAACAGTTGGGTCGTAGACGGTACATTGACCGCCAACGGCCGCCCTCTTCTGGCCAACGCCCCCCATCTGCCCCTCACCCTGCCCACCTGCTGGTACGAGATTGGTCTCCACGGCGGCGGCTACGACGTGGCCGGTTTCTCCCTGGCCGGCGCGCCAGGTGTGGTCATTGGCCACAATGCACAGATAGCCTGGGGGTTGACCGACGTTCCGGCCGACACACAAGACATTTATCTCGAACGCCTCAACCCGGCGAACCCACGCCAGTACGAATACCGAGGCAAATGGTTAGAGATGCAAGTGCTCCGTGAAGAGATTGCCATCAAAGACCGCCCAGAGCCCCTGGTTTTGGAGGTGCACCTCACCCGCCACGGCCCGCTCCTCAACGATGTGGTGGGCGGTCTGGAGACACCCATCGCCCTGCGATGGACTGGCCTCGACGGCTCGTCTCGGTTCCAAGCAGTGTTGCAACTTGACCGGGCCGGCGACTGGACCTCGTTCCAGGCAGCGCTGGCTCACTGGAAAGCTCCCCCTCAGAACTTTGTTTACGCTGACAGAAAAGGCAACATTGGCTATCAACTGGCCGGGCGACTGCCGATCCGGGCTCGGGACCAGGAGGACATACCCGTGCCCGGCTGGACGGGAGAATACGAGTGGATCGGCGACATGCCCTTTGACGATCTGCCTCACACTCTCAACCCGCCAACCCACTATGTGGTCGCGGCCAACGGTGAAACCATGCCCGGCGACTCTTCCGAATCTGTCACTGCCGAATGCCACCGCATCGCCGCTCTCATCCGGGCGACCGAGCGCCACACGCCACAAAGTTTTCGCGCCATCCAGGCCGACGTGTACGCCCTGCCGGCCGAATCGCTGATGCCCTACCTGCTGGCACTGGAACCCCAGGACTGGCTTCAAGAGCGCGTGATCCGCGACCTGTTACGCGATTGGGACTATTGCCTGACTCCACAAAGCAGCGCGGCAGCCGTCTTTCAGGTCTTTTACCGGCACCTGGTCGAAGCAGTTTTTGCCGACGAACTGGGCACAACCCTGTTCCACGACTACCTGGACGATGGTCATGCCCCCCACCAGGCATTGGCGCGCATCTTGCCCGACGCAGGCAACCTCTGGTTCGACGACGTGACAACCCCGAGGCGCGAGACACGAGACGATATTTTACGCCGCGTCTTTGCGGCAGCGCTGGACGAGTTGGGCCGTCACTACGGAGACCTGCACACCCTCTGGCAGTGGGGTGACCTGCACAGCGTTACCTTTGTGCATCACCCCCTGGGCAAGAGTGGCATCGCCCTGCTGGATCGACTGATCAACCGAGGGCCCTATGCAATGGGCGGCTCGGCCTTTACCGTCGACGCCCAGGCCTTTTCCCTCGCTGCACCTTTTGAGGCCATCTACGGTCCAGCCTGCCGCCAGATCATAGACCTGGGAAATCCGGACAACACGTACGCCCAACTCAGCACCGGCCAGTCGGGCCAGCCGTTCCACCGCCACTACGATGACCAAATACACCCTTGGATTGCTATCGAGCCACACCGGATGCTCTGGACACAAAAAGAGATCGAGAAAGCGCACGTCGCTCTGTTGGTGTTGCGACCGCGATAAAAATGCCGTTCACTCACCCTCTAATTACACATGGGAACAAAACGGTGGTATAATCATAGCCGGAGAGAGAGGAGACAGAAAGGTGAACGATGAAATTTTTGACGCGACTGTGGTTGACCGGCCTGGGGCTGGTCACATTGCTGACAATGGCTTGTACCGGCTGCATATCGAGCACACCTGTGCCAACGGCTTCTCTGCCGGCGACCGACTCTCCCCTCTCAGCACCGGCCAAAGTGGGTGACGCAAGCGCACCGTTCTCCATGCCTACCGCCACAATCACTCCCACGCCAACGGCCACAAGCACGATCACCCCTACGACGACGCCGACCTTGACGCCGACCTCCACGCCAACGCCGACCCCGACGTCTACCCCTCCGCCGGATGCACGCTTGCGGCTGGGCCAGACCTTCCAGACGCAGGGCAAGTATAAAGCGGCCATCGAACAATTCCTGGCCATGCTGTCCGATCCGGCAACAGAGCCCGATGAAGCGACAGAAGCAAGCTATCGCCTGGGGCAATGCTACTGGCTCGACGGCGACCCGGCGGCAGCGACAGCAGCTTTCCAGAACTTTTTAGAGACCTGCCCCGACGATCCCCGCTGGCCGGCAGCGCATTTCCAGCTGGCCGAGGCCCACGCCGCCTTGGGCGAGTGGGAGGCGGCCATTGAAAGCTACCGGGCCTACCTGGCCAAGAGTGACGTTATTGCCAGCACCGTCCACGAGCGGATCGGTGACGCTTATGTATCCCTGCAAAACGACGAGCAGGCTCTGGAAAGTTACGAGGCAGCCCTGGAGAGCGTCCCTTACCTCAATCAGGTTCTGGCCCTGCGAGAAAAAGTTGCCGAAATTTACATCCGCAACCAGGACTATGAATTGGCGCTCGCCCAGTACGAAACTATCCTCGAAAAGGCTCAACTGGACGCCTATCGCGCCCAGATGGAATACCTGGCGGGACACGCTCATCTTTTAGCCGGCAATGCCGACGCCGCCTACCGCCGCTGGGCTACCGCTGTGGATCTCTATCCCCGGGCCCACCACGCCTACCTCTCGCTGGTCGAGCTGGTCAACGCCGGTGTCAAGGTAGACGAGTTCCAACGAGGCGTGGTAGACTTTTACGCCGGCGTCTATGGAGCAGCAGCGCAGGCGTTCTACCGCTACCTGGAATCGGACGCCACCGAACGCCGTGACCGGGCCCGTTACTATATCGGGCGCGCGTATCATCTCTCCGGCAATTACCGCCTGGCCATAGACGAATACGAGACCATCATCGCTGCCTACCCCGACAGCCCCGTGGCTGCCGAAGCCTGGCTGGAAAAGGCTCGCTCGATGGCCGCACAGGACCGCCAGGACCAGGCCATTGAGGCCCTGGAAGCGTTCGTCGAAGCGCATCCTGAGAACGGGTTGGCCCCCGAGGCGCTGTGGCGTGCAGCAGAATTGCACAAAGACGGACAAGCTTGGGTCAAAGCAGCCCAAGTCTACCGCCGCCTTCAGCAGAACTACCCCGACAGCGAGCGGGCCCCCGAGGCGCTGTTCCGCGCCGGTCTGAATCACTTTCGCCAGACAGATTACCAAATGGCCATCAACGACTGGCAAGGTCTCGTCGCCGAGTATCCTGCCTCGGATCGCCTTTCCGCTTCCCAGTACTGGCTGGGTAAGGCATACGACATCTGGGGCGACGAGACCGAAGCAGAGAAATGGCTGGAGCTGGCTGCAAAATCGACCTCTTTTTGGCCCGATTACTATGCCCTGCGGGCCACCCACCACCTGGAAGCTTTAACGGCAGGATCGAACACGGATCCATCCCGTGACGTCAAGAGTTGGCCCACAGCACAACCCAATCTGTTGTTAGACTCGCAAGAGACGGCCGGGCAGGCCGAGGCCGAGGCCTGGCTGCTAGGCTGGGCGGATCCGGTGGGAGAAAAAGATCTCACCTCACTGGCAGACAATCTGGCCCGGGACGCCCGCTATCAGCGTGGAGTAGAATACCTGTCGGTAGGACTTTTTCAGAATGCAGTGGATGAATTCGAGATCATGCGGGTGGCTCAAAAGGACGATCCGCTAATCATGTATGGATTGGCGCTGGCAACCCGTGACATGGAGGTCTACAAGACCTCCATCCGTTGTGCCCTCGAGGTCGCGCAGCTTTCTACAGCACCCTCCATCGGCAGCACCCCCCGTTTCCTCCAACAACTGGCCTATCCGGCCTATTTTGACGACCTCGTGCTGGTCGAGGCCGCGGCCAACCGTCTCGATCCCCTGCTGATTTTCGCCCTGATCCGCCAGGAGAGCCTGTTTGAGCCCGGCGTCCGGTCTTATGCTCAGGCCATCGGACTGATGCAGATCATTCCCTCTACCGGCGAGTGGATTGCCCTCCGCCTGGGATGGAAAGACTTTGCCCCGGCTCATTTGACGTACCCCTACCTGAACGTTCACTTTGGGACGTGGTTTCTGGTCCAGGGGCTCAACACCTTTCAAGAGGACATCTTTGCCGCCCTGGCCGCCTACAACAGTGGCATCGCCGCCCCCGGGAGATGGCTGGACGCCGCCAGCGGCGACCCAGATCTGTTCGTGGAGACCATTGATTACTCTCAGACACTGCATTACGTCCAGTTAATCTACCAACATCACACACTTTATCGTCAGATCTATCAGCCGGCCCCCTGAGGGGCCGACGTAGAGCAGAAAGGTAATAGATAGGTCCTTTTTTACGAGTGCGATACCGTGTGAAAAAGTAGTCGGACGAAACCTTTACAGCCGATAAAACCATTGACCTATTGCACAAAGTTTCCAAAGATGGTATAATGCTATCATCAATATTTTGCATTGTTTGCCGATAAAGCGTGTTAGCGAGAAAGCAATGTCTATCGTACACGAGACGATACAACTCCTCGTAACGTCACCGGGGAGTTTGGTCTACCATATCTTGATTCTCTTTTCTCTAGAAGCTGTTCTTGGTATATCTGTGGGTGCCTGGCAACGTCGCCGTGCTGGAGGGTCAGAAGAAAAACCAGGCATCTTTATTGTAGCCGCGACGGGAATGCTTTTGGCGCGGGCAGTTCTTATCGTTTCAGCGCTGGTAGGGGCACCGGAAACATTTTCCACTGCAAAGGTAATCCCTCCTCTGGAGCGGGCATTAGACACGGTTGTGACCCTCTTGCTGGTATGGGCTTTGCTGCCTTGGGGACGCTACCGGGGGCTCTCTTGGTTTTTCCCTGCCTTTGGCCTTCTGAGCACGGCCATGATTTTTCTCTTTTTTCTCTCCACCTGGCAGGCTGACCTGGCAGCCAATCCAACACTTTTTTACGGCGGCAGTTGGCAGGAAGCCATCTGGAGCGCGGTGCAATTGACCCTGTTGGGGCTGGCGATAGCGGTCCACCTTTGGCGCCGAGGTCGAGAGTGGGGCCTGCTATCGGCAGTGTTCGCACTTTTAGCCGCCGGCCACGCTCTGCAACTGCTGGCGCCGGAGACAAACATCCACATAGCCGGATGGGTGCGCCTGGCCCAATTGATAGCTTTTCCGCTGCTGGCCGTGGCGACCTATCGCCACGCAATAGACGACTTGAGCTTGAGAACCCAAAAGCTGGAAGAAGCCAGCCAGAATTCCGTGAGCCAGATCACCGGCCTGATCCACCTGATCGAAAGCAACCAGCGCATAGTCACCTCGCTGGACATGGCGGAGGTTTTGACGCACGCTGTGCAAGAAGTGGTATACATCCTCAAGGCAGATATCTGCGGATTGGTTTTTCCGGTAGATATGGCGCAAGGCAAAGCCAAGCTGAACGCCGTTTACAGCCCGCACAACCAGGGCTCAACCACCACCGTCCAGTTCAGTCTGGCCGATTACCCGGCGCTGGAACACGCCATCAAACGCAAAAAGCAAGTCACGATAGATGCGGCCGCCGATCACGGTCAAGTTAAAGAGTTATACCTCCTCATGGGCAGTATGACAGCCGGGCCACTTTTGATCCAGCCACTCATGCACAACAGCACGGCCATCGGCGCATTGCTGCTGGGCAATCACCACGCTCGACAACAATTTAACACGACCCAACAAAAACTCTGCCAGACCCTGGGCCATCAGGTGGCGATAGCCATCAAGAACGCGCACCGTTACCATCTCAGCTCTGTCGAATTAGAGACTCTGAGGACACAACGCCAGCAAGAGCGAAAAGAACACCAGCAAATTAAAAAGCAACTCAAAATCCAGCTTGAACAGAGCCAACAAGATGCCTCTCTTTTTGCCCAACGGCTGGACAAAGCGACAACCCATGCCAACCGAAAGCAACAAAACGTGGAAAGCCTGGCAGAGCAGATTCAAACAGCAGAAGAAGAACGCTCCAGGCTCAAAGCCAAAGTAAAACAGGCGCGCGAGGAAATCCGCTCCTTGCAACAACGTTTGCAGGAACAGACCACTCAGACCCAGAACACCCGGGCAGCCCTGACCCAGGCCAGCGATCAGATCTCCCAGATGGTTCTAAAAATGAAACAGCAGCATAGCCGTACCTCGCTGACTCAGATTGTATTCGACACCATTCCTGTAGGTTTGCTGGTCACTGATGAGAACGGCCAGGTTGAGCTGGTCAACGCTGCCGCTAAACGGCTTTTGGCACAGCCCATAGAACAAATCCAGGGACAGCCCATCGGCAAAATCTATGACGACATCCGCTGGCAAAAACAAGTTAAACGCCTTCTTGGCAAGCAGCAAGATGTTTCCGCAGCGGAACGAGATACAACCTTTACCATCGACAGCAATCAGCATCCCCTGGCAGTAAATTTGCACATGTTGCGTGACAAAGACGGCCAATTCGCCGCCATGATAGCCATGTTGGGAACTTTGAACATGGCCACCAGTCCTTATCAGGCCAGGGATGAGTTCCTGGGCCAGTGCACCCAGGAACTCCGCACGCCGATGACTTCTATCATTGGCTACACAGACCTGCTGTTGGGCGAATCGGTAGGCATTATTAGCGAGATGCAACGCAAGTTCTTGCAGCGCATCAAGGCCAACATCGAGCGTATGGGAGCCATGCTCAACGACCTCATTGGCGTGACCGCTATCGACAGCG
>Ga0180432_10011405_pt1 | contig 10466 bp, 5 predicted proteins | sample SS_ome_10_FD_132414 | JGI IMG/M metagenome (GOLD analysis project Ga0180432, IMG submission 132414) | Hypersaline lake sediment archaeal communities from the Salton Sea, California, USA - SS_1_MS_2 metaG | ecosystem: Environmental > Aquatic > Non-marine Saline and Alkaline > Hypersaline >...
CGAAGCTCGGGTATCTGCCTCTGCCGGATCGTGTCGCTCCGGAACGACCCGACCACGACCGAGCCGGACGTGGGGAACTCGGCGTGATGGATCAGCTTCAGGATGGTGGTCTTGCCGGCCCCGCTCGGACCGATCAGGTAGGCGTACTCCCCCCTTCCGATCGCGAAGCTTACGTTTCGGACCGCAACGTTCTCACCGTACGACTTGGAGACGTTTATGAGAGAAACCACGGAATTCCGCCCTTTCGCTCAAAATAACCTGTGCCGCGGAGTTCCGTCAAGCCCTTCGGCGTAGGGAACGCGGGCGGGAACGGGCTAGCCCGCTAGGGAATTTCGACGTAGATCTCGTCGCGCAGGGAGTCGATGTACTCCTGGTACGCCCTCTGCTGCTTCGACTGGCGGACGGCGCCGAGCACCTCCTCCCGCGCTTCCTCGAAGGAGGGCTTCCCCTGCTCGTAGTGGGCGAGAACACGGAAGATATGGAGCCCGCCCTCCACCTCCACCACGCCGGAAATGTCTCCCGCCCCGAGGCCGTCCAGTGCGGACTGCACCTCCGGGCTCACGTCGGGCAGGCCGAAGACCCCGATCACGCCCCCCTTGGAGGCGCTCGAGACATCGTCGGAGTAGTCCGCCGCGAGGCGGGCGAAGTCCGCGCCTGCTTCCAGGCTGTCGAGCAAGGCGTACGCCTGGCCGCGGGCCGCCCCCCACCCCTTCTCTCCCGCCGGTATGGTCTTCAGAATGTGCCGGACCCGAACCCGCTCCCCGTCGCGGTCGACCAGCTGAAGCAGGTGCAGCCCGAAACGGGTTCGAACGGGATCGCTCACCTCGCCCGGCTCGGTCAAGGCGAAGGCGGCCTCTTCGAAGGCGGGGTCCATCTCGCCCCGGCCGAAGTACCCCAAGTCCCCGCCGCGCGGGGCGGAGGGACCGTCCGACTCTTCTCGCGCCATCTCGGCGAAATCCGCGCCCGCGGCGACGCGGGCCCCCAGCTCGGCAAGCGCCTCGGCCACCGCCGTCTCTGCGCTCTCGTCCAATCCCGGCTCGATGAAGATCTGCGCCAGGGAGTAACGCTCGGGCAGAACGGGCAGATCGCCTTGCCGCTCATCGAAGAAGCGCCGCGCCTCCCCCTCGGTCACTTCCGTCTTCCACCGCACATCCCTCTCCACCAAGGCGCGGATGGTCAGCGTCTTCTCCACCTCCGCGCGGTAGCGCCGGCGCAGCTCGCCCAGAGTGACGCCCTCCGCCTCCAGAGCCCTCGCGAACGCCTCTTCCGTGGGAAACTGGGCGCGCATCCGTTCCAAGCTTCCCTCCAACGCCTCTTCCACCTCCTCGCTCGTGGGAGCCAGCCCTTCTTCCTTCGCTTTGGCGAGAAGAATCTCGTCCTCCACGAGCTTCTGAAGGGCCAGCTCCCGCGCTTCCTCTTCCGAGAGGCGCTGAACGCTCGGATCCCCCCGGAGAACCTCCAGCTGCTCCTTCAGCTGGCTCTCCAAGAGAGGCGTCTCTCCCACGACCGCCACGATCCGGTCCACCAGCTCCTGGGCCGGCGCCGGGCCGGCAAGAAGCGGGACGACGAAGAAAAAAGCGGTCCAGAGAGACTTCAAGATTAGCCCTCTGTCGCCCCTTCGGAGCCGGCATCCGGCTCGTTGGCGGGCTCCACGGTTTCTTCGATCTTCTCTTCGAGCGCCGCCTTCTCTTCCATCAAGGCGGTCAACGCATCCCCGTAGATGGTGACCTTCCCTTCCTCCCGCTGCCGTTCCGTCCACGCCATCAGGAGCGCGTCCCTCTCCCGCTCGAGCACAACCTTGCGCAGAGCCTCCTTCGCCTCTTCGAAGCTCATCTTGTGGGTGGGGTCCTTCTCGATCAGCTCGGCGACGAAGAAGCCTTTCGCGTGGGGAACGACCGGCGTCAAGTCGCCCACCTGAAGCCTTTCGAACGCGTACGAGTGAAGTTCCGTCGGGATGCTCTGAGCCGTACGGAGTCCCAGTACTCCCTTCAGGTCCACGAGGGCACCCGAGTTGTATTCGTTCGAAACGGTCTCGAAGGGAACGCCCGCCTTCAGCTTGGAGAGCGCCTCCTCAGCGGCGGAGCGGTTGGAAACATTGATCATAGCGAGGTTGGCCCGGTCCTCCAGAATCAACTCGTCCTTGCGGGTCTCGTACTCCTCGCGGATCATCTCGTCGGTGACTTCAACGCTCTCTGTGAGATGATTGTAGTACTGCGTGACCAGGTACTCTTCCACCCGCTTGGCCAGACTGAGATCGGTCTTCTCGTCCCGTTTCAGATTCCGCCGAATGGCCTCGTCGTAGTTCATATCCCCCACAAGCCACCTCTCCAGCGAGCTCTTCACCAGAGAACCGTCGGGTGTTTGGAAGGGCTTCATCACGTCGGGCCGGTCCCAGTATTCGAGCGCGGTGGCGATGGTAATCTCCCCACGCTCGCTCGTGAGCAGAACTCTCGACCGGTCCGCCTCGGTGAGCGCCGAGGACCATTCCCCTTTCGCTTCGTCCCGTCCAGGAAGAAGGCCGTTCAGGTACGCGATGTTCTCCTCGTTGAACTTCATTCCGAGAGACTCGCGAGCCTGATCGAGGTACTTCTTCCAATTCTGGTTCTTCTTGAAGACGCGCAGCTGTTGGATGGTAGCCGCCCGGTTCGCCTCGAAGTCATCCATGCTGGGCACGGTCCGGCTCGTGACATTGAGGATGTGATAGCCTCTCATCGATTGGACCGGCTCGGAGATCTCCCCCTCATTGAGGCTGAAGAGAACCTCTTCGATCTCCGGCGACAAGATTCCTCTGCGGATTTCGCCCGCGTCCCCTCCCGAGGCAACCGTGCTCTCGTCGAGGGAGTGATCTTTCACCATTTTCGCGAAATCGGCCCCCGCCTCCAGCTTCTTGTAGACTTCCTCCGCCGTCGCCAGATCTTCCAAGAGTATGTGCCGTACTCTGAGCACGGTTCCGCTTCGAACGTAGTAGTCCTTCACCTCGTCCAAGGTGAACTCCACGTCCGATTCGGTTACCTCCTTCTGGAGCGCCCGGACCGCCGCCTCTCTCTCCCACCGCTCCTTCAGGTCGAGGAACGCCTTCTCCTTGTCCAGACCTTCCTCCTTGGCGGCGTTGATCATGAGTTCCTTGTTGATCAGCGTGTTCAGGAACTTCTCGTAATCCTCGTAGGTGACTAGAGGGGGGCGGTTGAAGACGGTGATCCCGGCGTACGCGAGATTGAAATCATCCGCCGTGATCTTCTCCTTGCCCACCTTGGCGACGACGCCTTTATCCTTGCCGCCGCACGAAATCATGAGCGCGGGCACCACGAGAGCCAGTACAACCAGAAGAAGAGCCTTCCGCACCATCGAAACCCTCCTTTCGCGAGAGTACAAACCGATCCGAGTCGTTAGAGCCTAACCACCATAAGCACTACAAATTACCAGACCGCGCCGCTGCCGACAACATTTTTCTCGCCGCGCCGATCCCCTCCTCGCCACTTCCGAGGGGCACCTCGATGAGAAGGCCCCTCGCCGCATCGAAGGTGGCTCCTCGCGGGAGAACGCGGAGCAGTCTCTCCATTTCCTTCTTTCCCGAGACACGGCCGTCGGGGAAACGAACGCGGATCCGCTTCTCGCCGATCCGAACCGACTCGGCCCCCACCTTCTCCCCAAGGAGCTTGATCTCGCGGAGAGTGAAGAGGTGGGACGCCTGCCCGGGCAGCTTCCCGAAGCGGTCGACCACCTCCTCCCGGATGGCGTGCACGTCTTCCGGCGTACGTGTCTCGGCCAACCGCCGGTAGAGCACCACTTTGAGCGCCCGATCCCCCACGTACGAATCGGGGAGGTACGAATCGATCCCCGCCTCGACCCGGGTTTCCGCCCGCGCCGGAGGCTCCTCTCCGCGAATCTCCCGCACCGCCTCCTCCAGCAACTTGCAGTACATCTCGAATCCCACGGACGCGACGAAGCCGTGCTGCTCCGCGCCGAGCAAGTTGCCCGCCCCGCGGATCTCCAAGTCCTTCATGGCGATCCGGTAGCCCGAGCCGAGATCGGTGTGCGTGGCGATCGCCTCGAGCCTCTTCTCGGCGTCCTCGGTCACCCTCCTCTCTTTCGGCACGATCAGATAGGTGTAGGCGCGGTGCTTGGATCGCCCCACACGCCCGCGCAGCTGATAGAGCTGGGCGAGGCCGAAGTGGTCGGAGCGGTTGATCAGCATGGTGTTCACGCTGGGGATGTCGAGGCCCGACTCGACGATCATCGTCGAGACGAGGAGATCGATCTCGCGCTCCAGGAAGCGGAGCATCACCTCTTCCAGCCGCCGCCCGGTCATCTGGCCGTGGGCGACGCCCACCCTCGCTTCCGGAATGAGACGGACCAAATAGGCGGCCATCGAGTCGATCGACTGGACCCGGTTGTGGACGAAGTAGACCTGCCCGCCCCGGTCGATCTCACGGAGGATCGCCGCCTCGATCACCTTCGGCTCGAAAACGATCACCTCGGTTACGATGGGGAGGCGGTCTTTGGGGGGAGTGTCGATGATCGAGATGTCCCGGGCGCCGGCGAGGGACATGTGCAGGGTTCTCGGGATCGGTGTGGCCGTCAGGGTGAGAACATCCACCGTCTCGCGGATTCGTTTCAGCTTCTCCTTCTGGGAGACGCCGAAGCGCTGCTCTTCGTCGACGACGACGAGTCCGAGATCGTGAAAGACGATGTCCTTCTGGAGGAGGCGGTGGGTGCCGATCACCACATCCACCTTTCCGTCGGACAGATCGGCCAGGATCCGGGCGATCTCCTTCGGCCGCTGGAATCGAGAGAGCACCTCCACGCGGATCGGGAAGCCGGCGAACCGGTCGTTGAACGTGCGGTGGTGCTGGTGGGCCAGAAGGGTGGTGGGAACGAGGACCGCCACCTGCTTGTGATCCATCACCGCTTTGAACGCCGCGCGCACGGCGATCTCCGTCTTCCCGTACCCTACATCGCCGCAGACGAGGCGGTCCATCGCCCGCGCACTCTCCATGTCCCTTTTCACATCCTCCCAGGCGCGAATCTGATGCTCCGTTTCCTCGTAGAGGAACGATGCCTCCAGCTCCCTCTGCCACGGGCCGTCGGGGGAGAACGGGTGTCCCCCCTTCGCCTGGCGCGCCGCATACAGGCGAAGAAGCCCCTCGGCCATCTTGCGAACCGCCTTCTTCGCCTTCGCCCGGGTACGCGCCCAGCTCGTCCCGCCGATCTTGTCGATCGCCGGAGGGCCTCCTTCGGAGCCGCTGTACTTCTGCAGCTGGTCCATCTGGTCGGTGGGAACGTAGAGGCGGTCCCCCCCCGCGTAGCGGAGGAGCACACAGTCCCGGCTCACCCCGTCCATGGTGATCCGCTCCACACCTTGGAAGCGGCCGATTCCGTGGGTGACGTGGACGACGTAGTCCCCTTCCTTGAGGGCGAGATAACTCTCGATCGTCGTCCCCCGCGGCCGCGGCCGCTCCAGCCGGGGCCTGCGTAGGCGGCGGAAGATCTCGTGATCCGCCAGAAGGGCGATCTTCTCCTCCGCCAACACGAAGCCGCGCCGGAGCTTCCCCAGGCCGATGGCGACGGCGCCGGCGAAGTCGTCCAAGGCCTCTTCCAGGCGGGCGGCCTGCGCCTCCCGGTCGCAGACGATGAAGACCCGGAACCCCCTGCTCAGGAGAGCGGCCACCTCTTTGCGGAGCAGGTCCATCTGTCCGAGCGTGGCCGGAGCGGGCGCCGCGCCGAGCGCGACGGACCGGCTCGCCGGGTCGACCGATCCCCGCCGGCACAGAAGAAGGGAGAAGTCACGGAGGCGCGCTTCCACCTTACGCGGATCGAGGAAGGCGGCAGCCGGAGCGGGGAGAGGGTCGGCCTTGCCCGAGCTCTCGTAGAAGCGCTCCGCCTCCTCCCAGAACTCCGACGCCGCGCTGAGAACCTCGCGCTCTTCGAGGACGAGGGCGACCGTCGACGTCGGGAGGTAGTCGAAGAGCGTCTCCGCATCGGGGAAGAGGAGGGGGAGGTAGCGCTCGATCCCCTCGAAGTGGACGCCCCGCTTCAGCCGCTCCCCCTCTTCGCCGGAGAGAGGGAGATCCTGGAGGCGGCGCACCGTTCCCTCCGCGAGGGGAAACTCCCGGGGTGTGGTGATGGCAATCGAGGAAAGAGGGCGGATGGAGCGTTGCGACTCCGGGTCGTACTCGCGGATCGACTCGATCTCGTCTCCCAACAGTTCCACGCGCACCGGCCGGTCCGCGCCCCCGGGGAAGAGATCGACCAAACCTCCGCGGAGGGCGAAGGTCCCCGGCTCGTCCGCCACCGAACCACGCATGAAGCCGATCTGAACCAGGTGCTCGGAGAGCTCGTCCAAATGGACCGTCCCGCCCACCTCCAGCTCGACCAGGGAGGCGGAGAGCGCCGAGCGCGGCAGAACGCGCCCCTGCACCGCCCTCGCCGTGCTGACCACGACGCCGCTTCGGCCGCGGAGCAGGTTCTGGAGCGCGCCGGTCCGGAGCGCCACGAGCTCCTCCGGCGGCGAGTGTTTCTCGTACGGAAGAAGCTCCGCCGAGGGGAAGAGAAAGACCCGCTCCTCGCCGAGAAGACCCTCCAGCTCCTCGGCGAAGAGCTCCGCTTCATCGGGTCGCGGGAGGAGGAGGAGAACGGTTCGCCCCTCCTTCTCGACGATCTCCGCGGCGACGAAGGTGAGGGCGGAGGCGGCCGCGCCGTCCACGCGGATGAGCGCTTCTCCTTGGCGGAGCAGATCGACGATCCGGCGAAGGGCGGCGCTCTTTCCAATGAGGGATCGTGCTTCGGCAAGCATCGGTTCCGTCACTCCGCAGGCGAGGTGCGGCGGCTTCGCGCCAGCACGAGCTCCACCACCGCCAGAGCGAGGGCGAGCCAGACCAGCTCCCACCAGAGCTCGCGGCCGTAGCGGGCCTCGCTCACCGGGCGGTCGAGCCGGACGCCGGGGGGAACGAGCGTCGCTTCCTCCGGGAGGGATGCTTCCGCCTCGTCCAAGGAGAGCGGGGCGGGGTTGGATTCCTCCGTGTCCGGATTGACCGCGAAGAGAGCGGAGACGCCTCCCCCTTCGATGGAGTAGAAGCCGGGATAGTTGGTCTCCTCGAAGTCGATGAAGAACCGGTCGCCCTCGCTCCCCGGCTGAACGGCCACTTCCTCCCGCGGCGTGGTGCAGATCAGCTCTTCGCCCAGCGCCACCCCGGAGAGGTCGGCCCGGTACGGCCGGCCCACGGGAAGGGAAGCCTGATGAAGAGCGCCGCCCGAGTAGAGGTAGCGGACCATCTCGTGTTGGAGGGGGAGGAAGACGCCTCTCGTCGGCAGATCGCTCCACGGGAGATCGAAGCCGACGGACCAGAGGAAGGCGCGGCCCGCCCCACGCCGCGCTTCGAGAAGAAGAGGCCGCCCGTCGTCGGTCGCCGCCACCATGAGTGCCCCCTCGCCCGCGGTGACATCGAGGTAGCGGGCCACGCGGAGCTCGCGGAGCGCGTCGTCCAGACCGCGGCGGAAGATGGCGAAGAGCGGGTGCTCCCTGTCGGCGAGCTGGACCCCCGCCGGGTGTTCGCGCCGCTCCACCAAGGAAGGGGCGATGCGGGGCGAGCCGAGAAGCCGGGGAAGAAGAACGGTGTTGTAGAAGCCGAAGTCGAGAGCGTCTCCCGGGACGATCACCACTCCGCCTCCACCCAGGAGGTACTGCTCCAACCGGGCGACGCCTTTCTCGTCCAGGGAGGGGATGCCCACCAGAAAGACGGCGTGGAAGTCGCCGAGACGGAGTGTTCGGATTTCGCTCGGGTCGGCCCTCTTCACATCGATCATGCTCCCCTCCCCACTCCCCGGGGCGAGGGCGCTGGCCAGGAAGGTGAGGCCTTCTTCCCCCTCCTCTCCCAGGAGAAGAACACGCAGCCGGTCCGGGCGGTCGAGACGGAAGTAGAAGACGTCGTCCGCGGGCAGGCGGTCCTCGTCCAGCCGGATCTCGCCCCGGTGGACACCGCCGTCCCGGACGATGAGGGAGAACTGGACCGGCTCGCTCTCTCCCGGGCCGATTCGGACGGGCGAGCTCCCGCGCCTCTCCCCGTCGAGAAGGAGGGTGACCGTTCCCTCCGTCGGCTCGGAGCCGTAGTTGCGGACTGTCGCTCGAATCCGAACGGTCTCACCGAACTGCCTCGGTTCGAAAAGCTCGGCCCCCACGATGGCGAGGTTTTGCCTCTCCTCTCCCCCCACGGGGAGGAGGAAGAGCCGGTTTTCCCCCGACCATTCGGCCCACTCCTCTTCGCCGAGATCGTAGGTGGTGCGCTGGAGATCGGTGATGAGGTAGACCTCCCGGTTCGCGTTGCGCGATTCCTCCAGCGCGCGCGCCGCTTCTTGAAGGGAGAAGGCCACATCCGTCCCGCGATAGGAGAAGGACGCCTTGTCGATCTCCGACCGGAGAAGGCGGAAGTTGTGGGTCGGTTTCTCCAAACGCCACTCCGGCGCGTCCGTCGCGAGGATCAGAAGCGCCTCGTCCCCTTCCTGGAGAAGGCCGACCACCTCCCGGGCGCGCTCCTTCGCTTCTTCGAAGAGCGTGGTCTCTCCTTCGCGGAAGCTCATGCTGTAGCTGCCGTCGAGCAGGATGCACGCGGTCGTCTTCGCCCGTCCGCCCAGCCCCCCCGGCAGGACGCCGCGGAGGGCGGGGCGCGCAAATGCGAGAGCGATGAGCATGATCAGAAGGACACGAAGCACGAGGAGAAGGATCTCCCGAAACCGAATCCGCTTCGATTTCTTGATCTGCAGGCGGCGGATGAACTCGAGGGTGCTGAAGGGGATCACTCGGGCGCGGGGGCGGCTCAAGAGATGGATCAGCAGCGGAATGACCGCTGCCGCGAGCCCGGCGAGAAAGAGCGACTGTAGAAAGGACATGAAAACCCCTGCTCGTTCCTACTTCTTACCCTTGGAAAGCGCCTCCTCCAAAACCTCGATGGTGTAACGATACTCCATCGGGCTGAGCCACGTCTTCCCCTCGGAAACGTAAACTTCTCCGTTCGAGCGGATCGCCAGCCACCGGCCTTGCGGGTCGCACGTCACCGCGACGAACGGGTTCTTCGTACTCCGGTCCTGCGATTGGGCCAGGGGAGAGAAGAGAGAGATGGCGAGTGTGGCGGTGAGAAGGACGACCAAGGACCAAGCGAAGCGGTTCATGAGAGCACCTCCTACTTCGTGTACACGGGGGAACGCCGGGGGATCCCTCCCGGCACCAACATAGACTATGCACAAACTCCCGCCTCCGGTCCCGCATCTTCTCGTCCCCACACCAACCCACCCCTCTCCCTCCCTTCCCCTCACCGGGCACTCCCCCGAGCCAACGAAGACTGGGAGAATCTCGCCGACGTGTAGCTGGTTGAGCCCGGGAAGTGGGGTGGAAGGCTCAGACAGTCCTCGGACGCCGGGCCACGACCATGGTCCCACGCCTGGGGGCAATTCGGCAGGCCCGGCGCCCTGCGGAACTCGCTACGATGCCCTTTCCACCGCATGCACCCGACCGAGGCCGGGGACCCACCTGAGGCCAGGCCGAAGGTGGGCGGCCGAGGGAATGCCGCGAGTGCGCGAGCACGAGCGGCGAACATCCCCGGGCTCCACACGTCGAATCAGCCGGTCTCACGCCCTTTGCGTGCGTCCAGGTGGACCCACCGGAATGCGAGCTGCATGGCCCCCTTCCCCCTTGCCGGGTTGCTCCCTCCGAGGCCGTGACGACGAGCCGGGGAACCCGTGGCGAGCCTCAGCAGCATAGGTGCACCAGGGCGCGGCTGAGGCCGGGGACCCACCGGAGGCGAAGCCGAAGGTGGGCGGCCGAAGGAGTCCCGCGAGTGCGAGTGTACGAGCACGAGCGGGGAGCGGCCCGACGAGTGGTGCACCAGGGTGCGACTGAGGCCGGGGACCCGCCTGAGGCGAAGCCGAAGGTGGGCGGCCGAAGGAGTCCCGCGAGTGCGCAAGCACGAGCGGGGAGCCTCGGGGGAGCACCCGGTGGGGAGGGAAGGGAGGGGAGGCGAGCGTCTCGGAGAAGGGAAGTCGCAGCCCGTTCTCGTGTGACGCAGTAGAACCGGAGCGGAATTCCCGGGCTAGGTTAGGCGACGGGGGGGGCCGTTCCGGCCCAGACAGCCTCCGCCCCCACCCGAGCGCTTGCATGAAACGAGTGGGGCTTCAGCGACTTGTAGTGAATGCTCTCTCCGTGCCGCAGGCGGTACTTCTTCTCCCCCACCGTCACATCGAGGATCCCCTTGACGACATAGATCGCCTCTTCCCCGGCATGAGATTGAAGGGGCGGTTCGGTCAGAATCGGTGTGGCGCGAATAAGATAGAAGTGAAGCGAGCTGCCGGCGATCCCCGCGGACAACCCCTCCATGCGGATCCCGTTCTTCTCGTTCACGATGACGCTGCGGTTTTCTTTCGCGACCAGGCTGACCTCGTCGAGAGGATCATCCTCGACGAAGTAGCTCGCCGTCCGA
>Ga0180432_10011406_pt1 | contig 10466 bp, 19 predicted proteins | sample SS_ome_10_FD_132414 | JGI IMG/M metagenome (GOLD analysis project Ga0180432, IMG submission 132414) | Hypersaline lake sediment archaeal communities from the Salton Sea, California, USA - SS_1_MS_2 metaG | ecosystem: Environmental > Aquatic > Non-marine Saline and Alkaline > Hypersaline >...
GAATTTTTTTCTATATGTTCAGTAATTTGGGTGGCTGTCCATCCATTCTGAATTCCGTCATTCACATCATTATAAGGATATTCTCGTCCCCAAATACAAACCCGAAGACCGTTATTCAAACACCCCTTCATGTATTTAACAATGTCCTTGTTGCGGGGTTCATTATCAAACACCATTGTCATATTATCTGGGTTGAATGGAAGAGAATTTTTCTTCAACTTCCCAGCACCAGATAGAGCGATGCAGTTAGGAAGAAATTCTGAATCCAAGGCACCCTCTACACAGTATCCACTCTTGTCTGGATCAAATCGCTCCAGTCCGTATGACTTAATGTGCTTGCTATCTGGTCTCTTGATGATGATATACCGAAGATCAGAATCTGACCCGATACATCTTGCCGACACACCAAATAAAGACTTCTCTCTGGTGTATAGAGGGAACACAATTCTTGGATTTGTCCCATTGAGTTCCTTGGATGGGTCGATCTGATTCGCTAGATGTGGGAAGTCTTCGACATAGTATATACGCATCAGAGATGACTTAGGCACCTTTCTGATATCCTCCATATATACTCTGGCTCGATGATTCTTATCCAAGTCGAAGATCGTTGGATATTCCTGCATAAGATCTGGACGGTATGGTAGCGTCCGTGGCTTTGTAACCTCGACCTTTGGCTTCCGCACCGGCATTCTAAATTCTTCAGACTTCTTCATCTTGATAAACTCAATCTTCATTTCATTATGAAGCCGGGGATTTTTATACTCTAGGAAATCATAGAGGGAGACAGAAATACCACAGTTATGACACTTGTACATGTATCCCGGTGTGCTTCCAGCCTTGGGAACACTGACATAGAAGTATCCACGCTTCTTATTCTTTTTCTTCTTTGAATCTCCACAATACGGACAACGACAAGTCGCCACCTTATCGTCTTTCCAACTGAATCCATCAATCTCAGATCCGACCCGTTGTACGAAGTCTTTCTCTAGTGAAACATTGATCATTTTATACTTTCATAAATACTTATATGAGTAAAATTATTATTGCAGGTATTGACTATTCTATGACTTCACCGGCCATCTGTGTTCATGATGGCAGCGATTCGTTTACATTCTCTAACTGCTCTCTCTACTATTTATCACGACAAGTGAAACTAGTGGGTACATTCGAAAAAAATCTTTTCGGTTCTGACTATCCAAACTACAAGGGAGATATGGATCGATATATGAAACTCTCCAAGTGGAGTATGGGAATACTTAAGAAGCACAAAGTCACTCATGTATTTCTTGAAGGATACTCATTCGGATCTAAGGGTCAAGTGTTTAACATTGCGGAGAATACCGCCATTCTAAAAATTGGACTGCATCTAGAGGGACTTGAATCAGAATCGGTTGCCCCAACTACTGTGAAGAAATTTGCTACTGGTAAGGGTAACTGTGATAAGGAAAAAATGTTCGCTTCATTTCAAGCCAACGAACCCGGTGCCATAGATCTTCAACAGATACTTACACCAAATAAAAAAAGCATCGGGAATCCAGTATCAGATATCGTGGATGCTTATTTCATTTGTAAGTATGGATTTGATACCCTCAAAGATCGAAAAGTGCTTTAATTCTCTTGTATGTGTCCATAGGATGTTCCTGTTGGATCAGATCCAGTCCAAGATCTTGTCTCAGACAGTCTAGGGCGTGTGCTGCTGCCTGTTGATTGGTCCGAACCCGGTACAACTCGTCGTTGAGGTTATTGAGCCTAGAAAGCATCTGAGAGTGATCCATGATTAATCCTGAATGAATCGTTGGTTCGTTTCGTTGATTGGGATAGTCTTAATCTCTGGGAGTGTATTACGGGTATCTTCAATCGCACCACAATCAGTACAAGTCGGAGTTGGTGGTTCAATACCACTCCAGACAGTGGGGATACACACATTCCCTTGACAGTTAGAACATCTACCTACAATCTGTTTCATTGGTAATCCTCGTCTTCCAAATAATCATTAAACTCTTCTGGAATCTGGTTGTTGGATTCATTAATCATATCTTTGATGTCACGGAGACTTTTCTTAGACTGATTCCGCTTACTCTGCTTACGCTGTCGTTCAATACCGCGATCCCTGTAATCTTCTCGGTCTTTTCGCATTCTTAAATCTTTCCCTCGAACAAATCTTCTACAAATTTCTCTGTGAACATCTTGATTGGGAGACGCTTTCCCTGCACCAACGCCATCAGAATATTTGCTTCTGTCTCTGAGAGTGCTTCAACCATCTGGATGAAAATCTCGTCCTGTCGTTTGTCCGTGATTTTTGCTCCCTCTTGGAACAGGTACATACGACGAAGTTGATTCGCAAGTACATCTTCGGCATATCCCGGTGGTGGAAAATCCCCCTTGATGGCTGGCAACTCTCTGGATTCATATGCCCATTTCACATCACTCCTACACAATTCTAGGAAAGATATCAGTGATGGAGATGTATTATCTCGCAATACTTGGGCTTTCTCCTTTTTTGTAGTTGCCTTTTCTACGTCGTCAAAAACTTCACCAATTGTTCTTTTCATAAAAACCTTCCTTTTCTATATCTATTTAGACCTTTGGGTTCCCCCGAGTCCATAATCCCACTTCTAGCCATGTGATTTTATGTAATACTTCTTCATAGTCACATAACCACACTGAAGCCAGTACAAAGCATGTTGCTGCGTATATCACAATAGGGGCCAGTACATACAAAGATCCATGCTCCCCAAACAATAACCCGCAAAAACCACACAGAAGAAAGTTAATGATCCACATCAAAAATAGGGTATACGAGCACTTATTTAGGTGTGACGAAAGACCATTACGGTAAGAGTGACCCAAAGTCCAATTTGCATCTAACTCCATAAACGCCTGATCCTGTTCATCTCCACTTGTGGTCTCATAGATTTCTTGCACTCTAGTATAAAACTTCTTTTTCAGCACTTTATGTTCTCCATAATATTAGTCTTAATCTGATCCGGGATATCATAGAATGATATCAACATCTTATTCTGTTCGTATCTGCCCCGATGCTCGTCAGGAACCTCACGCATAAACTTTGATAGTCTACTCTTCGTCATTGGTCGCTGTCGTTTTTCTTCCCTCACAAATGTGTCTAGGTCGCTCATGATGTTCGGAATCCCATCTCCAGCATCTCCACAAATAATATGCTCTTGGAGAGACTTCTTTCCATCGTGACGAATAATTTTAGTCTTCTGATAGTCATAAGAAACCACCATGTCTGAGTGGAGTTGAAAGAAATCCTTGTCCCTCGACACGATCATGTGCCTCTCTTGTGGGTTGCTCAGAACCAATAGCCCAATGATATCATCCGCTTCGATCTTATCCATCTTATACACATACGTTGGACCGTTACGGTAGTTCATCCAGAACTCATTGATGAAGTTCTTGACGAATCTCTTCATGTCTCGGACATCTTCATTTTTATTCTTCTTGCGACCAGCCTTGTATTCTGGGAAAAGATCACTTCTCCATGAGGGACCATCACAGTCCGCACACATCACAACATCACCATAGATATGTCCATACTCTTCATGGATCTCGCTGATGAATCTGAAGATGTCTTTACTCAACGCTTTGGGAAGAAGTGGATTCTCGTAAAGAGATCCCACTTCAGCCCGTCTCTGGTGTTGGAAGAAATACAACCGGGTAATCACAATTTGGTTTAAGTCAATCAGAATCATTATAGAACCTTGAGGATCAGTGTATCTTTATTTAGTCGTCCTGTAACAGCACTGTCCTTGGCCTTGATGCCGTTGAACTCCTTGCGGATGGCCCTGATACCCTGTTTCGCCGTAGTTCCTAAGAGGCTCTTCAGGTAGGTCTCACGGACACGCTTTGATGATGACTTTGTTTCATCAATATTCTGGATCGTTGTTCCCTTTACAGTCAATCCAATCTGATCGTTCTCGGCCTCTACGATTGTGTACTGTCGGTACTTGATGTTGAATAGGATTACTCGGTTGGCACCAATAATCTTCTCTGGATCGACCGATGACAATCCACCATACTCCGTAGTAGACGCAAGATACTGAACCTTGGACACAAGTTGTGTCGGGGTCTTGACCTTCTTTTTGCGTGTCGCACGCTGACGCTTTTGTTGGGAGCGTGCTTCAAGTGTATCTAGAACCTTTTTGTACATACGCTGAATACGCTTCTGCTCTGATGTGGTAAGGTAACTGTACCCTTCCTTGATATCCTTATCCTTAGTCGTCAATGCTTCATCCCACTCAAGAGATGCATCTTTGATGATGGGAATAATGCGGGATGCAATGAGCGGCTTCACTTCATTGACATTGAGAAACGATTCGATGTTGACCTGATCACCATCATCACTCTTCTTAATCTTCTTGACCGATGCAACATACTGGTCTACCAAGTTAAGAATCTCACCGCCAAGTTCTTCTGCCTTTTCATTCATTCGATCTTGGACAGAAACCTTCGGTTCTTCCTTGACTTTCTTTTTCGTCTTCTTCACCTTGGGTGGATTGAGATAAACAGTGACAACCTCTTTGGTCTCTGCAAGACGACGCTGAATATATCGGTCATGATCTAGTGGAAACCCATCGAGTACCATTTGTGCGAACCGACCAGCACGGTGAAACATCTTCGCGTCTGAAACTTTGATTTTTGCAAGTTCAGCAGTTGTGAAAAGATTCTTTTCCTTCGCATATGCGTGATACCAACTACGCTCTTTTGCATCGGTTGATAGAGCGTTATACCAGTTGATAGCATGACCAATCTGAATGTCACGCTCGATAATATCTGTGGTTGGTTTATAAACCGGCTGGTCTGATCTCATTTGCTTTGAGATCATCTCCGATACGCCCTTGCTGTTTGATTTTCGTCTAGCCAATTTGTGGCCTCCTTGTATTAAAGAAAGTATAGCACGAATATCGGCAAAAGTCAAATACGAAGGGCATATTTCTCCCATAAATCAAACAAATTTTCATCTTGTGATGCCCTGTGATACTCAAAACTATTGTCAAACAGGAAACAGAAAATCTGCCGATCGATGTTACTTGCTTCATTAGCAGATTCATATGTTTCCTTTGGATCATATACTCTTCCCTCTCTATCTAGAAAAATATTGATAGATGGGTACGTTTGTTCAAAATGGTCTGCAATTTTTCCAATTTGTTCTCCACATGGAAGATCATAGTGATTTGCATAAAACTGTCCAAGGTGAATTGGAGAGTCCGTAACAATTAAGTCTACCCCATTTTTTAGAAGCATATCTTCTCTTCTAAGTTGTTCAGATGTAATAATCAACTGATCATAACCAGAAATTTTCCTACCTTCCCATGCGTGCTCTTTTGCATACTCACGAACGAGTTCAACAGATAGTCTTTCATTTTCTGGAACATCAATCATAAATCTTTTAATGTCGGAAAATAAAGACGCAGCCCGAGTTGATTTACCCACGCCCGGACCACCCCATAGATTTATTCTTCTTACTCTATCCTTCATCCAATAACCTCCAATATCAAACTACCAAGCCAAAATCCCACAAATAAGATTGTACATATGAAAAGAACTGCGAGTAGATCAAATAATATATCAAGTAAAGTCTCAATCAACGCTTCTTTCTGTGGTTGATTCATATTAGTGTTTCCCCTTTTCATTTTATTTTATTCGGGTCTAACATTATTTATCCCTTGGCGTGCGGCTTCGGCTGCCTCGCGTGTGGAGTAGCAAGCCGAAACAGCCCCGTAATAAGCCCCGTCGGAAAATGCTTCATGTGCAGGAATGATTACGTCGTACAGTTCCCCGCCGCGTTCTTCAATATGCCACGCCTCATATTCCCCGCCCTCGCACATCAAATAGCCGGGGGCAGTGCAATGCTCTACGATCTCACAATCAGCATTCACACCCCATAGGCCAAAGTCTCCGGGGCACACAGGCACGCCATCCGCCGTCTTCGGCAACCTCCCAATAACCTCATTCTTCTCATCCAGCAGGGCGAGTAGATCATGAATGACTTCTCGATCGTGGACGTGTTCTTGCGGTGGGTTGATTGTCGAATCGTACCGCTTGATGATTCGCTCCGCCTTGTGTCGCACTTCCTTCTCATTCATCTTGCTCATTGGCGTTATCCTTTTCAATAATACGGACTTCTTTAGTCCCAAACTGATTAATGTCCCATTCAACCATATGGGTTCCATCTGCTATTTGCTCAGACAGTTCAATCGCAGAATAAAAGGTTGCCTCAACAATAAAAAATCCGACTACTGCCCCAATAGGAAGGCCCATGAACCCAAGAAGGGTAAAGAAGATCCCCAACTGCACAGGGCTCAGTTCGTTTGCCGGTGTTGTGAAAAACGATCTCTTACTCATTCCTCACCCCCTTCGTGTGCGGCTTCGGCTGCTTCTCGGGTGGAGTAACACTCCGAGACAGGAACAACTATATGCTTCATAGCACAGTCAGAAGCGGGTCGGCAAACATCCATTGCACTTTGTTCTTTGTCACCATACGCTTGGAGCGACCATGTTGGCCTACTTGGGTGATATATGAAGTCCATATAAGGTATCACGCTCACTCCATCCGCCGTAACCGGCAACTTCTCGACAATCTTCCGCAACTGCTCGACAATCTTCCGCAACTGCTCAACCTCCACAGTGATTTCGGCTGCATAGCGTTCGGTGGTGCTGTGTTTAACTTTCAACCCATCAAGATCCCTTTCAAACACATCGGAATGATGTTTGAGCCTCTCTGCACGCCCCGCCTGTATCTTAGCCGCTGCCTCCGCCTTCTCCGCCCGCTCGTTCGCTGCGGCGAGGTCGGTGCGGAGTTGGTCGATTGCTTTGTGGGACAACCCCGCAAGTTCTCTTTGCTGCGGTGTCGCAGACTCGAATGTTGCAAGCCCGAAAAGCCTCGAACTAGAGTCAAGTATCTGCTTATCCGTCATTCGTTCACTCATCATCATTCTCCATTTCTAAATATGTCCAGTCGTATTTCTCAACTGGACATATGGATTATTCCTGACTGTCGATGATGATGCCCATTCCACCACCACCCATTCCAGTTCCTGAATTCATCATCTCGAAGCGAGGACGAACACCATCCCAACGCTCGATCCATCGAAGATCTCGCTGGATTTCAAGGAGACGAATGTAGTCTTCTCCCGCTTCAGTAGCCTGATCGATTTCATATCGACGGGCTTCTGCCTGAAGTGCTGCAACTTGCTTTTCCGCTTCCGCCACTTCAATGTCAGTCTGATTACGAATTGCCTGTGCTTCCTGTTCAGCCATTGCTGATGCCTTTTGCTGCTGTGCTTCCACAACCGCGTCAATAGCCCGCTGAATCTCTGTAGACTCATATGAGAATCCAGACCCCATACCGATGCTGGTAATCGTTACGCCCCGTTCAGCGAAGTAAGGGATAACATTAGTACGGACTTGATCCATGATCTGGTTCTTCATCGTCCGGAGAATATCCATATTATATTCTGCACACTGTGATGCAAGATAGTTTTGGATGTGGGCACGAACTTCCTTATCCAGAACATAATCCAGTCGAGTTCCACGCCCATCCTCTGATGGATATCGATAGAGGAATGTGGCGACATCTTGCTCTCGAACCTCAGCAACTACAGTGATATCAACCGAGAATCCAACAGAGTCTGAAGACTCAACCCAGATGGATCGATCATTCCCAGCAACCCATTCACGGGTTCGTGGAGATCGGTCAACTCGGATCAGGCGGACGGTGTTGATATACTCACCATCATACCACATGCGTCCTGTCTTCTTCCACCGTCGAGTAATCTGTACCCGGCGAGTTGCAACCTTTTGCTGCTTCAAAAATTCTTCAGATTCAAATGCGTCTTGTTGCATACTATCACCCTCAAGAGGGATAACGAACGCAGTTTCATTATTTTGAATCTCTTCGTATTGTGGGGTATTGTACTTACGACACCCCGACATCACAAATACCATCACCGCCATTGCCATCACAAAATACGTTTTCATTCTTTAACTTCCTTCTGGGTTCGAAACCCAATTCCACTCCACACTAGCAACAGACCACCAATGGCGAAAGAAGCAACATTTCTTACACCACGGGTCTGTTCATTAATAACCAAAACACGATTCGCTTCTGCACTATTCAATGCCTCTACCGCAACATCATCTGTAACAACACTCCCTACAATGGTAGTTGCTACAGTTACGAGAAGAATAAAAATTCCAGTAACGATTAGGCGGAATACTCCGCGACGATAATTCATGACATGTACCGACTTGGGTTGTAGGAAAGATCCTCCACGACATTCTCAACAACATGGAGCATTTCCTGTGTCCATGACTCTGGAACATTTCCCTTCATCACATCAGTCCCACGAATGGGGTTATTCTGCAAGCGACCCTCGGCAATCATAGTCCCAAAATCTCGATCAAAATGATCGTTCTTGGAACATTGCGACCACCCAACATGAACCTCTCCGTTCTCATTTGCTGTAGCCATAACTACACCAAATGGAATTCCACGGGAATGCGGTTGTGTCGGGTCAAACATTCGTGCGTACATCTTCTTTACCATTACAAAATTCCTTTCACTTCAACATTGTTTACTTAAATTCTGGATCAAGAATCATATCGATGTATTTCTTGATCGTTTTCCATGTTTTACCACTCTTCGAGATACCATACTTCTCGATACCAGTGAGTTTCCACCACTCTCTTAGATTCGTCCCCATCTCTACAGATCGAGCATAGGTATCACAAACCATTTCAGCCAGATAGATCTCCGGCATGTTTTCAACACCATTCCAATATTCGGGATGGTGCATATTCGTTTTCTGATGTGTGCTAATTGCTACACCACGGAGATCTTTGTCTTCCGTATCTGAGCATCCTATAGCATACCATTCCACGCCCCTAAATTTTGTCTGGTCGTGGACAAATGCATTTGCAATCAGATTCCGTCCAAATTCTTCATCTCCATTCTCAATACATTTCTCGCCGATGCGAATTGCACCGTCTTGAACATTCCTGATATGTCGAATGAGTTCTCGGATCTTTTTCAGATTCAAAAGAATCTCATTACTGTCAGGCGTACTCGGAGTTGTCATTTTCTCTACCTCCACGGGTGTCTTCCAAAGTAGTATATATGGTAATCGGATGGAAGTCAACTGGGAAGGGTGGTTTTCTATAGAAAATGTATTTTTCTGTCCCGTCTAAAAAATATTGATTATTTTTCAGATTTCCCTTGACTTTTCCCAAAACCGTGGTATAATCTTAGTGTACCCCGAAGGGGATATAGTATATATAGAACAATGGTTATTTTTAATTAACTCCCTAGATGGGAGATTTTTTATGCCTCTACCCACCCTATTATGTATACCGACTAAATACAATGGAGGATCTTTTATGACTGAACAAGTGTCAAATGAGCAGAAAATTCCGAAGTGTCTTGAGGATTATCGACAGACCCCCAAACAAAAGAGTGTTGATATATGCATTTATGGCATCATGAACTTCATTTATGGAGCAAACAAGATCGAGATGGTGAAGAATAAACTTGATAAATGCAACCGCCGTGCTGAGAAATTTCAAGAAATCCTCGATTCAAAGTCAAAGATCCGGTCGTTTTTCAGTAAGGACTATCGCTTGTATATGATTGATGTCGAGGATAGAATTGATTTTTGGCTCAATGAGGCGGAAGAGTGTGATGAGGTTGGTGAGGAATTATTTGAACTAAATAAGGATAATATTCGGTACTTGCCCAAGATAGCAGAGATTCAGGCTGAAATCAAGCGGCACCCAGATTTTTCACCTATTTTCTATGGAGACCATTATTAATGGGATATGATATGAGATGTACATCCTGTGACAGTACATGGGTTCATGAGGGGGATAAATTCTCTCTCATGGATGTCTATGATGATCCATGTCCGAGTTGTGGTGTTGTCGGGTGTGTTGAGAGGGGATATGTCCAAGAAAATAGAGAAGGATTCTCCACGGCGACAATAGATACCAATAGGTTGGCTTTCCGAAAGAAAGATGGAGGGTTTCAAGAACTCCTTTCCAAGATTCATGAAGGAAGTCCCGGTAGCAAACTGGACAAGAAACTATAATGAAATTTGAGCATATAGATCATGGTTTTGTTTTTGAAGAGTTAGTCGCTACTACTACAGAAAGTGGCAGGACTTATCGTGTTCCCAAGTGGGGTGATTTCGAAGATTATGAATCAGTCACTACGGTATTGAATTACGATAAAAAAGAATTCTTTGAAGAGTGGGCCAGAACCCCCGGCAATAAGAAGAAGTCAGAAGCCGCCGCCCATCGAGGGAATATTATTCATGATGCGATTGAGAATTACTTAAATAATGTGCCAGATGCGTTTGATGTTGAAGACAGCGAACATAGAGCAATGCTTGGGTCGATGCGACCATACCTAAACAAAATCAATAATGTCCACGCCCTTGAAGTTCCCC
>Ga0180432_10011407_pt1 | contig 10466 bp, 10 predicted proteins | sample SS_ome_10_FD_132414 | JGI IMG/M metagenome (GOLD analysis project Ga0180432, IMG submission 132414) | Hypersaline lake sediment archaeal communities from the Salton Sea, California, USA - SS_1_MS_2 metaG | ecosystem: Environmental > Aquatic > Non-marine Saline and Alkaline > Hypersaline >...
GGCGGGTTGTGCGACAAGGGCGCTTCGGTTTAGCGCGGGCGGAAAGTCGCCCGTGACGCTGCTGTAGCTCAGTTGGTAGAGCGCGTCCTTGGTAAGGACGAGGTCATGGGTTCGAGTCCCATCAGCAGCTTCAGCGCACCACGGCGGGCCCAGCGAAAGCGGTCGTCGTCGAGGTGACGCGTGTGGACGACCTGACGGGGACGGAAGCGCGTGTTGATCGGCATAGAGGATCGCAGCGGTTCGTGCGGTCAGCGGTGGTGCCGCTTGCTCGCGGCCTCGGTTTGGCGGGTCGTGTTCGGAGAGCGGGCAGGAACGGCGGAACAGTCGCCAGGCAGGCAAACGAGTGGAGGTAAGTGACGGATGGCCAAGGAGACTTTCGAACGAACCAAGCCGCACGTCAACGTGGGCACCATCGGGCACGTTGACCACGGCAAGACGACGCTCACCGCGGCGATGACCATGACGCAGGCGGCCAAGGGCCTGAGCAAGGCGATTTCGTACGACGAGGTGGCCAAGGCGTCGGAGGCCCACGGCCGGCGGGACTCCACCAAGATCCTGACGATCGCCACGTCGCACGTGGAGTACGAGACAGCGACCCGTCACTACGCCCACATCGACTGTCCGGGGCACGCCGACTACGTCAAGAACATGATCACCGGCGCCGCCCAGATGGACGGGGCCATCCTGGTGGTTTCGGCGGCCGACGGGCCCATGCCCCAGACGCGGGAGCACATCCTGCTGGCTCGCCAGGTCAACGTGCCCTACCTGGTGGTCTTCCTGAACAAAGTCGACCTGGTGGACGACCCCGAGCTGCTCGACCTGGTGGAGCTGGAGGTGCGGGAGCTGCTCAGCAAGTACGACTTCCCGGGCGACGACGCGCCGGTCGTCCGGGGCAACGCCCTGGGGGCCACGCAGAACCCGACCGACGCGGAGGCGACGGCCTGCATCCAGGAGCTGCTGGACGCCATCGACAGCAACGTGCCCGAGCCGGTCCGCTCCGTGGACCAGCCGTTCCTGATGTCCGTGGAGGACGTCTTCAACATCAAGGGCCGCGGGACGGTGGCCACCGGCCGTATCGAGCGGGGGATGGTCAAGGTCGGCGACAAGGTCGAGCTGGTGGGCATCAAGGACGAGATCAAGGAGACCACCGTCACCGGCGTGGAGATGTTCAACAAGACGTTGAACGAGGGCCAGGCCGGCGACAACGTGGGCTGCCTGTTGCGGGGCGTCGAGTACAGCGCCAAGCGCAAGGAGATCGAGCGCGGCATGGTCATCGCCGCCCCCAAGACCATCACGCCGCACACCAAGTTCGAGTCCGAGGTCTACGTCCTGACCAAGGAGGAGGGCGGGCGGCACACGCCGTTCTTCAACGGCTACCGGCCGCAGTTCTACTTCCGGACCACCGACGTGACCGGTTCGTTGAACCTGCTGGGCGGCGCCGAGATGTGCATGCCCGGGGACAACATCACCATGATGGTCGAGCTGGGCAAGGCGGTGGCCATGGAGCAGGGCCTGCGGTTTGCCGTTCGCGAGGGCGGCCGCACCGTCGGCTCCGGCGTGGTCAGCAAAGTCATCGAGTAGGACGGGGCGACCCGGCCCCGGTGCCGGGGCAGCTGAGCGGGAAGCGTTGCCATGGCCAAGGCGGCAAAGCGAGAGTGGGTCTGGTTGCAGTGTACCGAGACCGGGGACCTGAACTACCGGACCACGGTCAACGTGATGGGCGGCGTGCCCAAGCTGCAGCTCAAGAAATACTGTCCCCGGCTGCGCAAGCGGACGGTGCACAAGCTCAAACGGAAGTAGCCCGCGATGCGGCTAGGGGCGTAGCTCAATCGGCAGAGCACCGGTTTCCAAAACCGGCGGTTGGGGGTTCAAGTCCCTCCGCCCCTGTTGGCCGGACAGGACCTTGATCCGCCGGAGCGTGTCGGCCGAGGGCGGCGGGACGTGCGGGGGGTAGGAACGCCGACACGGCGAAGCTGAGTTGGAGACGATGGACGATTCACCACAGAACCAAGCCGGTGCCTCAGGGGCAGACGCGGGGACCACGGCGGTCGCCGATCGCGGGAACGGCCCGCCGCGCAAGGGGAACGGGCGCGGTCCGGGTGGCGGCGGGCGTGGGGGGCGTGGCGGCTCGGGGCCGTCGCCCGCCGGTGGATCGCGCCTGGCGGTCTACAAGCGGGGCCAGGGCCAGTACACCCGCTGGGGGACCTTCCTCGGTTCGGGCGTGCTGATCGCGGCCGGCGGGCACTTCCTCTACAACCAGCTCAGCGTGTACCGCGACGAGAGCAATCCGTTGACCATCGCCCTGCAGCTCATCATCCCCCTGCTGGTGGTGGTGGCCCTGATGCTGGCGGTCTACTGGGTCTCGTTCGTCAACCGCCGGGCCTGCGACTTCATGATCGCCACCGAGGGCGAGATGAAGAAGGTGAACTGGTCCTCGCGACGCGAGATCGTGGGATCGACCAAGGTGGTCATCCTCTTCACCGTGCTGCTGGCGGTCATTCTGTTCGTGGTGGACATGATTTTCATGACGTTCTTCGCGTGGATCAACGTGCTGCGCGAGGCGCCGTCGTTGTGGCAGATGTTGTTCGGGAGTGGCTCGTGAGCGAGCAGCCGCTGTGCGCCCCCGGGATGGGCTGGTACGTCCTGAGGGTGGCTTCCAACAAGGAAGAGCAGGTTCGCGATACGCTGCTGCGCAAGGTGAAGATCGAGGGTCTCGAAGAGCGGATCGGGCGGATCCTGGTGCCGACCCTCAAAGAGCGACGGATGAAGGCGGGCAAGGCCCGGGTCCACGAGCGGAAGCTGTATCCGGGCTACGTGTTCGTGGAGATGGCCTGCGAGGAAGACGGCTCGGTGGACGAGCGGGTCTGGTTCATGATCAAGGAGACCACCGGCGTCGGGGATTTCATCGGCTCGGACGGCAAGCCCACCCCCATGCCCGACCACGACGTGGTGGGGATGCTGGCGGCCTCGGAGAAGGCGGAGGAGGAGCCGGCGCTCAGCGGGCTGGACTTCCAGCGGGGCGAGACGGTGAAGATCACCGACGGGAGCTTCGAGAGCTTTGAGGGCGAAGTGGACTTGGTGGACGAGAAGCGGGGCATGATCACCGTGGTGCTGACCATCTTCGGGCGTTCGACGCCGGTGGATGTGGAGTACTGGCAGGTGGAGAAGGTTAGCTAGAGGGTCCGGGGGGCTGCGGTCCCCGCAGGCCGTGTACGGAAGAGTGTTGTGGCGAAGAAGGAAGTAACAGCCGTGCTGAAGCTGCAGGCCCCCGGCGGGCAGGCCACTCCGGGGCCGCCGATCGGACCGGCGCTGGGTCAGCACGGAGTCAACATCGGCCAGTTCGTGCAGCAGTTCAACGCCCAGACCGGCAACCTGAACGGGATGCCGGTGGGCGTGGAGATCACCATTTACGGCGATCGCTCCTTCACCTTCGAGGTGAAGAGCCCGCCGGCGGCGGTCCTGCTGAAGGACGCGGCCAAGCTGGAGAAGGGCAGCGGGCTGTCGGGCAAGGAGACCGTGGGATCGGTCACCGCCGCCCAGGTGCGCGAGATCGCCGAGCGCAAGCTGGCGGATCTGAACGCCTCGACGGTGGACGCGGCCTGCCGGATCGTGGAAGGCACGGCGCGTTCGATGGGTATCGAGGTGGTGGACTGACCGTCCCCGTATCGGCGGCCGGTTTGGAGAGCGGGCGGAAATGGCCAAGAAGAGCGTGCGGCAGCAGAAGCAGTCCGAGTTGTTGGGCGGCCGGGGCGATGCGGTTCCGATCGAGGAGGGCATCGAGCAGGTCAAGAAGCTGGCGGCCATCGTGGCGGATCGCGGCTACAAGAACGGCAAGCAGCGCAAGCGGATCGACCAGACGGTGGAGATCTCGGTGCACCTGGGGATCGACCCCAAGCAGGCGGACCAGATGCTGCGGGGCTCGATCTCGTTGCCCAAGGGCACGGGTCAGTCGCAGCGGGTGATCGCCTTCTGCGAGGGGGAGGTGGCCGAGGCGGCCCGGGAGGCCGGCGCCGTCGAGGCCGGCGCCGACGAGCTGATCAAGAAGATCTCCGACGGCTGGATGGACTTTGACGTCGCGGTGGCTCACCCCCAGCTCATGGGCAAGGTGGGTCGCCTGGGCCGGGTGCTCGGCCCGCAGGGCAAGATGCCCTCGCCCAAGGCCGGCACCGTGACCCCCGAGGTGGTCACCGCGGTGCGGGAGTACTCCGCGGGCAAGATGGAGTACCGCAACGACGACGGCGGCAACATCCATCTGCGGGTCGGCAAGATCAGCTTCCCCACCGAGGATCTGAAGGAGAACATCGAGGCGCTGCTGGCCCACCTGCAGCGGATCCGGCCCTCGGCTGCCAAGGGAACGTATGTGAAGGGCATTCATCTCTCCGCCCAGCAGACGCCGGCGGTGCAACTGGCGGTGGCGTGAGCGGAGCGTGGGGGTGTGCGGCCTGCGGGCCGCTGTGACCAGCAGGCGAGCGAGTAGCCATGAGCAAACCCGTCAAGCAGCTTCTGACCGACGTGTTGAAAAGCCAGTACGAGGGCGTGCGGGACGCCTGTGTGGTGGACCTGACCGGCCTGGACGTGGCCCGGACCATGTCCCTGCGCCGCAGGCTGGCCGAGAAGTCCGTGCGGGTGCGGGTGGTGAAGAACTCGCTGGCCCGCCGGGCGTTCCGGGGGGGACCGCTCGAGCCGCTCGGCGACGACCTGGCCGGGCCCTGTGCCCTGGTCACGGGGGGCGAGTCGGTCATCGACGTGGCCAAGTCCCTGGTCGAACTGGCCAAGGAGCTGGGGGACATCAAGCTCAAGGGGGCCATCGTCGACGGCGATGCGGAGGTGCTGACGGTGGATCAGGTGGCCAGGATGAAGGGCCGCCTGGAGCTGCTGGGCGAGGTGGCCCTGCTGGTCTCCTCGCCGGGCCGCTCGCTGGCCGGCTGCATCGGCGGACCGGGCGGGAAGATCGCCGGCTGTCTCAAGACGCTGGCCGACCGGGAGGAGGCCGCCTGAGCCCCGCCGGGCCCCTCTCAGGAACAGATAGTCTGAAACGTCAGGATCGGCTGGTTCGCACCCGGCGAATGAAATGACCCGCGTGTGGCGGGTTGCCTACCGGTCCGGCGAGTGAATCTCAGGAGTGTGGTTCGATGGCAGAAGCGCCCGCGAAGGAGTTCAGCCCCGAGATCAGCGAACTGGCGGACAAGCTGGTGGCCCTGAGCGTCAAGGACGCCCAGTCGCTGGTGGATTGTCTGAAAGAGGTCCACGGCATCGAGCCGGCGGGCGGCGGCGTGATGGTGGCCGGCCCGGCGGCCGGCGGCGCCGGTGGCGAGGCTGCGGCCGAGGAGGAGAAGACCGCGTTCGACGTGGTGATGACCTCCTTCGGCGACAAGAAGATCCAGGTGATCAAGGTCGTCCGGGCCGCGACGGGCCTGGGCCTCAAGGAGGCCAAGGAGCTGGTCGAGGGTGTCCCCAAGGCCGTCAAGGAAGGCCTCTCCAAGGAGGACGCCGAGGCGCTGAAGAAGGAGCTCGAAGAGTCGGGCGCTGCCGTCGAGATCAAGTAGTACCGTCTGTCGACCTCCGGGCGGCCGCGGCGGCGGCGGCCCGGACGGTCGTGCGCTTGTTTCCCACCGTGGGGCGGGACAGGCCGGGGTGCTCGGGACCCCCCGGTCGAACAGAGGCCCCGCAGGCCGGCACGGACTTCCCGGGTGGCCGGCTCAGTGTCCCCTGGAAACCGGGCGGCAGCACTGTGCTGTGCGCCGAGACGGATGAGGCGGGTGCGCCGCGGGCGGCTCGGTGAGGCCGGGCCCGCCGGCGATGCCGCGCCTCAGTATGTCTGGCGGATGAAAGGGCCGTTTGGCTATGGGCAACACGCGAGCCGTACGCAACTTCGCCAAGGTGGGCGACGGGGCGGAGATCCCCGACCTCATCGAGATCCAGACAGAGTCCTACGAGCGCTTCCTCCAGCGGGAGGTCCGCCCCGACCGGCGGGAGATCGTCGGGCTGGAGGCCCTGCTGCGCGAGGTGTTCCCCATCGAGAGCTACGACGGGAACATGTCGTTGCAGTACGTCAACTACGAGCTGGGCACGCCGCGGTACACGCCGGACGAGTGCCGCCACCTGGGCCTGACCTACGGCATGCCCTTCCACATCCGGGTCCGGCTGCTCCGCAAGGAGCACGAGGAGATCCAGGAGGACCGCATCTACCTGGGCACCCTGCCGGAGATGATCGGCGGCGGTGAGTTCATCATCAACGGTGCCGAGCGGGTGATCGTCTCGCAGCTCCACCGCAGCCCGGGGGTGGACTTCATCAAGGAGCAGGCCGAGGGCGACCGGGCGTTGCACGCCTGCCGGATCATCCCCGAGCGGGGGAGCTGGATCGAGATCAACGTCACCAAGCGGGACGTGCTGGCGGTGCGGATCGACCAGTCGAGCAAGATCCCGGCCACCACCTTCCTGCGGTCCATGGACCAGCGCTACTCGACGGACGAGGCCATCGTCGAGGAGTTCTACCCGACCCGGATGGTGAAGGCCTCCGGGCTCAAGCCGGAGATGTACTCGGTCAGCGACGTGGTGGACGAGGAGAGCGAGGACGTGCTGGTCAAGGCCGGCTGCCAGATCGGCGACGCGGTCACCCGGATCCAGAACTCCGACATCAAGCAGGTGCGGGTCATCGCCAAGGCGACCGATCCGCTGCTGCTCAACACCCTGGCCGAGGACGGCAGCAAGTCGCACGAGGACGCCCTGCTGAAGATCTACGCCAAGCTGCGGCCGGGCAACCCCCCGCAGCTGGACAAGGCCCGCAAGCTGTTCGCCGAGAAGTTCTTCGACGACAACCGCTACCGCCTGGGCAAGGTGGGGCGGTTCCGCCTCAACCGCAAGCTGGATCTGGCCGGCGACGACTCGGAGATGGTGCTGCGGGTCGAGGACCTGGTGGCCTGCCTGAAGTACCTCCTGCTGCTGCGGACCGGCGAGCCGCAGTACGCGGTGGACGACATCGACCACCTGGGCAACCGCCGGCTGCGCACGCTGGACGAGCTGGCCACCGACGAGCTGCGCAAGGGCTTCCTCAAGCTCCGCCGCACGGTGCAGGAGCGGATGAGCATGAAGGAGCCCGACCAGCTCGGCCGCCTGGCGGAGCTGGTCAACAGCAAGTCCATCAGCTCGGCGATCGACTTCTTCTTCGGCCGCGGCGAGCTGTCCCAGGTGGTGGACCAGACCAACCCGCTCAGCCAGTTGACGCACGAGCGGCGGCTCTCGGCCCTGGGCCCGGGCGGGCTGAACCGCAAGCGGGCCGGCTTCGAGGTTCGCGACGTGCACATCTCCCACTACGGGCGGATCTGTCCGATCGAGTCGCCGGAGGGCACCAACATCGGGCTGATCGCCTCGCTGAGCATCTACAGCACGGTGGACGACTACGGCTTCCTGGTGACGCCCTACCGGCGGGTGGACAAGGGGGGCAAGGTGGCGGCCGAGAAGACCTACCTGCGGGCCGACGAGGAGATGCGGTACATCCTGGCCCCGCCGGAGGCGCTGGTGCCGGGGGAGGACCGGATCTCCAGCGGGCAGCTCATCGTCCGGGCCCACGGGGAGCTGTCCCAGGCGGACTCCGGGGAGGTGAGTTACGTCGACATCTCCCCCAAGCAGACGGTGGGGGTCTCGGCGGCCCTGATTCCCTTCCTGGAGCACGACGACGCCAACCGGGCCCTGATGGGGTCCAACATGCAGCGGCAGGCGGTGCCGCTGGTGCGTCTGGACCCGCCGGTGGTGGCCACGGGCATGGAGAAGGCGGTGGCCCAGAACAGCGGCATGGTGGTGCGGGCCGCCAAGCCGGGCAAGGTGACCTACGCGGACGCCCGGCGGATCGTGATCAACGACACCGACGAGTACCTGCTGCGGAAGTTCCAGGGGCTCAACGAGCGGACCTGCCTGAACCAGCGTCCGCTGGTCCGGGTGGGCGACCGGGTGAAGGCGGGGCAGATCATCGCCGACGGCCCGGCGACCATCGCCGGCGAGCTGGCCCTGGGCAAGAACGTGCTGGTCTCCTTCATGACCTTCGACGGCTACAACTTCGAGGACGCCATCCTGATCAGCGAGCGGCTGGTCAAGGACGACGTCTTCACCAGCATCCACATCGACGAGTACCAGGTGGAGATCCGGGAGACGCGGCTGGGGCGGGAGGAGTTCACCCGGGACATCCCCAACGTGGCCGAGCGGGCTCTGCGGAACCTGGACGCCGACGGGCTGGTGCGGGTCGGCACGCGGGTGGGCCCCGGCGACATCCTGGTGGGCAAGGTGAGCCCCAAGTCCAAGAGCGAGCTGTCGCCGGAGGAGAAGCTGCTGCACGCCATCTTCGGCCGGGCCGGCGAGGACGTGAAGAACGACTCGCTGGAACTGCCCGCCGGCGAGGAGGGCATCGTCATCGACGCCAAGCGGTTCAGCCGCCGCGTCCACATGACCGAGGAGCAGAAGCGGGCCCTGAACAAGGAGATCGAGGACTACAAGATCGAATCCAACGAGAAGGTCATCGCCTGCTTCAAGCAGCTCTGCGAGGAGATCGAGGTGATCACCGAGCAGGAGATGGTGGACCCCAACACCCGCCAGAAGGTGGGCAAGAGCGACCTGCCCGAGGTGATCATGGAGCAGGTGGAGTCGTTCGGGAACCAGGCCCGCGACGGTTCGCTGCGTTGGGTGAAGCCGGCCGCCAAGCGGGACGAGGCCATGAAGCTGGTGGAGCGGTTCTGGCCGCGGATCGAGGAGATCGCCACCGAGCGGGACCGCAAGGTGGACCAGATGAAGCGGGGCGACGAACTGCCCAGCGGCGTGCTGGAGATGGTCAAGGTCTACGTGGCCACCAAGCGGCAGCTCTCGGTGGGCGACAAGATGGCCGGCCGGCACGGCAACAAGGGCGTCATCGCCCGGATCATGCCCGAAGAGGACATGCCCTTCCTGGAGGACGGCACGCCGGTGGAGATCCTGCTCAACCCCCTGGGCGTGCCCAGCCGCATGAACGTGGGCCAGATCCTGGAGACCCACCTGGGCTGGGCGGCCCACATCCTGGGCTTCCAGGCGGTCACGCCGGTGTTCGACGGCGCCGACGAGGAGGAGATCCATGAGGCCCTGGCCGAGGCCAACGAGCACGTGCTGCAGCGCCAGCAGGACACGGAGGCCATCCGGGAGGCGGGCCGGTCGCGGGAGATCCTGGCCCTGATGCCGCCGGGGGCCAAGGCGCGGCTGTTCGACGGGCGGACCGGCGAGCCGTTCGACCAGCCGGCCACGGTGGGCTACATCTACATGCTCAAGCTCCACCACCTGGTGGATGACAAGATCCACGCCCGGGCTACCGGGCCCTACAGCCTCATCACCCAGCAGCCCCTGGGCGGCAAGGCCCGGACCGGCGGGCAGCGCTTCGGCGAGATGGAGGTCTGGGGGCTGGAGGCCTACGGCGCCGCCTACACGCTCCAGGAGCTGCTCACCGTCAAGAGCGACGACGTCGAGGGGCGGACCAAGATCTACGAGTCCATGGTCAAGGGCCAGAACACGCTGGAGGCGGGCACGCCGGTGTCCTTCGACGTGCTCTGCAACGAGATCCGCGGACTGGGCATGAACATCCAGATGGAGAAGAAGCGGGTGATCTAGGTCCGTTTCCCGGGCCGGCCCGGGCAGGTGGAGAGCCGAAGAGATGGTCGAGGACATCCAGTACCAGACGTCCGGCGTCTGCGATCCGCAGGAGCTGCTGGCCTTCTACCAGCGCCAGCAGCACGCCACCACCCAGTCGCTGGAGAAGCTCAAGGGGATGTGTGACCGCACCCTCTGCTTCGTGACCGCCCGCAAGGACGGCGAGCTGATCGGCCTGGCCCGGGGTGTCACCGACGGGGTGCGGGGCCAGTTGGTGGAGTGCAAGCTGGACCCGGCGTTCCAGGGTCCGGCCTGCGTGACCCACATCGACGGGCGGATCGAGCACGACTCGGCCGGCATCGCCCGGGAGATGGCCCTGCGGGTCCTGGACTCCTTCCGCCAGCACGGGGTGGAGCGGGTGGACGTCGTGGCGTACGGGACCGAGGTGGACTTCTGTGAGGAGTTGGGTTTCAAGCGGTCGGCCGGCCTGGTGGCCATGCACCTGGACCCCCGGGATGCACCGCCTCCGGGAAGCTGAGAGGCTGAACCGCGCGGCTGAGATCCGCACGCGGGCGGCGCCGGGGCGGCGCCCCTCCGCCGGCCCGCGGGTCTGTCACACACGAGGAAGGACCCGGCTGAAATGATCGACAACATCTACGACCGGATCAATGACTACGGCAGCGTCAAGATCTCGCTGGCCTCGCCCAACGACATCCGCAGTTGGTCTTTCGGGGAGGTCAAGAAGCCGGAGACCATCAACTACCGCACCTACCGGGCGGAGAAGGACGGGCTGTTCTGCGAGCGGATCTTCGGTCCGGAAAAGGACTGGGAGTGCGCCTGCGGCAAGTACCGGGGAATGAAGTACA
>Ga0180432_10011408_pt1 | contig 10465 bp, 17 predicted proteins | sample SS_ome_10_FD_132414 | JGI IMG/M metagenome (GOLD analysis project Ga0180432, IMG submission 132414) | Hypersaline lake sediment archaeal communities from the Salton Sea, California, USA - SS_1_MS_2 metaG | ecosystem: Environmental > Aquatic > Non-marine Saline and Alkaline > Hypersaline >...
AAATGAAAAACGTCTTTCGGCAAATGAGGCAGTACCTTGCGCAACATTTCCATCCGGTCGGCATACGTTGTTCCGGCCGCAACCGGCTCCTTTCCCAGTTGCTGGATATCATACACCATTTGCTTCAATTTGACTTTTTGGGCTTTCTGCTTTTCGATGGAATTGGCGATGGTGGCGTTGAGGATTCCTCCGAGCTCTTGCGGAGGAATACTACGTCGCCCCTCTTCAGCGGCAGCCTCTGCTCCAATTCCAGTTCGTAACGAATCGGTGGATTGTCCGCCAGTCCGTAAAGTGGGGTCAATTTGCCTTTCACCGTATATCTCTCCCTTCAAAACTGTACCCACGAGCTCCTTCGGGATTTTCAGCTCGGGGCGGCGCCCATGAAACACACGCTCCGTGTGGATGATAGGTCGGCCCGTTTCCTTGGCGACCCGATACGACATGACTTCGACACCGTTTTCCATCAGCTTGATCAGACTGGCCGCGCCATCGATCTTCGCCTGGGCGCTGTCGCCCTCGCGCATCTTCGAGAGCGCGCTTTCAACCTGTTCCTGCGGGATCTTGGTATAATGCACCTTATTATATGGCGTTGCCTCGACCGGCGTCGTGTTGACCAGTAACCAAGTCTTATCCTTAAAACTCCGCGGCTTTATCAGTGCAAAACGCTCGGGATGACGCTGCCCCGCCATCGTAAAGCTGATCCTATTCGGCGAGACCTTGGTAATGAGGATTTTACCCTTCTTATGGGTGCGTACCGTACCAGCACCGTAACCGCCGTGCAAAGTGCCCTGAAACGGCATATAGCCATGATGATGCAACGGCTGCTGAAACAGCGCAATCTTCTTTTTCACATCAGGAAGCTCTTTCCGCGTAGCCCAACTGTATGCGCCGAGTTCAGGCGTGCCGAAACGAATGTCAAAATGTTCGCCGGCACGCTGCGCCTTGTGCTTTTGAATTACGAAATCTAGCAGTTGTCCAGCTTGGAGCTTGGACAGATCACCAAGATCGCCGATATCTGGGATTCCGGGAATAGTTACAGCGGACTTCGTAAGACCTCCCATAGCATCCACGAAACGGCGCCAACCATCATCGCGGCAATTAGAAACACCGTCATCCACTGTTTTACGATCCGCCACCGTTTCCGCCGCTGCTGCTTTTGGAACACCATCAGTATTAGCCGCCTTACTACCAATTCGCCCAAGGTAGGATTTTCCTGGTCCAACCGCTCCAGTATATTGTGCCTGGAGTGCGGATCCAACCGCATCAACCGTTTGGCGATGGCTCGTGCTTCCCGATCCATCTCGGTCCAGTCCCGATAAATGTGGCGCATTGTTCCCCTTTCCTACTGCGTTATTTTGCAATACCGCCTTCCGTCGAACCGCCACAGTAATATGAAACGGAAACTTCGGTAATGGGGGCAACCCGTAACTTTTACGCAAACGTTCCAACGGAAGACTACGGACAGGTAGAATCCACGCTTTCGACATCTCGGGCCAACCACTCGGTGGCACCGTCTTCAATTTTCCGATGATGTAGTTGAAATCGCGTCCACGCTCGGTAATCTTATACGCGCCGCCAATTTGCTCAACCTCTTCGGGCCGCATGACGGAAATGTGTGCATTGAATGCGCCTGAATCGGAGCTAGGCGGTAGCTCAACGCCCGGCTCATCTAACGAGGAGAAAACACCACGCGCAAGCGCGTTGGGTACGCTTAGGCACACCCAGCCCGAATGCGAATAATACAGTTTGCCTGTCTGCTGACTGTCAGCTGCACATTTTGGGATCATCGCACTCTCGACGGTAATTGCTTTGGATCCGGCGGAACCGGCGCATAGTTCGGAGCCGTAGTCGTACGTAAGTCCTGATCCGTTATTTTATCATCGGGATAAAAATGCATGATAAAGCTGCGATAATTGTTACGTATCCCGATAATCGTACCACGCACCGGTACAGTCTGCCCGTCTTTACGCGCCGCATTCGCCACCAGCTCGATGATCTCGCCGTCGAGCACCTTTGTTTTCAAGTCTGGATCTGTCCAAATGCGCCGATTGATACTGCGCGCACCCGTGCACGGGATGAGAAAGTCGGTCGTGGAGCCGCTAACCTCCGCCTCGGTCCAGCCAAATAGTTTTTCGGCACCCGCGTTCCATACTAAAATTTGGCCGCACTCATCGGTGATAATGGTTGCTGTTGGCGCATGCGCCAACACATCCAACAGCATCTCGTTTTTCGTGCACGCCACAACGCATTCCTGTTGCGCGCCCTGTAGCAACGCGCCGAGGACGCATACGGCTACGCCTAAGCCGAGCAGCAGCGAGGTCGAAATTAGTTTGCGGCATTCCCAGTTCGCGACCTGTTGTGCTGTCATCGGCGTTGTCTGGTGTAACGTAATCACAGTTACGCCTCCTTGCTATCAACGGATTGTTGCTCATCGACATTCTCAGTATGACCCGGATCGGTTCGAATATTGATGACGATCTTCCCGTGCCATAGCAGTAGCAGCAAGTCCAGCGCGCCGGCACCGCAAATGCCAGCAATCCCGCTGAGCCCCAACAAAAACATTATATTATCTTGACCATCAAAATAGTTATACCAAATGAAGCAGACGCACAGACCAATTAGCCCAGAATACAGAAAAGCAGCAACAAGCCGTTTGCAAGTGATTTGCTCTTTTGTGCGTAAACACGCAGCGATCCCGCCCAGTGCAGCGATCACAAACGCGATAGTTGCCACCCAGACGGGATCGTAGCGACCGGCCATGTTGTGCGTCTCCGTACTGAAAGGTTGGTAGCCCCCTCCCGACATCCCCTACAATCGATTAACGACGGTCGGGAAGTCCTGCTCATTCTGAGCATCACGGTGACCCAGTTGCCGCGGCCACCGCTCCACCTGCCGCGCCTCAGTCAAACTATGGCTGCGGGTGCCTGAAGCGTATCCCCCATCCTTGGTAGGATTTCGCCCCTCCTAACCAGTCAGCGGCCTGACTAAGCTACCAGCGGTTTCAGCATACCAAAATCTCCCATTATCGACTACCCAAAAACTGTACTTTTGATACGCACAACTCAGCGACGTACAAGCTTTATTCCAGCTTGTTGCAACATTCGTGTCAGTTGTGGACCGCACAGCCGTAACTTCGCAATTGCCAACTGGTTAATCGATGTGCGGCGTTCGTGCGCCTCATCGGCCAGCGCTGCATGCAGCTCCGGCGACATTCGCACGGTAATTACTTTTGCATCTGCCTGCTTATTCAGCACACCCGACGGGTGCGCAGGCTCGCTGATCTTCATCTTCCGGCTCATTATCGACCTCTAACACACTTTGATTGATTGCCCCTAATGCAAAGCTGCCGTTCGTCGTCCGCAGTACGCTAACGCCGCCCGGTGTCTGATCCAAATCTCGGACGTACTGCAGTGGCAGTCGCGTCGCAGCCGCTATCGCGACTTTGGCTACAACACAATGCGTAACGACAATAATCGTTTGGCCGATGTGCACCCGGGCACAGTGTTGCAGGAACGGCAAAAGTCGCTGCTGCGCGGCATACAACGATTCGCCAGCACTGCCGAGTGGCGCACGTGGATCTCGTAATTGCGCCGAGAATGCGGTACCATCAGTCGCTATGATTTGCGGCAGCGTCAGCCCTTCCCAACTGCCATAATCGATTGGCTGTAATGCAGAATGCAGTCGAAACGTTGCATTAGTGCATTTGTTCCACACGATGTTCGCAGTTTCGACAGCACGTACGGCTGCACTTGTGTAGATCGTAGTGGGTTTACGCCGCTGCAACACCGCTGCCACATCGGTGACGTTCTGTCGGCCGACAGATGATAGCCGCGGCTCGAGTCGCCGCCCCAACAAAACCGGATTCACGGCATCGTCGTTAGCGGTACGTCCGCGGCACATCAGATACATCACACAAGTGGTCATTTTGCCCTCCGACGAATTCGCATCAAATCTTTGGCGGCCATATCTGCGCACCACTCGGCATCGTACCCAACTAGCTCCATATCCAAAACAGCGCAGTCTGCGCCCGCGCGCAAAACCTCACGAATCCCAGGCTCACGGCACTCATCACGACTCAACGCTACTTCGTAACCAACCACCTTTCGACGGACGTTACAGAGCAGCGGTAAGTCGCAAACCTCGCGAACCGGCTTGATATCCTCGTACTCAACAACCATACCGTCGACACCGGCGTCGCGACATAGGTTGGCTACGTGACACACATAGTCTTGCCGGCTGGCTGCGTTGATTTGCAGCGCATGGAGTGTTTGTGCCGTAAGCGTAAACGGCAATCCCGCCGCAATGACATACGGCGGAACCCGGCGATTAGATGTAATTGTCGTTTTTTGGGCTGCATCGACGGCCGCCGCGAGTACTTCGGGACCGCAAAACGCCTGCACAACAAGTGCGCGTACGCGTAATGTTTTCGCCGCCTCGACTACTGCCGTCCAGACTTCGTTGTAGTGGCCAAATAGCCGCAGATCGAGCACAATATCGTGCATCCCAAGCTCGCTCAATCCCCGTACAGCGTACGTGCCAAGCGATAGCAGTAGTGTCGGTCCAACCTTGACCGTCGTTGTGCAGCCGCGAAAATCACGCGCTATGCGTACCACGCGTTCGAAGTTTGCGCCGTCTACTGCCAGACAAAGCGCGTCTCGAAATAACATGCGTCTCTCCACGCATCGAATCGCAACCGATTCCACTACCAATTATTCGATTATACGCTAAAACACCGCCTATGCAATATCCTTACCCCCATCAGAGTGGGTAATTTTGAGATTTTCACAGTTTGCAACTATTTTCGTACTCACGCAGATAGTGGCGGCCGCTTTCGGTGATGAATACGCGGGGCTCGCCCGGTACAGCAGCCGCTTCAATATCGCCATCGATCAGAAACCGATGGTATAACGGCGAAATCGTGTGCCGAATCTGCATTTTCCACGGTGTTTCATCGGTATGCGGCACTCCCAGCACATCCGCTAGCGCAACGTAATCGCCCGCACCGTCGTGGATAGCACGTAGTATGCTCCACTCTGCGTCAGTCAACATCAGCCCGCTCGCGACGCATTTGTTGTGTGCACTGCAAAACAATGAGCCGGTCATAGCCCAGCCACAGATTACGGCGTAAAGCATGTAGTTGCGGTATAGCCTGCATCGGATGCACACGCACCTCGGCGCTTAACGCGCGCTCATACAAGTGCCTATCCCGCCTCTGCATCACCGCGTGCGGTGTGTAGTTTTTCATGTTTTTGTGTACTCTCGCGGTTGTAGTGCGGCACACGCAGCAACCGCACCAGCAATAGCATGCCCCGGCGTAAATATTTTTGATGCAAACAAGCTTGGCCTTATTAAATCTATTTCAAAGAGCCATCTGCCCGCAAACTTAACCGAATTATCTATCCGCCCGCAGACTGTATGTGCATACACTATATGCTCCCCCGATGCAGTGAATTCTTTAGCAACCCCACATCATACGCTATCCACAGTTTCTGTGCTTTCACGTATTCGCGGAAAATATTGACCGCCGTACGCGGACAACTGATGCCATATTCGTTAATATGGCGGCTCTTGCGCGCCTTATCGTAGTCGTCAACGATAAGAACGCCGCCGCGCTTCAACAAGCGCCAAGCCAGAAACATATCAGACAGCGTACTGCTCAGAGTATGCTCGCCATCAACACGAATCAGATCAAATGAACGCGCCGGCAACGTGGGTAAAACGACCTCACTGCGTTCGATTCGCAGCGTTGCACGTCTACCGAATTGCGCCAGATTCTTTTTGGCGTACTCTGCGGCAGTATCCAACTTGGGTGTTTCGATCTCTTGGCGACTTTTATATACGTATGGATCAATACCGACAAGTGTGCTCTTTGAATGCGTGAGCACGTTTTGCAGCAGCCATACAGAGGCGCGCCCCTCGAATACTCCGATCTCAATCGCCGCAACTGGCTTGCCAGCGAAACGTGGTACGAGGTGCTTTCTCCATTTTGGCACACGAGTTGCCGAAATCCAATCAACAGAATATTCGAATTGCATAGTCGGCCTTTCTGAGAGCTAAAATGGAAACACGGGTGCGCTAAATAGCTACACCCGTGTTTCGTCGGCGAGGATCGTTAGTCCTGCACTTCCCGGGCCTCTTCTTCGGCGTGATCGTACTCTTTCACGATCCCGCGGTCGAACTGTCCCGGCGGAATTTTGACAGTGTTATGCTCCTGATGCGTGACTTCCGCACCGTTCGGGGCATCCAACACAGCCGGTGTGGTTCCGTCGGCACTCAGTACCGACACATCATGGCCAACGGCTTCGTGAAAATGGCCGGTGACCTCTCCCTCTGCCAGACGATTGTGGTCCAGCTTCTTCATGACGCTCACTCCTTTACCTAGGTAAACACGTAACGCACAAAACCTACGTCGATCTTGCGCTTATTCACTGCTGCCGCGGGCAACAACCCATATTTTAACAATTTTACTGTAAACGTCAAGTACCGCCATTTGCTTGGTGGATATTGTCGAATTGTTGACAAAGTTGCTGGAAAACCATAATGGACATCCACCGTATACGACTCAAACGCACAGTATACGTACTGTTTAATGCCGTGGTCGCGATGGTGCGCGCTGCGCCCACATTCGCGCAGTTGGACGCGTAATCAATTGCACTGTGCGCGCTATACCCACGCTTGATAGATCGCATTAAACTGCTCGTGAAGCAGATTACCGACCCAAACAAGCATATCTTGAGAACAGCGCGATTGCACATCATATGTAACGCACGCAACTGCATCGACGTCCACGGTCGCAGCTGCGGCTACCCGTAACGCGTAATCAAGTGCCTGCTCGACTGCTTGATACGTATTCAAAATAACCACCTTGCCGCGCTCCGCATATGTGGGACGCGACAAGGCGGAGCAATCGGAGTCACGTGTGAACACACCTATACAAAGTTCCCGGTACCGTCGTCCTGCAACCCGAGACAGGCCGCCGCGTGCTGCACATCTGCCGGCGTAAGATCATTCTTGATCTGTACGATATCCCGCGATGTGGTCTCAGCGCCAGGAACCGGCGTGCCGCCCGGTACCACCGGGCAATCCGACTCAAAAAACTTCTTGATAACCACGAGACGTTTCGCCACTTTATACCTCCGTTGGTTGACAAACTAGTAAATGCGCAACGCCGCTTATGTCTGAATAATCGGCTTGCGCTTGAACTTCTTGGCACCGCGCGGCTTCAGCGTCACATCGCCTTGCTGGTACCAATCAGCACCGTTCTCGTCGTCGATCATGTCCTCGGTGAAACCGTTGCGCCAGCAAAGCGCAGCATCCACCGTCGTGATGTCCGCCGGCACGCCCTCCAGATGCCAGACCTCGGGAACCGATGGATTCTGCATCTTGAGGTAAGTCCACAAACGCCCAGTCCCGACATCGAACTGATGCAGCTCGTAATCGCCGTCTTTATCGATCGGACCTTTCGACAACTTGTGGCAAATACGCTCAACACCGACTTTCCGCACGAACTCGCGACGAACCTCCGCGTTATCGATCGTTGTAACGCGCTTGACGTCCAACTGCCCGCCGGGCGTTTCTGCCAGCCATCGCGGAACGCGTACCCCGTTGAGACTCCATATCGCCCAACCGTCGCGCCACATGACCGCCGGCCCGCCGTCACGATGAAGCTGCTCGCCGTCAAAATGCAGCTCTTCCGGACGATCCGCGATTCCAACGACGTCCTCGCCGTACCAGCACCAGCCGGCATTCAGCGCGTACTGCTCGTCGTAGCCAAACGCTTCGAGTCCCTCGTTTTCCCAATCGCAGATGTCGCGGAAGAACGAGATGTAGGCGTACCAAGACGCCCACAAATTGCCGCCGCGATAGTGCGTCCAATCGGACAACGACTTCCGCATCGCAACTTTCGCATCGGCGAGCAACTCGTCGTCGATCTTGAAATTGAGCGACGACAACTGTGCGATGACCTCCTCTTCCGTGGATTGACGGATTTGATCCTCGTTCGGAAAATTGGCGGGATCACGCTGTCGCGGATCGGTATCGTGACGCTTCCTCGTGCGACGCTTCGGGTGTTTGACCTTATGCGTAGCCACGATCGCGGACCCGAACAGGCCGCCGTAAACACCGGCAAAAGGCGATCGCAGCCGCAAAGAAATCGGTTCCGGGCGTTCGATTTTCTTGTAGCACTTGTTCACCGCGTCGGTCGCCACCTCGTAATTCGCCGGCTCGCACGACAGGCCGACCGCCTTCCATTTTTCAACCCACTCGTCGAAGTGGGACTTTTGTTCGTCCGTTAGGGCGTCGATTCTTTTGGGCATGTTTTTCCCTTCTCGTCTTTTGGATTTGCTTGGCTGCACGCTCTAACCACGCGGCTATCCGTCGGCACTGCCCGGGTCCGAGTGGTGTTGCGCCAAATTTGTCAACGACTACAACATCGTCCTCGATGTCAAAACGGAGCCAGTCGTATGGACTCCTGTGGTATCGTTCAAATGCTAACGCATCATCGCTGGCTTCATATGGCCTTGTCACTAGTTCGCTTTCATGTTGACCTCATGTGGTACCGATTGCAGGTGGAATGGTTCGATTTCAGGCATCTAAGAGCCCTGTCAATATATAATGCCGTATTTTTGTCGGTTTATTCAACAACGGGCGCCTGTTCGGTGTTATGGTTGTTCACGTGCGTTAAGACAATCGCGGGTGAAAACGCGGTGAGTTGTGCGCGTAACACATTGACGCCATACCCCGTCAGCCATTGTCGAACCGCAACTGTTAGCGCATCGTTGACTTGAGCACGGTTTGTTTGAATGTCGTCAAGTGCGCGCTCCGTAATGAATTGACAAAGCACCGCAACGCTCTCATCGACAACAATGTCGTCAATATCGTGTGCCTCCACGAGCGCAAGAACGTCGTCCACCAGTTCATATTTAACAATACCGCCAACGGTAACGCGCTGTCGATCCGCGGTAATGATCGGGTTGTTTGGCAAAATCTTTGTTTGCGGTTTGCGCGGCTGTGTATAGATCGTTGTCCAGAAGGGCCAATACCAGTAGATGCCGGGGTGTAGCTTCTGCACGATGCGCCCGCGCTTTATCATCACTGCCGCGTCAACGCACTCAACGTGTTGCCACGTCGGAAAAATGCTCCCGATTGTAGTCATCAACTGACCTAACCACGCAAATGCAGCCTCCATGTGCGCACTCCTTTCGGGAAGAGACAAGATTGCCGGACCGCTTATATGATCGCGGAACAGCGGCCCGGAGCGCAATGGCTGTTGTGGTCACCCAAACGAGGGGTGAGATCCGAAAGGTAGTCCCAGCTACACGTTAGGCCAAATTATGTGTGAAATTTAAGCCTAACCAGTAAAATTCGACGACAATACAATGTCGTTGACGAACTTGTAAATGCGTCGAACAAACGTGTTGGCGGTCAGATCACGCTTGTCCATTGCACGCAAATGCTCATAGCCCGCACGGAGCCGCTCATTGCGCAATAACACCGGTACTTCAGATAAGTGAGTATAGAAGAGCGGATAGTCTTTACCAAGATAATCCTCAACCGCATCTGCAAACGCTGCTTTCAATTCAGCAGGATTGCTACCTTCAAAGCTAATCACATCAGCAATACCGGGAATCGTGCCGAAGAAGCACTCGTCCCCGTCGCCGTATCCCATTGGGGCATAATAACCCTTGTATTCCATCATGTTTTTCATCTATATCACTCCAGTCGATTTCAAAAGCGTAATAAAAAATGCCCCGAATACTTATACAGACTCCGAGACATATGATTCATATTACTTGAATTGTATATACAGTTCTTTACCCAATCCGCTTGCTATTCGCTTGAGGTAGGCCAGCGACGGATTATAGTTCCCGTTTTCAATCCGGCTGATATGCCCTTGGGGAATACCCGTCAGCTCTGCCAACTGCTTTTGCGTCAGATGCTTTTCTTCCCTTGCTTGGATGATTTGCCGAACAAGCTCAAACTCCGGTTCAAGCGCCTTGTACTCCTTCGCAAATTCAGGATCATTCATCTGCTCTTTCAAGTGATCTTTAAGTCTCATCGGTAAACCTCCTTTCATAGTCCGCCTTGTATTTCAAGGCTTTGTCGATTTCTCGCTGCAGCGTGGTCTGACTCTTTTTGATAAATCCGTTTGTCAGTATGATTCGCCGCCCGATATAGAAGAAGTAGAATATACGTGAGATGTAGCTGCCAGCCTGAATCCTCAGTTCGTGTAATCCATCCCGCATCGGACGTGAATACGGCATCTTGATTTGAATCCCCAGTGATTCCAGCAACTCCAATTCTTTAAACGCCTTCGCTCTCATCTCTACCGGCAAATTATTGATAAATTCATATACCGGGCAGTTACCTTTCTCTTTTTCGTAGTATATGATCTCCCACATGTCTTTATGTTCTCTTTCTTACACTTTTAGTATATGTCATATATGACATATTGTCAACTTTCAAT
>Ga0180432_10011409_pt1 | contig 10465 bp, 12 predicted proteins | sample SS_ome_10_FD_132414 | JGI IMG/M metagenome (GOLD analysis project Ga0180432, IMG submission 132414) | Hypersaline lake sediment archaeal communities from the Salton Sea, California, USA - SS_1_MS_2 metaG | ecosystem: Environmental > Aquatic > Non-marine Saline and Alkaline > Hypersaline >...
GGTAATAACGCCATAAATATTCACCAGTGGCTCCTTTTTTCTGATAAATCATAGTATCATGGACATTAAACCCACACTGCTCTTTGAAGTAGATAGCCTGCTTGAAACTTGTCAGTGTTTCACTTCCGTTTATTGTTGCGTCACCTACAACCCACAACCACGCCGCCATCTTTCGTTACACGATACAATTCTTTTGCAAGTGTCTCAAAGTCCCATGTATAGCCGTTATATTCCCGTAAATTATCGTCAGTAAGGTGGACTAGTAACAGTAAGATCAATGCAGTTGTCAGGCAGTTTTTTTATAATCTCTGAATTATCACCGCAATATATCCTATTGAGACAAAGTCCACCTAATAGCCCTTTATAAGATTCTTTATCCTTGTTCATGATAGGTTCTCTTTCGTAAGTGGTCGCTATGCCAAAACACTTGCCACTTTCTTTGCTGTGTTGTAACAGGAATCAGCACACTGTTTGTTGCCCTGCCTGTTGCGGTTTTTAATGTCTTTTTTTGCCGCTACTTCTGCAAACATAATTGTTGCAAGCTCGTCTGTGTCAAATTCATCCCTGAGATTTTGTACCACCGCACCGTCTTTTGACTTGTCACTTTTCAACTGCCCGGCGCTTCTTAAGTGGCAGAGGCATAATCATTGCCTCTGCCAGTTTTTTTATGAGAACAACATTTGATATTTCAGCCATTCGTCAGGCGTGTCTTTGCCTGTTGAATCTTTGAAAAATCTTTTCATACCTTCTGCGTGGTCTCCGCTCAGAAGAATATTGATTCTTTTGATGTCTTTTTCGATTATTGCTTTCCTCATCTCTTTTTTTTCTTCTTCGTAATAATCCATTGTGTTATCTCCTTTGTTTTTGTTTTTCCTCATTGTTAAGTAGTAATATAAACCCTTATTGAAGTTTTGTCAAGACTTTTTTCAATAAAACATAAAAAAAATGAAAATAGTTAGTCGCAAAGCCAGCCTTAACCGGCTGGCTTTGTTGCATATGCAAGAGATACCTGCCAATGTGCATAAGTTCCTAATCTTCCTTTAGATTTTGTTAAATTACGGGGTAATCCCGGAATATGTTTTTTTAGCGTTTTAATAAAATCTTTTGTGCCTGGAAGCCTTAACCACTCATAAGGGGACTGATTTTTATTACTTCCAGTTGCTTTCCACATGTCAGTCATGGAAATCATACCCGTAATTTTTTCTTCACGGATGTCCATGTTATTGAAAGTCATGAGGTGTTTACAGTCTGTTTTGATTTCAGTCATAATAAATTCCTTATAAATACAAAAAGCCCCGCCAGCTTTTGGTGCTTATGAAAACCGGATACACACGAATTTTCCCAAAAGTCAACGGAGCTTATTGTTATTATCAATATCCAATTTCCATAAGCAGATACATGATTAGCATAGGAAATGCTTAGTTGTCAACTAAGAAAAGACATGAAAATTCAAATAAAATCCTCTACAAGAATCTTAATCTCAGCAAGACCGTTATACATCTTAACTCCCGAAATAGCAGCGCTGTAAAAACCCTCAGCAGTGCTGCAACAGATGATTTTCTTCTGCTCATAAATAGTCTTGATTTTATTCCATTTATTTTCATCAACCCTGCTTGATACCTGAATAGTCCTGTCGCCCGGATTATTGGGAGTATCGGTAAAGACTATCTTTGAACCGCCGCTTAAAAGCGGGTAACGCTTCACCCTTGCGCTGTAGTTTTCGGCGGGTGTCTTTGGGTCAAGACGCAATATAACATTGCCCGCCGGGTCTGCTGTCTGAGTTGATATGCCTATTATCGGATAGCTCATATTACAATCCAAGCAGCATCAAGCCGCCCTGTGAGTTGACTTCAACTTGAATATCTTCCATGATCTGCTGCCAAAGCATCTTAAGATGCGGTTGCAACTTGTCACCTGTGACCGTCAGTTCAAACGGCTCGCCCGCTTCAAGCAGCCGCCTCTTTTCTTCCAACAGTTCAATTTGCTTTTCAGTAAGCTTTTTTTCCAGTTCAAAGCGGTCCTGTTCAAGTCGCATTTCCTGCTCGAACGCCCGCTCCATTCTGAACTGTTCCATGAAATCTGTCTTGGATGCTTTTTCAATGCTGCTTGCAAAATTAGCACCCGCAAGCTCAAACTTATCTCCGATGCTGTAAAGCTGTTCGATGTTTTCGGGTATGATTGCCTCACCCGCTCTTGCAAACTCTTTTGAAATCTTTTCAATCTCACCGCTTAAATCGCTCACATCAATATCTATTTTCTTTTCCCCTGTGAGCTTGTCAACCATCCCCTGGACTGTTGCTATGTCCTTTTCAGCCTTTTCTTTTTCAACAACGAGATCAACTTTCTGCTGCTTTGCAATGTCCTCAAGAGCAAGCCGGAATGTCTCAATTTCCTGAAATGTCTTGTCCATGTCACCCAACAACGTGACTTGCTCCTGCTCAAGAAATTCCTTCTGTGCTGTCAGCAAATCCTTCTTTGACTCGGTTGCAGCGTTTATAAGATCAATCGCTATCTGATCTGTATCACCCCATCCAGTCACACCGGATGACAGATCAGCCGCTATCTGGATAGCTTTGTCGTACAGCATCGATGCATCATCAAAGGCTCCTTCTTCCTGCAATTCCTGCGCCTGTGCTATAAGCTGTGCGTATTCAAGCCGCTTATCCTGCCAAAGCTCTTCCTCTGTGAACGTCTTGCGCTTTATATCCCTGATTTTTTCCTCAGACGATATTGTTGTTTCGGCTATTTCATTTGTAACCGACTCAATCTTGCTGCCAAGATCGCTGTATTCTTCCTGCAACTCACGAAGCTTGTCTGTTCCCTGTGTCAGTATTTGCTCATGTGCGTATTTGAAATTCTCCTGAATCTCTTTTGCGCTTTTTCCGCCGATGTTTGCAAAGTCCTCAATCGCAGTCATAGCCTTGTCAAAATCCCATGAGACATTTACATCCTGCATATATTTTTTAAGTATTTCAAACTTTTCCCGCCCTATGTCGGTAATTTTGGAATAAGCACCCTTGAAATATTCTTCCATCTCTGCCGTGCTTTTCCCGGTTATATCAACCGTTTCATCTATTTCCCTTTGGAAATCGTCAAAAAAGCCTGCTCCGAAATCTTCCGTGAAAAACTGAGGTGCTTCAATATCTTCAAGCGCTCCGTCAATGGCTCCAATCTTGTCCTCTATTGTTTCAAGCTGTTCCTTGCTGGCATCTTCAAGAGCATCAAACATTTTCATAAAGGAATCCCTGACCTGCTCAGTACGTTCCTTGACAGCTTCCGCCATTGCTTCCTGCTGCTCTTTGTACCTTTGCGCTCTTTCTTCTGCTTCTCTGACTGCTTGCTCTTCACGCTGCCTATTTGCTTCTGCAAACGCTTTGTTTCGCTCATCTGCTGCTGCTGCTGCTTCCTGCGTGATCTGCTTTTTCTTTTCTTCTGCTTCCTGGTACTGGTTTGCTATCTCAGTCTGCAAAGCCGCTTCCGCCTGCTTTTTTGCCTGTGCTGCTTTCCGGTATTCTTCCGACTCCTCACCGTACTCTCTTCTGACTGCTTCAAGGACTTTCTGAGTCTGATCGAGCTTGAATTTCAGAAAGCTTATTTCAATCTCTTTCTTCTTATCGCTTGCCTCTTCTGCTGTAATGATTCCAAACTTTTCTTCTGCCTCAATATTTGCGATTCGGACATCATGCGCCGACTGCCGGGCGTCTGTTTCGTCTGAAATCATAGACTTGACAGCATCAAGCCTGTCTTTTTGAGCCTTGATGCTTGCCATGTTGATCTCTGTCTCAATTTCAAGCTTTTTGGCAAGTGCTTCTTTATATTCTGCTGATTCCGTATCGCCAAGCTCTTGAAGTTTGTTCACCGTCTTTACTGCATCTTCAAGCCTTTTCTGGTTGAATTCTTCTTCAAGTGCGGCACGCTGCTCTGTTGCTTCAAGTGTAGAAATAACACCCTGTTGCTCGTTGGCGTCAATGATAGCTGACTTTTCTTTCAACTGAGCCTCAAACATCCCCATGTCAGCTTCTTCCAACGCCTGCGATTCTTCACTTACCTTCTTTGCGTTTTCTATTCTGAACTCGGAATACTGAGCATCGAACTCCGATTTTGCCTCAACTGTTTTTTTATATTGATCTGAATCCTGCCCGTATGTTCTGATAGCGTAATCAACCGCATTTACATAATCGTCTTTGTTTTTATTAAAAAACTCTTCATTTATCCTCTGTCGCTCTTTTGCGGCTTGGCTTGCAGTTATTGTCTGCTCCGCCTCTTTTTCGGCAACAACTGCAAGGCGATTGTCAAGTCCGGCTTGCAGAGCCGCCGATTCAGCCTCTATGTTGTTGACAAAGTTGTCAATTCTTTGTTCGGATATTTTTTTCTCAGTATTGGCTATGGCGTTTCCTGTAGTTTCCAGTATTCTTTGCCTTTCGCCTGAGAACTTTTCTTCAATCGCCACGATTTCAGTATTGGCATCCTGCCTTGTCTTTTTGCCTGCTTCAACTTCTTCATTGATTATCTTGATTTTTTCATCTTTTAATGACTGTGCAGTTGAAAGCTCCCTCTTTGCGTTCTCCTGTATCTGCTCTGCATAATAAAGCCTTATATCCGCTATTTCCGCTTCTGCGTCTGTTGTGATTGCCTTTTTCCTGTCTTGATATGTATTGTAAGCATTTGCATCATCAGCGTATATCCCTTCACGCTTGTTATAAGCCAACTCTTCTGCTTCAAGCTTTTCATCAGCACCTTTTTTGATTTCTTCTGTGAATTTGCGTTCCTGCGCCGCTATTTCGTCAAGATATTTGGTATGAGCTTTCCGCCTTTCTTCAAGGTCTTTTGTCCCTGCCGTCATAGCTTCGTCAACGCTTTCCTGCGCTGCTGTAAGTTCAGCAAGTTTTACTTTGACAGTCTCAAGCTCAGAAACCCAAGTCCTGTACGCCTCACTGTTTTTCCCAAGTGTCTTTGCAGCAATGTCCGCCTGCATTTCAACCTGCCGCTGGTATGTCTCCCAATACAGTGTTGACTTTCTGATCTGCTTATTGATTTCATCAAACTCCGCCACAGTCGAACCGGCAAAATCTTCCGGCATCTTGAAGTCTTTGTATGCTGAAAGCGATTTCAATAATGCTGCAAGGTTTTCTTCCTGTACCTTGATAGCATCGCCGGACACTTCAAGCATTTCCTGAATCTTTTCACCTACAGTCTTTGTCCCGTCTTCAAATAGTTTCATCTCATTGATGATGGTTCCGAGTGAAAACCCAACTCCGAAAGCAGCCAGAGCAGCCCCGGCAACCGCCAGAGCATTTTTCATATTGAGTATTGCAGTTGTCAGACTGCCTGTCTGTACACTTGCAGTCTGTATAAATCGCAAAGTGCCGGTTATGGAAGAAATAAAGGAGCTTCCTGCTGCTGCTGAAAACAGAGTGAATGCATTCGTTGCAAGACCGACTGACACAGACAGCGTTTTTGCAGCAAGTGCAAGCGCCACAAGTGCGGGCGCAAGATCAATGGCGACTCTGATAACAGGAGCGAACGCATCGGCGGTTGAAAAAAGAACCTGGGTAAAGGTTTTGAAAACCTCTACTATTCTCACAAAAACATCTTTAAGCTGTTCGCCCCACTCTGTAAGAGTGCCTTCATCCTGCAAACGTTTTATCTCAGTTTTTGCGCTTCTTATTAGCTCTGTGAAATACTGAACTGACTCAGTAACAACACCCTCAAAACCAGCCCCAAGAGCGATTTTAAGAGACTCCCACGCAGATCCAAGCGTTCTTATCGCTCCGCCAAGCCCGCTTTCCATAGTCTCGGCAACATCTTTCGCCCTGTCATCCGAATTTTTAAGAAGCTCTTCATATTCATACAAAGCCTCACTGCCCTGTTCAAGCATGGCGGATATGCCGGGACCCGCACGAAGCCCGAACAGCTTCAACGCTTCATCAGCATCAAGCCCCGCCTGCTCAAGCTGCTCAATAAGCCTGCCGAATCCGATAAAGCTGCCTTCTGAGTTGTAAATCTGGAGACCGGCGCCGCCTATCCGCTCGGACAGGTCAGTCATGAGCTTTGAAGCTTCTTTGGTGGGTGCTGTCAGGCGTGAGAGAACCCCCCGCAGTGTAGTTCCTGCCATGCTGCCCTGAATACCCGCGTTACCGAGTGCCATCATAGCTGCGGCGGTGTTCTCCATTTCAACGCCGAAGCCCTTAGCAGTGGGTCCTACATACTTGAACGCAACACCAAGATCAGTTAAAGACGTGTTGGAATTGGTGAACGCCTGAACAAGTATGTCATTTACACGCCCCAACTCCTCAACCTTCGCACCATAGCCGGTCAGAATGTTGCTCGCAATATCAGCAGCACTGCCGAGGTCTATCGCTCCGGCACTGGCAAGGTTAAGAACTCCGGGAAGTGCCTGTGTTGCCTGCGCTGCATCAAAGCCAGCCATCCCCAAGAACTGCAAAGCCTCAGCTGCCTCAGATGCTTTAAACCTTGTGGTCTCACCCATTTTTGCTGCTGCTGCATTGAGCTTGTCAAATTCCTCAGATGTTGCTCGTGTAACAGCCTTGACAGCAAGCATTGTGTCCTGAAAATCTGCAAACTCCGACACTGCCTGCTGCATGACCACACCAATCCCAAGCCCTGCGAATGCATTCTTGAGATTGAATACGGAGTCACTTACAGAATCAGCAGCACTCTTTACAGAGCCAAGATTTTTCTGCGTACTCTTGAGAACGTCCCCGGCTGTCTTAAACAGCAGGTTGACGATGATATCTATCTTTGACTGAGTTGCCATAATTTATGCTTCGGGAAATGTCTGTTTGTAATTTTCCATAAAGGTTTTCGTAAAGTTTTCAGCAACAAAATGACTGACCTTATTGAAAATTTTGTCCATACCGATTGAGTAGAGTAATGTCGCTACTGTGTCGTTTGCTTTCATAAAAGCATCAAAGCACGACTTTACATCGGACGGGTACATTTCTTCCAGCATTGCTACAGAAATGTCGCTGCACATCGAAAGCAGTTCATCTGTTTTTTCAGCAAAAAATTGTGTTGCAGGAACACTCTTTGCCTGTTCAATTATTCCGAATATCTTTTTTATGTCTTTGTTGGAGATTTCTCTGAAAGTCACATCTCCGATATTTTCTATTGTTATTGTCTCTGTTTTCAAGAAACCGCCTTTCTGATTTGCCCATATTTTGACGATGTGGGCAATATCAATGCCTATGTATTGCCTTTTCTTTAAAGCCTGTTAAAAACCCTCTGAGGAATTGACTGCAACTGCTGTTCAATCCATGACAGATTCATGTCCCAAGCTTCCTGAAACATGAACGCCCCGTCAAATCCTTTCATTGCAACCTTCCTGGCAACAAGAAAGGCAACACTGGAAGATTCGGCAGAGGATATCCCCAATACACGCCTTACCCATAGCTCTATTGACTGCCTGCCTTTTACCGATACCGGCCCGGGCTTCCGTCCCTGTTCAACAATCGGAGCATATTCAAGCGGGCTGCCAACTATGCCGTACATCCTGTTGCCCGCCCGCCTGACTTCTCCGAAAATACTCCCCCTTAGCCCGGCAGAGCCGCCGACTCCTACCGGTGTCCCCTGAACAACATCGCCTTGAAGTCTTGTGACAATCAGCGCAAGAACCTTTTCAGATTCTTCTTCAACAATGTCAGGATATTTTTTGAATATATCACTTAACATTTTCTCAAGGTCATTCAGGTCATTCATTTTTTTAACTCAGCGTTTTTTTCTTCAACAAAGAAAATCCAGAGCCATCGTTCGGTATCTGTCATAAAGTCAGGGAAAAGGTCAGGTCTGACCTCGCCAAGCGTTTTATGCAGCATATAGGCAATGCGAACATCGTTTTTGACATCCGTATTCAGCCATAACATCAGGGCTTTTTTTTTGCGAGTCCGCCTAATCGGGTAAGTGCGTAGATTTCATTGACTATCCGTATAAAGTGTAGCGGATAAGTCTTGGCAAACTTCACCGTGTCAGCACGCCCGCCCGGCTTATTTGGTTCTATGCTTCCCTGCTCAAATACGGCATACTGTTTTACAAGCGACTCAGGGACTTTTTCGGAAAGCCCGGTTATCTCCTTGATTGCAGAGGATTTATCTTTTACGCTGCTGTCCTCTGTGACGGCTTTAATGAAAAGATCAGTCATTTCAAGAAGGCTGTTATTCTTCCTGACTGACTCATCCACTATTGCCAAATCCTCTGCATCAAGCGCCCTGATATACCAGTGAACCGTTTCGGCTGTGTCCCCGAAGTGATAAAGCTCTACCGCTTTTGTCCGGTCTTCAAACTTTTTCTTTCTGAACTCTTTGAAATCAAATACGTTATTTTGTTCCATCAGGAATCAAACCCCACTGACTTTTGTTCAGATGCGATAGTACAGGCGGCGGTGATCTGGTCAGCCGCCGGATAAGACCTGTTAAGCCCAAGAATACCCTGAGTTACCATGTATGCTGATTTGTTTTCGTCCGGCCAGAACAGGAATGTGATGACTTCACCTTCTAACTTTGCCAATGCGTCCGTAATCCCGTCCTCAAAATAGGCTGTCAGAGAAGCCGCTCCGAGTGATTCAGTGCTTGACCCAAGAGCCATCTGGTAAATCTGTGTGGACGATATGGAAAATGACGACTGAGAAGGCACAAAGTCAGTACATTTATCTATTGAAACAAAGTCAGGTACGTAATACTTTGCATATACAGCCTTCCTGTCTGTTGCTGCTGCGGTAGGTGTAGCGCCGTGAATGACAGGAAGTTCCTTCACAAATTCAAGGTAGGATGTTTCCTTTGATGTGATTTTTGCCTGATTCCCATAGCCGGTTGTGTTTATCGGCTCTTTCCATGTCGGATAATCGTACCTTTCACTCTGACCTGCTTCAACTGACTGAGCGATATCTGCTGCAACAACAGCCGCCGAAGTCTCAGAAGTGAATCTGATCTGCCCGACTTCAACACTTCCGACAGGGATTGACGGGGGGCCGCCTGCTGCTCCCCGTGTTGCTGAAAAAGCAGTTGAACCCGTACCCGTAACAACTGAAAGCACCCCGGAACTGTTGCATACAACAGAGTTGATTATGTATGCTGTACTGCTGTCAACACCTCTGGTGCATGACAGATCAGTATCAGCGCTGACAGTGACAAGCGTACCAGCAAAAAAGGCTGTAAATTCAATAGTGTCAACATAATCGTCTGTTGCAGACACAGCAGGCTTTATGATGTTGACTCCTGATGCTATGCCGTCAGGTCTGATTACAGGCTCATACCCGCTTCTTTTTGACACAATGCTGTCATCAAAGGGATATATGACATATGCGCCGTCTTCATCAACAGCCGCCGTCAGTGCCGTGAAATCAATAAGAGACTGTGAAGCCTCGTATTTTATTAATGCGTTTTGTGCGGTTGGCATTTCAAAGCTCCTTGTTTTTATTCTATTTTTTCAACAGCGCATAACCGGCATGATGCCAGATGCACCAATACATTTCCGTACATTAAGAACCCGATACTGTCCACGACCAGACCCGGCGAGCCTTCCATGATTCCCCATGTCGGATATGTTGTTTCGCAGGTATCGTTTAGTGTCTGATTTATATCAAATACAGATTCAACATTTTCAACAACATTATTGAATATATGCTCTGTCACAAGCGCATCATTGAACTGCATGAAACCCTTTATTGTGAAGATATGCGCTCTTTGTTTCTTCCTGTATATTTGGTTGAACTGAGTCTGTACGCCTGTCCTGGAAATCAGCCAGCCTTCTGCATTGTCCTGGCTTGTCCTGAACAGATCAAGAAACCGCTTCCAATCCCCGTCAGCAGTACGATCATGGTCATATACGTTATTAGTTTCAGGAATACTTGACAGGATATCTCTTATTGCTGTTCTTATATTTGCAAGATTGCTCATAAAAAAAAGGCTGTAGCCGGTAAAGCTCCGGCTACAGCCTTCTATTGTTTTGGTTAAATCGGGTTATGCAGGCGTCCCGGCATAGCCGATAAATATATATAGTTTTGAAAATACTTTATAATATAAACGTAATTTGTTTGTCAATTTTTTTATCATGTTATCATGATTTTTTAATCATGTTAATAATCCAAATATTATTATATACGATAATAGAATGTAGTATAATAAATCTGTACTAACTCAGATGCAACGCTAAGTAACTATTATACTATATAATAGTAGCAAAAAATTATTTAGTATTTAGAATGAGTTATACAGTTTTGCTACGGTTATACCGTAATTTTGCTACGGTTGATTTTTGGAGTTTTATTTAATCATATCAGTGACATACAAGGTTTTTTTCCGATTTTGCAACGGCAGAGAGCAAAAAGTTAAACAAAAACCTGGTACTCTCATTGAAATACCGTTCTAAAGTTGCAAAACTGTTATAAGTTATTAAAATCATTACAAATATCTCCGAATAGAACAGTTGTTTTATCGTCGCAAAAAAAATA
>Ga0180432_10011410_pt1 | contig 10465 bp, 27 predicted proteins | sample SS_ome_10_FD_132414 | JGI IMG/M metagenome (GOLD analysis project Ga0180432, IMG submission 132414) | Hypersaline lake sediment archaeal communities from the Salton Sea, California, USA - SS_1_MS_2 metaG | ecosystem: Environmental > Aquatic > Non-marine Saline and Alkaline > Hypersaline >...
GGCCATCTTCCTGCCGGGACCGACAAGGAGGGCGTGATGAAGACAGGGACTAAGATACTGATAGGCGGGGGGATAGGCCTCTTCCTCCTGTGGTGGTTCTGCCCTCGCCGCAAGAAAGGTCTCCCCGAGGGAACCCCCATGTCGCCGGTCCTGCCGGGGTACGACCCTGCCGCAGCGGCGACCGGGGAGACTCCTGCGGGGTCTGCTGACTCCAGCAGTGGGTACTACCCTGTAGGAACCCCAGGGGTGGACACTCCCGCTGCTTCGGAGGCGCGTCAGCCGTCCCAGATAGCGTTGGAGGCCCCGGCCACCTACGCTACGTCGACGACTGCGGCGACGGACTCCGCGAGGCGAGCAGAGAAGAACGAGACGCTGGTGGGCCCGCTGGTGCGGTCCTGCCCTCCCAACTATGCATTGCAGAACGGGGAGTGCGTCCCGATAGTGTGAAATCGACGTTTACACACGTAGACGTTTTTGCTAACCTTCTCTACTATGAGGGGGACTGTAATTTAAGGAGAATCAGATGCGCCCCATGATCAATAAAATGGCCTTCGGTGGGAGCTGGTGGGATGATGCGGTGGAAACCGCCAAGGAGATCGGCGACAGCGCCTCCGACCAGTTCGGTGAGAAAGTCTCCGACACCGCCGCCAACCTTGCACAGGGTGCTACGCAGGGTGCGACCTCCTCCCTGGAGAGCACCCTCTCCGACGTCGCGGAGGGGGCCGCAGCAGCCCACGGGGCTGCGTTGGGTGAGAGCCTCGGCGAGAGCGCCTCGGGCACCCTGGGCCAGAGTGAGAAGACCCTGCGGTACGTCGGCTACGGGGCCCTGGCCCTGACCGGCGGCGTTCTGCTCTACCTCTTTATGAAGAAACGAGGGTAGTTATGTTCGAGGGTAAGAAGAAAGCCTGTAAGTTTGCGCGACTCCAAGGTGGCTACCACGCTGGTGGTGGACCCCTCGGGATGTACCGCATCGACAAGCTGCCGGGGCGTCGGGGCTATCGCATCCAGTGGAGTGGGGGGTCTGTACGAAACCGGGGAGAAGCCACCCGCAAGACCCTCGACGCGGCCAAGAAGTTCGTCGCCTATCGGCTCGGGTGCAAGTACCCCGCGAGGAAGAGGTAGAACGATGCCCAAGGCAAGAAAGCCCAGCGAGTGGTGGAAGGGTGGTAGCCTCCACCATAAGGCGTCATACAAGAAGGCGGTCAGTAAGATTTGCGGTTACGTCGCCCGTGAGTCCCGTGAGCTGGAGAAGGCCTGCAAGCGGTCAACCAAGCGTGGGGTGAACCGTGCGAGATGCCTGGACAGCGCCGCCAACGCTCGCAGTGAGGCTATGATGTGTGTTGCCGCCGTCAAGAAGAGTATGTCTGGGGCTGCTGTGTCTGCCATGTCACGAGCGATCAGGGACCATGAGCAGGCTCGTGCAGCCCACCTGAAGATCAACCCCGACCCTCGGTCGAGAAGGGGGTAACCATCATGGCCAAGAAAGAGTATGTAGCAGTAGGTCATAGAGTATGCGTGGGAAAGCGGCGCGGCCTAAAGACTGAACAGGTGAAACAGCTTCGTTCGCTTGAGATCCAGGCTTCCTCAAGGAAGGCTGCTACGAACAGGGCGAGAAAGCGGTACGGGGGCAGAAAGGGGTGCCGCCTCTTTGTCTTCGTGGAGGAAGTGTAGGATGGCTTCTAAAAAATGTAAATGGCTGAAAGGTCCAGCAGCACCGGGTGGGTACTATAGTCCCGATGCACGAGTGTTGATCTATAAGTGCAAGGATGCGCGGGGTTCGGGTGATCCTGCGCCGATGACGAAAGCAGTGAGCCGGTCTGGTAAAACTAGGTGGATCCGTAAATGGTGTGCTCGTCATATGCCGTCAGGTCTTGAAGAACGGTTCATCAAGCTCAACGAAGCTAAGATGTGGGCCTGTAAGCGGAAATAGGAGCGCATGATGCGGTCGGCTAAATGTCTTCCTAGAGTGAAGAAGAGGTAACCATCATGGCAAGGAAAGAGGGCTGGAGACGTAAGGGTTCTAAGAGCAAGCGGCAACTCCAAGCACTTCGTAAGAAGTGTGCGGTGGGTGCTTGTAAGGTAGCTTATGATAAGCTGCGGAAGGCCTTCGACACCTCAGCCTCCAACCCCGAGAAGTTCAATCACTATCTCGCACAGGTAGACCGCTGCATGAGGGACTGTTCCGGTCACTACCATTTCGAGGTGGGAGGAAAGTGGTAATGGCGAAGCGTAAGAGCAACCGGAAGAAGTGGCTCACCTCCGCAGAGGAGGTTCGGGCACGTCGAGCTTGTGAGCCTGTCTGCAAGGTGCACTACAAGCGGATGGAGAAGGCGTTCGAGGATGGGAAGCCCCAGAAGATAGTGGAGTTCCATTCGGGGCGTTACTGGCGCTGCGTAGGCTCCTGCTTCGCCTCGAAGCTGCCGAAGAAGGCGCACAGGGCCCCATACAACCGAGGGTACAAGTAGCCATGGCCAAGTACTCCACAGTCCAACCGCGCCTCACCTCGCAGCTCAGAGGCACCGTCAAGACCGCGAAGTCGAAGACGGATAAGTGCGTGTGTCCGGTGTTCCCCTCCAAGAAGGGACGTAGAGCAGAGACTGTGGTGCTCCGTAAGGGGACCATGACGAAGAGTAGTTCGATGACCAACTCGGGACAGATCTGCGACTGGATAGGAGCACAGGCCAACCGTCCGCAGGAGGAGCTGGTGGCTCTCCACCTGAACAACAAGAACGAGATCATCGCGGAGTCGGTCGTGGCCAGGGGCACTCAGACAGGAGTCGAGGCCACCCCGTCGATGGTGTTCCAGCCTGCGCTGCTGTCGAACGCTGCTCGGCTCATCTTGGTACACAACCACCCATCGGGGGATCCGAAGCCGAGCCAGCAGGACGTAGAGTTCACGAAGCGCACGGCTGAAGCGGGCAAGATGTTGGGTATCCCGGTGCTCGACCACCTCGTGGTGGGGCAGTGGGAAGGCAACCACCAGTGCGCGTCACTACGCGACCTGGGGCTTTTCAGAGGGTAGAAGATGGCGAAGGTTATTACATTCGACGGTCGGCGGAAGAGGCGCAGCAAGAAGCTCGGCGGTGTTGCCAGCCGCAAGTACGGCTCGTGTGGCAACACGAAGTGGCGCTGCGACAAGAGCAAGAAGGCCTGCTACGCCACGATGGGCAAGGGCTCGTCCATCTGGGGCAAGGCCCTCCTCCGCGCCGAGTGCTACGGCAACGGAAAGTGCAAGGCCGAGGTGCTCGTGGGACCGAACATGCTAGGTAGAAAACGCGGCCTCTCCTCGATGAGCGCCGCCAAGGAATGGGCCTGTAACAAGGTCAACAAGGGGTAACGTCATGGCTCGCAAGAAGTTCAAGAAGGGTGAGACCTGCGCCTCGAAGCCGCAGATGAAGCAGGTGGGCAAGGTCAAGCGGTGCGTCTGTGTCGCCGGTTCAGGGGCGTGGAAGTTCCTCCCCTCCGAAGCCTGCAAAGGAAGGTAGAACAATGAAGAGCACGAAACTGATAGGTGGTGCGCTGCTGGTCGGAGCTGGGATCGGGGTCTGGATGGCCCTCAACAAGAAGGGTCCTTTCGGGCTCGTCAGCGCAGACCAGATCGCCGGTCGCATCGCGCAGCGGCGTGAGCGCGAGAAGCTGAGGGCCCAGGCCTTCTTGAGCCGCGTCACTGGCCAGCAGATCCACGATCCCTACGAGCACGAGGTCGTGATGCAGGCGTCGGGCCTCTCCGCAGGTCAGGCTACTGAGTTCAAGAAGGTGCTCCACCGGCAGGCCCGCGAGGGCGTGGCCAACTTCGCAAACTACGGTGACCTCGGGGTCGCCCAGTAAAGGAGGGCTCACGTATGAAGACAATCAAACTTCGCAACAAAGGCCACTCCTTGAAAGTGATAGGGCTCATCTACGAGGACGCCGCCGAGGTCTACGAGATGGTGCTGGAAGAGTGTGGCATCAGTGCTGTGGTCCAGATGGACGACGATGGCAACTTCCTCATGCGGCGAGTTCCTGTTGAGCTGAGTGGCGACACCAGCACCGACCCCGTCGTTGATACAGTTGAGGAGGATCCAGCGGCACCGAAGGGGGCCACTTGGAAGGATGGAGTCTTCAGCTGTGACGCCTGTGGTCTCACAAGGAAGACCGAGAAGGGCATCGAGAACCACCTCAAGAAGTGTGAGGGATAGGACATGGCGCGTGAACGGAAGAAGACACTGGGATACATGGAGACGTACCTGAAGGCCATCGGCTGGGGGGTTGTCTTCGTGGGTGGTGTCTTCGCCTACCGCGCCATCGGAGACATTTACGACCGGCTGGCAAAGGGCCAGCCCATAGACGGGGGCTCACAAGAGGAGAAGAAAGATGGATATCTTCGGTAGAATGGGATACCCAGGTCCGGTTGGCTTCGCCGTCGCAGTGTTGTCGGCAGGCCTCGCGGGAATGGTAGGGCTCGGGTCCTACGGTCACTTTCGCCAGACCAAGAAGAAATGGAGCCCCTGGAAGGCCGGGTTCGCGGCGGGTGCCGTGGCCATGGGCGTGGGGGCCGCTGCCCAGCTCGCGACCAGCTACATCGCTGGTGGCACCTCCACCTCGGGCGTGACCATGAGGCGCATCGGCCTCATCTCTGCACAGCAGACGGGTCTGCTCACCGCCAAGAAGGTCGGCGCGGTCCCGACCATCGTCGCCGGTCTCACCGCAGAGCGGCTCCAGGGCGGGTGCTCGGGCTGCGGCTGGTAGGGAGGGCGTCATGGAGTTGTTGAGGGAAGCTTTCGTGGATGCGTTGAGGAAGGGACTCCCCATCGTGGGAGCCGTGGTAGGTAGCGCCATGATGACGCGCCGGTACGGTGACGACCTGAAGGTCATCGCAGCTGGAGCGGGCGCGGGGTACGCCGCCGGGTGGGCGACACAGAAGCTCATCCTGTGGGGCGCTGAGAAGTTCACAGCAACCCAGATGCCGACCACGGCAGCTCCACCTCTCCAGGGGATGCGCGTCCCCTCGTCGGACGACGGCTACCAGCGTGTCGAGTACCAAGACCCCTCCGCTGCCTACGACTCGGCTCGCGCCAACGTGGACAGCGGGGTGAGCGCCCAGGACATGTACGGGGCCCCGTCGGGCGACATGGGTGGACGACCCATGCACCACGGGGAGAAAGGCTCTGGCGAGGGTGTAAGGACCACGCAGGTCGCCCCGCAGACTGGCCAGGAGCCCCAGGTCAACGTACCCAAGGGGACGTTCTTCGCGGACGCCTTTGGGGGCCAGATGGGGATCTGATGGCAGAGCAGCAGACCATAGTGGATGTTGCCAAGGAGGCCTTCGTTGAGGGCCTACATCGTGGCCTTCCCACGCTCGGTGCAATCGGCGGTATGGCGGCAGGAGCACGACTCTTCGGCCAGACCGGCGTTAAGAAATATCTGGGGGCGGGCCTCGGTTGGCTCATAGGCTGGTCGATACAGAAGACTGTTCGGATGATCTGGTTCGAGGAGCTGCCCCCCTCGGGCTACCAACTGACCGGGGCAAGGCCCTGGACAAAAAACCGAGTATCGTTTAAACGGTACTAAGGAGGAAGCTATGAAAATTTGTGTGAAGAGCTACTGCTACAACCGACCCGGCACCCGCAAGACGAAGAAGAGCACCAAGTCGAAGAAGGCTTGCAAGCCTGGAACCCTGCGCCGTTACGGCAAGGTTTGCGGCTGCAAGACTGTCGGTGGTGGCTTCAAGGCTGTCAAGGCGTTCCGCTGCAAGAGGCGCTAGAGCTATGGCACGTCGTCGCAGAGCAGGAACCCCGCAGAAGCGCAAGTATGCCAAGGCCCGCTGCGAGGGTGGGACGGTGCGCTACAACAGGACGAAGGGTCGCTGTGAGTGTCGGTGCATGTACACCGGCAACGTCATCAAGGCCCCCATGCGTCGGTGCAGAGCCGAGAGCCTCGCGGGGCTCGTGGTCAACCGTCGTCGTCGCTCTCGGTAGCCACCTTCGGGATCCCCTCAACGTAGGCCAGCTGCATGCAGCTGCCGGGTTCGATCATCACCACTGATGGTCGAGCCCCCGGCATGCGCGGGTCTATGATGTAGCGCCACCACGGCACCACGTCACCTACATCCGAGCCCGGTACCTCCACCACGAACCACAGGTGCTGTGCTCCGATCAGCATCCCTCGAACCACGCGGAACCGAGCCCGCTCGTCGAAGGTCCACACCTCGGGGACGAGGCGTGTCAACAGCTCCAGCTGCGCGTCGGGGTAAGGGTCCTTCAGGTTCGCCGCCGCGAGAGGCAGCAAGGGGTTGTCCCCCATCCGAGCAGTGAGGTAGGCCGCTTCCTGGAACACCTCGCGGGCGAACTGCTCAACCTCCTTCAACCGCTGGGGTCTGTCAGGGCAGGCCTCTAATGTATCAATCATTGTCGTTCCAGGTTTGTTGTCATTACTCATTCCGGCGTCTCCTTTCTGCCATTTCGAACTCGAAGGCTCGGATGAATTCCTCTTCGGCCTCGTTAGGAGACCAGCATACAATTTCCAAGTGTGGGTAGGGGCGGGCGTTGAGCTTCCACTTCTCAGGGGCCGCTTCCTGGAACAGCTGCTGTGCCTCGGTCGCCAGCATTCGCCGGTCCACCTCCCTCACCTCGTTGGGGATAGGGAGCCTGAGCCCCGCCCACTTTGCGATGGCCTTCAGCGTGTGCAGCTCCACAGCCTCGAAGAGCCTCCCCACCTCAGTGTGCTTGAGGGGCGAGACCATGTCACCCACGTAGGCCTCTGCCGCGTCGTGTAGGAGCCCCCAGAGGGTGTTGGCGGGGCCGACGCACTGCGATACTAAGACGCTATGCTGCGCCACCGAGTAGAACTCCGCAGTGTGGCCATTGAAGCGAGCCTGCATCGACAGTGCATGAGCGATGTCCTCCAGGCAGACGACCTCCTCCATCCCCGGTGTCAGGAAGTGCCACGCCCTCCCCGTGTACGTTTGGATCCATGTGGCCACTACTTCACTCCTAGTCGTTTGCGGTCGCGGAGCAGCACGGCTCCCACCACCTCCTCACCGTCGAGGATGGCGTTCTTGATGGCTGTCTTCTTCGGCTTGTAGGTCGTGACCTCGTCGCACAATACCTCATCGTCTCCATGCGCCGCTACGAATGCAGTCTCGTTCTCTATCTCCACCTTGTCAGGCGACTTGTAGACGGCGACGATGGGGTAGTCTTTGGTGCTGGTCCGCTCGATGCCCAGCGACAGCATGGAGCGCAGGAGGTACTCCCGCAGGCGCTCGCGGTCGCGCTCGACAGACTTCGCCTTGGCGCTCAGGGCCTTCGCCCTGGCCTTCATCTTCGAGGCCATGGCCTCCTGCTGGTCGCAGACCCACAGGATGGCGTTTGCCTTCTCTTTGAACTCCACCCCGAGGGCGTCCAGCTCCTCCTCGATTCCGTCCTCCAAGACACCCTCGGCCTCGTCGATGCGCCACAGGAGCTGCTGTAAGTGTTCGGTTATCTCGTTGAGTGTTCTCTTCTTCGCTGTGCTCATGGGACTACTCCCCCTGTTTTTGGGGGTATGGCAGATACTCAGGGGGTATCTTCTCTATTGTGTAGACGGGTGACTGCCCGTCATCTGGGTTACAAATGGTGTGCTGGACAAACACCTCCTCTTCCCCACCCACTATGGGCGCAAACCTCAGGAGCGTGAAGTCGAGAGGAAACACACTGGTCTTGTGGTCGCCCATCTCCTCAAGGATTGTGGATATGAGGTCTATCTCCCATGGGTCGGGGATGTAGTTGGGGGTGTAGTAAGAGTAGTCCTCCTCGTCGATGTCCCCCATCTCCATACGCTCCTCTATCCAAGTATCCTGACCTTGAGGGGGCCACCACCTATAACTGAGCCTGAACCCACTGGGCGCAGTGTTGACAAGCCGGAAATACATACCTCCTCCTTCTGTTTGTCGTGGGGGCAGGGGTCGGAGTCGAACCGACTCAGCTCCTCCGGTTCTCCCAGTTCGGCGGCGAGGCAGGAGCTGCCTCTAGCCCCTGGAGTCCGTCACTAGACGGTTCGACACTCAGCGAGGTCTACACCAGGGAGGGAGCCGTCAGCGTTATTCCGTTGCGCCACCCAGCCCATATCTTTTGTTGTTGGTAACCTCCAGCAGTGAGCCTACGAGAACAGTAGCACCGGGTAATACCAGAGGTCAAGAAGAGAAACGCGCCTGCCAGCCATCGGCACCAGCTCAACAAGGGGGGCTCACCGATGGAGCGCGGAGGAGGCCGACAGACGCACCCCCAATGTATCGACCTCGGTACGAGACGCAAGAAAAACCGTTTAAACGACCTAGATAGCGCCATTGCTGGGCGATCTGGCTAAATACCCGTGTTAACATTGTTAACAGGGTTTGACAGGCAGTTTCCGAGAAGGTACATTATCAGGATGACCACCGAGCACATCAGAGGGCCCGTCGAGGGCACAATTCAGGTAGTCGAACCCGCGAACAAGATCGAGAGGTGGGGCCCGGTCCTCCGTGAGGCTGTTGAAGAAGCAGCCGAACGTGCGCGGAACGCCGACCCGGCCAACACGGTGCGTACCTACCAGTCGAGCTGGAGACAGTTCGAGGAGTGGGTCACCCGCAACGGGGGCGAGGTGATGCCCGCGCACCCTGCTGTGGTCGCCGCCTTCGCCTCCCACCTCTACAACCTAGGCAGGAAGCGTTCGACCATCGAGAAGGCCATGGCGTCCATATCAGCGGCGCACATCGAGGCCGGATACCCGCCGCCGACCCACACCAAGCCCGTCAGGCGCACCATGAAGTGGATACGGCAGGAGACCAGCCTATTCCAGACCCAGAAGGCCCCATTGCTACCTGCTGACCTCGAACGGCTGGTGGAGGTCCTCCCGAGGACGTTGGAGGGGCTCAGGGACCGCGCAGTGCTCCTCCTGGGCTTCGCCGGAGGCTTCCGCCGGTCGGAGCTGGTGGCGCTCACCGTCGCCGACTTGGACTGGCACGATGATTACGTCCGCGTGGCCATCCGAAAGTCGAAGGGTGACCGCTCCTCACAGGGGCGCGTGATGGAGCTACCCATTATGCCCGATGAGCCCCTCTGCGCGGCGACGGCTGTCCACAGGTGGCTCGACCGCACGGGCATCGAGAGCGGTGCCATATTCCGTGCGGTAGTGAAAGGGCGCGGAATGCCCACAAGGGGCATGAGTGACCGCATGGTGGCCCTCATCGTGAAGCGGGCGGCAGAGGCCGCAGGGATGGACCACACGCAGTACAGCGGCCACTCCCTCCGCGCTGGGTTCGTCACGGCGGCGTTCCAGGCGGGGGTACCCGACGCTGAGATAATGATGGTCACCGGACACAAGACCGTCGAGATGGTTCGCCGGTACGTGCGCCTCGCGCAAGGTGCCGAGGCCGCTCCAGTTCGCCGAATCCTGCTCGCCAGACTAACTTGACTCTGGTTGTCCACCGAGTACTGTACTATTGAGGAGGGCTCCAATATGGATGACAAGATGATAGAGGCCTGGATGGGCCAGATGCAGGTGCTGTTGAAGCAGAACAATCAGCTACTCCAACAACACAATCAGCTCATTGGGACGCAGAACAAGAAGCTGGCCCAACTCCAGATCACCCTGGCGGCAGGCGCTCGGACCCCGGTCACTGTGGAGACCGCACCCCCCAGTAAGGAGGTGAAGGTCGAGGCCACCCACGTCGAGCAGGCCTGCCCAGCGTGTGGGCACTCCCACGTCTGGGACCTCGTGCCCAACAAGGCACCCGGTCAACACTACGCCGACCGGGAGGGCGTCATCAACACAGGGGCCTTCCTCGCGTCCCAGATGTGTGAGAAGTGCGACACCCCCTTGACTACAGTTGTACACAAGGACCGCGCACAGCAGCCCGTGGTCAGTGTCAGCGAGATGTATGGGCTCAAGCCCGACGCGGATTCAGCCCCAAGGAAACGGCCCTCGCCCAAGAAGCGGAAGGGCAAGAAGTGATGCCGCGCCCTAAGAAGAAGCCGTCGGAGTTGGTGCATCACGACTGGGAGTGGACGGGCATCACGCGCAACGCCGACCAGAGTCACAGGGCCGACGTGTGGCGCTGCAAGAAGTGTGGGCAGTACGTCAACGCCAAGCCCGAAGAGGAGCCCACGAGGGAGAAGACGTGCACAGGTAACTGGCCACTGGACCTCATGTGGCCGGGGCCGCAGGCACGGGAACCAAGGAAGCGAGCGAAGTGAGTGATAAGCCGGTCAAACTCTCCAGGCGAGGGTTCATGCGGGTTCTTGGCGTCGGCATGGCCGCTGCGGTCGTACTGCCTAAGCTCCCCCCGCACCTACCAGAGAAGGGGACCGCACCGAGACCAAAACCCAAGGTGGTCCGTAGAGTAGCACTACCAGACGGCACAGTCGTTGGGATGTCGGACTGGGGGGACTACCCGATGTGGAGTCGAGCGACGTACACGGTGGACGCATGAGTGATATTGTACTGAAATTGGTAGTGGTGGATGGCCCTA
>Ga0180432_10011411_pt1 | contig 10464 bp, 8 predicted proteins | sample SS_ome_10_FD_132414 | JGI IMG/M metagenome (GOLD analysis project Ga0180432, IMG submission 132414) | Hypersaline lake sediment archaeal communities from the Salton Sea, California, USA - SS_1_MS_2 metaG | ecosystem: Environmental > Aquatic > Non-marine Saline and Alkaline > Hypersaline >...
CCAGTGTGACACGGTCCTTGAAGTCTTCGAGGTAGATCAGCTCGGCGTCGATCTCCAGATCGAACTTCTCCATCACCCGGCGACTGGTCAGTACGTGACGGATGTCGCACCGCCCGATGCAGTCGTTCATCACGTCCGAGGAGACGGTGTAATTCAGATTGACGGCGATTCGGCCGTCGACGGCCAGCGCCGTATTGGCCACGACCGCCGCTACCGAAGGCGGCAGCAGGAGACCCACATGTTTTTCGTCGTTGGCCAGCACGCTGCGTCTGAGCAGTCTGCGAAGGATCAGTGTTCGCGTCAGAAGCGCGCTGCCGGTCAGGTCCACGCCCGAAGAATCGGCCACCTTCGATCGCCACATGCTGCCGCGGCAGGTCCGCAAAAAGAGACGCGGCAGGATCTTTTCCCGGTCGAGTCGCTGCTGCATTGCTTCGGCTCCCAAGCGTTCAACGGCCTGCCGGACTTGCCGGGCGTCGGCAGCGCCGTGAATCGGCTCTCCAAACAATATAGACACCGGATAGGGCCACTGCCGGGGCCATTTCCAAAAAAACTTCCCCCCCTCGAAGCTGAAGATACTTCCCCACAGGCCGTCGAGATAAATGGGGATCACCGGGGCACCGGTTTCTTTCAGTATCGACAGGAAGCCCGGTCGAAATGCCTGCATTTGTCCGGTTCGCGTGATGCTTCCTTCCGGAAAGATACACACCAGGTTGCCTTCTCGCAAAGCCTGCCGGGCGGAGCGGATCGCCTGGACCATCGATTTACGACCCGAACCGATGGGGATCGTGCCCATCTCTCGGGCGAGCCAGCCGATCCACCAGCCTTCGACGTACTGCTGGTAGGCGATCATCCGTACCGGTCGCGAGGAAGTGAGCAGAAGCAACACGCCGTCGATCCAGCTCACGTGGTTGGCCACCAGCAACGCGCCACCCCGCTCCGGTAGGTTGTCCCTTCCCGCGATCCGAACCCGGTAGATCGTGCGGCTTGCCAGCCAGACCAGAAAGCGGATCGTGGCGCCGGGCAACAGCCACACCGCGTAGAAAAAGACCAGAAGCGTGGCCACTCCCGACACCAAAAATATGTGCCGGGCGGAGAACCCGAGTTGCTCGCGCAGCAGCCAGAACAATCCGGCGGCCAACAACATCACGGCAAAGGTGATGAAATTGCTCGCCGCCAAAACCGACCCGCGCGACTCGTCCGGACTGCGATGCTGCAAGTAGGACTGCAAAGGCACGTCGTACAGCCCGGCGCTGATGCCCAGTAGGAAGAGCCAAAGACACGTCCAACCGTAGGCTCCGAAGAGCGAAGAATCCACGGGACTGGGGACCGTGAACAAGGCCATGGCACTCAGTGCGACTCCACCGGCACCCAACGGCACGATCCCCAGCTCGACCTTGCCCGCCGACCAAATACCGGCCAGCACGCTGCCAAAACCTACTCCCAAGGCCAGCATTCCCAACAACGGTCCCACGTATTGCTGTCGGACACCCAGTTCCGCAATGGCAAACAGGTCCACGTTGACCTGGGATAACGCGGCCAATCCCCAAAGAAAAGCAATACCCAGGGCCACCCGCAAAAGCGGACGACTGGAGCCGAGTGACTGCAAATCACGGACGGTTTGCCCGGCCGGATTGACGGGAAACGGACGTCGGGGGTTGGCAGCCCGGAGCGGGGCAATCAACAGGCTGGTCATCCAGCCGATTATGGCCACGCCCAAAAGGGCCGTCGCCGAGATCCACCACATGTGCAAACCCAACGGCCGGGTCGCCGCGTAGAGCAGATTACCGACCACCGTACCCAGTACGATCGCCACCACCGTGGTCAGGCCCACCAGCCCGTTGGCCGCCGAGATCCGGTCGGCGCGGACGATTTCGGGAATGCTGCCGAACTTGGACGGTCCAAACAGAGCGCTCTGCGAACCCATTAAGGCGACCACCAGGAACATGCAATAGACGTTGCCGCTGAGAATGGTCACGACACCAAAAACCATGATCAAAACCTCGGCCACCTTGCAGCCGATAATCACGGTCCGCTTGCTGTACCGGTCGGCCAGGTAGCCGGCCGGTGCCGCCAAGAGGACGTAGGGCAACACGAAGCAGGCCAACCCCACCGACAACGCCACCGCCGCGTTCTCCGGCCCCACAAGATCCTTGCCGATTGGAACTACCAGCCAGCGAAACATGTTGTCGTTCGTAGCACCCAGGAACTGCGTCGCCAAAAGCCCCAGGAAGCTCCGCGAGCGAAGCCCTCCGCGGAGATCCGCGGCAGACGGATTATCAGCAGTTGTTGCGGTCGAGCTGGAGCTCATGGGCGTTGCGGTCCCGGAACGGGCGTCGATCGGCAAATAGCGGCCGTAAGGCTCATAAGCACCCGGGCGGAGTCGGCGGAGAAATGTAACGGGGCAACCGCGAAAGCGTATTGCGAGAGTCTAATATAGAAGGAGAGCCACATTCCGTAAAGCCCTTTTGCCAAACAAGTTACGGCGCCTGCCCGATCCTCGGACACGAAATCGTCTTGAAGAACAAGTCTTTGGGAGGGCAGTCCTCGGGCAGTCCAGCGCCGGGACCGGCGTGACGAGAGGCCGCCAAACTCTCCGCTCCACGGGAGATTGGACACGTTTAGCGGCCGACGGTACGTTGGCCTTGTGCCAGGTCCCATGTCCACACTTCGACTCGGATTCGGCAAAACACCGCGCACTGCCCTTCTTGCCGGCACCCTCATCGGCTAGAACATCGTTAGCCCGATGCTTCGAGCCGGGCTGAGGTGGACAGCAACGTTCCATGCGGAATTCTCGACCCCGTTCTCTTGGAGTACCTGCCCATGAGCAATTCGCCCGAACAAACCGGCCCGGCGGAGAAGCCGAAGAAGCCGGCACTGCCGCCATCGCGTATCGCAGTCTTGATCTTTGTCGCCGTGGCCGCCGTGGTGATCGTTTTGGAGCTTCGCGCCAGAATGGCCTTCAACAGCTCCTACGAGGCCATCGACGCGGCCATGATCAACGCGGAACAAACAGGCAAAAGCTTCTATCGCAAAGACGTCGGCCAGTTACTGAGCGGCTCGCCCACCCGAGAAGCCGACCAGGACAACAGCGAACTCCTCACCTGGCACGGTATCTTGCAGACTTACCGGATTCGAGTCTACTTCGGGGCGGGCGATTTCGTGCAGAGAATCCAAACAGAGTGACGCTCCTCGGCGATACATGGCACGGGCACAGGGGAGACTCTCCGATGAAAGCCGGGCCGGAATACTCAAAGACCCAAATAGGGCTATTCCACCACGTCTGCTACGGTGCGGGTATCCTGCTGCTTGCCTTTGCATGGTGGAACCGCCACGACGCCATACCGGCGCTCATACTGCTCGGCGTCGCCGTGCTGCTGTTCCCGGCTTCCTTGATGTTTCGCAGCCTTACCGTCCGCGATGAAGGCGATAGTCTGTCGATCCGTTACGGGCCGATCCCGCTGCTGGGCACGCGAATTCCCTACAGCAAAATCACGTCCGTGGGCCCGGACCGAACCAGGATCATCGACGGCTGGGGAATCCACTATATCCCGTGGCGCGGCACGACATACAACCTCTGGGGCTTCAGTTGCGCGAAGCTCACCTTGGGTAAACGTATCATCCGCATCGGCTCGGACGACGTAGACAACCTGGTGGCCTTTCTCAGAAGCAGGATCAAGAGCTAACCGGCATTTCCCACCAACGTGTAGACAAGCAAACCACGGTGCGCGTGGGAGTTCGGTCGCCGTGAAGGGGTACGATCCAATCAGAGTGTAGTCGGCGTCTCGGTTGGTTTGCCGAGACCCACGCGCCGTTTACGCGACCTCGTCCCAGTCTACGTCTCGTCGTCTGAGTGTTCCACGCCGTCGCGGACACTTTCGCCCAAACGAACAATCCGTCGCCGGCCGTCGATCTCGATCTCCACCTCGCGCCGGCCTATCCGCACCACGGTGGCGCGATCCGTGCCGACGTCAAACGAACCCCCCTCGCGCAACTCGAACTTCTTGCCAGTAGTGCGGACCTGAATCCACACCTGGGGAAGCCCGCCTACTTCCAGGATCGCCGTGACCACCGTGTACTTCGCGTGATCGAAGCTGGGTGGCTGCGGCTCGGGCGGTTTCGGCGGTTCCTTGGGCTCGGTGTGGACTACCGGCGGAGGCGGCGGAACATAAGGGCCGAACAGGTTCCGCTCGACGATCGTCTTGCGATATGCGGGCAACTCCAACAGGTCTGTATGGCTGGAAGGCTCCACCGAAAGCTTGTCGCGCCGGTCGGCCTCCGGCAGCGAGATTGCTTCGACGGAGATCGTGAGGTTCAGCTTTTTCGAGTCTTCATCCGGCTTGATGCTCAAGCGTCGGATCTGGTGCAGGTGCCCGGCAGAGTAAAACGCGTGGAGCAGTCGGATTAACTGGTCGAGCGTGCCCTGGCCACGGATCGTGAAGGGCAATCGCCAGTAGATCCCCAGATGCGATCGCACTTCACCTGATTCCACCTTGGCGTGGCCGAACTCCACCTTGTCGACCAGCTCCAAAAGCCAATTCTGGTAAAGCGATCGGGCGATATCCCGATCGGAGGGCAGAGAGCGGCGCTGCCAGGCGTCCAGGTGAGCCGCCGCTTTGCGTCCGCGATGCACCTGGGCCTTCTTCTGCTCGACCTCGGCAAGCAGGTCGTCGCGCTCCTGGCGCAGCGCGCCGAGTGTACCGCCGTCGCCCGATAGAGTCCACTTGCCCACAAACACCGCCACAAGTGCCACGGTGACGCCCGCCAGGATCTTCTCGCGCTTCTTCAGGGCCATCACTGCTCCTTCGGGTTGACGAACAGTGATGAATTGAACCGCCAGGAGTAGAACTTGTGCGAGTCGTCCTGGCTGCGGCCTTTGCCTTCGACGCGGTACGACGGGCTGCGCAGTCCCCGCTCCATTTCATCGATGGTAGTGGCGGATCGGGTGAGTCCTTCCAGCCGCATCTCGCCGCCACGCGAACTCGGACCCGCGGCAAGTTGGGTGAGCATGGCTTCCCGGGCGGGGGGGAATTTTTCCGAAAGCCGGTGGATCTTGTCGAGCCATACGACCTCACCGGCCATCCACTCTTCGATTTCCGCCTCCGCTTTTCGGAGTTTGGTCGCGGCGGCCACTGGTTTGTCCCACGACTTCGACTGCGCGCGCAGCGTCTCGATTTCGGCCCTTAATCGGCTCCGCTGGAGTCGACCGCCGAGATAGACCAGGCCCACGACTGCCGCGACCGCCAGGGCGGCCAGCACATACGTCTTTCTTCGGCTGGGTGGTTTTGAGGGGCGGCGGGGGTTGAGAAAATCGATCGCCTGCTCTCTCTGGTCCAACTCGTCCAGGAGCATGCCCAGAAGCGGCGCGAAGTGCGGGGGATGATCTGGCAGGGCCGCTCGCAACTCTGGCCCCAACTGCAGTCCGGAAAAGGGATCGAACAGTTCGGCCGGCGTACCGAGCGACTCTTCGATCGACGCCGCCAGTTCCCGGTGCCGGTCGGCGGTCCCGCAGAGCATGATCGATTCCGCCCGGCGACCACCCAGTTGGTTCTGTGCCGCGGCCATAGTGCGACGGATCTCGGCCAAAAGCGCTTGCACTTGCTCTTGCTGTGCGAGCGGATCGCCGGGCAGCCGGGCCGTGCGCAAGAACATCACCTTGCGGTCGATCATCACGGTCAGGTCGGCTTCGTCGGCCACCAGGTCGACCAGGAGTCGGACCTTGGCCGGATCGGCCGGATGTACCCGACACAACAGCGACGCCGCCGCACACGGACGCAGCACGAGCCGCTTCGGCTTGAGCCCCGCACCTTGACAAACCTGGCGGATCTGGTCGACCGTATCCGGGTCGACGGCGGCTGCCAGCACGTTGCGGGGCTGGTCGGGTTGGTCGTCCAGCGGGACGAAGTCCAAGGGCCAGTCGTCTTCCAGGGCGTTGAACTCCCGCATTGCCTGGAAGCGTACCATTTCAGGCAGCTCGTCGTCGGGGGCGGGTGGAAACGTGAGTTGCCTTAGTTCGATATTCGGGCGGCCAATCACCACCAACGTATCGAGCCGACCGACTGCACGGGCGGCCAGGGCCGCGGCGATCCGACCGCCCACGTCCACCGCCGCATGGTCGCCACCCGGCTGACTGGGACGCAACGACACGGAAAACGCCTGCTCCACGACCATCCCCTCACCCCGCGAGGCGGCCACGGCCAGCCGGGCTTCGTCGTCGTTCCATTCCAGTGCGAGGAGTCGAACCATGGTACCGGGGCAGGGCGATCGGTTACGCGACCTTGCAGGCGGCTCAATTCTTTTCCGACGGGGACATCTCGGCCGCTTCGGTGCCGAGAGTCTCCAGGGCATAGCCGCGGCCCAAGTGGCTGATATCTCTCCAGGATATCACCCGGGCCGGGCGGATGGTAGCGTCTAGTACTGCTTCAATTCGTGCCGGCGGGCCGCCCCGTTCGAAATAACCCACCCACTGCGCACGAAATACACTCCCTCCACCCGTGACAAACGGCATCAACGCCTTCATCTCCTCCAACGTGACAATCCCCTCCGAGAGGATCCACGTTTCGTGGCGCCGGTGTGGCTGCGCTTCGACCGGGTTCTCCTGACGCTGGGACATGATCGCGTCGATAGTTTCCTCACTCATGCCCGGTATCCCCGAAAGCACCGTCCGCGAGGCCTGATTGATGTTGATCCGGCCGGGGATGACGGGTGAGGCGTTGATTGTTACGTAGTCCATCAGGACCGGCAGATAGGAGTTCATCATGCCGGGCACGTTGGGGAAGGGTGTTTCCAGGACGGTGGGCTGCTCCTCGCCTTTGAACTTCACTCGGACGCGCGGACCGATCAGGTCGATCACCGTGCTCAGCGGCACCTTGCCCGGGACGGACAGATCGAGTCGTCCGCTGGCGGTCATCTCGCCGCGCTTGCTGCCGGTATAGGGGCCGTTCTGGCGGTAGGCGACGATGAACGTGGCCCAACGGCTGTCGAAGACCTCTTCCAGTTGCTTGTGCAATTGTTTCATGTCTTCCTGGTTGAGGTTGATTTTTGGGCTGCCGTCGGGCCGGAGGTTGCTTTCGAGGCTGTAGAGCGTGAGGTATGCCGCCCAGCCCTGGTTCATGGCCCCGTCAGAGTTGTCGATGCCGTCGATGGTTTCGGGATTTGGTTCGTCGGGGTCGATCCGCCCGTTGCGATTGGCGTCGGGGCCGAAAAGCAGCCAGGGCGTTACTCCGCGGACCAGGAGCAATTCCTCGACCGTTTCCAGCGGGCCGTTCTTGGGGGCATACGGTGGATCGAGCGACGAGTATTCGTCGACCTCCGCGCCGAACTCGCGCGGGTCGTCGTCCGGATCGATCCAGTCGAGGATGGCGTCGGCGATCTGCTCGGTCATGCCGGGCAAGCCCATCAGGATTTCCCGGCCACCCTTTTCCGAGGCCTCGTCGGCCAGCAACAACGTGTTGAGGTTCAGCCGGGTGGATTCGTCTTCCAGTCCGAAACGTATTCCGCCGAGGCGCCCGTCCTCCATCCGCGGAGCGACGATGCTGAACCGCCCCCGGCCACGCTGGGTTCCGTCGTCGATCACCAACACACCGCGAAACCGCTCGGGATTATCGTACCAGCCGCCATCCTCGATCTGTGTCTCGCGGTCCTGGAGCAAGAACAGCCGGGTCATCTCCATGCCCGATTCGGCCGACGCCCGGGCCTGGGCCCGTCGGACCGCCAGGCCGGCCGCCTTCCGCTCGGTAAGCATCAACTCCGAGAAAGTGAACCCGGCCAGGGTAAGCAGGGGGATCACCACCAGCACCAGGACGAGCACGATGCCGCGGCGCGGCGCTGACCGTTGGTTCGGGGGTGCGAAGCCGCAAGCGGCAAAGCGGATTTTGCTGAGGGACGGGAAACGATGCGTTTTCATCGCTTTGGCTCCTCCCCGGACGACGGGCCCTGGAGCGAACCCAGGTTATCCGCTTCCGTCGAATCCTTCTCTTCTTCCGATTCGCCCTCTTCCTGCGATTCGGCATCCTCGTCGGTCGGTTCGGCGGCCGGCAAGCGGACAAGCAGTCGATAAACCACCGGCTGCACGCTCTCGGCATCCGATTGCCGGTCGGAAGTCGGCCAGGAGGAAAACCATGTGTCGGTATGATGGGGCGGCAGAATGGCAATTGCGATTTCCACCGCAACGGGCAGTCCGCCCCGATCGATCGAGTCCCACTCGTCGAGCCATTGGCCGCCGTCGAAGTAGCGAAACTCGATCGCCGATACCTCGGGGGCGATCGGCTCCAGGTCGAGCTCCATGTCCATCAGCCGCCCTTGTTGATCGGCCCAACTAGTCACCGCGCGGTCCAACTCGCGACGTACCAGTCCGCTGCGGTTTTCCGCATCGACGGGGGCGTAGGCGGTGTCGGTCGGCGCGACCACGTAGTAGGCAACCGTCTTGACGTCGCTAAGCCGGTCGGTCAGCCGGGAGCCGACGGCCGGCGCAAGCATCGATTCAAACTGGTCAAGCCGCGGCAGGTGGCTCACGTCGACCTGGAGCTCGTAGCGATTGCCAAACAGGCCCGGCACCGATGGCGGGACGATCGAGCTGTCAAGGTCGCCGGTGCGGTCGGCGTCGAGCTCGTCCAGCTCGTCGGCATCGAGTCCGGCTTCCTCGGCCAAAGCGTCGGCCGATCCGCCCAAAATGTCCGTGTCGGGCAGGAGCTTTTCTACGTCTTCCGGGTCGTAGCGGACGGCGCAGCGAAGGTCGTCGGCGATGCGATTGAGCAGCGCCCGGGCCAACTGGGCTTCTTCCACGCGGGTCCGGCCGGCGTCGGCCACGTGCAAGTGGAGCTCGATCGCCATCGTCAGGGCGGCCAGCAACAACGCGGCCAACGCCAGGGCCAGCAATACCTCGATCAGTGTGAAGCCGAACTTGGCGCCGTTTTCGTTGCTAAGCGGGATTGAAAAACCTTTGCACGGTGATTTCAGGGTGGCACGGGCATCTTGCCCGTGCACTGGCGAGACGCCAGTGGCACCCAAGCGTGCATCCTTTTTCGTATCCCGCTTAGTCACGGTCGGACTCCTCCGCGGCCGCTTCTTCCGACATCTCGACGCCGGGGTCGACGATCCACCGAACCAGCGAGCATCCGATGGGCCGATTCTCCGGCGGCAAGTCCTGCTTCACGGAAACCCGAACCGCCACCAGCCCTTGCTCATCGACCGGTTGCACCTCGATCGTGTAGAGCCATCTGGGGTCGGCCGGATCGACGACGTTTTCACAGGGAGCTCCTTGAACCGGCTCCGGCATTGTGATACCGGCGGTAATCTCGGCCAGCTTGCTTTCGCACAGGAGTTGGGCCTGGGTGGTGTAGCGGGCGGCTCGGGCGTTGCGAATCCCCAGCCGTGCCAGCTCACCCAACACGGCCACCGCACCGGCCAGAATAGCCAGGGCCAGGATCACCTCCAGAAGCGAAAACCCGCGTCTTAGAACGTGTTTTGAAATTGCTTGTTGCGATCCGAAGGGTGCCACTGCCGGCTTGCCCGGCAGTATTTTTCCCGAGAGATTCGCTTCGCACTGCTGGACAAGCCAGCAGTGGCACCCATTTTCAAAACACGTCCTCATGGCAGCCGTTCCTCGGCGGCGTGCAGTTGACCCACAGTGACCACGCCGGTCAGACCTCGCAACGCCAGCTCGATGTAGCGGTCGTGTTTGTTTTTGAGCAGCAGTCGGGCGGAGGAGGTGGTGCCGTCGGGATAAAACAGGACCGGCCGTGACCAGCCGCCTTCAACCGTTTGCAGCCCGCCGACTTGTGACTCGATCATTTGGGAGCGGGTGTCGACCTTGGTCTGGCCGGCAACGAAAGTGACGCCGTCGGGCAGAGTGCGTTCGGTTTGTCGCGGGGCGGCCGGGGGCGACATTTCCTCGCCCACGACGCCCACTCCCTCGCCGTCGGTCACATCGGGGGCGAAATCCGGCCCGGCCCGGCACTGAATCGAGTAGCGGTCGGTCTCGGGCACGTAGCGGAACAGGTACGTTTGGCCCGACGACATCGCCTCCACGCGGGCCCGCCCCCACTCCGCGCGAACCCGATCGGCCGCCTTTCGCAGACGCTGGTTGGCCATTGGCCGGTTCAGAGAGGGCCAGGCCAGCGCCACCAGCACGGAGAGCAGGCACAATACCAGTAGCATCTCCAAGAGCGTCAGCGCCTGGCGCAGACGGTCTGCCGGAAGCGGGCGTTTGCCGATCACGGCCGATCACTCCTCAGCCCAGTTGCCGATGTCGTCGTCGCTCTCCACGCCGTCGGGACCCAGCGATCGGATATCGTAGGATTCGGCATTGTATCTGCCGGGCGACTCGTATTGGTACGGCATGTCCCAGGGGTCCAACGGCACGGGCTTGGACAAATAGGGACCGTTCCATTTGGCCGGATTGGGAAGATCGGCCGGCGGTTGGCGCAACGCCTCCAGGCCGTGTGCCGTGGCCGGGTAGGTGTTCAG
>Ga0180432_10011415_pt1 | contig 10459 bp, 6 predicted proteins | sample SS_ome_10_FD_132414 | JGI IMG/M metagenome (GOLD analysis project Ga0180432, IMG submission 132414) | Hypersaline lake sediment archaeal communities from the Salton Sea, California, USA - SS_1_MS_2 metaG | ecosystem: Environmental > Aquatic > Non-marine Saline and Alkaline > Hypersaline >...
ATTCGTTTTCTGGTGGTGTAACTTCCTGGTTTATAAAATCGATGCAAACATGGATGACTTTGTTGAAACCGGTGATACGCCGAGAGTGACGGGGTTGTTAGGATAACGAAAAGGAGTCGTTTCAATCAGGCGGTAGACAGTCTTTCTCGAAACGATTGAACGGGAAAGTTTTGATTGGTTCAGAAGAAAAAAACAAAGCGGTGGTTTCTCCCGATGCGATCAAGGTCAATTCCGTACGGCGCCCTCTTAATGTGCTCGTGGTGAATCCTTTCGATGAAGCTATTAGTGGCAACGACGAGGTGCTGGTCCGCGTCATGGAAAAAATGGATAGGGACCGGTTTAAGTTTGTTGTTGTTCAACCCGGAGACAACCCTTATGCGGAACGCTACCGGAGCATGGGCGCCGAGGTGGTGTTTATGCGAATGAGCATTATAAAGCGAAGTTTAAAAACGGCATATCTTGCCCGCTACGCGGCCGATTTTCTCCCCACGGTTTATCGTTTCGGGCGGCTCTGTCGAAAGTATAAAATCGATATAGTGCATACCAATACCACCCAGATACTGGGGGCGGGGCCGGCGGCGCGATTGCTGCGACTTCCAAGTATATACCATGTTCATTCCGTCTCGATAATCAAACCTGAGTGGGTGGTGAGGTTGCTGAGTCTGTGGTTCAGGGCCACGGCGGATATGATGATTGCAAACTCGCCTGTGACCGCGGCCATTTTTACAGACCGTGGCTTTCCCGAGAAGAAGATGAAAGTCGTTTGGAACCCGGTAGATGTGGATGCATTTTCTTCAGAGTTTGCGAGTGAGGATTTCCGTTATGAGATCGGTGTGGAGCATGATACGCCTTTAGTCGGTATAGTTGGGAGGGTTGCAAGGATAAAGTGCATCGAGCATTTTTTGCGAGCGTGTGCTTTGCTTGCGGATCGGTTTGAAAGCGCTCTTTTTCCGGTGGTGGGAGGGGCTAATACGGAGGAAGATAAAATGTACCTGAAGGAACTTGAAGAGCTTACCCGCTCGCTCGGGCTGGAAGGGCGTGTCGTTTTCACCGGCAGAAGGACGGATATTTCCAACATTATGCGATCTCTGACGGTTTTGGGTCATTCTTGTTTATATGAGGGGTTTGGGCTTGTAATTGCAGAGGCGATGGCGGCCGGCGTGCCGGTAGTGGCAGCTGCCACCGGGGCGGCACCGGAAATAATCGATGACGACCGGACGGGATATTTGGTGCCGTTTGGCGATCATTCTAAAATGGCCGAAGCGATAGCCTTGTTATTGGACAATCCCGAAAAATCCAAGAAAATGGGGGAAGCTGGCAGGGAAAAAGCTAATCGGCTGTGGCGCGCCCGGCACATTGCGGATTCGATAGCGCAAGTTTACCTTAAGTTGGCTGGAGCCGGATCGGAAAAGTTGAGCAAACGAGCGGCTTCATGAGAAGGTCATGAAAGGTTGAAGATGGTAATCCTTGGTATAAACGCTTATCACGGCGATGCCGCCGCGGCTATTGTTATAGACGGTGAACTGGTAGCGGCGGCGGAAGAGGAAAGGTTTAACCGCAAGAAACATTCAGCGGGATTCCCGTTCAAGGCTATTAGCTATTGTCTTGCCGAGGCGGGCATTACTCCTGAAGAAATAGATCACGTCGCGGTCGCGCGCGATCCCAGGGCGCATTTCCTGCAAAAAGTGGCTTATGTTCTAAGAAGGAGGCCCTCCATAAGAGGTTTTTTGAGCGGCAGAATAAAGAAGATGGCCAAAGCCTTCGAGGTAAAAGATCAACTCGAGAACATTTTCGGGAAAGGTATACTGCGGGCGCGTTTCCACCGGGTCGAGCACCATAAGGCTCATGTGGCCAGTTCTTTTCTGGTGTCTCCTTTTGATAAAGCGGCGATATTCAGCATTGACGGGTTCGGCGATTTCGTCAGCACCATGTGGGGCGAAGGGGAGGGTAATAACATAAATGTGAAGGGCTGCGTTATCTTCCCTCATTCCCTGGGGATATTATATAATGCCGTTACACAGTACCTCGGTTTTCCACACTACGGCGACGAGGGGAAAGTAATGGGGTTGGCCCCTTACGGGGAACCGGTTTATTTGAAGGAGTTCGGCGAGCTTGTCAGTCTGAACGAGGGCATAGGTTTTGATCTGAATTCTCGTTATTTCTGTCATGAGGAAGAATTTTTGGAAGACGTGTGGGAGGAAGGATCTCCCGTCGTAAAGAGTATTTTTACCAGCCATCTCGAGGAACTGCTCGGCCCCGCCAGGCAGCCGAAAACGCCGCTGGATAAACGGCACCGGGACGTGGCTATGAGCTTGCAGCGCACACTCGAAGATGCCGTACTTGAATTCACGGTAAAACTTCATCGGATGACCGGTCAAAAAAACGTTTGTCTCACCGGAGGCGTGGCTTTCAATAGCGTAATGAACGGTCGCTTATTGCGCGAGGGCCCTTTCCGTGGGCTTTTCATACCGCCTGCGGCGGGCGATGCGGGCACGAGCCTCGGCGCCGCTTTCTGGGTGTGGCACCGAGTGTTGGGAATGCCAAGAAGTTTCGTTTTCGAACATGCTTATACCGGACCGCATTACTCGCAGGAATATATCGAGACTCTGCTGAAAAATGAGGGAGTGCAATTCGACGTTCTTGGTGAAGATCAACTTGTTGATAAAACGGCCCATTGGATCGAGGAAGGAAAAGTTATAGGCTGGTTTCAGGGCAGGATGGAGTTCGGTCCCAGGGCGTTGGGCAACAGGAGCATAGTGGTGGACCCCCGAAAGGCGGAGATGAAAGATGTGCTTAACGCCAGAATAAAGCATCGGGAATCGTTCCGGCCTTTTGCACCTTCCGTTCTTGCGGAAAAGACTGGTGAATGGTTCGAAGTGGGAGATCCCAACCCTTTTATGTTGCTTGTTCACGACGTGTTGCCTTCCCAGCGATCGCGGGTACCGGCGATCACACATGTGGACGGCTCAGGCAGGCTTCAAACTGTCCATCATGATACCAACCCTCTGTATTGGTCGTTGATAAAGAAATTCGAGGAACTAACCGGTGTTCCCCTCGTGTTAAATACTTCGTTTAATGAGAACGAGCCCATTGTCTGTTCTCCAGAGGACGCATTTGAATGTTTCAAGCGCACTAAAATGGACATTTTAGTTATGGGCCGTTGCGTAGTCGAGCGTAAGGGCAGTTGAGGATTCTAATATTAAATCAGCATTTTTACCCGGAAGTGGCCTCCAGCGGTCAGATAATGGCGGAATTGGGTGCTGACCTTGTACGTAAAGGTCACCAAGTAACCGCTCTCACGGGCCGCCCGAGTTATCGCCGTAGCGACGAGCAAGAAGATGTATTTGTGACCTCAATACGTCCCGGCAAAAATGAATGGCGTGCCAAAACCGGGTTTTTTTTGGGTGTAATTGGGACGATTGTGCCAAAAAGGATCCTCGAGCTGGATAGTATTTTTGATGTGGACATTATCCGAACGTATACATATTCGCGAGACGTGCGCGAAGATCGGTGGAGGTTTGTCCAGCGAATGGTGCAATATCTTACATTTTTTTTCTCTTCTTTCGTTACCGCTCTTTTGCTTCCGCGCCATGACGTGGTCATATACTTGAGTACTCCTCCGTTGTTGAACGGCGTGACGGCATTCGCTTTGAAGTTGCTCAAAGGCACGGTCGGTATATACAACATACAGGATTTATACCCCGATGTCGCCATCAAGCTTGGAGCCGTAAGAAACAGGTTGGTTATAATGGTCTGTAACTTATTGGAAAAGTTCCTTTATTCACAGGCTGCCGTTATGGTACCTGTTGGGGAAAGTATAGCCCGAATGTTGATAATAAAGGGCGTATCCACCGAGAAAATAAACGTCATACCTAATTGGATGGACACTGATTTAATAAGGCCCATGGGGAAAGATACGCCGTTTTCAAGGCAATATGGTCTGGTGGATAAGTTCATTGTTATGTATTCGGGCAACATGGGACTGAGCCAGGGGCTTGAGACGGTTCTGAAGTGTGCCGAGTTAACTCGAGATGTGGATATACATTATCTTCTGGTGGGTGGAGGCGCGAGTCGCGATTCTTTAGAGTCTATGGCGAAAGACTTATCTCTTTCGAATGTGAGTTTCCTTCCTTATCAGCCCAAAGAACGCCTTCCCGAAAGTCTTTCGGCGGCTGATATTCACCTGGTTCCGTTAAAAGAGGGGCTTTCCAACTTTTCCGTTCCGAGTAAAGTTCACGGAATAATGGCAAGTGGCAGACCGATCATCGCGTCGGTGGATGAAGACAGCGAGATAGCATTTATGTTTGAGAAAGCTGAATGCGGGGTGGTGATAAAGCCTGAAGACCCTAATGCGCTTGCGGAAGCAATACTCGCGTTGTACCATGATCGTGGAAAGCTCGAAAATCTGGGGAGGAATGGAAGAGCTTACTTGGAAAAAACCAACACCCGTTCAATTTGTACGAGGAAATATGAGGAAATAATCGAGCGCGTTGTCTCCTAGATATCAACGGTCCTGCCGATGCTTGTATACACTATTACTTTTTCTGCCGCTTTATTTTTAAGCCTTTTGTTGACACCGCTTATCCGAAAAGAGGCTTTGCGGATTAGCGCGGTTGACACCCCAAACCATCGCAAGGTACACGATGTACAGATTCCGAGGCTTGGGGGCCTGGCGGTTTTCGTGAGCTTCATGGTTGTTTTTTACATCGCCGTTTGGTTGGGTTACGGCGAGCTTGGGAAAGTCGGGTTTTCATCGCGCTTCCTGAGAGGTTTTGCACTCGCCGCCACGATAATCATTTTTCTCGGGGTTATGGACGATCTCCGCACATTGAGGCCGCTTTTTAAGTTGGTGCTTCAAATGCTGGCTGCATCCATTATGATAGCTTGTGGAATGGTAATAGAAATAATCGACGTTCCCTTCATCAAGGAGGGGGTGAATCTTGGCTTTCTTGCAATTCCTTTCACGCTTTTTTGGATCGTCGGTATAACAAACGCCATAAACTTGATAGACGGTCTTGATGGCCTTGCGGCGGGAGTTACCTTCATCGCATTGATGACGCTTTTTTTGATTTCAATTTCCCAAGGTAAAGTCGAAACGGCTCTTTTCAGCGTGATTCTGGCAGGTAGCATAGTGGGATTCTTGCGTTATAATTTCAATCCTGCGCAGATATTTCTCGGCGACAGCGGCAGTTTATTTTTGGGCTTTTCGTTGGCCAACTTCAGCGTGGTGGGAGCGATGAAGTCGTCCACTGCAGTGGCATTGCTGATTCCCATAATCGCTTTGGGATTCCCGATAATGGACACTATTTTGGCCATGTTGCGGAGAAGTGCCCGGGCACTGCGCGACGGCAAGGGACCTATCGCCTCGCTCAAGGAAATCGGTACCGCCGACAGGGAACATGTCCACCATAAGCTGATAGATCTCGGCTACACTCACAGAAGAACTGTTGTCATACTTTATGGCCTATGTCTGGTTTTCGGCCTGTTTGCCTTCTCGCTTACCGCGTACCGGGATCAGGTGACCGCCACCATTCTGTTTTTCGTGGCGTTGATCGTTTTTGTCATGGCGAGGGTGTTGGGTTATATCGAGTTTCGCGGACTGAAGGAAGGTAATTTTATTGAACTGTATTTGTCGAAATTTTCCACTGCGGTAAACAAAAAGAAATCCGAGGTCGATTCCGAAGAGGATGACGAATGAAAACGGTTGTGACCGGTGGAGCGGGTTTCATAGGGTCGCATGTTGCCGAAACTTTTACGGGTGGGGGGAACGAAGTTTTAGTTATTGATGATTTATCCAACGGCAAGACTGAAAATCTGCCCGGGCAGGTTGAATTCGTCGAGATGGATATTGCCGAAGGTGATATTGCCAATGTTTTGTCTTCCTGGGGTGCGGAGGCCGTTTGCCACCATGCCGCTCAAATAAGCGTAAGAGATTCAGTAAGCGACCCGCTGACCGATCTTCGCAGGAATATAATCGGCACCGTAAGGCTCCTGGAAGCATGCCTTAGCGCCGGATGCTCGACCTTCATCTTCGCGTCCACCGGAGGAGCTCTTTATGGCGACCAGAGCACTTTTCCCGCACCCGAAGCTCATCCCACCTATCCCCTGAGCCCTTACGGTATATCGAAGTTGGCAGCCGAGAAATATATTTATTTTTTCCGTGAGCAATACGGATTTCGGACCGTCATCCTGAGATATTCGAATGTTTATGGGCCACGGCAAGACCCTCTCGGTGAGGCCGGTGTCGTGGCCATCTTTTGTAAAAAGATTCTGGCCGGCGAAACGCCCGTAATTAACGGAGACGGAAAACAGACCAGGGATTTTGTTTACGTAGAAGACGTTGCTCGTGCGAACCTTATGGCTTTGGAATCCATCATAAATGGAGAGTTTAACATTTCTACGGGTATCGAGACCGATATAAATGAGCTTGCCCGGCAGATTGCCCAGGTCTCCGGCCGTTCGGTCGAGTTTCGTCACGGTTCCCCTATGCCCGGTGAGCAAATGCGCAGCGTTCTGGATCCAACTCTGGCAATGGGAACGTTCGGATGGAGACCGCAAATATCACTGGGTGAAGGACTTCGTAAAGCGTGGAAATATTTTCTTGATGAGTCAAATTCAACATGAGGAAAACAATATGGGAGAAAAGATGATATCAATGAACAAGCGGTTACTCATTATTATACCCCTGCTTATTCTTATATTTGCGGCGGTGACGTGTAAACGAAAACCGGCGGTTCGACCGGTTGCAATAATTGGTATGGACGGCATCGAGTGGCGCATTGTGCGTAAAATGATTTCGGAAGGCGAATTGCCGAACTTCAAGAAAATCATCGAAAACGGCACTTCCTCGGAAATGAGCACACTCAAGCCGATGCTTTCCCCCGCGATATGGACCACCATTGCGACGGGGGTTCTTCCCGAAACGCACGGTATCACGTGGTTCATGGTAAAGGACGCCAACGGCCAGATGATACCTGTTACCAGCGCACAGCGGCGTGTCAAGGCATTGTGGAACATTGCTGGTGAAAACAAAAGAGATGTGGACGTCGTTGGATGGTGGGCGACTTGGCCGGCGGAAGTTATCCGGGGTCGAATGCTCAGCGATCACATGGGTTTTCACATATTTGCCATCCAAAGCGAAAAGATAGACACGGATGTCGGGAACACGTATCCTGAAAATCTTTGTGAAAAAATTTCCTCGAAAAACATAGATCCTTTTGATATACCGCTGTCGGAAATCAAGCGATACATGAAAATTACCGACCTCGAGTACAATGTTAGCGTAGACATGGATGCCTTGTGCGCGAGGCCGGAATATAAGCAATGTCTTTACTGCAGGGGTGTCAGTGACATTCCGTTTTGCCATTTCAATCCGTTGCATCATTTCCTCAGGGCGCTGGCCACCCTCGAAAGCTTTTCGGGCATGAGCCAGTATTTGCTTCGGGAAAAACAACCCGACCTGTTCATGGTCTATTTCGAGTGGGTGGATGTCGTCTGCCACCAATACATGAAGTTCACTTCACCGCGCATGGAATGGGTTACCGATGAGCAATATGCAAAATATAACGAAGTGATCAAACAGACCTATGTCCGTCAGGATGAGGTGCTTGGCGAGTTTCTTGCCGCCTTATCTCCCGACACAAACATTTTAATTATGAGCGACCACGGCTTCAAGATAGAAGACGAACGACTTCGCGAGATGCGAGTCACCACGGTTGCCAAGGCGCACCTCTGGCATCACGAACCTGCGTTTCTGGCGATGTACGGGCCGGACATCCGTAAAGGCGGTAAACAGATAAGAGCTCGAGTTCAGGATATAACGCCCACCGTGCTTGCGCTTATGGCGTTGCCCGTAGCGGAGGATATGGACGGTGGAGTGCTCAAGGGAGCTATCGAGCCGTCGTTCCTGCAGAAGTTCCCGATCAAGCACATAAAGACATATGAGTCCGAAGGGAAAAAGGTCGAACGTGTCGCATCCGCAGAGGACGTTTCGGGTAGCAATATAGACCCCCAGATAAAAGAACGTTTGATGGCCTTGGGATACATCGGTGATGTTGACAACAGCGGCCTAGAAGTCAATCGCGCAAGGCTGCTCATGGATAAGGGCAAGTTTGATGAGGCAATCGAGGTAGTCGAGAGCGTTCTGGCGATTGACCCCGACAATATAAGGGCCATTATAATGTTGGGAGATTTATATCTTCAAATGAAGCGTTTTGATAAAGCCGCCAAGGCCTATTCGAGGATTGAGGATGTGTCCCCCTCGAAGCTGGGCCCGAAATCGGGGCCTATTGTTGCCAATATAATCGCCAACTGGGGCATTGCGCTGATGAATATCGGCGACTTCCAAACTGCCGAGGAGAAATGCCGGCAGGCCGTTGTGCGTAACAGCTCGAACTATCTCGGACATTTCTGCCTCGGACGTATTGCGGAAGTGCAGCAACGGAACGATGAAGCGATAAATCATTATAAGGAATCCGTCAGACTCAACCCCATGAGCGGCGAAGCGCATAACAATCTCGGAAACTGCTACCTGCGCAAAGAAATGTTTGAAAAGGCCATCGAACAATACAAAAAAGCGGCAGAAGTAAACCCGGCTCACGTCGAGTGCCACCATAACGCAGGCATCGCTTATTTGAAATTGGGAAAGCCGGAAGAGGCGGAAAAGGAATTCAGAGCCGCCCTGAGGCTGAACTCCAGTCTTGCGCCTTCGCTTGTGGAATTGGGAAGTGTGCTTATGGAGCTCAAAAAATATCAAGAGGCTGCCGATACCTTCAGGAAACTGGCGTCACTCCATCCTATGAATCCGGCTCCGTTGGTCAGAGCGGCCGGAGCGGAAATATCCGCCGGCAATCGCGACACCGCGATACAGTTGTTAAAAAAGGCTCGAGCGCTTAACCCTGTAGCAACTGACCAGAGAGTAATTTCCGACCCGTTGTTCAAAGATATAAACCCTGAGCAGTTGAGGTGAATTTCACCGGGGCTAGTCTGTTTCGTCTTTGTCCGAAGCGTACGCGACCCTCTCTTGGTCTTGTGTCATCGAGCGGATATGTGCGGCCAGTTCTTCGATTCCACCTAATTCGCTTTCGGTACGGCGGGCTCCTTCGAGAGTTTCCTCCGTGCCGGTAACGACGTCTTTTAAAGTAAGCAAGGCCTGTTCGAGACTTGTCTGCTGTTGTCGACTGCTCAGGTCTATTTTACGGGCCAACTCGCTTGATGAGACCGCCATCTCGTTGATTATATCAAAGCTGGTGCGTATATCCCGAACGAGACCGACGCCTCGGATAGAGCTTTTTTCACCCTTGGCGGTCAATTGTGACGCGCGAGCGGTGGCGGTATTTATCTCCTCCATAATGGTTTCTATTTGTTTTGCGGAGGAGCGGCTTTTTTCCGCCAGACGGCGAATTTGTTCCGCCACGACGCTGAACCGTTGACCTTCGCCACCGGCGCCGGCAGCCTCGAGTGCCGCGTTAAGACTCAACAGATTAGTGCGCTCGGCTATTTCATTAATGGCCTTTAGCGCATCACCAACCCTTTGAACGCAACTCTCGACGTCGTAAATGGCCTTTGCAATTTCAGAAACTTGTCCCTGCAGCGCCTCGATGCCCTGGACGGTCTGAGCGCTCCGGCGGATTCCGTCTTTCGTGGCGGACAAGACCTTCGATACCGAGTCGTCGCTTTTATCCGCCGCCGTAGCTACCTGCCGCGCGGTATCCAGGATCATGTCGTGCGTGCTTTCGACCTCCCTCATCATTACTGCCTGCTCGGTAGCCCCGGAAGATTGTTCCTGGGCTATGCCGAGTATCTTCTTAGTGGTTTCGAGGAGTTTTCCCGCTGAGTTGTCCAGACCTTCCTGAATTTTTTCCATGATGAGTCGATTTTGTTCGAGGCGTTCGGCCATGATATTAACTGTGGCGGCGAGCTCACCCACCTCGTCATTGGTTATAACATTGGCGCGCTCTTCAAACTTACCTTCGGCCATGTGCGCAGTCGTGTCTTTCAGGCGTGTGAGCATTGTCGTTATGTCGCGAGCGGCCAACACCGCCAGCATGGCCGTAAGCAACAACATCGCAGTCGATAAAAGCACGAAGTTGGATGCAAGGCTGCTCGATATGCCTTCGGTCGGAAAACGTACCATTCGAGCATATCCCACCAGCGCCATGTAAACTACGTAACCGAGGATCATGGTTACAAAAGCGATTGATATCTTCCAGCTAAGGGGCATTTCGATCCCGATCTTTCCCCCTCGGGAAATGTTAGGGCTCAACTCGCAGGTCAGGTCGATGACCGGGCGGGTGATAAGGTTTGTGGCGTAAACGGAAAGCGGGATATTTAATGTTCCTCCGATTAATCCTCCCAGCATTCCGAAGATGATGTCGGTCGAATCGAATCCAAGCGGACGCCTGACGAAAAAAATCGCTATAGGCGTCGGTATAACCCAAAACAGTAACGAGATCAGGGC
>Ga0180432_10011416_pt1 | contig 10455 bp, 3 predicted proteins | sample SS_ome_10_FD_132414 | JGI IMG/M metagenome (GOLD analysis project Ga0180432, IMG submission 132414) | Hypersaline lake sediment archaeal communities from the Salton Sea, California, USA - SS_1_MS_2 metaG | ecosystem: Environmental > Aquatic > Non-marine Saline and Alkaline > Hypersaline >...
CGGTCCACGAAACCGCGCCTTCGGTGCTGGACGACGGCCGGTTGATCTACACGCGATGGGAGTACGTGGACAAGGGGCTATCCAACGTGGAAACCATTTGGGCGATGCGGCCCGACGGCACGGGCTCCGACCATGTGTTCAAACTGAACACGGTCTGGCCGGCCGGGATGAGCACCGCTCGAAGCATTCCGGGTAGCCGACGGATCGTTGCGGTGGCGGGAAACCACTATTTGCCGGGAATGGGCCCGGTCGTACTGGTGGATAATCGCCGCAGCCGCCGCGGTACCGAGGCTTTGACCTGCATCACGCCCGAGATCGGTTATCCGCCGGCCTATCAGTACCCAACCAAGTTCGGCGCCTTCATGGAACCTTACCCACTTTCGGAGAAGTTCTTCCTCGTTTCTCACGCTACGGGCCCGAAAGTTGGAAAGTACGGGATCTACGTGCTTGACGCGTGGGGCAATCGGGCGGAACTCTACAGGGATCCAGATATCTCCTGTTTCGCACCGGTCCCGCTGCGACCTCGCCGCAAGCCCGCGGAACTTGCACCACGTGCCGATACGGACAAAGGAATTGCCGGTTCCGACCAAGCGGTCGCCGGGGCCAATGCGGCGACCGAAGAGAAGACCGGCTCGCTCTTCATCCAAGACATATACCGGGGAATGACCGGCATCGAACGGGGGCGGGTCAAGTACGTGCGGGTGATGGGATCACTGGAAGGACCCTGGAGCGGCGCCATCTCGTGGAACCTGGGCACGGATCCCCATCGCAAGAAAATCTATGGAATTGCGAAGGTTCACGAGGACGGATCGGCCTATTTCAACGTGCCGGCCGAGGAAAACCTCTTCTTCCAGGCGTTGGACGAGAATTTCATGGCCTTGCAGCAGATGTCGACGTTCATCAATCTGATGCCCGGCGAAAACAGGTCGTGTATCGGCTGCCACGAGTTGCGCCGAAACGCGCCAAGTTCGACGGGTGCCCGGTCGTTGGCATTGAACGATTCGCCCCAGACGCTCCAGCCGCAGCCGGGCGATACCGGTCCTCGCATGGTCGACTATGCGGCCGACGTTCAGCGGAGCTTCGACAAGCATTGCATCGGTTGTCACGGCGGGCAAAACCCCAAAGGCAATCTGGACCTTGTCGGCGAGCCGATCGGAAAGTTCAACCGTTCCTTTGACTACCTTGTCGGCAACGGACGCGGCGGCAGCGGCTTGATCAGCTACAGGGCATGTGACGGCTCCGGCCGAGCCCATGTCCGGGCAGTGCCGCCGCTGACACACGGTTCGATTGTGAGCAAGCTAACCGACCAGATTCGCCGGGATCCTTGCAAGGCGAATCTCACCCGCGAGGAGTTCATCAGGATCGCCACCTGGATCGACGCCAACGTCCCGTACTACGGTACCTACCGTGGCAGGAGGAACCCGTCTGACAAAGACCATCCGGACTTCCGAGCGCTACCATTGGCGGGTAAATAGACGGTGGGATTCCAGTGAATGGTCGAGAGCGGCTGGTCTGGTTCACCAAAGGCGATGTGGCGTTACTCCAGACCGGATTCCGGCTCAATCGACTCTACAATCAACTTGTTGTACCCGAAACGCAAGTGGATCAACCATGAATAGGCAAGCTCCGCTGGTCACATTCGTCGTCTCGCTCGCTACGTTGCTGGCCACCGCCGCCGCTTGGGCTGTCGAAGACGGCAAGCCGGCCAGCGGCCCCGACAAGTCCCCGACAGCGGACAGCAGCCCGCTGGATAGATACAAGGCCGTCATCAAGAGCCAAGACAAAACCGTTTTCGCGAAAGCCGCCCTGGACTTGAGACGTTGGATTCAGCGGCATGATCCGCATCGTCCGGTGTTTCATACCATGGGCCCCACTGATTTCACGTTTGACGTCAATGGGCCGATCCACCACGACGGAAAGTATCACCTCTTCTATCTGAATATCGTCAAACCGGAAAGATGTCGCCGCGGCCATCTGGTAAGCACGGACCTTGTCCACTGGACGGATTGGCCGGTGGCGATGTGGCCGGATACTCCATGGGATCGCGAGGCCGTCTTCTCGGGCAATCTCGTGATCGACGACAAGGGTGTTCCCACCTTCATCTATACGGGCAACTCGTCTCACAAAACCGCGAAGGGCGTGTTGGCTCGCAGCAGCGACGGCATGTTGACCTGGAAGAAGAAACTGGTAATGGACAAACCGCCGTACCCCGGCTCGCCGGTCCACTGGGACGGGCAGATATGGAAAGACGGCGACACATGGTATCAGCTTTGCGGCGGCACATATTCCGGCGGAGGCGCGGCCGTGTTGTGGTCTTCGCCGGACTTGGAGCACTGGACCTACCGCAATCGCATTTACACGACCGGCAAGTACGGCCGCTTCTGGGAGCTGCCTTACCTGCTACCCTTTGACAAGAAACATGTTCTGATCATCGGGGTCCATCCCGTACGCTACTGGATAGGGACGTATGACAAGAAGTCTTTAGTCTTCAAGCCGGACAAGGAGGAAGCGGATATTCTCGACGTTTCGCGCCACTATTATGCCCCGAACCCTCACATGGTCGACGAAAAGGGGCCCGGCGGTTCCCGGCGACGGCTCATGTTCGGCTGGGTGCGCGGGGGTAAGAGCCCGACGAAAGACGTTCCATACTGGGATGGGAACCACTCGATTCCGCGCGTCTTGACGCTTGAGGACAACAAGCTGGTTCAGAAGCCGATCCCCGAATTGAAGACTCTTCGGCATCAGCACGTGCAAGTGAAGGATCGCCTAATCGAATCCGAGACACCTCGCTTGCTCAAGGGCTTCACCGGCGACGCGTTGGAAATCGTCGCGTCGTTCGACCCCGACCGCGCGACCGCCAAACGGTTCGGCGTGAAGCTTAGGATGTCAAAGGACGGCAAAGAGCAGACGATTGTTTACTACGAACCGAAAACCGGCCGGTTTGGCGTGGGGGGATCGGTCGTCGACGGAGAGATCAGCGACAAGGCCGACCTTCCCGTGGGCGAGAACGTCACGCTGCACATCTTCCTCGACCGCTCGGTGGTCGAAGTATTTGCCGCCGGCCGAGTGATTACCAAACGCACGTACTGCAATCCCGCCAGCCAGGGACTAGACGTCTTCAGCGACAAAGGTAACGTGAGCTTGGAGGTTCTCGATGTCTGGCGAATGAAAAGCATCTGGAACGAAGACCGCGACCAGTGATCAATTCTTCTTGGGAAACACCGGAGCAATCGGTTCGACAGAATCGCTTTCGATGGAAGACGGGAGTCCCGCTTCGATCTAGCCGTGTCCGCTATTCAATAGAGTTCAAAGCGGGCTACCCGCCGCAATTCGCTATTCCTTCTTCTCCTCATCTTTCGGAGACGGGGGCGTCGCCGGCGGCGCGGGCAGGATCGCCAAGCTGACAGAGCCCCACCAGTCTTTCTCGAACAGCACGGCCACGCGACCGTCGGGCAGCACGGTGGTGTCGCTGTACGCGCTGGTCCAGGGATAGATCATCCGCCCCGTCGGCCAGGTCTTGCCGTCGTCGTAGCTGTAACGAACCATCATGTGGGTGCGCCACATCCAGGCGGGATTGGAGAACACGAGTACGCCCGGTTTGTCGCCGTCGGCCCAACGGACGCGACTGATCGATCCTTGGCAGTACGGTTCCAGCAGCATCGGATCGTAATACGATTTGGCGAATGTCTCACCGCCGTCGTTTGAAATCGACACGCCGCGATGTCTTTCGGAAATCCCGTGGATGCGGCTGTTGAGCATCACGCTTCCGTCTTCGAGTTCCACGGCGATGGATTCGTTGCGTCCGTGGTCTGAGATCGCGCCGATTTGCCACGTCTCGCCGTGGTTGTCGCTATAGATAATGTAGCTGTGCCAGGTTGTTCCGCCACTGGGCGGGTGGACGACGTTGCAGCAGGGAATGATCAGCCGACCTTTATGCTCTCCGCGCGTCAGTTGAATCCCGCCGCCCGGTCCGGTGGCGTACCACGACCAGTTCTCCTTCTTCGCTTGCTTGGTAATCTCCTTGGGCTCGGCCCAGGTTTTTCCGTCGTCGTCGCTGTAGGTCACGAATGCCCTTCGGGAATCATCGCCGAAACCGGGTTTGTATCCTCCCTTGGGCGGTTCGTGTGCGTTCCAGCATAGGTGCAGCCAAACCCGGCCGGTGTCCTGATCGACCACCGGGCAGGGATTGCCCATGGTGTTTTCGCCATCGTCGGCGATGACGATTTCCGGCCCCCAGGTCTTTCCGTTGTCTTCGCTTCGCCTTATCACGGTGTCGATATTCCCGTGGTCGGCGGCGCTGTCGCGACGCGCTTCGGCAAACGCCAACACGGTGCCCTTCTTGCTGACAGTCAGGGCCGGAATGCGATACAAGTGTGTTGTCCCCGGCTTGAGTTCGCCGCCGCGGAAACTTCGCACGCCCTTGAATATCCCCCGGACCTCGGGCATTGCGACGATGTCCCCTTCGGTCTCGACGAAGAACTCATGGACTTTCATCTCCCTTTCCCGCCAGGGGCGAAGAGCCACCGACAGTTCCAGTCCGTGTCCCTCGGCCGTCTCCTTGGGCTGGGCCTCCTTCATCGGGAAGAAACGGGGGACGTAGGCGACTTCCTTGCCGTCGATATTGTAGGTCAGGCTTCCGTCCTTGAGTATGAGTTCAACCTCGAAGGGCGTGCCCGGCTCCAGTGGATCGATAGCCTCGCCGGCATGGCGTATGTCGGGCTTTTTCTCCGAGCTTCTTTCATGGGATTGAGTGGATACGTAGAAACGATTGTCGTCCGATTGGCCGAGGTTCACGCCCTGGTTGTTCAGCCAAATGATCGCGCCGGTCTTAACCCGGGGATCACTCATGGACAGCTTGATGCAAATCCGCGCGTCGGCAGTGGTGAAGCCCGCCCCGGCGTGGAGAAAGTTGTATAGATTGCCAAAGGTAAACGTGCCGTCGTCCTTCTGGTCCCGCTGGGGATGGAACACGCCGACGAATCGGGCATGCTCGGTGAGCTTTCCGTCTTTGACAATATCGTATTTCTTCGCCTTTAGCGAACCGGTGGACAGAAACACGCACAGGACCATCAAAGGTATAAGGATAGTGAATGTGGGACGTGACATGGTGAACCTTTCCATATAGTTCATTTGGCTAAGAGGTAACGAAAGTCGGTGTTGGCAAAGCGTATGTTCTGTTTTGTGGTTGAACCCTTGACGCCGAAACGCGCCGTGCGGCATTTCCAAAGGCTTCTCTGGTCGCGAACAACAAGATGATTTCAAACGATCTTAGCATTGCAAATCCCCCGCGGCGCGGCGGCCGGTCTCTACTTCGAGATCGACACGTTGTCGAAGTCGGACGTGTGCAGTCGCGATTCGTCGCGACTGCCGGAAGTAACAGCCAGACCGACGAAGATCCTTGCATCCATCTCGACCGTCACGGGATTGCCGACCGACTGCCATGCCTCGCCGTCCTCGGACATGTAGCCGGTGAAAGTGTCGCCCTTGCGGACGAGTCTCAACCAGCAGGGGACGGTTTTGATCGTGTCGCTCATCTTCGAGATGCTGCCTTTGTCTTCCTCAGTGCGGGCCGAGATGCGAACGCCCCGGCGCGGCACCAGCAGCAAGGCCGCGTTCTTCGAGCCGGCTTCGAGCTTCTCGCGAAACATCAGACCGATCTTCGGCTGGCGGGTTCTTAGCTCGGCCGTGGTGATGCGAGCCGCAATTTCACCGTCGCCGTCGAGCGTCTGATGCGCGAATTGGAAGTTGTCGATTGGCTGGTTGCGCTCGGCGATGTCGCGTCCCGAACCGCGAACTGTGAACACCTCATCGGCGAAGGTGGCTCCGCCGCCCGGGCGTTGTTCGTAGCCGATCTGGACGGTTTTCCAATCATTTGGCAGAACGCCGGCGGTGGAGAATGGAATCGAGTCGGCCGCCCAGGCGGTACCCTTGGCGTTGACCGCCGCCGTGCGATAGTAATACCTGGTCCACGGCTTCAGGTCGGCGATATTCACGGAAGCCACGTCGCCGGCCTCGACCGTGCCAAGACTGCGCGAGTGTTCCCACGCTTTGGGATCGTCGCGGCCGTCGGTTGTGCCCCAATAGACCTTCAATTCTGTCGGCCCCTCGGCTTCGTAAACGAGTTTTCCGGAAAGCGTCGCGCTGGTCGGGCCGATGCTCGTGGCCCAATTCCCGTTGTTCACCACGGCCGACAACCCAGACTTCTCCCATGAGAAGAAAACCTTCTTCTGCATAACGTTGCCCCAGCCCTCAGCCCCGCGGGCGACGGCCGAGAAGGTGTCGTCTTTGATACGCAGCACGGTCAGTTCGCCGTTGCTGCTGATCCAGTTGATACCTCGCCACTTATTGTTCACTCCGCCGCCCTGATGGCCGACGAGAATGGCGATCACGTTGTAATCCTGCAGAACCTTCTGGTACTTATCGGCGGCCGCATAGGTCCACCAGTTCTCGTCGACTGGACGGAAGTGGTGTACGATAACCACCGGCCGGCCGGAGTCGCCCACGTGCTTCTTCAGATCGGCGACGAGAAAATCGCGTGCGAACAGCGGATCGTGTCCCCGCCCGTAAGTGTCGGCTTCACCCTCCCAAACGTTTCCGGGAAACAGATTAACGTTGACGAAATGCACGCCGTCCCAGTCCCAGGAATAGTGATACCCGCTGGGCGAGATGTCGGTGATGTATCCGAGATTCTTACGCTCCAGATTGCGCTGCTTGACCTTGTTGAAAACGTAAAGGTTTGGGTTGACGTCGTGGTTTCCGACGGCTTCAAAGACGGGAAACTTGCAGCGTCCCTCGCCGTTGACGCCGAAGTCGGCGATGAAGTCGGCCCACTGTTTCTCATATTTGTCCTTAACGGCGCCGTCGTTGATCAAGTCCCCTTGCATGACAATTGCCCGAGGCTTTTCGACGATCCCGCCGATCTTCTCGGGATACGCGACGCCGGGCAGCGAGTTGATAATCTCGACCTCGCGGCAGGAAGTCTTCGGCGCCCGCTTGCCGCCGTGGTCGGCGCCGTAATGGCTGTCGGAAAACGAGTAAAAGGTAACGTCGGCGGCCGGCAGCACGCCGCGGCCGAGCGCGAGGCATGAGACTGCTGCAAAAGTTACACGAAGGCAGACGCGGCTGAGTGTTGTCATGATGTATGGGGCCTTGGGGAAAACTTATACTTCGGAGTGACCTGGAAGCAACGCGCCAGTCGCGGGGGTGTCAGTTGCCGGTGTTATTGACACGAACGACGTGCTCAAGTGCGGGGAAACCTACAAACGAGGGGCAATTGTGGGCTGTCGAGAAGCTCGCGGCAAGCACGAATCTTCCGCCCTCCATTCTACTTTGGAGACATCTTGCCAGCAAGATTCCGTTGCCCAGGGGGAACACCGACACCTGCATGGGCAGTTTCGCGAATGGGGCAATTACAGTCGCGCTAAGAAGTGAATACTGCAGTTCAAGTTTCAGACTCAGCTTCCGATTGAAACATTTCCACGCATTTTCAGTACCCCCGCACTCGCAGCAGCCACTCTTTCATCTTGGGCGTGACTTTCTCGGCCACTTCCTCGCGGGTTCTGCCGTCCCAGTCGGCGGTTGTGTGATACTCCATGTTTTCCTGCAACACGCGTATTCCGTCACCGCTGGTCAGGCCGCTGTAGGGATTGCCGCCGATAGCGCGAAAGATCTGCCACCAGATTTGATGTCGCTGCTGGCCGAGGGACTTGATTTCCTCATCGAGCTTGGCAATTTCTTCCTGCGATTCCGTTTGCTTCTTCCGCTGTTCGGCCGCCTTGATCTTTTCAGTCAGAGCATCGTGCCCCAGGGTCTTTCTAAGCTCGGCCTCCTTGCCCTTCTTCCACTCTTCCCAAGCAGCGCCCAACTCTCTCGCTTGTTCGATCGATTCCTTGCTGATCGTTTGGGTTATCGGGAAGGGCGCTCGCTCCAGGGCGGCGAAATCCTCGTGTACCTTGCGGTAGATGCGGAAATGGTCCATCTTGCCTTGGAAGAAATTGCCAAGCCCACGGGCGCAGCCGATGAAGTTGCCTTCGGGGCGGTCGCCGATGAACACCTCTCGCGGGTGGAACTCGAACTTGCCGTCGGCCACTTTCTTTCCATCGACACTGATCGAGGCATCGGAGCCGTCCATTTCCACGCGCACGGTAACCCACTTGTTTGACGCAATGGGTTGCGAGGACGCAAGAGTATGGGTCTTTCCGTCATGCGTGGCGACCAGCGAGAGCTTTCCCTCGCTGTCTGTCGCAAGATGAAAGCACTCATCGTCGCCGGTGCCGAAGTCAAACAACCGGCCGTCCTTGCTGGCGTCGCGGTTGATTCGCATATCAATGGTCAGCTCCCCGAAATCGGCTACCGAGGGCGGCGCTTCGGCGTACTGATCCTTGCCGTTGAATACGACGCACTTGTGCTGGCCGTCGGTTTCAAATCGCGGAGAACCGTGGAGGATGCCGTTGTTGTTGACGTAGGAATCCTCCAGCACGAAGGTCTTCGGCTGATCGAACTCCCAGTTTGCATATATGGCGCCGTTGTCGACGCCTTGAACCAGCTCGGCGCCCCCGCCGGACGTGATCCAGGGCATTTTGCCTATGGCCTCCACGGCGCCGACGCAGAATCTCCCCTTGTCGAAGACCCCCGGCTTGGTGCTGCGGAGTTCGGCACCGTAGTCGGCCACGAGCCCGCCGGTGAGTATCATGTCGGTGCAGTCGCTTAAGGAAACGTAGGGGTCGCCCTTGATGACCACGTTGCCTTTGATTTCCGCGGCGCCTTTTCGGCTGTACCATCGCTTGCGGTACAAGGTCGTGACGGTTGAACTTTCTAGAATCCGCGCGTTGCCGCCGATTGTGAGATCACCGCAGACCCAGGCCTTGCCGCCGATCTTGGCATGCTCGCCGACGACCGCATTCTCTCCCATGACGACGGCAAATTCCTTGATGCAAGCATGGTCCTTCACAGTCGCTCCGTCGAGGACCATCGCATTGGGCCCCACGTAGGCCGTCTCGGCGACCTTGGCACTGTCGGCCACGAAGCCGCCGCCGTTCTCGTGGCGACGGCCCTTGGCGTTGTTTTGCAGGAACTTGACGCGGGTGGCAAGCGCGGCCAGCGTTTCGGCCTTTCGCATGTTCCACCACTCCTTGTCGGAGTGCTTGCCCGCCTTGACGTTCGCTTTGAACGCCTCGGCCGAAGCGTTGATGCGGGTCGCCATGTCGGCCAACTTCTCCTGGGCAAGCTTGCCGTCCTCGGCCGTAAGCGGGATGGGCACTTCATGCTTCACGGCAAAGTCGACGTACTTGTTACCGTTGTTGATCGTATGCAGTTGGTCGTAGTTGACCACGTCGCCCTGCTTGCGGTGTGCCGTGCCGGGTGTGCATCCGGCCAAGGTCACTTGCCACGGATAGCGCGGGGCGTGGATACCGCGAAGGTAGCTGGCGATGGACCGAGACTGCGAACCGCCCGGCATGAACAAGGCCGACGGCGTGGCGGCAACGGTTAGCCACAAGCGGCGGTCGCTGTCCTTCAAATCGAAACGCATCTCGCCCTTGTTCCACATGGGGCTGTAACGTGCCCGACCGCGATCATCGACAGCCACGATGCATGCCCGCCAATCGCTGTGCAGCTTCGGGTCGTGAAAGCCTTGGAAGTCGACGGTGATCTCCTTGGCGCCTTCAGCCGGATCGAGGCGAATGATATTGAACCCATAAGTGCGGGGTGCTTCGGCGTTGGGGATTCGATAGGTGTTTTCTCGGCCGTACACGGGATAGACGTAGCTGATCTCTGGCATGCCGTATTTGCTGCGAATCATGTCCTGTTCGACCATGTCGAGCGTGACAATGCGGGCTGCATACTCGCCGAAGAAATCGCCGAACCCCTTAACGCCGTTCTTCCACAGGCCGCGCTCCTGCCCCAGTCGGGCGACCGTGTGATAGGCCGTGGGTTCGGCGGCACCGGACAACTCGACGAACATGATCGGAATGCCGTAACCCCAGTTGGGATTATCGCCGAGCATGCAGTACCACAGAGATGATTTGTAATTCACCAAATTGACGTTGCGCCACGGATGAGAGAAATTGCCGCTGTACAAAAGCAACTGCGCGGGCAGCGAGAGATGTTGCCCGGCATCGCACGAGGTTTCGCCAAAAACGTTCTGGTCCCAACCGCCCCAGTCGTGGCCGTGGAAGAACTCGTGTCCCAGTGCGACGAGGCTGCCGCCGCCGATTCCGCAGCCGCCATAGCCTCCGCCCGCGCCGCCGGGAGTGGCGGTGATTTCGTATCGGTAATTCGGGCCCTCGCGACGCCAATAGGGCATCGAGAAACCCATGGCATGCATGTAAGTCCAGAAGTTTTCGATATGCTCGAAGGTGTTCTTATGGTTGACGGTTTGATGCTCGACGTCGTCCGGTTTCATCCAACCGCCCGATCCGTTGCGCGTCTTCTCGGATCGAATGCGGAAATTGTGAG
>Ga0180432_10011417_pt1 | contig 10455 bp, 6 predicted proteins | sample SS_ome_10_FD_132414 | JGI IMG/M metagenome (GOLD analysis project Ga0180432, IMG submission 132414) | Hypersaline lake sediment archaeal communities from the Salton Sea, California, USA - SS_1_MS_2 metaG | ecosystem: Environmental > Aquatic > Non-marine Saline and Alkaline > Hypersaline >...
CCAGGCTGCCGTCGGTGCAGGAACCTCCGGTGCAATCGGTGACGACTTCCGATCGGGCCTCAAGGGCATAGAGATCATCCGGCCCAATCCTAACCAGGAAATCCTGGACCACCAGGAAAGAACCGTCCTCCTGGGCCGAGAACAGTACCCGTGCGTCAACGGCAGGATTCGTACCCATGGCCTCACGCAAGGGCTGTCCGTCCGCATCAAACAGCGTGACGACAGGCAGGATGTCACTTGTGCTGTCGGCAAGAGGTTCTCCCAACGAGAGCAGCTCAACGACGTCTTTGATTAGAATGTTCTCGAGCTGGTAAAAGTAGAGTCTGCCGTTCTCCAGTTGGCCTTCATCTACGAACGGCAGGCTGTCGATGACGCTTATTTCGGGCTGTCCGCGGTTCTCGACCGTCACGAAATAGGTGAACTCCTCGCCGCCGACAGGATATGCCGGTGAACCGAACAACATCGATACCATGTGATTGTAGTCGGTGACCCAGATGAGATATGCATCGTCGCGTGGCAAGTAGACTTCCCGGACGGTGTCGACGCCGTTGGGGTTTATGGAATAACGAGCAAAGAGCGGTCGTTCATCTTCGTCCACCTGTGTCGAAATCACCATGAACGCAGGCAGTGTCGCGCCTTCGGAAGTCGCGTGGATTTTGAGATATGTTCCGGCCGGGGCGGTCACGACGAATACGTCCCAGTCACCCTCAAGGTACCCGTCGTCGTTCGTGTCCTCGGGAGTATCAACCGTACCACCCAGGGTGATCGATTCGCCCTCTTCAGGCAAGCTCAAGCTTGCCGGTATTTCCGGATCGTCGGACTCGAATACGTCGGGGTCGGGCAGGTAATCCGGCACACAATTGCCATTTTCTTCGTGTGTTCCCTCGCCACAACCCGTGGTATCTGATACGCAAACGCCGCCCTCGAGATGGGTGCCGGGTGCGCATAGATCCTCACCGGGTTCGCAAGCGCCCGTTTCGGTGTTGAAAACTGTACCGGCGGCACACTCCGGAACATCCAGGCACTCTTCCGCGTCGCTGTCGTAGTATTGATCGTCGCCACATTGCGGGACACATTCTCCATCCTGCAGTACGGTGCCCGGTGCGCAATCGCTTATTTCGGGAACGCATGTTCCGTCCTCGGCAATCGTGCCCGTCCCGCACTCGGTACCGTCTCCGCCGCAAGCAGCCAGGCAAGCGGCTGACACCACCGTAATGAATAACTTCAGTGATTTACGGGATCTCATTGTAATATCCTCCGCCTTGCAGTCCTTCACTACTCGGACACGGTGATGGAGAGGGTGAAGTCCCCACCGGAGCCGCAGAAATCGGCCCCGATCAGGTACGTGTCGCCCCCGTCAGCCGGGACCTCGTAGGTCAGTTGCTCGGGATTGCCCTCGTTGGAAGCGGCCACAGTCGTCTCGGCCACATCGTTACAGTCGGTGAAAAGGTACAGCGAGGCATTCCTTTCCGAATCCATGCTCAGCTCGATTGTCTCGCCGCCTTGTAAGTCTATCGAGTAAAAAACCTCGGGACCGGTATCGAACAGGTAACCATCGCACACGCCTTCTTGCACGCTGTCGGTCGCGCTCTTGGCACTGCTCACTACTTCGGCCAATCCCTGACCATCGAGAACTACCGGCTCAGCGTCTTCACAAGCGTCATTGGAAGGCGGAGCCGGAATCGTGATTGTAAGGTCGAAGTTGTCCATCACCGAGGCAGTGCCACCGGCATCCTGAACGAGGATCAGGCTGGGGCCATCGTAGGGAGAGGGGTACTCAACGGTAATCGGCTCTCCCTTGGCCTCGGAGGTTTCGATCATTACCACTCCGAGCTGGACTGCTTCGGGATCGGCTAGCCATACGTAACTAATCCAGTAAAAATAGGGTGCCCCGAAGTTGAAAATCCAGACCTCCGGTTGCAGCTGATCGAGGATGCCCCCCGGGTCTACCGTAATTTCCATCATCCGGTTTTTGGAACCCGTGAACCCGAACCAGGCCGGCTCTGTACCGTATTGCCTGTTAGTCTGCACAGGCGAGTCCACCGTCGGTTCACCCATTTGCTCGGGCTCATAGGCACTCACCTCTACGTCGTAAGTCCCGCTAAGTATGTCGCCGTTCGGGTCCTGAACGTAGTGGACATAGTGACCACCCGTTTTGGAGTAGGCAATCAGGGGCGTAAGGTAGGAATCCGGGAAATTCCAGGCCTGCGTGTCGATGACCGGCCCGACAGACCAGAAATCCGGTGTCAACAACATTTCTGCCGGGCTGTACCAGTCACCGTGGGTTTCGAAACCCGTTAGGTAGACGATGCGGCCCGCTTGTAAATCGAGATGGTCTATGCCGGCCGGGTAGTATGTATAGGGTGGCATCTCGTTCACACCCAGGCCGTTGTATGTCTCTCCCGGTTCGAGCAAGGGCGTTGCAAAGATGCGGTCATCGATCGTATATTCGGGAACCTCGTTACCGTAGACATTGCGCAGCCACATGAATACTCGCATCGGATGATCGGCGTAAGCACGCGCGATACCGGGGTTAAACGCGTCCATGTAGTGCTCCTCGAGCAGATGGTTCATCTCGCTGTCAACGAAACGCAGCTCCAGCACCTCGTACGATTCCATTGGCAGGTATACACCCGCCACCATGAAATCACCCGGCACGAGATCCCACGCCAGCAGGGCTGTCTCCCCTTCCTCGATCGATTCCGTCTCGCAGTCGACGTCTGTGCAATCCACAACCGTGGGTGACTCGGCCGAGAAATCGTATGCCCTGTTCGGGCCGATTACGAGCAGGAAATCAATTATGACAGTGTATTCCGCGTTCGCCGAGGCCACCAGCAGGGTCTCCGCGTTTTCATCCGTGCGATAGGCAACCTCCTCCGTCAGCAACTCGCCGTTCTCCATGAGCATCAGTATCGCGTAGATGTCGCTCGTCTCGTTCTCGCCAGGCAGACCCTTCGAGACGAGTGTGGCCAGCTCGTTGTTTGAAAGACCTGAAAAACTGAAAAACTCCAGGCCACCGTCACTCAGGTCACCGCTATCTCCGGCGGGCAGTGAGCCCAGGGGCCGCGGTTCGGGATCTCCCAGGTTCTCGATACTGATATAGTAGCTGAAATCCGGACCGCCAACCGGCACCGTGGAATAGTCGAAAACATAGGCGTGCACATTCGCGTAATCCGAGACCCACATTATGTAGGAATCGCTCCAGGGCAGGAAAAACTCCCTGACACAATCAGGCCCGTTCGGCTCAAGAGCATAGCGTACGTACTGCGGGTGCGCTTCTTCTCCCTCGCCCAGGGAAGCGAGCAGAAATGCCGGCTTGGTATCCCCCTCGGAGGTGGCCAGTATGCGCAGGTAGGTTCCCGCCTCGGCCTGGAAACGGAAACCGTCGAATTCGGGATCTTCATTGCCGTCATCGTTGCGGTCGACGGGCATGTCGATCAGCCCGCCCAGGCTTACCGACTCGCCCGCCGCGGGCAACTCGAACTCCCGCGGGGTCTCCGGGTCGCCGGTTTCCGTAACGTCCGGATCGGCAAGCCGGTCGGGCACGCAGGTTCCTCCTTCCGCATGGGTCCCCTCGCCGCACTCCAGGTCGGCGACGCACTCGCCGTTTTCCCAGCTCGATCCTTCCCCGCAGGCGCTTTCGTCCGCGACGCACTGGCCGCTGTCGGGGTCGAAGCTGGTCCCGGCGGCGCACTCGGGGACTTCGACGCACTCGCTGCCGTCGTAGTATTCGCCGGCGGGGCAGGCCGGTACGCACTCGCTGCCCTGCAGCACGGTGCCCGGGGCGCAACCCGTCACATCCGGCACGCAGACGCCGTCCTGCTCGACGGTCCCCGATGCGCATTGCTTGCCGCTCGAGCCGCATCCACTGCCCGCCAGGGCAAGGATCATGAACGTAGTCAGGAAAATACCCCTCTTCATGACTGCCTCCTTCGGAACGATTGATGGGGGATACTATATCGCTTTGCCTTGGCATGCAAAGGTTGAAATCGGCGCAGTTTTGCAGGATTCCCTGAGCTTGACGGGCAGGGGCCTTCTCATGGAAGTACCAACTGCACCTAGTCGAAGCCGGTAACACGGCCGATTTCATCGCCAGCATAAGTGGCTGAAATTACATTGCCTAAATCGGGACAAGTGGACTCGAGACATCGACTGGCAGGGAAGGATCCCCGGGGTCGCAGGTTACGTCTCCTTCGGGTATGCGACACATTGCCAGGTCGTTTTCCACCAAGAAGCTCCCTTCATTCATCCTGCGAAGGAAGTAGAACGCGAGTTTCCTGAACTCCCAGGAGGGCGGGACTCCGTCCGGATCCGGGAGTCTCAGAATAGACTGGGACGCAGGCAGCGTAAAGTCAACCAGGTTGCTCTCGATCGGGTTTTTAGGCAACTCGCCCGGCCCGCAGCCGGGGATGTCGCATCGCAGGATGAGCATGGCGGTTACACACAACAAGAAGGTGACACATCTCGATATCGCTCTTTTCATGGCATTCCCCCGTTGTCGGCAAGACCGTCCAGGTGCTCCTGGAGGCTCTCGACACATTCCCTCAGCGCCTGGCCCAGGCTGCCGGGATTTCCGACCGGGTAGTCCTGGCCGGCTATCCTGATGGCCGCCCGTATGGCCTGGGATTGCACCCCGTCGCTGACGGTGTCGAAGGTCTCGCAATCGACGAAGAACGTCTCCAGACCGATTTCCGGCGGGTAGTCCCCCTCGTCGCAGCCCCGCGGCTTTTTGGGCACCTCGGGGCCCTCCTCGATGTAGCCCAGAAGGCTTGCGAGCGCCTCCTCGCCGCCCGCAAGCCCCAGGGCACGCGCCGAGGCGGCCTTCACCGACCAGCTCGTGTCGGAAAATAGCGCCGTGGAAAGCGCCTCGACCGTCTCCGGGTCCGCCCCGATCGCCTCGTCCACCCCGGCAGCCTCTCCCAGGGCTCCTGCGGCCAGCGCCCGCGAAAGGTGATCTCCGCTCGATCGCAAGATCTCCACAAACCGCTCGAACGCCCTGGGTTCGGGCGTCTCGTAGAGTTGCTTCAGACACCGCCTTTGAACGCCTGTAGATATCTCCTGTGGGCGAAAGAGCAACTTGTAGGCTGAGCGCTTGCGGTAGCGCGAATCCTCGTGTGTCAGATCGGCTTTCAGGATGCCGGTGTGCGTCTGGACCGTGAAGGTCGATTTTTCGTTCGCCTCGTTTCCTATCCGGTCGGAAAGCCGCACCGATATCTCGTTGGGTCCCTCTTCGAGATACGAATCGATGGTAATCTGCCACTCGGCTTCCTCCTCGGCCACCTGGAATCTTTCGGTCACGTCCGAGCCGTTCATCAATATCGAAAGGCTTTCCAGATCCACCCCGGTGATGTCGTCGGTGTATTCGATCCGGACCAGGGGCATGTCGGTGGAGATCCGGGCGCCGTCCTCGGGCACGATCGAGATCTCGGGAGGATCGGTATCGGCCGGCAGGAACATCAGCTCGACGGTGATGAACGAGCCCGGCTTGGAGGCGAGCTTCACAGACAGCTCGTGCTCGCCGGCAACGACGGGAAAGGGCTCTGTGACTCTGTCTACCTCCTGCGAGAAGGCGTCCGGGTCGGTTGCAAGCTTGCCGTCTATACGGATCCAGGCCGATGATATTCTCTTGCCGTGCGGCGGGTCGTGAAGGCCGTTTGTCACCACGACGCACACCTCGCCGTCGAGGGGGGCCTCGAAGGTCGCGTAGTCTGTCTTCGGCTTTCCCGTATGGCGGGCAAACTCCGCCGGTCCGTACACAGGCGTCGTGGCGTCGATCAGCGTGCAGGCGCTCGGTTCTTCGCTCAGCGATCTCGATGCCGTGTCTTCACTGAGGTTGCAGCCCAGCGCAGAGAACAAGATCGCGAGCACGAGCCAGGCGCGGGAAGAAAACACGAGGGTCTTCATCGCGTCCCCCTTTCACAGGCGAGAGAAGTATTGTCGGGGCGTGCATTGTCACGACCCAGGCGGGATCGATTTGCAAGAGGGAAGTCGGAATCGACGGAAGGGCCGACAGACCCTTTATGCTTTGCTTTGCTTTGCTTTGCTTTGCTTTGCTTTGCTTTGCCTTGCCTGGGATCATCCGCCTTCTGTCGAAGTGCCGTTCCCCTTTCCAGCTGAACATCACGGCCCGTTCTCCCCGGAGGTTCGATGTGGACAAGACAAGTATAAGGATAATATATCACTAACATTCCTCGAACTGGGGAATCATATCGAGGTATGTGATGAAATGTCTTACAAGTCGAGTTGCTGTTCCTTGAAGGCCCTCAAAGCCATCAGGATGATCTGAAGCTCGAAAGTGTCAAGCGAACAGACCCGACCCCTAGGATCCAAGAAAAACCACGTCGCTGCCGCTCAGTGTCGTCGGTCACCCCGAATCACGGCACTTTCCAACGATCTTGTTCACCTGACCGTTTTACTGGTATGCAACGTTACATGGGTCTGCTGCGTTCACTGCTGGGCGGCGCCCGCTCCCGTCGCCTGGCCCGCTACGAGAAGCGCCTGGCGGCGATCTGCGCCGCGGAGCCTGGCTTGCGGGCGCTGCCCGATTGTTCCCTGAGGGAGCGCTCAGCCGGGCTGAGGCAACGGGCCCTGGGCGGGACGCGCCTCGACGAATTGCTGGTGGAAGCCTTCGCGACGGGCCGCGAGGCCGCTCGGCGCACTCTCGGCATGCGTCATTTCGATGTGCAAATCCTGGGCGCCATGGCACTGCACGACGGACTGGTAGCCGAGATGAAAACCGGAGAGGGCAAGACTCTCGCGGCCACGCTGGCCGTCTACCTGAATGCCCTCCGGGGCCGTGGTGTGCACGTAGTGACCGTGAACGATTACCTGGCTGCGCGTGACGCCGAATGGATGGGTCCGCTCTATGATTTCCTGGGCCTGAGCGTCGGCGTAATCCTCGAGAACATGGGCGACGAGCCCGATCAGGAGAGCCGGGAACGCAAGCGGGCCTACGCCAGCGACGTGACATATGGAACGAACCACGAAATCGCGTTCGATTACCTGCGCGACAACCTGGCCACCGGGCCCGGCGAAATCACCGGGCGCGGATACAATTTTGCCATAGTCGACGAAGTAGACTTCCTGCTGGTCGACGAGGCCCGCACGCCGCTGATAATCAGCGGGCCTTCCCGTGAAGACAGCGGCCTGTTCAAAAAAACGAACGAAATAGTAAAAAAGCTCAAGGAAGACTTCCACTACACGGTCGAGGCCAAGACGCGTACCGCGAGCCTGACTGAGCGAGGCTTCTCGGAAGTTCAAAGCAAGCTGGCGGTCGACAACCTCGTTGATCCGGACAAGCTCGATCTCTACCACGCCGTGGTCCAATCGCTACTGGCACACGGAGTATATCGCCGTGATGTCGATTACATCGTCGAAGACGGCGAGGTTTTCATCGTCGACGAGTTCACCGGGAGGATCTCGGAGGACAAACGCTATTCCAACGGGCTGCACCAGGCCATCGAAGCCAAGGAAGGCGCAGAAGTGCAGCCCGAGGACGTCACCGTGGCAAAGGTCACCTACCAGACCTTCTTCGGTCGCTACGAAAAGCTGGCCGGCATGACCGGAACGGCCTGGTCCGAGAGACGCGAGTTCATGAGGACCTACAAGCGCGACGTGCAGGTTATCCCCACCAACCGGCCCATGATCCGCACCGACTGGAGGACCAGGGTATACGACGATCTCGACGACAAGCACTCAGCCGTGATGGACGAAATACTCGAGATGCGCGCCGAGGGCAGGCCGGTCCTGGTGGGCAGCACGAGTGTCAAGGAGTCGGAGCAAATATCGTCGCTTTTGCAAAAGGCCAAGGTGGAACACTCGGTCCTGAACGCCAAGAACCACCGGCGCGAGGCCCTGATAGTGGCCAATGCCGGGCGCAAGGGAGCGGTCACCATCTCGACCAACATGGCCGGGCGCGGCACGGACATCATGCTGGGTGGCAACCCCGAGGTGATCGCCACCCAGAGCGGGCGGCCCGAAGAGATAGACGAGATCAGGCGCACCTGTACACAAGAGGCCGAAGAGGTGGCACGGGCCGGCGGTCTGCACGTAATCGGCACCGGTAAGCACGAATCGTTGCGCATCGACAACCAGCTCCGCGGCCGGGCCGGCCGGCAGGGCGATCCCGGTTCCAGCCGGTTCTTCGTATCCCTGGGCGACGAGATCTTCGCCAAGTTCGGCAAGCAGCGCATTGAGTCCATCCGCGACTGGCTGCAGCGCAAGAATCACCCCGCGGGCGAAGCGATCACGGCCGGGTGGGTACTCTCGGCGCTGAATTCCCTGCAGCGCAAGGTGGATGCCGAGAACGAGGCCATGCGCCAGGACGTGCTGAAGTACGACCTCGTAATCCACGTCCAGCGCGAAACGATCTATCGCTGGCGCCATTCCCTGGTGACCGGCGAGGGTTTCCGGCCGGAGGAGCTGATCGGCGATCTCGTCTCGGATCTGGCGGCGCGCGCCGACAGCAAGGGCCTCTGTGATGCGCTGTCGGCCCATTTTCAAATCGATTTCGAACTGGATTCAGACTCAAGGCAACCACTCGAAGAACAGGCATCGGCCCGGGCCCTTGAGCACTTGCGCCTGATCTCAGAAAGCACGGGTGTGGAGAACTTCCACGAGCTGGGCCGGCACATCCTGCTCGATTCCATAGACGAGCTGTGGACCGATCACCTGACCAACCTCGAGCGCCTCGAGGACGGCATCGGCCTGCGCGGTTACGCCCAGGTCGACCCGGTCAACGAGTGGCGCCGCGAGGCGACCAACATGTGGGACGAGCTGCTGTGGGAGATCCGCTCGCGCGCCGTCTCGCTGTGGTTCGCCCTCGGAACACGGGCGGTCAGCGGCGCGAACGAGTGACACCCATGGCGCAGTGTGCTATCCTGAGCGCCGGGCTGGAGGGATACACCTTGCTGGCAGGCAAAATAACCACTTACGACGGGGCCGACGGGCTGGGTACGATCAGGCTGGACGACGGCCGCGAGATTCGCTTCTCGCTGACTGCCTGCGGTTACATGCGCCCCGCAGAGGGCAAACGCGTCAAGGTGCTCGGTCTGACCGAGGGCTTCGGCGGCCGCCCCAAGGCCACCCTGGTCGAACCCGAAAACCCATCGGAAACAAAGGATTGAAAGCCCCGGTTTTTCAAGCAGGCTACGCCAAGGCCGACATCATTCCCGACACCGAGCTGCATCTGATCGGAAACTTCGTGCTGCGCCCGCGGCGGGGAAAACGCCACCGCGATGGCCTGTGCGCCCGGGCGCTGGCCCTTTCCGACGGCGAGAAGAAGATCGTCATCGTCGCGGCCGATTTGCTGTGTGTCTCCGAGGAGTTGCACCTGGCCCTGGTCGAGCGCCTTACCGAACTGGAAGAAGATGAGCTATTGCTGGCCGCCACACACACCCACTCGTCCTACGGCGGCTTCTTCCACTCGCCGGCCATCGCTTCGATCCTCGGCGCGCCGCGCAAAGAAATCTTCGACTTTCTCGTCGAGCGCCTGGCCGATGTCGCGCGGCGAGCCCTGGATGACCAGGCTCCGGCAAAAGCGCAATTCGGATCGGCAACCGTACCGGGCATGGTGACCTCGCGGCGCCAGGCCGACGGCCCGGTTGACGATCGGCTGTCGCTGCTGCGTCTTGAAAGGCAGGGCCGAAGTCCTATAGAAGTCGTCAATGCGTCCGGTCACCCGGTCATGGTTTGCGAGCGAGAGGCAAACACCGTCAGCGCCGATTACCCGGGTCACATGTGCCGACTGCTGGAAAAAAAGGGTAGCGACCCGCTTTTTCTCAGCGCCGCCCTCGGTGGTGTTTCCATTCTCTTTCCAGAATTCGCCATGGATCTCGAAAGGCACATGCAACTGATCGGCGGGTTGTTGCTTGCGGGTTACTCGGCTGCCGAACAGCGCCTGGAACCCCTTGCCGTCGACCAGGACAAGCCGGTCTTGCAGGTCGACTTCTTTCGCCTGGCACACCGCGATCATGCCAGCCACGTCTTCTCGGCAATGGGCAAGCCGGGGCGCCTGGCCGATGCTCTGGCCTACCCTCTCTTGCGCTGGCTGGCCAACTCGATGAGAGACGCCCTGCCCTTTGCAAACGGTGTCCCCTTGCACCTTGTAGCCGTCGGAGATTTCTGTTTGCTCGGGTCTGCCAACGAGTTGGGGCCCACGGTCGTAAAGGCACTGAGAGAGGAATTTTCGCGCGCCGGCTACAAGGGCACGCTGGTCGCCTCGCTGGCGAACGGCTACGCCGGCTACCTGCACATGCCGCCGGTCTACCGGTGCTTCCCCGAGCGCGGTTATCGTTTTCTGGCTCTTTACGAAAACAGCCTGGCCATGTTCGGCCAGGATTTCGGGCAGAAAATCGTCGCCGGTGTGGCCGAAAAGTTGGCGAAGAAAGTCTGAGCCTACTGCAGTGCCCTGATGACCAGGTCGATGAAGTCGGCCTCGGTGATGATACCGATCAG
>Ga0180432_10011418_pt1 | contig 10455 bp, 13 predicted proteins | sample SS_ome_10_FD_132414 | JGI IMG/M metagenome (GOLD analysis project Ga0180432, IMG submission 132414) | Hypersaline lake sediment archaeal communities from the Salton Sea, California, USA - SS_1_MS_2 metaG | ecosystem: Environmental > Aquatic > Non-marine Saline and Alkaline > Hypersaline >...
CCAAGCCGTTCATTCCATGACATATAGGTATGTCGCATTAAATGCTGTGTAGAGCCATCACCGGTTATCACAAGACTGACCGTAGACGGCATAACCCATGTATCAGCATCCTCAACAAACCAATACGTTCCGGTCCAGTTGAAATCACAGTTCGCCCCCCAGTTAAAATGTGGTGCGGCATCATCACCCTTTACGGATATCGGGCCTGCGATTGTGATTTCCTTGTTATTTACTGAATTATCCACCGTTCCGGTATAATTCCAATCAGCGGCCATTCCACCCACGTCAACATCAGCGTCAATCGTGCAGTCGGTTACATCGGTTCCGTTGAACAGGATGTAATCCGTTGATGTCGGTACGCTATCTCCCGTCCAACAGGTTGGTGTATTATAGTTACCATCCATACTGGAACCGCCACCCCATACCTTCCATTTCGTGTTGTCAATGGCTTGGTCCGCTCCGCAATCCATTGGAAAGAATCTTGGGTATCCGTCAATGTCATAGAAGTTTGAATAATTCGGCATAAACGACCTTATTCCAGCCCCTTTCGCAACCGTATCAGATGAATCCAAATGAAAATCTTCGCTTGAAATATCGACAAACGAAACCGTTCCATCAATCGGATTTGAACCCACGGCTGAACCATCATCTGCAACATTATTCGTTGATGAAGCGGAAGCTCCAGACGCATACGCACCTCCGGCACACGCTTGAATAACATTATTCTTCAATATGTTGTTTCCGGTTGATGCACCACTGTATCCCTTTCCGCATCTATACACGGTATTATTATAAACATCCAAATTTTGATATGATCTGTAAATGCCAAGACCACCACCATTCGCAGTATTCTCAACATCATAAATAACGGTATTGCTCAAATAGTGGTCACATCGTGTGCCGCCATAATAATAAATGCCATTTTGGGAAGAACTGAATGAGGCGTTCGCACCTTTCAATATGCAACCATCAATCCATGTCTTTATAGAAGCTGTACATTCAACCGCAATCAAACGACCTCCATAACCAGAAAGACCGGAGTTGTGAATCTGTATTCCATCTATTTTTACGTTGACGCTCTGAATAAAAAAAACATTACTATTGTAAGCAGTAGTGATTCTATATTTTGTAGTATCCCACTTTCCAGAATGTCTGTTCGCGCCAGAACATCTAACATGAACATATCTGGTGTTGTCCGTTGTCCAATCACTTGAGCGGAATCGAACCCGGCTATTACCAAAATCATCAGCACTGCCGCTGGATGAACGGCACTCGGCCACGGCAATTTCATCAGCCGCTACAAGGTCACGCCGTTCACCAACCTCAAACGCCTTTAGAGAAAGGTAGTCGGTTCCCGGCCCATTATCAGGATCTACGATTTTAATTACTTCAGTTGCCATCTGATTCCGGTACTAGAAAGGTTGGTTTTTCAAGACTGTTAACACGCCGTCTACCAGCGCCACACAGGACCATTTCATCTTCGGTGATGTCCATTGTGCAGTTACCAAACAAAACAGGGTATCCTCTCTCGGCTGTTTCGCGGTCAGAGAATTCCTCGTCGGGTTCGCGGATACTAACCACCTTGGCGATCATTTCGGGCCTGGTAAGGCTTGACTTGACATACAGGAGTTTCTTTATCATCTTACCCTCACGTTTCTACCGTTCACTGTCAGTATATCGCCAGGTGTTCCAGTTACCCTGGCATGGAGATAGCTTGTTCCGTTCCGGTCCGGAAGGACGATAAGACCGGTTGAGGACGTTATGCTGCTGTAATCACCAACAGTCATAGGGGTTTGAAATACGAGATCACCAGACGCTCTTGAGACTTCGTCGTACAGCGTAAACTGCCAGGCATTAGAGGATGGGTTCGTGAGCAGCAGTATATAAAGAAAGTTGAGGTTTCCGCCTGGGAGTTCTACATCAATCGTACCAGCAACCGGTATGGTTATTGGATACGCGTCCATGATGTAGTTGTATGTACCCTTATAACCGGGTTCAGGCTTCGCCCAATCGGTATGTTGTGGTAGTACCATTATCCTGTAAACTCCGCTAAAAGGGTTTGCTTGTCGTTATCCGTATAGATCCGGACACGCCAATCTGCTTGCTCAGAAACAGCGCCTTTGTAGAAGCATCCAAAGTGACCAGCTCCCCGGACCTTGATATCTTTAGACTCGCCAGGCTCAAGCTCTTCCTGGATACGGATCGTTTCCACGTTGGCCTTGTGGAACGGCAACAGGTGGAAGTGTTCCGGGTAATAGTCTTCCCTGGTGAAGTCCGGAATAGTAGAAATGAAACCCTGCGTTAACAGCGTTCCATCGGCATCATACATACCTTGGCTGACTTGATCCGAATCCATCAGAAGGTCTTCCTCCACTTAGCACCGGCCAACCACTGACCATTAAGCGGATCAATATCGGTGTGAAGTTCAATGGAGCTGCTTTTGTCTTCAGCAATTTTCTTTCGTTCCGCACGGAGCAATTTTAATTCATTGTCGACGCGATCGCTAACACCATGAATATCCTGCATGGTCTGGAGCTGCTTCTTTTGGACGTGAACGACCTTCTCGTTCTTCCCTGCAAGCTGGTGTTCAATGAAGTCCAGGCCGATCTTGCCGATCTTCTTCCAGTCTTTCGAGTCCTTATATATCCTGTAACATTTAATAAGGACCGGGACCGCTGCTATCAGGATCCCAACGATATAGATAATCAGATCCGTTTTCATTTTACAGACGTCCTGTTCTTTGAAGTTTTGGTCCCGAACAAGTTCTTCGGGGGAACCATTGATTCCTTCTCTTGCATGGAAGGAAGTTTTACCGGTTTAGGCGTACCCTTCGGCTTCATCCGGTCCGCTTTGATTCTTACTGGATTCTGACCCACAAGATCACCTCCTTTATTTTTTCTTTTTCATCCCAGGGAGAATACCAAGAGCTGCCTTCAGAGCCGCCTTCTCGCTGGTAGCTATGTGGTTTATCTCCCCCTTGTCTCCGTAGGCGCTGACAACATAACCGTTATCCGCCTGACGGATATTAACACTCTGGACACCAGCCGGAACAGCCATCACCCCGGCCTTCTTACCTTTTTTCTTAGCCATTAGGTCGTCCTTTTGGTAGGTTTACTATTGGCATCGAGCGTAACAGTAAACGTACCTAATAGAGTTGTGTTGTCGGTATCGTACAAGAGAAGATCGTATGACGACGCCGTTATATTATCAAGCTCCCACTTACCCAGGCATTGAGCGCGGGCAAACTGCAGAGCTTCTTCGATCGTGCCAGCCGTCGGTGACGTACTGACGGCCCCGGCCAGGATCCCGGTTACGATCGCAGTCACACTGGCAGCGCTTATCGTGAGCTGTGTCTGCGGATCTGAATCAATGTTTGCTCCGGTAAAGTTCATCTTGTCGGTCTGGACCTTGATCGCATCACAGACAGCGTCGGTTGTGCTGATCGGCGCGTCACAGTTTGTCTTCAGCTGCAGACCGATACCGGCTGTGACGCTGCCAAGCGCATAGTTCCAGATTGCAGAAAGACTGGAAGCACCCAGGCTGGTTAGGGTTCTACCCGCACCGGCAACATAGGACCATACAGAAGCAACCATATTAAAGACGATATTCCCGGCCTTGTTCGCACCGACAACACCGCTGATGTCTTCATCCCAAACAGCCGTAGCGTTTGCTGCAGCCGTTGGATCGTTCCAGGTATCCTTGAGCAACCGGATCTTGTTACCGACCGAGTTAGCAGTTGTCCTGGCGGTAACATCGTCTTCCAGGATATCAGACGTGATGAGATCAATACTTGTCTGCTGAAGCTGAACCTTGAGAGCAGCGCTTGATAGATCAGAATAGAGATCACCAACCGTCTTAGCTCCGTCTTCAACATTCAGTGACAAGATAACTGTTTCGGTGGCTCCGTTCTGCGCGTAGATCGTAGCCAGTCCCGCAGTATCATTTGTGGCTGCAAGTATCCTTAAACGATACTGATTATCACCAAGACCGGTAAGGGTAAATTGGGTAGTAGGCGTCAGCGCTGCCAGCGCCGCACCATTCTTGCCTAACTTACACGTTATACCAGCAGCCGCTAACCCGTTCGCGCCCAGGTCAACGATTACGTCAATCGCCTGATCCTTTCTAAACTGCTTTGCAAGAAAGTCTCTTTCTGTACCCATGAAAATACTCCTTTATCCAACAATCCCGGATCCATCCAGGCGGGCATCGTCCGGTTCGGCCATCTGGTGTTCTGCATCCTGCAGCACGTCACCATTATTGATTAAGTTTTGAATTCCATCCATCTTGCGGCGCCTGTGAATATCAGGGTTGACGCCTTCAACCGGGTTTTCCATCAACCATATTTCTGCTGCTGCAGCTACGATCACATAATGGTAATTGTAGGGTATCAGCGGAACATCAAAGGGGCTGCTCAGTGGGGGCTGAAAGGCATAGTAATCAATCGAGATAACCTTGTTGTCGTCTGCAGGAGTGCCGAAGATCCGCAGGATGTTAGCGCCTGGCGGATCTATTTGATAGTTGTCTTGGATGGTAAAGATAAGATCCTCGCCCGTAACTGAAGCCGCATTGAGCGTGATCTTCTGGCGGTCTTCGTCGACATCATCAATGGTAAAGGTTGTCGTGCCGTTACCATTGATCTTTATATACTTGCCGATCATCCATTCAGCAAAATTGGTTGTGTGAATATTTCCATATACAATCTTTTTCTCATCGTCTGTATCACCATAAACAGAAACACGTCCGGCCTGGTGCTTGCCGCCGAATTCCTGGTCAAGTGATATATGGGTAAGGTCCGTGTATTCCGCAATCCGGTAGATCTCCCCGTCCATTTCTGTTTTGAAGAAACGGCCAACCACTTCTTCATCGAATACGGTTTGAACGCCGACAATTTCAGACAGACCCCAGGTAGGATACACATACCCGGCTTGTGAAAAAGGGGATTCCGTGAGCTGCGTACACGTTGCAGCAAGGGGGGTTGTTAAGTGAGAGAACCTGTTAACATTCCCAGGATAGAAGATTTCCAGTTCGGATTTTGAGCCACCGTCTGCGGTATCATAAATGACCATTACAAGATTATTGGTATTAAACGGAAGCGCGTAGTTATTGATCCCGTTTATACTTAGAACTTCAGCCGTCTTGTAAAGAAACTGCCATTCAGATTGATAGCCTAATATCTCATTTATAACTTCATTTACGATATCAATAGCCGCCTGTCGGCGGTGAGATTGTACCCTAGCTGGTTGCCTTCCCGCCCTTAGAACTCGCGCCACTATTTGATTGAGATTCATCGGACCTTATTACCTCCGGTCTGTTCTTTACGTCACAGTTTTCAAGGTGACGATTGCGATCAATAAGGTTAGGGAACATCCGACGGCAGTGTGGACAGGCAACCTGGTCAATCTGGATCTGATTCAGCTTCACCTTCTCTTCCAGGGCTTTCTCGTTCAGCTCCTTGATGTGAACGCCGTAGTCTTTGTGCTCTCGCAGAGATGCGATATGCTTTGCATCCCTTATCGAATCAAGAACGGCTCTCCCGTTGCTAAACTTTACCGACGGATTGAGGACGGCCTGTAGCTTTCCGCTCGGTGTCCTGATATATTCTGAAGGTCCGGTTACAACATCCTGGTTAGGATGTTCAAGTGAAACAAATACAACTCTTTCGCCTGTAGTCTCAGCCATCTTAAACACTCCCTGTAAAAAAATAAAAAGCGGGGGAGAGGAACACCCTCTCCCCCTGGGAAACCGCACATCTTATGTGAAGTTCTTGATGGCTCCGTGGGCCTGTTCAGCAATCAGCTTGAGACCGATTTCGCCGATCAGTTCGTGCTTGATCGCGTCGTCTTCGGTCGGGAGATTCCGACGCAGCATGACCTCGCGCAGATACTTATATCTGAGCAGACCGAGATCAACACCCCATCCCCAGTACCCGTATGTGGCACCGGACAGCAGCTTGTCTGTATACAGATCGACAACGCCGTGAGGACTGACGTACTCAACGACCTTGAACCCGTAACGGAGATCGCCACCAGGATTCTCTGTTCTGATTGTGGCTTCGGTAAAGTCCGCGATACGCTGAATCAGGATAGGCGAACCAATGACGACCTTCTTGTTCATTACCGCGTCGCCGACCTTCTTCTCGAACATCATCCTTAACCAGTCGTCAAACAGCGCCTTTGTCAAGGTTGCTGTACCGCAATCCTTGATATTGGTAGTGATCCAGTAACGCAGACCACCGGTAAGACGCTTGTTAGACTCAGTTGAACTTCTGGAGCCAAACTGAAGAGCAAAGTTCAGCTTCTTCTCAAACTGATACTGCTTGATATTCAGCTGACGTGTCTCTTCATCACCGCCGTAAAACGTGGAAGCGGCGATTGACTTCGTGATATTAACTGTCTCTTTGAAGATCTGACAATAATTATACTTGTCTTCGACCTTCGTTGTAACTGCCGTTGCAGGGCTTGAGCCTTCTGCGAAAGCAGTTCCGATCAGGAAGAACACGTCGTTATCGACAATCGCCTGGGCTGTCGTAGAACCAGCGCCACGCGTGACGGTAAGAGTGTTCGTGGTAGTGTTGACGCCTGTTACATCGCAGTTGTCATTCGTCCTGGGAAGATGAATGATATCACCAATGATAACATTGGATACATCATCAAACACCAGTGAAGTATCGCCTGCGGCGTAACCAGCGACGTTGTTGATCTGTATCGTGTCCGGAGGAAGTTCATTCTGCAGCACGTCAAACTTGGCGTTAGAAGCCTTCTCTTTACCGTACTGATACAGGAGATACGGAAGCGGGAATTGGTTTGCGAAAAGGAAGTGAATTTCATCGCCCCAGTCAAAATCCCTTCTTGCCTGGAGAACTTCCATTGTGTCAACCATTCCGCGAATTTGAGTAGTCATAACAATCTATTCCTTTCGTGAAATGGGCTAAGTTAGTTTTGTCATCGTTGACGCGTCAGAACAGAAGTAAAGATCCGGGGTGGTTGTGTCGAAAAAAAACTTTCCGACGTTCCCCGCATTGGCCGTAGGCGGAACGCTTGCCGTCGAGACAATGTCTGCCTTCCCGTCAATCACAGTGCCTATTTGAGAATCATAGGCAGCCGGACACATGGAATTCAACTTAGCCTTTTGTGCAGCTGTTAAAGCCATGACCATGTCTCCTTTCGTGACGACTACTCAAATTAAAAGTTAAGCCTGTCTACCAGGCGCTCCCTGATTGTAACCAAGATGTTGTTTAAGCTGATCCTTCTCGTTCTTGTCCGCCAGTTCTTCACCCGGCAAACTCTGAGTGGTTTCAACTTGTGCAACCCTCTTTCTTTCGTTACGCTCTTCTGGGGTTTCTTGCTGTTGAACAACTTTCTTTTGGTTCTCCGGTTTCATAAATTCCTTCATATCATAAACCGATTTGAAAGCCTTCAACAAGCTCTGTCCTGGATACCGCTTAACCTCTAAATGAGCAGCATCGAGATAGTTTTCAAAATTTGGATATTGCATAATCTCTTGAGCGTCCGCAACATCAGACTGACCTTCAACCTTCTCTTTGAGAGGGTTAACTGCTGAATTTATCTCTTCTCGCATTATCTGCCGAAGAGTATCAACACTCGGTCCTGATTCATTCTGATCGGTCGCAGTTGCCGCCGCTGCTGCCGCTGGTGCTGCTGCGGCTGCGGCTGGAACATTAACCGGCGGAGGGTTGTCGCCGCGTCTGAGATCGAGAATACGCTTCAATGAAGCCTTCTCTTCTTTCTCGTTCGCTTTGCCCTCAAGATTAGCAACGTAATCTGCTGCTTCCTGCTCTGTCTTGAACTTACCCAAGAACAGCTTCTCTTCGTTAGAGCCAGGCTCGTTCTTGTCGTTCCCTGAATCGTCTACCGTTAGACCATCCAGCGCTCCACCTTTGCCATTTCCCGACGGGTCTTGACCTAATTCTTCCGTAGGTGACATTATTCCACCTCCCTAAAAAGGTTGTCCATTTCTTCCTTATAGCTTTGATATTCCGCAACTGCAGACTCCAGATCCAGCTTTATTGTCCGGAGAGCGTTGATAACGCCGCCGACCTCCTGGTATCCCGTCAAAGTTAACAGCGGTTCACCTATTGGAAAAGCCTTTTCATGTGCAATTTTTTCCGTCCTATCAAAATAGCGATTCAGAAGAGTAATAAAATTTTCGTTACTTAAATGCTTTACAAAGGTTTCAACTTCTTCAAGCGAGAAGTCGTATTTTTCCCTGAAGGCTTCGGCAGCTTCCTTACGGATCTCTTCTTCTTTCTGTCTGAGATAGTCGTTAGAATCTGGCATTTGCCCCGCCTTCAGTTAATCCGGCTGGTCCTGCAGCCTGATTAACAGCTTGTTCCTGCAGAGATCCTGCGGGCATCCGGTCGATCGGTGATGTTCCGGCAGCTTGCCCTATCATCCGCTGCAGCTGTGATACCTGGCCCCCGACACTCCCCTGCGCTCTCTGATCTTCCATGAATAAGGCCATGTGTTGATCATAGTGAGCCTTGACACGATCGCGTATGGCTTCAGGAAGACCGGTAATATCAAGCATCTTGGTATGTATCGGGATGTGTTTCGTGTGAAGCTCTCCAGGGAGAACTTCAATCATAGCGTTGAAGCTGAACATCCGGCGGTTCTCATCGTATGGATCCCTGTAATACCCTTCATACATGATTCCGGGCTTCTTCAGGATACGGTCGATACCGCGAATATTCGCGCGTTCCGCAAAGATCTTGGCTATTTCCTTCGGATCGAATTCCTGCAGCACACCAGGGATGTCTTTCAAAATGCCGAGACCCTGGACAAACTGCTGAAAATCAGCCATACGATTACCCATGTAACCGCCGAGAGTATAATCGAACTCATAATCATCAACAAAAACTTCTCCGTGTTGGTAGTTATAATCGAAACCCTCCGGACCCATGATAGAGATCCACTTACTAGGATCCCCGAATTGTTTTTCCAGTCGATACATATCACGATACATCGTAGCGATCGAGAACTGAGCACACCATATCTTTAATTCAATCCGACCCGCAGCGCCAGCAGCTCTGAGATTCGTCATGCTTGCGCTTTCACTTGCTTTCTTCGGGGCATCCCCGCGACCTTCTGCGGGATCCCCTGTGATGTCATCCATTTTTGATTCGGCCTGAGCCTGTTCAATATAGGCGGACTGGGTAACATCTTCAATCGGAAAGGGTTTTACCTTGTCAGGGTTAAGACATGAGAAGATCGCCATCGGCTTAAATTTCAGCCGCTTCTTATGAAGACCGGAAGACGTCGCAACGAGCAGCATCCGGTTGATGATCCTGTGAACATTGTCAATGCGCTGATTGGCTATGATATTCGCCAGCTCTTCCAGGTCCAGCATAGGCTCAATAGTACCCATGCCTGGGAAGTGATCCTCAAGGATCGTGCCGCGATAGAAGTAATAAGGTATAATGCCATCATCAAAAGGGTTGTTCTGATACCGGATAATACGGTCGTTCGCCATGACGATAAGGTAATCAGGATCCCAACGCTCCGTGATCCTGACCATTTCCTCGCCCGTATTGACCATCTTCGTCTGCCCCTTGGTCCGCTGCGTTTCCTCGTCGCTATCCGTATAAGGTGAATCAGCGGAAAGGTTCTTGGTCTGGCTGGCAATATATAGAGGGGATTTCTTAATGTAGCTGAGGGGTTTCCAGTATTCTTCAAAAGCATAACGCAGCGTGTCCTTATTCACCGCGTCTGTGTTCCACCAGAACTTACGAACATTTACATTCGCGTTTTCCGGATTGTCCTTGATGATATATGGTTCATCAAACTCAACCGATCGCAATCCAACCAGGACGCCTTCTTCGTCAAGCAGCGGTCGACGGATCACCCTATGGTCCTTCTGGTCAAACGCCCAGTACATTTTCATAGGGGAGAGACCCAGTTTCTCACCCTGGCGTACCCAGTTGATGAAAAGCTCTACCGCGTTTTGCCGCTGAAACAGATTGTACTTGAGCTGTTTCTGTGCAGCGCGGGCCTTGTGTTCGCGCTCGGAGCTGTTTTCGTCATTAGGGATAACTGATACCGGGGGATCGAAGGAGAGGATGGAGGGAACAACTTTTGAAACCTGGCTTTCCGTATTCCTGTATGCGTACCGGATACGGAGATTCGATCGGTATTCCTTCTTGATATCCTGTGTCTTGAGCGACCCCTTGTAACCGTAATACGCCTTATCACATAACGACCACATGGGATCGTAGTATGTGGCGCGCCACTTCTTCGTGAGTTTCAGCTGCTCGTCGGCTTTTCCAAATACTTGTGATAAGAAGTTTTCTTTACTGGTGGCTTTGATCGTGCCAAAGGCTGTGTCGATCTCGCCATTCCATTTTACGGTATGCTGGTTTTCGACGTCGTCAAGATACGCAGATACTTGCTTTGCAGCTGGTTCTATCTGTGTACCCATAGGCCCGACTCCCATATAAAA
>Ga0180432_10011419_pt1 | contig 10455 bp, 8 predicted proteins | sample SS_ome_10_FD_132414 | JGI IMG/M metagenome (GOLD analysis project Ga0180432, IMG submission 132414) | Hypersaline lake sediment archaeal communities from the Salton Sea, California, USA - SS_1_MS_2 metaG | ecosystem: Environmental > Aquatic > Non-marine Saline and Alkaline > Hypersaline >...
CACGGCGAGATGATCCGCGCTGCGCTGATCGCGCTTCTCTGCCAAGGGAATCTCGTCCTCGAAGGTGTTCCCGGTCTCGGGAAGACCCTTTTGGTGAGAGCTCTGGCTGCGGCGCTGGGGTTGCCGTTCTCGCGAATTCAGTTCACCCCGGATCTCATGCCGGCTGACATCGTCGGAACGGATCTCATCACCGAAGAGTCGGGGCGCCGCACGTTTGCGTTCTCCCGCGGCCCGATCTTCGCCAATGTGGTCCTCGCTGACGAGATCAACCGCGCCACGCCTAAGACGCAATCCGCCCTACTCGAGGCAATGGAGGAACGAACAGTGACTGTTGGATCCAACACCTATGAGCTTGAGGAGCCGTACATCGTGTTGGCTACGCAGAACCCGATCGAGATGGAGGGGACCTATCCACTTCCGGAAGCCCAGATCGATCGATTCCTCCTCAAGGCGAACGTTCCCTTCCCGTCGCTCGAGGAGCTTGTAGCGATTACCGAACGAAACACCGAAGGAACAGGCATCCGGCTTCCCGATCCAGCGGCTACTGCAGAGGATATCCTCTCCGCTCGTGCCGTTGTTCGAGAGATTCCGATTGCTGTAGCCTTGCGAGAATACGTAGCTCGCCTTGTTCTGGCAACGCATCCAGACAGCGAACATGCGCCAGCGAGAGTCCGCGAGTATGTGGAGTACGGAGCAAGTCCGCGCGCTGCTCTGGCAATCATCATGGGCTCCAAGGCCAACGCCTTCCTCTCGGGAGAGGTCAACGTGCGTCGCGAGGACATTCGCCAGCTCTTCCACGCCGCATTGGCTCATCGCCTTGTGCTTAACTTCAAAGGAGAGGCCGAGGGCGTCCCGGTCAGCGAGCTGCTCGACGACGTTTGGGATCAAGTACCCACAAACTCATAATGCCGACGTTCATCGACGAAGCCTTCCTGCAACGCCTGGCAAACCTCCGCTTCATCGTGAAAGGCCGGAGGAAGGGACATCTTGCCGGCCTGCACGCATCGCCTCGCGCTGGCGTCAGTCTCGAGTTTGCAGACTACCGAGAGTATGCTCCGGGAGATGATTTCAGATACATCGACTGGAACGTCTTTGGACGGCTTGATCGGTTGTTGGTGAAGACCTACGTTCATGAGGCCGACCTTCCGATCCACCTCTTGGTTGACCTGAGCGCGTCAATGCAAATCGGTGTCCCAAGCAAGAGCAACTACGCAGCGCACCTCGCCGCGGGAGAGGCGTATCTTGGACTCCGCGTGCTCGATCGCGTCGGCCTGTTTCCATTCACCGACCACTTGATTTCGGGACTCCCGGCCCGTCACGGCATGGGTCAGATGGGAAAGATCCTGCGACACCTCCGTGACGTGGAACCCGGGGGGGGCACATCGATCCAGCAAGCGATTCTCGATTTCGTCTCCCAGACACGAGAGAGTGGGCTCACCATACTCATCAGCGATTTCCTCGCCGCTGGCGCGGGATTCGCCGACGGCTTGGCACGGCTGCGCTACCGAGGCGATGAAGTCATCCTCCTCCAGGTTCTCGATCCAGAAGACCTCGCCCCTCATGCCGCCGGAATGACACAGCTCGTCGACATCGAATCCTCCCGCCACGCCACACTGACGATCGGCCCCCGAACGATCGAGGAGTATTCCGCGCGGATCCGTCGGAACCTCGATCACCTCCAATCCCTCTCGTTCGAGCGCGGGATCCCCTATTTTAGAACCACCACAGACATTCCGATCGAGCGATTCCTGCATGTGGATCTCCGAAATGGGGGGCTGCTCAGATGACGTTTCTGAGTCCCGCTGCGTTCTTCCTTCTCTTCGCAGCCCTGTTGATTGTGATGCTCCACCTGCTGCGTGCCCGCGAGCGGCGGCGAACCGTGTCCGCGCTATTCCTCTGGGAGGGCCTCACCGGCGATCCCCAGTCGCGGGCTGCACGAATCCGCCAGCAATTCGACCCTCTGTTGTTACTCCAGTTGGCAGCCCTTTTTGCCATCGTCATCGCGCTCGCTCAACCCGCTTGGCAGATGCGAACTGCATCTGTCTCCGGTCTAGCGATTGTCCTCGACGGTAGCGCCAGCATGCAGACACTCACGCCTGATGGCTCGACACGCTACCAGAGCGCATTGGAGGAGGCCAACTTGCTACTCGACCGCTACCCTTCCTCTACCACAGCGGTCCTTCAGCTGTCGGCACAGCCGGAGATTCTCGCCCGCCCTGGCCTGAGCGATCCCGAGCTGCGGGAAGCGTTCCTCAGTTCAGCTCCGACATGGTATGGCGATGGAACCGTAGAAAGCTTGCACTCTCTGCTTGGTAGTCTTGGTGGTACGTCACGGTTTCAGAAAGTCGTCATCCTCTCCGATCATCCATGGCCCGATGTGCCCGATTCGTTCGACATGATCCATGTCGGAGGTGGCGACAATCTTGGTCTCATCGGCTTCTCCGTTCGGGAGAACCCCACGTCCTCCGGCGTGACTGCCTTTGTGACCGCTCTCAATGGTACCGACACGTATCAAGATGTCACCATCAAGATCGATGATCGGGAGAATCAAACCACGCTGTCTCTACTCATGCCCCCCGGTTCCATCGAGCAGTATGTCATCCCATTCCCTAGCTCGCGAGGCACGCTGTTCACTGCACTTCTTGAACAGGAAGACGACTACATGCCAGACAACCGACGCTACTTCTCTCTTGACCGCCCGATCGATGTCCGAGTCCACTGGCTCGGAACTGAGAATCGCTACATCATGGCCGCGCTTCGCTCGATCTCCCCTGTAGTGCTTGTGGACGACCCTGGCGATGCTGACCTCACGGTCGTCTACAACACAACCGCTCCGGCATCCCAATCCGGCACCGCGCTTCTCATTCACGGAGGAATAGAGAGTCTCCTGTCACCTGGGGAGAACGTTGCCGTGAGTCAAATCGAGGTCGCTTCCCCCGACCACCCGCTGTTGGATGGCATCGATCCTGCCGGCTTTCTTATCCGCGAAGCACCGGCCATTGCATTGCCGCCCGCTTCACGTGTCGTTCTCACATCAGGCGATGTGCCCCTGCTCGCAACTTATGTCGCTGAGAACAGAAGCGTCTTCTACCTTGCGCCCGACATCATGGAGACCAATCTGCCGATCACGATCGATTTCCCCATCCTGATGCGGAATATCGTCTCAACACTGGTCCGTCTTCCTTCCAAACTCTCCTACTCGGCAGCCGAGGTTGGAGACCCCGTCTCGCTCACAGGACGTGGGGCAATTGCTGGTTTGTATGATGCATCGGATAGAGCCATCTCCCTTCCAGCGGGGCTTACAGCCATTCGCCCCGTCACCCCGGGATTCCATACGCTCCTCACCGATAGAGGTGCCTTCGCGATTGCAGTGAACGTTCCAATGCAGGAGTCCGCGCTGCCCTCCTCCGAGAGCGAGGTCGATGGAATCGAGGCGACAGCAGGCCGTGCCCTTCGATACCTCCAGCTGTGGCCCACGGCAGCAGCGTTCGCCATTCTCCTTCTCGTGGTGGAAGCGCATTGGCGTTACGAACGCCGCGGTACCGTGAGGAGGACGCGATGATCCGGCTGTTGCATCCCTACATGCTGTTCGCGGCGCTTCCGGTGCTCGCCTGGATTGCGTATTCGATCCTGCATCACCGAAGCCGCCCTGTTCTTCGGGGCATCACCCTTCTGCTTCTCGTGTTCGCGCTCGCCGCACCCCGCATTGCGCAACAGCGAGCGCAACACAGTGTCGTGTTCCTCGTTGATCGCTCCGCAAGTGTCACGCTGACATCCGACGATAGCGCAACTCGAGACGCCGTCCAACGGATCGTCTCCGAGCACCCTGACTGGAGCTTCGCGTCGGTCGAGTTCGCCGAGACGGCGGCGCTCACCGCGCCGCTCGACTCATCCGTGTTTCCTATCGGCGTCATCCCCTTTCCCGGCGCGGCATCGAACTTGGATGCAGCCGTCGGATTGGGACTTTCGATTCTCCCCGGCGGCGGCGCCAACCATCTGATTCTGATAAGTGACGGCCTATTCACCGACGATCCCGACATTGCGCTCACGGCAGCTCGCCTTGCCGGGGTTTCCATCTCCACTCTCCCAGTCGGCGATAGCCCTCGCGCGGATGTAGCAATGGTCTCAATGCACGGTCCTACACGTGTTCCCGTGGATCGCGTGTTTTCGATCGACATCGAGATCGAGTCCGCCCAACCAACCCCTGCGAATCTCGTCGTCTACCGAGATGATGACCTCCTCTCGTTCGAAGAAATATTGCTTCGAGAAGGCGTCACCCGCGTCTCCATCGAGGACTCGTTTGCGGAACCTGTCACGCACACCTATCAGGCAATCATCAAGGCGCTAGACGACCCCATTGCGAACAACGACACCCTCTCGATTCTGGTCGAGGCGTCCGACCAGCCGTCGATCTTGATCGTTGACCGCCTGGGAGAATCGGCAATCCCTGCTCTGCTTGAAACGCTCGACCACACCTACGTTCGTTCCGGTACGATCCCATCTCTTGAGGTGCTCTCAGGGTACCGCCAGCTGATCCTCACCGGCCTCTCGCTCGCAACCCTTACACCCGCTGAGCTCGACGCCATAGGCAGTTTCGTCCGGGATCTGGGTGGAGGACTCTTCGTTGCCGAAGGCTCAGAAGAAGTCCGCGGAATCGGTGAAGGTGGGATCGAGGAGCTGCTCCCGGTCTCGTACACGCTGCCCGAGAAATCTCGAGAGGCCCAGTTGGCCTTGGTCTACGTCCTCGACCGCTCGTCAAGCATGAGATCGAGGGTGAAAGGCGTAGAGAAGATCGAGATCCTCAAGGAATCGACAGCAGCAAGCGCAGCACTGCTTTCCGCAACCACATCCGTCGGCATCCTCACGTTCAACCTCGATCACGTGTGGTCCGTCCCGATTGCGCCGGTGGAGTCAGCGGTGATCTATGACGCCCTTCACGAGCTTGAGGCTGTGGGCGGTACAGATATCTACTACCCGATTGTCGAAGCTCTGGATCAGCTCGAGGAAATCGACGTACCAGCGAAGCACATCCTCCTTGTGAGCGATGGGAAGACCGTGGAAGAGCCTCGAGACTACGCTGGACTCATCCGCCGACTGCAGCAACTGGAGAACGTCACCCTGTCCGCGATTGGCGTCGGCCGTACCATGAATGTGTCCTTGCTAAGCGCCCTGGTGGAGGCCGGAGGAGGCACGCTCTACCGCGCCGATGACTTCTCGCTGCTCCCACAGATCTCCATTCAGGCCACGCAACGGATCAGCCGACAGCGGTTCGTCGACGGACCAGCCGAGGTCGATGGCAGGCTGTTGTCATTGCTTGGCGACACCGCGCCCCCACTCGATGCATACGTTCTCACCTACGCAAAACCTGGGAGCGACACGTCGCTCTGGGTCGGAGAGGACCCGATCGTCAGCACGTGGAGAGCTGGCCTTGGTGCGGTCACCGTCCTCAATACGGATCTATCTGGATTCGGATCGAAGGCGTGGCTAGCCTGGCCAGGCCTGTCTGGACTGCTGGAAGCCATTCTAGCAACAACTGAGCCGGTTGAGGCATCGACACGGGGACTGTCAGCATCCATCACACGAGATGCCGATGCGATCGAGCTGATTGTCGACGCACGCGATGATGCCGGCGGATTCGCCAACTTCCTGGATGTCAAAGCCGAGCTCCTACCGGAAGGGACAACCTATGAGTTACCTCAGATGGGACCCGGCCTGTATGCCTCATCGCTTCCTGTCCTGTCGCAAGGCGGATACGCACTCCATGTGGTCGATCACACGCGGCAGCGCTCGCTCACGCTCCCTTGGACCGTGCCGTACCCAATTGAGTACAGGCAGTTCGGATTCGACCGGCCAACGCTCCTGTGCATTGCTGAAGCAACGGGCGGCACCCTGCTCGAGAACGACACGCCCCTGCCGGCAGTGAGAGGGCAAACAACCACGACGCATTCTCCGCTGCACCCCACGCTGCTACTCACAGCGCTTGGCATCTTCCTGCTCGATCTTCTTGCTCGTAGGTGGCCGTCCCGCGGACGTCGCAAGCGTCACCTTCGTTCAGAAGGCGCATCCCAGTCCGTATCCGGCTCTTCTGATTGATCGAATTCCCGGGCCTATCTATAATGGCCAAGCTGTCACGGGGAGTGGCGCAGCCTGGTAGCGCGCCTGCTTTGGGAGCAGGAAGCCGCTGGTTCAAATCCAGTCTCCCCGACCAGGGAAGTGAGGGCATAGTGAACAAACAGGCCGAGAACCTCTCCATCTACCGCCGATGGCGACCGCGTTGCTTCGACGACGTTGTCGGCCAAGAGGAAATCGTTCAGACGCTTCGCAATGCCGTCTCGACTGGCAGCGTCGCGCACGCCTACCTGTTCGCTGGAGAGCGTGGGATTGGCAAAACATCGATCGCCAGGATCCTCGCACGCGCAGTCAACTGCCTATCCCCGAACGCTGGCGAGCCATGCAACGAATGCGCCAATTGCTCGACCATCCTTTCCGGCCGATCGCTGGATATCGTCGAGATCGATGGCGCCTCCAATCGGGGCATCGATCACATTCGGCGTCTCCGTGAGGAAGTCAACTTCGCGCCCACGAATCTGCGCCGAAAGGTCTACATCATCGACGAGGTTCACATGCTGACCAATGAGGCATTCAACGCCTTGCTAAAAACGCTGGAGGAACCTCCTGCTCACGCGATGTTCATGTTCGCTACGACAGAGCCGTACAAGGTTCCCAGAACCATCGTCTCTCGATGCCAAGCGTTTGAATTCCGGCGCATACCGCCAGTTCAGATTGCGGAGCACTTGGCACGCGTTGCGGCATCCGAGGGCGTTGAGGCTGCAGACGAGGCCGTCTCTCTCCTTGCGGCCCGAGCGAATGGTGGAATGCGTGATGCCCTCGTAATGCTCGAGCAAGCCATGAGTTATCAGGGCGATGAGATCTCTGCAGAAGCTGTTCTTGAGATGCTTGGACTGGTCGATCGGTCGACGCAAGAGGGATTCCTCGCAGCGATCTGTAGCGGCAATCGGGAAGCGGTCATCCACACAATCGATGGCCTTGTTGAACGGGGGAAGGATCTCGAGATCTTCCTGACTGACATCATCCACATTCTTCGTGATCGGTTGGCCGATGGCTCACAAACTCCTGCCGCCGATATCGAGATTGCCCGACATCTTCTGGCCATCAAGACCGACCTGTTCCGATCGCTCGATCGACGCATTCGCTTAGAAATCGGCCTGCTCGACCTGCTTGCGTCTGTCTCGGCACCGGCAGGCGCTTCCGTGGCAGCACCGCTGATCGCTTCACAGGAAGACATGCGTTCAGCCGATGTCTCCAACGTGTCTGCATCCCAAGCACAGCCGGCTCGCGATACGAAGACCGGCCCAGCCCCTTCACACGGGGACACAGCCCTCACGTCCGAAACTCCAGCCGAGAAAGCTCACCCCACTCTGCCACCATCCGACGCTTCCGTTGACGCCAGCAGGCCGCGGCAATCCGCATCTTCTCTTCCTGAAGGGTTTGAGGAGACATGGGATGCGCTACTGCGCGAGATTGAGACGGATCGTATTGCCATTGCCGCATTCTTGATTGAGGGTCGTCCAAATCTTGTGGGTTCGAAACTGGTCATTTCTTTTCATCCTGAGCACTCCTTCCACAAAGAGAGCATCGAGAAGCGCGACAACCTTCAATACCTCGCTGGCGTCGTCCGCCGCCATTTCGGCGACGGTATCCATGTCGAGGCAGAGATCGACGAAGCCGTGGTTCGCAAGCCGCTACCTCACGAGGTACTCCACGAGAAAGCACGCCTCGTATGCAACGTCTTTGACGGCAAGATTGTAAAGGAGGAACTGTGAAGGGGACTGGAGGATTCGGGAACCTGATGAAGCAGGCCAAGCGGATCCAAGAAGAGATGGAGCAGGCCCAGGCTGAAATCGCTGAGATGAGAGTCGAAGCGACCGCCGGCGGGGGAATGGTCACCGCCACCGTCAGCGGCAATGGTGAGTTGACCAACCTTCAGATCGAAAAGGAGGTTGTCGACCCAGAGGATGTCGAGATGCTCATCGACCTAATCATCGCCGCCGTCCAGGAAGCCCAATCGAACGCGAAGGAGGCCGCCCAGCAGAAACTGGGTCCCCTGGCCCAGGGGTTGAATCTCCCCGGGATGCCGCCTTTCTAGCCCACCACTGATCGCGGTTCATCGCTCCACCACCAGCTCTGCAACGCTCGGCAACTTGAAGGAGGTCATGGCGGCCCGTATAGTCGTCTCAAACCGCGATCCTGCGTGGGGGGACCGTGCTCGCCGAGATCAAGCAGCTTCTAGCACTTCAGACGATTGACGGGCAACGGCATGACCTGTCCGTCACCATCGATCGCTTCCGTGAGCAGCATTCACAGACCGAAGGTCGAATATCCGCTGCGGAGAAGGACATCGATCGACTCCGCGAGCAGCTCAAACAGCTGGAGCACGACAGCCGGATGCGCAATCTTGAGGTCGATGAGCTTGACATGAACATCCGGCGCTATCAGGAACGCCTCGATACGGGGATTATCAGCTTCAAGGAGATGGAGGACCTTCGTGCGAAGATCGACAGCGAGCGCGGCCGTATCTCGATGATGGAAGACGAAGCGCTCGTGCTGATGGACAAGATCGAAGAATCGAGAGAAGCGCTTGATCGCGCAATCGAGGATTGCTCAACGCAGGTCGATCAACTCCGATCGCAGATCGACGACATCGAATCGAGAATCTCCGACACCCAGGCTCAGGTGGATCGCTTGGTCGATGAGCGTGCTTCCCTCTGTGAGGAGATCCCCTCGTACCTTCAGAAGCAGTACGACATCCTCCGACAGCGTTGCTCCGACCCGGTGGCTCTCGTCAAGAACGGTACATGCTCCGGCTGCAAGCTCAAGCTCAGCGGAAGCACCATTGAGCGAGCACGTGGAAGCATGGCGATCATCACATGCGAGCATTGCTCCCGAATCCTCTACAGCGGCGACTTCGCACCCGATAGTTAGATTGGCTCGTGCATGCAGTCAGATGAGCATTCATGCCGTTGCGGCCCTCGTGGGCTGGCGATTCGGTATACTACGTCTCGAAGCAACGGGAGAGAGCTAGGGAGACGCGGGCATGCCCGGCCACAGGTCAAGCATGTCTGAGGAAAGTCCGGACTCCAAAGGGTAGGCCACTGGGGAAGCTCAGCGGGGGCGACCTCGGGAAAGTGCCACAGAGAACAGACCGCCGATGGCGAACTTCTCCCGAAGTTCGCACAGGCAAGGGTGAAACGGTGGTGCAAGAGACCACCAGCGGTTCGGGCAACTGGATCGGCTTGGCAAACCCTGGCCGGAGCAAGGCCAAATAGGAAGGCGATAGAGAGTGACCCGCTCGATGCCTTCGGGTAGGCCGCACAGATAGATGTCTCCCCACGACAGAATCCGGCTTACCGGCTCTCTCTCATGCTTCCGATGCCCATGAGACACCCGGTTTGGTGGACACTACTGCTCATCTATGCCGCGGCGATTTTCGCCGTATCCCATACGCCTGTGTCCGTCGGCGAACCTCCGTTCGCCCACTTCGACAAGCTGCTCCACGCTGCCGAGTTCGCCGTGTTCCTCGCTCTGGCATGGAAGGCGACGGGTCGACGCTTGCTTGTTTCCTTTCTCCTCACCGCTGTCTACGCAGGAACCGACGAACTGCACCAGTTCTTTGTCGCCACCCGCGTAGCAAGCAGCCTGGACTTCGCGGCCGACCTCCTCGGCGCAGCCGTTGCCTTGGTCGTTCTCGAGTTCAGTTGGCGCTTGTGGCGCTCTCAGAGGCACCGTATACTCGACCGAATCCATTCGAAGGTGGAATCATAGCATGATGTGGGGTCTTCCGTTCCTGTTCGGTCCGAGTCTGTTGATCCTCCTCCCGGCCATCATCTTGGCCGCCTACGCGCAATGGAAGGTCCACTCGACCTATGCCCGCTACGCCAAGATTGAGTCGGAGCATCGCGTCACTGCACGGTCCGTGGCGCTTCGCCTGCTTGCCGATTCATCCATTCAAGATGTGACCATTGAACCCTCAGCTCGCCGTCTGTCCGATCACTACGACCCGACTCGCAAGATTCTCCGGCTTTCGGCGCCGGAATCCTCATCGATCGCGGCCATCGGTGTTGCTGCCCACGAAGCCGGACACGCCATTCAACATGCTCACGCGTATCGACCATTGGCATTGCGCACAGCGATCGTCCCGATCGCTCGTTTCGGGTCGCAGTTGGCGTTCCCTCTATTCCTGGTCGGTCTGTTCGCTCGGTTCCAGCCACTGATCACAATCGGGATCGCAGCCTTCTCAGCCGCCGTCCTGTTCACACTGATCACACTTCCCGTGGAGTTCGATGCGAGCCGGCGCGCCGTAAGTGCACTCCGTCAAGCGGCCGTCTTGAGCAACGAGGAGATCGGCGCCGTCAAGGAAGTGCTGTTCGCAGCAGC
>Ga0180432_10011420_pt1 | contig 10454 bp, 10 predicted proteins | sample SS_ome_10_FD_132414 | JGI IMG/M metagenome (GOLD analysis project Ga0180432, IMG submission 132414) | Hypersaline lake sediment archaeal communities from the Salton Sea, California, USA - SS_1_MS_2 metaG | ecosystem: Environmental > Aquatic > Non-marine Saline and Alkaline > Hypersaline >...
CGCCGGTATGTCCCCTCCTTCCCTCTACGTGTGTTTTCCCATCTGTCGGTCAGCGCTCCCCTCTACCCATCGTGTATTTGTCCCATCCGAGGTAGTCCCTCCCCTTTCTATCTCGCCCCAACACCGTCGCCTTCAGCGACTCACGGGCCTCCGGCCGCTTCACCGGCCCATTGGCGCTGGTAGAGCCGCTGATATGTCGGGCTGCTGGCAATGAGGTCCTCGTGAGACCCCTGGCCCACGATCCGCCCATCCTCGACCACCACGATCCGGTCGGCCTTGCGCAGCGTGGAGAAGCGGTGGGCGATGATCAGCGTCGTGCGCTCGCAGCGAATCTCGTCCAGGGCGCTCTGGATCAGTGCCTCGGTGTAGGCGTCCACGTTGGCCGTCGCCTCGTCCAGCGCCAGGATCCGGGGGTCGGCCAGCAAGGCGCGGGCAAAGGCCACCAGTTGCCTCTGCCCGCCCGACAGCATCGCGCCCAGCTCGCCCACCTGGCTGTCGTACCCTTGGGGCAGCCGGATGATGAAGTCGTGCGCCTGCGCGCGGCGGGCGGCCGCCTCGACCTCATCATCGCTGGCTTGGGGATCGCCGTAGCGAATGTTCTCGCGGACCGTGTCGGCGAACAGGAACACATCCTGAGGCACGACCGTCACCACCCGGCGCAGGTCTGACGCCCCGATCTGGCGCACGTCTATCCCGTCGATACGCACAGCCCCCTCCCACACGTCGTACAGCCGGGCCAGCAGCCGGGCGATGGTACTCTTGCCCGCGCCGGTCGCGCCGACCAGGGCAATCGTCTCTCCAGCGTCCATATTGAGGCTCAAGTCGTGCAGCACCGGCTCGTCTCCGTAGCCGAACGTCACTGCCTCGAACCTGATACTTCCCTCAAACCCGCCCTCAGGCCGCACGGGCTGCACTGGTTCGGCCACCTCCGGCCGGCGCCTCATATAGTCGGCGATGCGGTCCAGCGAGGCGGCCGCGGCCTGGAAAGTGTTGTAGACCAGGCTCAACTCGCGCAACGGCCCAAAGAAGCGGTAGACGTAGCCCAGGAAGGCCAGCAGCACGCCGACGGTGAGCGCCTTCTCGGCGACCAGCGCGCCGCCATATCCCAGGACCAGCGCGACGCCCAGCATGTTGGTCACCGTCATCATCGGGAACACGGCGGCAAAGAGCAACCCCACGCGCAGGTTGGCCTTCATGTTGCGCAGGCTCAGGCTCTCGAACTGCTCCACGGTGAAGGACTCGCGGGAGAGCGATTGGACAACGCGCATCCCCGCGACGCCCTGCTCCACGCCCGCGTTCACCTCGGCCAGCGCCTGCTGCACCTGGCGGTAGGCGCGCCGCATCTGCCGGCCCAACATGCCCATACTCACCATCACCACCGGGATCGATATGAGCGTGGCCAGCGTCAGGCGCGCGTCGAGCAGGGCCATGATGGCGACGATGCCGGTCAGCGAGAGCAGATCGTTGACCAAGTTGAGCGCGCCGCTGGAGGCGATCTCGGCGAGGGCGTTGACGTCGTTGGTCAGGCGGGATGAGATCTGCCCGACCCGTTCCCGCTCGTGAAAGGCGACTGGCTGCCGCAGCACCTGGGCGTAGAGATCGCGCCGGATGGCGTGGACCACGTGCTGCCCCACCCACGTCGAGAGGTAACCCTGCCAATAGCTCGCCAGCCAGTAGACGCCGTTCAGCGCCAGGTAGAGCAGCGCGACCAGGGTCAGGCCGCGCAGGTCGCGTTGGGCGATGTGGGTGTCGACGGCCACCTTGGTCAGGTAGGGCATGCTCAACGTGGTCGCCGTCACGGTCAGCGTGGCCGCCAGCGCCAGCGCCAGCCGGCCCGCGTGCGCCCGCACGTACCCCCACAGCATCCCCAGCGCCTGCCGGTCCAGATGTGAGAAGCGAAAGGGTTCCTCCTGCCCCTGGAGACGGGTCATGAACCCACCACGGATGGTCATCGCGCCCCTCCTCCTGCTGGCTCCCCCGCCGCCAGCGTCTCGGCCTGGAACTGAAGCATGTACACCTGGCGGTAGAAGCCGCCCGCTGCCAGAAGCGCTTCGTGCGCCGAGCGCTCCGGCGTGGAGCGCGCCCGCTCGACGATGCGCCCGTCGCGCAACACCAGGATCTGGTCGGCCTGCTGCACCGTCCACAGCCGGTGGGCGATGACGAAGGTGGTCCGTCCGGCGCGCACCTCGCCTAGCGCCTGCTGCATGCGCCGCTCAGTGTCGGCGTCCACGCTGGAGGTCGGCTCGTCCAGGATCAGGATACGCGGGTCGGTGAGCAGCACCCGCGCCAGCGCGATGCGCTGCTTCTGCCCGCCGGAGAGCCGCACGCCCCGCTCGCCCACCGGCGTGCCGTAGCCGAGGGGCAGGGATTGGATGAACGCGTGCATCTGCACCACGCGCGCCGCCCACTCGATCTCGCGCTGCGTGGCGTGGGGGTTCCCGTAGGCGATGTTCTCGCCGATCGAGGCGTCGAAGAGAAAGACCGTCTGCAGGGCGATGCCGATGGCGTCGCGCAGGCTCTGAACCGTGACCTGGGTGACGTCGTGGCCGTCAATGGTGATCTGCCCCTGCTGGGCGTCGTAGAAACGAGGCAGGAGATGCACCAGCGTCGTCTTGCCCGCGCCGGAAGGTCCCACCAGCGCCACCAGCTCGCCCGGCGCCGCCTCCAGGTCCACGTCGCGCAGTGCCTCCACGCCGGCATCGGCGTCGGCGCCGGTGGCGTAGGCAAAGCTCACCCCCTCGAAGCGCACACGCCCCTCGATGGGGGGCAGGGGATAGGCGCCCGGTGCGTCCTGCACGTCCGGCTGTGTGTCGAGCACCTCGAACACCCGCTCCGCGGCCGCCAGCGCCTGCATCACGACGTTGAGCATCATCCCCGTCTGGCGGATGGGGCGCAGCAGCATCTGGATGTACGTGGCGAAACCGATCAGCGTGCCCAGCGAGATCGCGCCGGCGATCACGTTACGCCCCCCGACCCACAGCACCAATCCCGTCCCCACCCCCATCACGACGCTGGCGTAGGGCATCCACAGCGAGGCAATGCGCGCCGTCTCGAGGTTGGCATGCAGGACCATCCCGCTCTTCCGGCCGACCCGTTCCTGCTCGAACGCTTCACGGCCAAAGAGCTTGACGACTAGGACACCGGCCAGGCTCTCCTGCACCGTGCCCGTCAACGCGGCGATCTGGCGCTGGACGCGCCGCCACGCCGGGCGCACGCGCCGCGCGTAGGCCCACATGCCAAGGGCGATCAGGGGCAGCAGGCCCAGGTACACCAGGCCCAGCCGCCAGTCCCAGGCGACCAGCACACCCAGGATGCCGACCAGGATCAGCAGGTTGGTCAACACGATGACCGCCGCCCGCCCGAAGAAGTTGTTCAGCACGTCCACGTCAGCCGTGACGCGCGACATCAGGTCGCCCGTGCGCGCTCGGTCGTAGAAGGAGAATGAGAGGCGACTGAGGTGCTGGAAGACCGCGTTGCGCATCTCGAAGACGATACGCTGGCCGGTGTACGCGGTTAGGTAGAGGCGCAGAAAATCGACGCTCCCCTGCACCAACGAAAGGGCCAGCAGCCCGCCGGCGGCCCACCAGATCTTTGCCGTCTGTCCCTCCAGGATGAAGCGGTCGACGGCCAGGCGGATGATCCACGGCGGGGCTAGCTCGACGGCCGTGGTCGCCAAGGCTGCCAAGACGACGCCGGTCAGGATGGCGGCGTGGGGCCGCATCGTGTGCAGCAGCCGGCGCAGGATGGGCCACACCGGCCCTGCTGGTCCGGCTCTGCGGCCGCCTGCCGCGCCTCTCCCCGGCGCCCCACGCCCTTCCCTGCTTGGAGACCCAGCCTGCCCGTGTCCTCTCCCGGCCTGTGCCAGAGGTTTTGACATTCCCTTCATTCTATGCTCCACGATGACAGACAGCGACGAGGCTGACCCGCCCCCGCCCTACCTGGTGGGTGCGTCGCTTCTTCCCGGTCTCGCGCTACGCCTCTGACTGGAGACGCCGGATGGATCTCCGAACAACTCTGTTCCCAACAGCTCTCGCACCGTATCCCGGTAGGCGGCGAGCCGGTCTTGATCCAGGAAGTAGTGGATCCGGTAGCCTCGCCGCTCCCCGCGCACCAGCCCCAGGTCCTTGAGCACGCGCAGGTGTTGGGACACGTTCGAGGTGCTCGTCTCCAGTTCGCTGGCCAGGCGGCCCACGCACAGCGCATTTCCCGGCTCCTGCCGGGCCAGCAGGGCCACCAGGCGCAGCCGGGTTTCGTCTCCCAGGGCCTTGAAGAAACGGGCTAGATTGTGCGTCTCGTTCATTGTTTTCTCTTAAGTAATTAATCAGATACTAAAAAATATAGCACAGCATTCCCGTTTCGTCAAACCAGAGCTATGCGCAGTACTAAATCTCAGTTTGACGAAATAGAACCTTTGTGCTACAATCCCCCACAAATCAAGTCCCAACCAGACGCCACCTCCCCTGCCGGAGGCAAGCTGACAAGCTGTACTTACCTTTCGCCAGCTTACCCGCTTGCCCAGCCCCGACATGTGTGGTATACTGACGATGCAGAAATTCTGCGCCTTCAGATAAACAGGGGGGGGGGCACGTGAGATGGATACGAGCGTTCAGATCCGCCAGCGGGGCACGCTGACGCTGCCGGCCGAGCTGCGTGAGAAATACGACATCCAGCCAGGCGACACCTATCGCCTCGTGGACCTGGACGGCATTTTCGTGCTCACCCCCCTCGTACCGATGGTGCCCGAACTGGCACGCGAGATCGAGCGCCTGCGCCAGGAAGCGGGGCTGAGCACCGAGGAACTGCTGACCGGCCTGCACGAGCAACGCCAGCGATACCACCTGGAACACTATGACGGGGCCGCGTCACCCGACACAGAGACCGAGTAGGCCCCGCGTCTTCGTCGACGCCGACGTGCTCTTCGCCGGGGCCGCATCACCCAGCGAACACAGCGCCAGCCTGGTGCTGCTGCGCCTGGCAGAGATCACGCTGATCGAAGCGCTCGCCTCGCAGCAGGTGATCGTCGAGGCCGAGCGGAACCTGGCCGACAAGCTACCCCAGGCACTGCCCGCCTTCCGTCTCCTCGCCAGCCGCTGCCTCCGCGTCGTCCCGGACCCGCATGCCGCAGAACTCGCTCCGCACGCCGGTCTGGCCCACCCCAAGGACCTGCCCATCCTGGTCGCGGCGATACGCGAGCAGTGCCCCTGGCTCGTCACCGGCCAGACAGTCGGAGCCAATGGACCGCCGGCATCCTGCCGGCATGATGTCCGCCACTTCAGGCCCGGCCACCCAACCGTGACCGTCCTGCGCCCTGGAGCATTCATCCTGCGCGTGCGCGACCTACTGGCCCAACTGGAGCCGGAATGGAAAAGCTAGCCACACACAGACGGCTACCCGCCGGCTAACCCTGGCCCGCTTACTCCCAATCAATCACCACGCCCAGGAAGTCGCCGGGCCGATCGATCAGCGCCTCGTACGTCCCGGCGACGTCCTCCGGCCGGATGTGGGGGCTGACCAGCCCCTCGCTCCTCAGCCCCCATTCCGATGGCGCACCAGCGCCCTCCGTTTGGACCGCGGCCATCCTGGCCGCTCCCCCGCTTCCCGCCAGAACACACCATTCCGATGGCGCCCCGCTTCCCGCCAGAACACGCCATTCCGATGGCGCACCACCATCGAACAACCCCAGCACCAGGTCCAGGTTCCGCTCGCGCGTCCACCCATCCCGGAAGGTGGGCGGATGGACCGCCAGGCGCTCGTGAGCCCCCACCAGCGCGATGCCCTTCCGGTGGATGGTGGCGTAGGCGTCGATCTCGACCGGGCCGCGCAGGCTGCCCAGCGGCACCACGCGCCCGCCCTCGGCCGCCAGGTCGAGCGCCGTCGGCACGAGCGCCGGGTTGCCCGTCGCCTCGATCACCACGTCGGCCATGCGCCCGTCCGTCGCCTCGCGCACCATGCCCGCCACGTCTGCCTCGTCCGGGTGGACCGCCTGGACGCCACTGCCCGCCGCGACCCGCAGCCGGCCGGGGATCAGGTCCACCCCAATCACCGGGCGCGCGCCCGCCAGGCGGCTCAGTTGGGCCGCGAGCTGCCCGATCAGCCCCAGGCCCAGCACCACCACCGTGTCACCCAGCATAACGTGACCCTCGCGCACGCGCACCAGGCTGATAGCGCCCAGACGGGCCAGCGCCGCCTGCTCCATCGACACGCCCGCCGGCACGTGGCGCATGAGCATCGTGCGCGCGTCGCCCACAGCCCAATCCCCGTGCTGCGCGTGGGCCAGCGCGGCGTCCCCCACCGCCCAACCCGCCACCGCGCTCCCCACCGCCTGCACCGTTCCGGTCAATGCTTAGCCCAGGCCAATCGGATATGCATCCACTCAGGCGGATTGGGCGACGAGAAACCAATGTGCGAGCCGCTGTAGATGGCGGTCTCCGTGCCCGCGCTGATCAACGAGCAGGTTGCCTTGACGATCACCTCGTGCGGCCCGGGCGTCTCCGGCACCTCGAACGCGTGCCACTCAACCTGGCGCAACCCCGTGCAGAATAAGCGCTTCGCCCGCGCACTCACTGCTCCATCCCCCGCTCTCTATGCGCTGCTCGCTCCCCCACGCTACGCCTGAAGGAAGCCATACGCCAGCCAGCCGCCATCAATGACCAGCGTCTGAGCGCACATGAAGTCCGACTCCCCCGAAGCCAGGAACACCGCCGGCCCGGTCAGATCCTCCATCTTGCCGATGCGTCCCATCGGCGTGCGCCGCCGAATGGCCTCCAGGTCAAGCTGGCCGATCTCGATCTGGTGCAAGACCACGTCCGTCGCGAAATAGCCGGGGGACAGGACGTTGACGTTGATGCCGTACCTGGCCCACTCCACGCCCAGCCCGCGCGCCAGGCCGACCAGCCCCGTCTTGCTGGCGATGTAGGCCGCCCGAAACGGGGCCCCGCTGTGAGCCTGCATGGAGCCCATCATGATGATCTTGCCGTAGCCCGCCTCCCTCATCGGCGCGAACACGCCCTGGCTGCAGAGGAAGCTCCCCGTCAGGTTCACGTCAATCACCTGCTGCCAGTCCTCGGGGGGCAGATCCTCAGAGGGTACCACGGCCCTGACGCCCGCCGCATTGAGCAAGATATCCACCTTGCCGAAAGCGTCCAGCACCGTCTCGACCACGTGCGCGACATCGTCCGGCGCGCGCACATCGGCGCGGACGGCCAACCCCTTGCGCCCCAGGCCCTCTACCTCGGCCGCCACCCGGTCTATCTCCGCCTGCGTGCGGGCCACGACGGCGACATCCGCGCCTTCACGGGCGTAGGCCAGGGCAATGGCCTTGCCGATCCCGCGCCCCCCGCCGGTGACGATCGCCCCCCGGTCCTCCAAACGCGGGCGCCCGCCCCGACCGGCTGGGGCCAACTGCGTCCGCGGGCTCTCAGCGTCTGTCCGCTGCACCATTCCCCTCCCCCCCCCCACATCACTTCCACTTTGCCCCACGTCGCGGCGCTCACGCAGGCCGGACGTAGGGAATCGTCTGCGGCCCCTCGGGCAGGACGCAGATCGTGGCCGACGGCCCGTACTTGCGCAGCAGGTCGGCCACCGTCGCCTCGACGTCGCGACAGGGCTTGAGCCACACGCCCTCGATCTGCTCGTCGCTGAGGTTGTGGCTGTAGAGATACACGTCCGCCTTGAGGCATATCAGAGCCTGGACGTGGGCCTGCCACATGTCCTGCCGCTGAAAGCCCGGCCCGCGGATCGTCTCCAGCAGCGACTCCAGGCTCCGCGCCTCGCGCATCATCCGCCCGTACTCGCCGTGGTCCGGGATGCCGTCCCAACAATCGGCCGCCACGACGATGCTCCCCCCCGGCTTGACCACCTGCGCGGCCGCGCTCATCCCTTTGACTGCCTGGTACACGTTCAGGTCCAGCGGGTATCCGGAGTTGCTGGTGACGACGATGTCGAACGGCTCCGGGACGGGCACCATCGCCGTGTCCTTGGCGAAGGCGCATCCCCGGGCGTGCGCGTCCTCGAAGTCCCCGGCGAACACGCCCGTGATCTCCTTGTCGCGGTTGAGCGTCACGTTGAGGAGGAAGGTCGGCTCGACCATCGCCGCGCCCTCGCGCACATCCTCCCACAGCGGGTTGCCCGCCGTGATCCCCCAACAGGCCCGCGGGCTGTCCAGGTTCGCCGCGCTGTGATTGCGCATCACCGTCTCCAGCGACGCCAGGCCCGGCAGGACGGCCTTGCCCCCGCCCGAGAACCCGGCGAAGAAATGCGGCTCGATGAAGCCGGTCAGGACACGCGCGTCGCAGGCGACGAACTCGCGCTCAAGCCAGACCTCATTCCCGCCACTGCTCGTGCCCACGAGCACGTGCGACGCCCCGTCCGCCGCGTCGTGCTGCACGATGCGATAGCGATCCACGACCGCGTCGCCCAGCATGCCGCGCAGCTCCGCCTCCGTGTTGGGCCGGTGCGTGCCCGTCGCGTTGAACAGCACGATCTGATCGTCGGGCACGTGGTCGAGCTCGCCCAGCAGGACCGGCAGGAGCACGTGGTTGGGCGTTGGACGGGTGATGTCGCTGAAGACGACACCGACCGTGTCCGACGCCCCGACCAGTTCCCTCAGCGGCGGCGAGCCTATGGGCCGGCGCAATGCCTGCCGCACGACCGCCGCCTCGTCCGCCAGCCCCTCCAGGTACTCCGGCTCCACGACGACCACCTCCGCGTCGCCCGGCAACTCAATCTCCAAACCCGTCTTCCCATACGCCAGCTCAATCCTCACCACCCTACCCCCTTCCCCCCCGTTCGTAGTGAGCTACAGAGCGCAGCGGAGTAGCGTCCCACGGCACTCCGGCAGACCTCCGTGCCTTACTACGAACCAAGTGCTCACTAAGAACAGTTGCCCCCCTCCGTCACTTGCCGATTTTCCGATTTGCTGACTTGCTGACTTGCTGATTTGCTGATTTGCTCATTTGCTCATTTGTCAATTTGTCATTTCCCGACCGTCTTGATCACCGACAGATCCCCATCCCGCGCCGCCTCCAGCACCGGCCCCATGTACTCATCCACCATGTCAGCCGTCAGCGGCACCGGCATGTTCTGCAGCTTCATCTTCAACTGCGGGTTCTTCGCCGCCGCCAGCGCCCGCTCGATGTGCGCATGGCTGAATCCCTCCACCTGGCTCAACTGCGTCGGGAAGCCAACGCGGCGGCTGAACGCCAGCATCGCCTCGGCCACCGCCACGCCCAGTTCGCGCCCGCTCAGTGCATCGAGATCAGCGCTCGTCAGACCGGCATCCCGGTAGATCTTGCCCACCATGCGCAGCGGGTCCTCGATGGCCGGGGCGAAGAACACGGTGTAGTAAGGATTCATCATCGCGCAGGCCCGGCCGTGGCTCAGGACGTCCACCAGCGAGAAGCTGGTCAGGTGCCCGCCGTTGGTGCCACCCAGCATGATCGCGTACCCGCCCAGGTCCGTCGCCAGGCAGAGCGCCTCGCGGCCCGTCTCGTCCCGGGGGTTCTCTCTCACGCGCGGCAGGTAGTTGACCGCCAGCCCGATCCCCACGCGGGCCACCTCTTTCACCCGCTCGTAGTACGGCTTGCCCACCGCGCCGTACACCACCTCCAGCGAGTGGGCGATGCCGTCCAGCGCGCCATCGGACGTCAACGCGGGCGGCGCACCGTAGGTCACCTGGTAATCAAACATAGGCCGGGCGGGCACGATGGCCTCGTCCACGATCAGCTTCTTCTGCCCCGTCGAGACGTCCGTGATGTTGGAATACTTCGTCAGGTGCGCGCTGGAACTGGCCGCTGTCTGGATGGCTACGTGCGGCGTCAGCGACTTCCCGCTCTCCTCCACCGCCTCAGTGACCAACCCCGTCCCGAAGTAGTCGTCAATCTCACCGCCCAGCGTGCGCAGTACCTCGGCGGCCTTAGTGGCGTCAATCGTGCTGCCCCCACCGAAGCTGACGATCACGTCGGGATCAAGCGCTCCAAGCTCGTCGGCGATGCGGAACAGATCCTCGCGCGGCGCATTCGGCACCGCCCCCTTGACCTCGCCCGCCAGCCCGAGCCCTGCCTCCGCCATCGAATCCAGGATCGTCGCCACAAACCCGTCGCTGCCGGGAAACGTACTGCGCACCAGCGCCGGATTGCTGCCCAGGGCCGCCACCACCCCGCCCACCTGAGACAAAACACCCGCACCAAACAGATACCTATCGCCCTTGAACTCGCGCAACAGTTCGCGCGCCCTATCAAACTCAGACATCTCCACACTCCCCTCTCGAATCTGGTCACTATCCTGCACTCGCTCGGTACATATCGCGTGTCACGCATGACGCAACACGCAAGACGAAACGTGGTATCCAACCGACACTCACTGTTCACAGCGGGTACGATGTGTTCCACTGTGAGAGCGTCGTCAGTCACGACGATACGCTCGATTAACAACCGAATAACTTCCTGACGAGTCTC
>Ga0180432_10011421_pt1 | contig 10453 bp, 9 predicted proteins | sample SS_ome_10_FD_132414 | JGI IMG/M metagenome (GOLD analysis project Ga0180432, IMG submission 132414) | Hypersaline lake sediment archaeal communities from the Salton Sea, California, USA - SS_1_MS_2 metaG | ecosystem: Environmental > Aquatic > Non-marine Saline and Alkaline > Hypersaline >...
CCGCCTCGTCGGCCACGACCATCGTCACCCGGGGAGCCGGCTCGTCGAACACGAAGTAGTACTCGTTGTCGGCAGCGCACGGGTCGGCCGGAATCGAGACCCGTCCCCAGCCCCGCACCGCCTCACCGCGGCCCAGGGGCAGAGGATGATTGGCCAGGATCGTCTCGCGGCCGGAGAGCGTCAGATCGACGACGGTGGTCACCCCGTCGATCTCGAACCGGATCGGCACGGTCGCGGCCTCCTCCCCGCCTGCCGCGGCGGCATCGGAACGGCTGACCGCGACGGTGACCAGCAGTTCCCGCGTCCCGGCCCGCCGCTCCAGCCGGGCCTCGGTGACTCGAACGGCCAGGTTGCCCGGGACGGGATCGTCAAAGGCGAGCAGCTGGAAGCGAACCTGCTGCGGGAGCTTGGCAAAGGCATCCCGCAGGCCGGCCCAGCCGCCGTCCTCGATCGCCCAGTCGTTGGCCCGGCCGTCGGAGCAGATCCAGACCTCGGTGGTGCCGGCAGCATTTTCACGGATATGGTCGTAGGCCGCCTGCAGCATCCCGGGGATGTCGGCGGCAGCCGCGGCCGGTCCAGCCGCGGGAAGATCGTCGAGGGCGGCCGGCGGAATCTCCACCGGCCGGTCGCCATCGCCGAGGAAGAGGCACCGGCTCGGAGCGAGCGTCTCGAGCGAGTCGGCCAGCTGCCGGCGGCCGGTGGCCAGCTTCGTGCCCGGGGCGGCGGGATCGCGGGCCTGCATGCTGGGGCTGCGGTCAAGGATCACCACCGCCGTATCGGGCCGGGCACCTCCGGCCAGCGCCAGCCATCCCCGCGACAAGGGGCGGCCGATCGCCAGGATCACGCCGGCCACCGCCAGCATCCGCAGGAGCATGATCAGCCAGTGGCGGAGCCGCGAATAGCCGCTGGAGAGCGCCTTGGCCGCCGCCAGGAACATCGTGGCGGCCCAGGGCACCGTCTGAAAGCGGCGCTGATTGATCAGATGGATGATCAGCGGCAGCCCGATCAGAGGAAGGGCCGCCAACACCCAGGGCTGCAGAAAGGTCATCGCAGGCCCCTCCCCGCCGCCCGGCCGACCAGGAAGCGGGCCAGCACCTGTTCGTAGGGCTCGTCGGTCAGCACGCGGCGGTAATCGATTCCCGACTCGAGCACCAGCTGCCGGATCGCCTCGAGGTAGGCGGTCACCGCGGTGTGGTAGCGGTCGGCGATCTCGACGGGATCGGCAAAGATCGCCCCGCCCCCTTCGAGATCGAGAAACCGGGTCGGCCGCTGGAACTGAAAGCCGATCTCCTGCGGATCGAGCAGATGAAAGACCGCGACATCATGGCGGCGGAACTTGAGATGGCCGAAGGCTCCAGCCAGGTCCTCCGTCGGCACGAACAGATCCGAGACGACGACCACCAAGGCCCGCTGCCGGACCGTCTCGGCCAGTTCGTGGAGCACCTCGGGCAGCCCCGTGGTGCCCTGGGGGCGGGCCTCCTCGAGGACGTCGAAGACCAGTCGCAGATGGGCCGGACTGCGGCGGGGAGGGAGCGTGCGGACGATCTCCTCAGCCGCGCAGGAGACCCCGACGGCGTCGCCCTGCTGGCTGGCCAGATAGGCCAGCGGGCCGCAGATCCGGCGGGCATAGTCGATCTTCGTCAGCGGCTGGCTGCCGCCGGCGGCGGGGCCGGTCGAACCGTACGCCATCGAGCCGCTCGTATCGAGCACGAGGCAGAGGCGGAGGTTGGTGTCAGCCTCGTACTCCTTGACGTAGTACCGGTCGGATCGGCCGAAGGCCCGCCAGTCGAGCCGCCGCAGGTCGTCGCCGGGGACATACTTGCGATACTCGGCGAACTCGACGCTCGAGCCGCGATGGGGGCTGGCATGCCGGCCCGAAACGTTTCCCACCATCGGCCGGCGCGACAACAGCGGCACCCCCGCCAGCCGGGCCAGCACGGCAGGATCGAGAAACGCTCGGGGCTGGCGGTCGGAGAACATGGCAGCCTCACCCGGCCTGCTCGGCGATCGTCTCCCGCACCAGCCGCTCCACGATCTGCTTGGCGTCGATCCCCTCGGCCTGGGCGGCGAAGGTCGTGATCAGCCGGTGGGTCAGCACCGGGCCGGCGACCGCCTCGATGTCTTCAAGTCGCGCCATGTAGCTGCCCGCCAGGGCGGCCCGCGATTTGGCGCCCAGGATCAGATACTGCACCGCCCGTGGTCCCGCTCCCCAGGAAACCAACGGCTTGAGCCAGTCGGGCGCCGAGTCGCCCTGGGGACGGGTCTTGCGGACCAGCCGCGCGGCGAACTGATAGATGTGGTCCGGCACCGGCACCCGCCGCACGAGCTCCTGATACTCGAGGATCTCGGGACCGGTGAGGATGTGGTCGAGCGCCGGCGGCGGTCCGCCGGTGGTCGTGCGGGCGATGGCGACCTCCTCCTCCTCGCCGGGGTAGTCAAGCTCGATCAGGAACATGAACCGGTCGAGCTGGGCCTCGGGCAGCGGGTAGGTGCCCTCCTGCTCGACCGGGTTTTGCGTTGCCAGCACGAAGAATGGCGGGTCGAGCTTGAAGGTCTTGCCGACCACGGTGACCTTGTGTTCCTGCATCGCCTCGAGCATCGCCGCCTGCGTCTTGGGCGGAGCCCGGTTGATCTCGTCGGCCAGCACGATGTTGGCAAAGACCGGCCCGGGGACGAAATGAAACTCCCGGCGGCCGTCGGCCGTCTCCTGGAGGATGTCGGTGCCGGTGATGTCCATCGGCATCAGGTCCGGCGTGAACTGGATCCGGCTGAACTTCAGCGACACGCACTCGGCGAGCTTGCCGACCAGGAGGGTCTTGGCCAGCCCCGGCACGCCCATCAGCAGGGCATGACCCCGGGCGAAGAGACAGATCGTCAACCGATTGATCGTCTCTTCCTGCCCGATGATCACGCGGGCGAGTTCCTGCCTGAGTTTTCCGTGGATCGTGCGGAGCCGGTCGAGGGCGGCGACATCGTCGTCACCGAGGCGGGGCGTGGAATCAGAGGCGGTGGCCATGGCAGGCTCCGGGGGCGGAAAAGCAGGAGGGCCGCCGCGGGATGCCCCGCGACGGCCCTCTAGTATGCCTGCCAGCCCGGGAGCCTGCACGGCTCCGCGGCATGGTCGCCGATCACTCCGGCAGAATGACCGCGTCGATGACGTGAATCACGCCGTTCGAGCAGGGAATGTCGGTCTTGACCACCGTGGCGTTATCGACCTTGACCGTCCCGCCGTCGACGGTGATCTTGGCCGCCTTGCCCTGAACCGTCTTGGCTTCGGAGAGCTTGACGACGTCGGCCGCCATCACCTTGCCGGGCACGACGTGGTAGGTCAGGATCCCGACAAGCTTCTCCTTGTTCTCAGGCTTGAGGAGAGTCTCGACCGTCCCCTCGGGCAGCTTCGCGAAGGCAGCGTCGGTCGGGGCAAAGACCGTGAAGGGGCCCTCGCTCTTGAGGGTTTCGACCAGGCCGGCCGCCTTGACCGCCGCCACGAGGGTCGTGAAATCACCAGCCGCCACCGCCGTGTCGACGATATCAGCTTCTGCGGCCTTGTAGGCCACTGTCTGCACGTGTCCGGCAGCCGCCTCCCGGGCCAGCCGCTGCTGCTTGGCGATCGGACACTCATCAGCACTGACAAGCCCGCCGGCCAGTACCGTGGCAGCTACTGCCGCCGCTGTCATTCCAGAAATCAGAAATCGCATCGAAGACCTCGCTCTTGCGTTGGGCCGCACCAGCGGCCGAAAAAGAACCGTGTTGGTGGGCAGGCATCGGCGATCCGACACCCGATCACTCCCTCTGTTGTAGTCGCTGCCCTGCCGCTGACCACATCCTGGCGTGTCAGGTTCCGGTCAGGATTGTGTCAGGCGGCCCGCCGGCTGCGGGCCGCCGCGGGGGGTGGGGCCGAGGCTCGCATTCGGGGGAAGAGCCCCTCGCGACGTCGGAGGCCCGGGATTCGTAGGAGGGCTGCCACCAGCCGGTCGCCAAACCGGTGCCGCCTGCCGTAGACCACCAACTGGCTCGGGTTGAGGTACAGCCGCTCGTGACCCCGCTCCAGCAGCGAGCGGTGGAAGCTGGCATGCTCCAGGTCGTCACCCGTATAGATGCCAGCCGCGTAGGCGGCGCTCGTGTAGAGGCCCAGGCCGCCGAAGCAGCTCGTCACGGGGACCAGCGGGCCGCCCCGCTCGTAGACCAGGCCGCCGGCCGCCGCCGTCGAGAGCGGCGTCAAGGCCCGGTCGAACCGAAGGGCCCAGGTGTCGTATTGCCGCAGCGCGTTCATGCGAAGCCCATGCCGCCGGCAGATCAGGCCGTTGGCACCGACGAAATCCCAGCCCGGCTGCCCGAAACTGCTGGCGATGCCGTCGATGCTGAAGCCCCCCTGGATGTCGAAGTCGAGGAGCATCACCATGTCGAAGCCGCCGGGTTGCTCGCAGATCTCCTGCTGGCAGCGGCGGCGGTAGATCGCCATCCGGCGGGCCCGCTCGAGGCACCGGGTGGCCGGGTTGACCGGATCGGATCGCGATTCGCTCACCACCGTGACCGCACGGTTGGCCCGGGCCCAGCGTCCCAGCATGAGCGGCGTGTTGTCGCTGGAATCATTTTCGTAGACCACGATCCGCACGTCGGCGAAACAGCGGGCCAGGTTCTCGATCCGGCGAATCGTCAGCGGCAGGATCTCGCCGACGTTGCGGGCCAGGCCGGTGATCGCCAGCCGGGTGTCGGCCATCGCCGCATAGCCTCGCCGGCAGGCGGCGAAATAGTCCTCGGCCAGATCGGCCGGAGGAGGGAAGGCATGTTCGGGAAAGACCGGTCCGCTGAAGTCGGCCGCATCGAGCGGCGGCGGCCGAGTGAAACGCTGATGGGAGCGAACGAGCTTCACGGCAATCTCTTCAGGTGGTCCCGAGCGGCAACCGGTGGAAGCGGCTCAGCCGGCGGAGGCGACGAAGCGGTCCTCGCAGCGGACTGCCCGCGTGGACGGCCACTGCGGCGGCCGGTGTCAGCGGCGTGAGGGCGACAGGTGGCGGCATGGCATTGGCCGCCCGGGAGCCGGAACCTGCAAGCAGCTCGGCAGCAAGATCGAGATAGCGACGTGCCTGAACGGTCGCATCCCATTCGGCTTCGGCCCGGTGACGGGCCCGCTCGGCGGCCGCCGCCCGCAGGGCCGGCCGCTCGACAAGCCGGACGACGGCCGCCGCCGCGCCGGCGGCATCGTCGATGCCGACCAGCCAGCCTTCGCGGCCGTCGGTCACCATCTCGGGATGACCGCCGACGGCGGTCGCGATCACGGGACATCCGCAGGCCAGGGCCTCCATCACCGTGTTGGGAAGATTGTCTTCCCGGGCCATCGTCAGGTGGAGATCGGCCGCCTGGAGGGCGAGTGCGACATCGGCCTCGCCGATGCTGCCGAGATGGCGGCAGGCGACACCCGGAATCACGAGCTGGCCCGTGCCGTAGGTGATGACCTGCAGGCTTGCTGCCGCCTTTCCGAGGCGGTGACGAAGCTCGCCGGCCGCGCGGCTGATCGCTGCGGCGGCCACCGTCATCGCCTTGCGCCGCTCGGCGAGGGAGACGCTGCCCAGCAGGATCGCGAAGGCTCCGTCCGGCAGGCCGAGGCGGCGACGGGCGGCGGCCCGTGGACCCGGGGCGAAGCGAGCCAGATCGAGGCCGTTGGGGATCACCCGAACCGTGTGGCAGCCGCTGTCAAAGATCGTGGAGCGGGCCACCTCCCCAGCCAGCCAGCGGGATGGTGAGACGAAGGTCAGGGGGATGCCGGCGAGACTCCGCCGACCGCGGGCGGCGACGCGGGCGGGTAGGGCCGCCAGCCGGGCGGCCAGCTGCGGGCAGGCATGGCAACCGCTGGTGAAGCCCGGGCAGCCGCCGGCGTAGTGGCAGCCGCCGGTGAACGGCCGCATGTCGTGGAGGGTCCAGATGACCGGTCGGCCGGAGGTGACGATCTCCCGGATGCCAGCGGCGTTGAGCAGGCCGGCGACCCAATGGAGATTGACGACATCGGCCGCGGTGACCAGCGGGTGGGCAGCCAGACGCCTGGCGGGCCAGTCGGCCGTGAACAGCGTGTTGGAAAGCGGCGTCCGAGCCCGCTTGATCGCCCGCCGCACCCGCCGTTCGAGCCGCCGCCGGGGAGCCGGCGCCGGCTGGACATCGTCCCCGGACAGCACGGCGACATGACCGCCCGATTCCCGCAGGGCCACCACCAGCCGCTGCATCGCGATCGCCGCCCCGCCGGCCTGGCCGGCATGGGTCGCCAGACAGGCAAGCCGCGGATGCTCGCGGGTGCGATTGATGGTCGGCGGCGCTGGTCGGGTCACGGCCTCACCCCCTCGACGTAGAGCGAGTCGGGTTTCCGGGGCCTCCCGGCCGCGTCGGTATCGAGACAGGCCGCCTCGAAGCCGGGAATCCGAGAGGCATCGGCCGTGGTCGTCGCCGACTCGTGAAAGCCGATTTCAGCCAGCAGTTCGACGAGCGAGATCCGGTCGTACATCCAGCGGTGCCGCTCGCCTCGCTGGGCAAAGCGAGTCAGTTCCCGGGCCGAGGCTGGTTCGGCCGTGAGAATCTCGGCTGGTTCCAAGGGATCGTCGCCGGCGGCCGTTCGGGCGGCGGTGACCGCCGCCATGCCCCGCCGGGCCTCCTCGCCGAGCCGAGCCTCGATGAACGATCGGGCCGGCACCGGATCACACGACCACCAGCGGCGCATCGCGCCTCCGGAGGTTTCCCGCACGAGCTGGTCGAGCAGCTCGACAGTCATCCAGCGGTGTTCCCAGCGGCGGTCGGCGGTGCCCGAGGCGGCGGCCCGCTCCAGACTCGCCAGATAGGCCCGGGCGATCCCCTCCAGGTCGGGCACGACGATCCGCACGATGCCGCCCGGCCGGAGCAGCCGGCGGATCTCCGCCAGCAGCTGGCGGGCCGCGGCTGGCGTGAGGTGTTCGAGCACGTGGGCCGCGTAGACCGCCTCGCAGCTGCCGCTGGTGAACGGGAGCGGGCGGCGGAGGTCGCAGGCCATCACGTCGCCGGACGCCGCGACGAGATCGATGTTGGTCCAGTCGGGATGCACGCGATCACCGCAGCCGAGGTTGAGCCGGGGCTGCGGCGGCGGGGCACAGGCAGGACGCGAGCAGACGAAACGAATCACGGCGGCGTTGGAAAAGGATTCGGGGGGCTCAGCAGGCGACCTTCACCGCCAGCCGGCCGGTGTAATCGATGCGGGACAGCAGGAGGGGCGCTTTGCTGGCGGCGAGGAACTCGTCAACCGCCCGCCGGGCACCCTGCCAATGGCCATAGTCGTCGATGATCAAAACCCCGCCGGCAGCGAGGCGGGGAAAGAGGTGTTCGAGTTCGTGCCGGGTCGACTCGTACCAGTCGGTGTCGAGCCGGACCACGGCGATCTGGTCGGGCGCTGCGAGGGGAATCGTCTCCTCGACGCGGCCGGGCACGAAGGTGACCAGCTCGGCCGGATAGCCGGTGGCTGCGAGGTTCCGCCGCACCTCGGCCAGCGGGCTGCGGGCCCAGGTCTCTCCCCTGGCGGGCTCTTCGGCCTCGAGCAGCTCGGCCGCGGAAGCGCCGGTGAGGTCGCGGTCGCAGTGGGCGGGCGGGGGCATGCCGTCAAAGGTGTCAAAGAGATAGAGCGGCCGTCGCTCGCCGATCTCCAGGAGCGTCAGCGCGGCGGCCATCATGCTGCCCCCCCGCCAGACCCCGCACTCGACGATGCTGCCGGCGATCCCGTAGCGACAGACGTGCCGGACCGCGTCCCGGAGGGCAACGATCCGCTCCGGGCTTGTCATCGTGAATGGGGCGACCATGTCGATGATGGCGCGGGCATCCTCATCGAGGTCGGGCGGCAGCGGGTGAGGTCGCCGGCGGGACGGACGAAAGAGTCGTGGCATCCGCATGAGAGAGCCGCTCGGGGAGAAGAAACGAAAGGAAGACTGCAGACCGCGAGCCCGCGGCCCGAGCACCGCCCGGAACGGGGGCTATCCCAGACCGCCGGGACCGCCGCAAGGTCGACGGAGCCACGAACGGCCACGCCGGCCGGCCCCCGGCCCCTCCGTCAGGAGACCGGTTCGCCCAGCCTCTTCAGCCTGCCCAGATAGGCGACTGCCGCCAGCCCGACCCCGCAGGCCACCGGCCAGGCCCACCGCCAGCGGGTCGCCGGCGTCTCGCCCTCGAGGAGCGGCACGTCGCAGGTCAGCAGGCCGGCATCCCCGAGGGGGAGCCGCCGACTGATCCGCCCGGTCGCGTCGATCAGGCAGGTCTCACCGGTGGAACTGCAGCGGGCCAGGCAGCGCCGCAGTTCGATCGCCCGTTGCTGGGCGAGGAGCCGGTGCTGCTGGAGCGTGAGCGGATTGGTGAAGGCCGCCCCATGGATCAGGGAGACGAGGCAGTTCGCGCCGTCGGCGACCAGGCTGGCCGCGGCCGACGGCACCATGTCTTCGTAGCAGAGCAGGGCCCCGATCCGGGCCGGGCCGCAGTCGATCGGCACCGACTCGTTGCCGGCGTCGTAGTCAGTCTCCATCGGAAAGGAAAGCCGCAGCTCGGGAATCACGTCGGCAAACGGCACGTATTCGCCGAAGGGCATCAGGTGTCGCTTGTGGTAGCAGCCGGCCAGTTGCTCCTCCCGGTCGAGCAGGAGTGCCGACTGGTAGATCTCGCTGGGCCGCTCCCGAAAGCCGCGATAGATTCGCCCGCCGAACAGGAGCGGGCAGTCGGGCTCCGGCAGCGGCCGCAAGCCCCGTTGGGGCGGCCGCGAGCGGCGAAAGATGGCCGCCTCGTCGGTGAACGAGTCGAGGCCCTCTTCGTAGGATCCTCCGCTGCATTCGGGCCAGCAGACCAGATCGATCGCCGGCTGGCCGCCGCAGGCCCGGCGGGTGAGGTCGCGAAACTCCTCGATGGCGTCGGCTCCATCGGGATCGGCCTGGACGAGGGCCAGCCGGAGCTTTGGGGCAGCCGCCATGCGGGCCTCGGTGCGGGCGACTGCCACGATCCCAACGGCGAGCGTCGCCGCGGCAATCGCCAACGCTGCCGCTCCGCCCGGCGGCAGCCGCCGTCCCTGCCAGCCGGCGATCGCGCCGACTGCGGCCACGAGCGTCCCGGCGATGGCAAACAGGGTGAAGGTCGGGCCCTCGGGGCCGAGGAGGGCTGCCGCCTGGGCCGTCACCGGCCAGGCCAGCTGGCAGTAGCCCAGCTTCCAGGGGAAGACCCCGGGGATGACCGCCTCGGCGACCACGGCGGTGAGACCGGCCGGCAGCCAGGCATTCCTCGGGTCACGGACCAGCCGGCCGGCGATCCAGAAGGGAAGGGCCAGCCGACAGGCGTCCCAGAGGATGATCGGCAGGGCAAAGGCAAAGCCGACCAGCTCGCTTGCCCGCATCGCCTCCGACAAGACCTCGGGCGTCCAGTGAAACGCGGCGGTGATCGCAATCGCCGCAGCGATCAGCACCGCCAGCTCGCTCCGCCAGCCCCGACGGCCGGTCACGAAGACGAGCCCGCCGGCAACCCCCAGCCAGGCGGCCGGCACCAGCTCCTGCCGCAGCCACGGGGCTGCCACGAGCACCGCCACGCTCACGATCGCCAGCGGCCAGGTGAGGCAAGGCCTCGTCGCCCATGCTCCCTGCCCGGCAGGCCTGGCAGGATCAACTCCGCACGGCATTCCCGTACCGCTGTCGGTCATCGTCAGTCGTTCGCCGCCGTGGTCCTGCCGCCGCCCCGGACCGCCCGGGCAGAGCCGAAAAAAACAGCGGGCGGACCCCGGATGGTGGTCCGCCCGCCGTCGGGTGAATCAACGAGAACAATCGCCCGCAGGTCAGAACTTCACGCCGCCGGGGGCGCCGACGAGGGTTGCCGCCGTCGTGTCCTGCTGGGCATACAGGTAGATCGTCTTGAAGTTGCGGGTGTTGAACGACCGTACCTTGTTGGTCACGAAGGGAGCGTTGGGGTCTGCCGCCAGGGCAGAAAATGCTCCCTTGTTGACACTGAACTGCGAGATGCCGTTGGCGGCCACCGTCCGGGCCGAACCAACCAGCGTGCTCAGCGCCACCGAACCCGATTGGGCGTTGACGGCGACAGGCGATGCTCCCACGTTCTTCATGCGAACGGGGATGTTGCCCTTCGATCCGCCGCCTCCGCCACCGCCGGCGAGCACGGGCACGGAAACAAAAGCGAGGGCCACGAGCAGTGCGGCGGCCAGGATGCTGCGAGTCATGCGTTGAATCCTCTCAAAAACCGGTACTGAAAATCTTCGAATCGGAGAATCATGTCCCAGGCGGGAATGATCGAATCAAAACAACCAGAGAAGCGTCCGGTTCTTCTCAGCATCGCAACGTTTGCCCCGCCGCCGCGACTCCCACATGGTACCGAACCAGAACGCCAGGTCAAAAACAGGGAAAACCCCGGCAAAAAGCCGTTTTGAGAGCCTCGGAAAACTAGGGGATCTGGGGCGAGGGCTCCC
>Ga0180432_10011422_pt1 | contig 10453 bp, 9 predicted proteins | sample SS_ome_10_FD_132414 | JGI IMG/M metagenome (GOLD analysis project Ga0180432, IMG submission 132414) | Hypersaline lake sediment archaeal communities from the Salton Sea, California, USA - SS_1_MS_2 metaG | ecosystem: Environmental > Aquatic > Non-marine Saline and Alkaline > Hypersaline >...
CGGGCATGGTCTTTCCTGGTCCTGCGTTTGCCAACCGTCACGTGCCACGGCGGGCCTTGTCCGGCCGTGTGTTCCTTCATCCCTTGAGCACGGCAGGGCAAGGCCCGCCGTGGCATGGGGCACGCACCGTCACGGCGCGGTTGCCGCGAGGCCGCCGTTGCCGTTGAACCGCTCGTCCTTGGTGACGCGAAGGACCTCGGCCAGGGTGGTCTTGCCGTTGCGGACGAGCCGCCAGCCGTCCTCGCGGAGGCTCTTCATGCCGTCGGCGGCGGCCTGTTTGCGGATGGCCTGGGCCGAGGCCCGTTCCAGGATCATGGTGCGAATGGCCTCGCAAACGGGCATCACCTCGAAGATGCCGGTTCGCCCCAGGTACCCGCTGCCCTGACACTCGCGGCATCCTCGGCCGCGGTGGAGCACGTCGAGGGTCTCGTCGCCGACCTCGCGCCGCAGGGCGGCCAGATCGTCGGGGACGAACGTCTCCCGGCAATGGGGACAGATGAGCCGCACCAGCCGCTGCGCGAGCACCATCTCCAGCGACGAGGCGACCAGGTACGGTTCGATGCCCATGTCCACGAGTCGCGTCATCGCCCCGGGGGCGTCGTTCGTGTGCAGCGTCGAGAAGACCAGGTGCCCGGTCAGCGAGGCCTGGACGGCGATCTCGGCCGTCTCGAGGTCGCGGATTTCGCCCACCAGGATCACGTCCGGGTCGTGCCGAAGCACCGACCGCAACCCGCGGGCGAACGTCAGGCCGGCCTTGGTGGCCACCTGGATCTGGTTGATGCCCCGCAGATGGTACTCGATCGGGTCCTCGATGGTCACAATCTTGCGCTCGACGTCGTTGATGCGCGACAGCCCCGCGTACAGCGTGGTCGTTTTGCCGCTGCCGGTCGGCCCGGTCACGAGGACGATGCCGTGCGGCAGCCCGAGCACCCGTTCGATGACCCGGCGGTCGTCCTCGGCCATGCCGAGGTGTTCGAGGCCCAGCAGCGTCGCACTGCGGTCCAGAAGGCGCAGGACGACAGCCTCGCCGTGCAGCATCGGGATGACCGAGACGCGGATGTCGATTTCGCGGCCGGCGACCTTCAGTTTGATGCGGCCGTCCTGGGGCACGCGCTTCTCGGCGATGTCGAGCCGGCTCAGGATTTTCAGGCGCGACACGATGGCCGGCTGAAACTGCCGAATCTCCGCCGCCACGTTCGCCTGCTGGAGCACCCCGTCCACGCGGTACCGCACCCGCAGGCTGTCCTCGAACGGCTCGAAGTGGACGTCGGTGGCGCGGCGCTGGACGGCTTCGGCCAACACCTGGTTCACAAACGTGATGATCGAGGCGTCCTGGGCGGCGACCTCCAGGTCGACGTCCTCGTCGCCCTCGTGGTCGACGATCTCGACGCCGTCGGCCTCGGCCTCCGAGACGAGCGACTGGACGGTGTCGGCGCCGACGCCCAGCAGGGTACTGATGCACCGGCTGATCTCGGCCGCCGGCGCGAGCGCCGGCCGCACGTCCAGTCCGGTGGCCATCCGCAGTTCGTCCAGGCCGCTCGTGTCGAAGAGCCGGCTGGTAGCCACCGTCACGACGCCGTTCTCCTGCGAGAGCGGCAGCAGCCGGTGGGCCAGCAGCACCCGGGCCGGAAACCGGGCCAGGAACTCCGGGTCCGGCTGAAGCGCGTCCAGGTCGGCCCGCGGCACGTGGAACTCCTCCGAGAGGGCCGAGAGGAGTTGCTCTTCCGAGAGGCCTCCTGCCGCCAGGAGGGCGTCGTCCAGGGGTTTGCCCTCAGCGAGGAGCGCCTCGGCGCCGGCGGCCGCCGGGCCGTCGAGCAGACCGTCGCGCTGCATCTTGGCGAGGATGGCGTTCATGGCAGACGCACCCCGTGTCGGCGAGGAACAGGCCCCGCCGCCTTACTCCGCGCTCCGGGTTTCCGGGGCAGGGCGTTTCTTCATCGTAACGCCCACGCCCGCGTGGTCCATGTGCAGGAAGAGCGTTTCGAGGTCCGGGTTCGTGGTGATGGCCTTGACGTACCGCGGGTCGGCCTGGCGGGTGTTCATGTTGTGGGCGACGACGAGGCCGCCCGGCCTGAGTCGCGGCAGGAGTTTCTCGAGGTAGTCGATGTAGCCTTCCTTGTCGGCGTCGAGGAAGATGAGGTCGATGGGTCCCTTGAGTTTCGAGACCTCCTCGTGGGCGTCGCCTTCGACGAGCGTCACGATGGAGTCGACGCCGGCCCGCTTGAAGTTCTCGCGGGCGAGCCCCGCGCGGCGCGCGTCGATCTCGTACGTGGTCAGCCGGCCGCCCGTTGTCCGAAGGGCCAGGCAGAGCCAGATGCCCGAATACCCGTTCGACGTGCCGATCTCGACGACGTGCGTGGCGCCGAGGGTCTCGGCGAGCAGGCGCAGCAGCCGACCGTCCTCCTGGGGCACGTTCATCATGCCGCGCGACTGGTTCTGTCGCATGTCGGAAAGGACCTTCAGGATATGCTTCTCGGCGTCGGACTTCGGCAGGGGGGAACTCTCGAAGGCCGACGTTTCCGCGCTGCGGGGCGGACGGCGCCACCCCGGAGGTGGGCCTCGCCGGTCGCCGGGGCCCGGTTGGGCGAAGCACGCAGCGGCCATCACGCCTGCGAGCACCAGGGACAGGGTGGCGGTGCGGTATACCATGAGAGGCTCCTTCCTCTGTTGCGCACCGGTCAGGCGCGCTTCGGCTTGTACAGGATATTGGGCGCCGGCTCTGCCCGCCGGTCGTGCTTTCCGGGCGGGCAGGCCGGCTCTGTAAAGGCGTTACGGGTCCGTCCGTGTCAGTCCAGGATACCCATGAGGACGAGTTGGGCTTCCTGCTTCATGGAGCAGACCTGGCGCAGTTCCTTGCGGGCGGTTTCCACTTCTTCCTGGCTCTTCGCACGGGCCTGGCGAAGGGCCTCCAGGGCCGCCTTGATGGAGGACGCGCTGGCGTTCTCGTCCTCCAGGAGGCTGCGCAGCGCCTCGGTCTTCTGCTCGACGTCGGAGCGTTCGCGCTCGGGTTCGCCCTCGCGCCGGCGGTCGTCACCGCCGCCCGGTCCCCGGCCGCCCCGGCCCCGCATCATCATGCCGAAGCCGAAACCGCCGCGGCTCTGGCGCTGGAGTTGGGTCACCTTCTCGATGCGCGGCTCGAGGATTGTCCACTCGTCCTCGGTGGCGCCGAGTTGCTCGCGGAGCCGGTCGGACATCCGCTGGCGAAACTCTTCCATCCGCCGACGCATTTCCTCGGGGTCGCGCGGGCCGCGGTCGCGGCGGTCGCCGCGCTCACCGGGCGGGGGAGGGCCTTCCTGGGCGGCAGCCAGGCCGGTTGCGAGGATTCCCACGAGCACGGCGCCGGCGAGGCCCACGACAACGAATCGCTTCCACATGGTTCGGCTCCTTGTGACGGCGTTCGGCACGACGTGATGTGCGTTACTCCTCACCGCGAGGAGGTGTCGGCGGATGATTCTCCTGCGCGTCGGGCGGCTTGGGGGGCCGCGGCTCGCCGCCCCGGGGCGGGGGCGGGCCGTGTTCCCCCCGACCGCGTCGGTCGCCCCGGCCGGGGTGCGGACGGTTCTTCATGAGTTCCTCGTACTTGGCGGCCTGTTCGGGCGTGAGGATTCCCTTGGTTCGCTCGACGGCCTGCTCGAACGCACGCTGCCGCTGCTCGTCCAGTGCCTCGCGCTTGTTCTCGTATTCCTGCTGGATGGCGTCGTAGCGTGCCCGCTGCTCGTCGGTCAGGAGATCGAGGATGGCCTGGTCGCGTTCTTCGACAAACGCCCGGTGCTGCTCCCAGCGGCCGCGGCCGGCGGTCGACATCGCCTCGGACCAGATCTCGTGCATCTGCTCACGCTGCCGGTCCGTCAGGTTCAGTTCGGCGGCCAGCCAGGACGGGCCGTGCGGCCGGTGCTGAACCCGCGAGACCGAGAGCCCCACCGCCACGCCGGCGGCCAAGGTCACCACGAACGCCGCAATCAGGAGCACCTTAGTCCGCGTCATGGCCGTTCGTCCGTTCCAGGTCACACAGAATCCACTGGGCCAACTGCTCCCGGGTCCCGCCGGCCGCGGACCTCCCCTGGGCCGCCACCGTTTCCCAGACGGGTATGGAGTCGGTCCGTTCGGCTCCGTTGGCCTGCCACAGCCAGAGGCCGCAGACGAGCAGGACGGAGGCGGCGAGGGCCAGCAGCGCCTTGGCCATCCGGCCGAGGTCCGCCGAGGCTGCCTCGTCGACCGCCCGATGCAGGCGCGCCCGCGTTGCGTCGGGAAGGTCCACGCGGCCGGCTGTCGCAACCAGCCGCGACAACCGGCGCAGCCGCTCCAGTTCCTCCCGGCAGGCGGGGCAGGTGCGGAGGTGGGTTTCCAGGGCGACCCGCTCGTCGCCGCGGACTTCCCCGTCGTGATAGGCCGACAACCGATGGGTGTACTTGCAGGTATCCATGCGCCTTCTCTTCCGGTCCGTCGCGGATCGACCGGCGGGGCAGGGCGGAACGCGAGGGGTGGAACGTTCCGCCTCACTGCCCCGGTCGGTCGAGATAGTCTTTCAGTTGCTCCCGCAGGCGGCGCCGCGCCCGGAAGAGGCGCGACTCCACCGTGCCGCGCGGCAGGCCGAGGACCTCCGCCATCTCGTCATAGGCGAGGCCCTGGAGGTCGCGGAGGACCACAACCTCGCGGTGCTCCGGCCCGAGGGCCGCGATGGCATTCAGCACGTCGAGCCTCACATTCACCGCGCCTGTCGCCGAACGCTTGCCGTCGGCTAACCCGGCGGCGGCCTCGAGACCGACGACCCGGCCTTCCTTGCGGCGGGTCCGCCGGCGATGCATCGCGACGCGGCGAACCAGGATGGCCGTCAGCCACGTCTTGACCGACGACCGGCCCTCGAACCGCGCCAGGCCGCGGTACGCGCCCGCGAACGTCTCCTGGACCACGTCCTCTGCGTCTGCCGCATTGCCAAGGAGCGAAGCGGCCGCCGCGTAAAGCCCCGCCGCGTGCCGGTCCACCAGGAGGTGGAACGCGGACGCATCGCCGCCGCGGGCACGCGCCACCAGGGCGTCGTCGGACGGCAGCGGCGGTTCGGGCGGATGGCTCACGCGCGGCTCGTTCTTCATCTCTTTGGTTGCCGCCGGCATGCGGATTCTTCCCGGATTCTGAAAACGGCGCCGGCCGGCAGGCTCGCGACGCACGCCGGGCGCCGTTTGGGCGTGCCCGTATAGGCAAAACGCACGGCGCCGCGCCGTATTGCGGCCACGTTTGCCGCACCGGCCGTTGGCACCGGTGTCCGGCGGGGCTTTGCCGGGACTTAATAATCGGCCGAGCCTCCCGTTTTCCCCGCGGACCCCATTTGACGGGGCCGTTTTCCTGGGGTACATTACCGTATGTCTTGGGCGAGAGCGAGCGCCCACCGTGCCGCCGTTCCCGCGGGCCAATCCCGCCCGACCCGGGCGTGGAGTTGTACCTGCGGGAGGTCCACCGCCAGCCCCCACTTTCCGCGGACGAGGAAGCGCACCTCATCGGGCGCATGCGCGCCGGCGATCCGGGGGCACGCGAGGCCCTCGTCTACCGGAGCCTCCGCCTCGTGCCGGTCGTCTGCCGGCACTTCATCGGCGAGGGCCGCCGGCATCTGGACCTGATCGAGCACGGCAACCTGGCGCTGCTGCGGGCCGTCGAGGCCTACCAGTCGCCTGGGCAGTCGGACCCGTTCTGCGTGCACGCGGCGGAGCAGGTCCGGCAGGCGTTGGTCACCCTTGTGCAGCCCAGCGCCGAGGCCGGCTGAGATACGGTTCCCGCGCGGCCGCGCGGCGGGCGGCGACCCTCCCATCCTCCATGTGCCCCTCAGAGGGGCGCCTGCGCCGTCCGGGCACGTCCGGAACGGCGTCCCCATCCCGTTCATTTCGGGTTTAAGAGGTGTCGGTCCTATTGGCAGGTTCGTGCAATACGGGGGGACGACCGCCGTTTGACCCGGCGCAGACGATGCCGCCGCTCACGCGCACCACCGCCCGCTTCGGGCAGCCGGGAGGCTCGGGACGCATGAACCGGAACCTGCCACTCGTCGCGGCCATCGCCTTGGCCGTTGTGATGGCCGTCACCGCCACGGCCGCGCCGCCCACGCTCTTCGAGAGCACCGCCGCCCTCGCGCCCGCAAACCCCATCGACGAGCACGTGGCCGCCGGCCTCGAAAAGGCCGGCATCCAGCCGGCCCGGTTGTGTTCCGACGCCGCCTTCCTCCGCCGCGCGTACCTGGACGTCATCGGCACGCTGCCGACGGCCGAGGAGGCCCGGGCGTTCCTCGACCGGTCGGACCCCGACAAGCGCGCCCGCCTCATCGACCGCCTGCTCGAGCGGGGCGAGTTCGCCGACTACTGGGCCTTGAAGTGGTGCGACGTGCTCCGCGTGAAGGCGGAGTTCCCGATCAACCTCTGGCCGAACGCTGCCCAGGCGTATCACCGCTGGATCCGGGCCTCCGTCCGCGACAACAAGCCGTACGACCGGTTCGTTCGCGAGATGCTGACCGCGAGCGGGAGCAATTTCCGCACGCCGCCCGCCAACTTCTATCGGGCCATGCAGAGCCAGGAACCGGAGGCCCTCGCCAAGGCGGTCGCCCTCACGTTCATGGGCACGCGGGCCGACGCGTGGCCCACGGGGCGCCTGGAAGGCATGGCCGCCTTCTTCGCGCGCGTCGGCTTCAAGAGCACCGGCGAGTGGAAGGAGGAGATCGTCCTCTTCGATCCCGGCTACGCCGCGGGCGAGGACAAGAACGCGGGCGACGGCAGGAAGGCCGCGGCTCCCCTGAAGCCGGTCTTCCCGGACGGCCGGGCCGCCCGCATCGACGCCGGCACGGACCCGCGTGTCGTCTTCGCCGACTGGCTCATCGACGCGAAGAACCCGTGGTTCGCCCGGGCCATCGTCAACCGCGTGTGGGCGTGGCTGATGGGGCGCGGCATCGTGCACGAGCCGGACGACATCCGGCCGGACAACCCGCCGTCGAATCCGGCGCTGCTGGCGTGGCTCGAGAAGGATTTCGTGGCCTCCGGCTACGACATGAAGCACCTGGTCCGCACGATCCTGACCTCGACCACGTATCAACTTTCCTGCGTGCCGCAGACCGACGATCCGCGCGGCGAGGCGCTGTTCGCCTCCTACCCGGTGCGGCGGCTGGAGGCCGAGGTCCTCATCGACGCCCTCTGCCAGATCACCGGCACCACGGAGGCGTACTCCAGCCTCATCCCCGAGCCGTACACCTACGTGCCCGAGACGCGCCGGGCCATCGCCTTGCCGGACGGCAGCATCACGAGTTCGTTCCTGGAGATGTTCGGCCGGCCGCCGCGCGACACGGGCCTCGCGACGGAGCGGAACAACCGGCCGACCGCCGCCCAGCGGCTCCACCTGCTGAACTCCAGCCACGTGCGCAACAAGATCGAGCGCGGGCCGAAACTCATGGAGATCGTCCGGGCCAGGCAGGAACCCGCCAAGATCGTCGAGACGCTCTACCTGACGATCCTCTCGCGCCGGCCCACGCCGCGCGAGGGCCGGGCCATCCAGGCCTACGCCGGCCCCGGGCGCAGGGCCCAGGGCCGACAGGCCCTCGAGGACCTGACGTGGGCCCTCGTGAACAGTTCGGAGTTCCTGTACCGGCATTAGGAACCACAGGGGAATGCGACCCATGAAGACCACCCGCAAGGCAGACGTGTCGGGCCAGCCCGTTTCCCGGCGCGAGGCGATGCGCCGCGGCCTGGTCGGGGCGGCCGGGCTCGTCCTCGCGGGGCAGGGCACCGGCCGCGCCCTCGGCGCGGCGGCCGGCAAGACGGTGCCCGCCACGGCCAAGGCGCCCGCCACGGGCTCCGCCAAGCCGCCCGCCAAGGCCGTCATCCAGATCTGGATGTGGGGCGGCCCGTCTCACCTCGACACGTTCGACCCCAAGCCCGACGCCGGCAACGATTACACCGGCCCGCTCGACAAGACGACGCCCACGAACGTCGACGGCATTACCGTGAACGCGGCGATTCCGCTCCTGGCGAAGCAGGCCGACAAGTACGCCATCATCCGCAGCATGACGCACGGCATCAACGCCCACGAGACGGCCTCGTACATGGTCCAGACCGGCCGCCAGCCCGGCCGCGACGTCTTCCCGTGCGTCGGGGCCGTCGTCTCGCTTTTCAAGGGATACGACGCCGGCTACAAGGGCCTCATCCCGCCGTACATCGTGCTGACCGAGCCGCAGGGCCGCTTCTCCGAGGCGGGGTTCCTCGGCAACCGGTACAAGCCGTTCGCCACGGGCGGCGACCCGGCCCGGACGCCGTTTGCCGTCGAGGGCGTGGTCGCCAAGGGCATCACGGAAGAGCGGCAGCGCAATCGCCGCTCCCTGCTCCAGAACCTCGACAGCCTCGCCCGCGCGCTTCCGGGCGACGCCCACCTCAAGGCCCTCCGCGAAACCGAGGCGCAGGCCTACGACCTCATCCTCGGCGACGCCGGCAAGGTCTTCGACCTCTCGGACGAGAAGGACGACCTCCGCGAGCGCTACGGGCGCACCACCTTCGGCCAGTCGTGCCTGGTGGCCCGCCGCCTGGTGGAGCGCGGCCTGCCGTACGTCACCATCAACTACAAGGGCTGGGATACGCACAAGCAGCACTTCCAGTCGATGCGCCGGCTGCTGCCCGAACTCGACAAGGGCATGTCGACGCTGCTCCAGGACCTGGCGGACCGCGACCTGCTCGACACGACCATCGTGTGGTGGAGCGGCGAGTTCGGCCGGACCCCCTGGGTCCAGTGGGAGCCTCCCTGGAACGGCGGCCGGGGCCACTACGGCCCGGTCTTCTCCGCGGTCGTGGCCGGCGGCGGGTTCAAGGGCGGTGTCGTCGTCGGGGCCTCCGACTCCAAGGGCGAGACCGTTAAGGACCGCCCCGTGTACCCGTGCGACCTCATCGCCGCCCTGTACGAGCGGCTCGGGATTCCGCCCGACGCCAAACTGCCGCACCCCCAGGGGTTGGACGTCCGCGTCACGCCGACGGCCGCCGATGGCGTGAAGTCCGGTGGCCACCTGACCGAAATCCTGTAACCCGCGCCGCCCGACCCGCGACCGTGAGGTCGCGGGTCTCGAAGCATGGAGCGTGTGATGCGAACGCGACACCATCTTATGCTGGCGGCGCTGGTGATCCTGGCCGCCGCCTCCGCCGCCCGTGCCCAGCCCTTTCCGCCGCACGTCGGGTACGTGTTCCCGGCCGGCGGCCGGCGGGGCGAGTCGGTCCAGGTGAAGGTCGGCGGCCAGTACCTCCGCGGCGTCAAGGAGGCCTACGTCTCCGGCGAGGGCGTCCGGGCCGAGGTCGTCCAGTACCTCAAGCCGATGAGCCAGCGGGAGTTCATGGAACTGCGCGAGCAGATCGGCGAACTCATGAAGCAGCGCCGCAAATCATCCGACGTCCGCGAGCAGGTGGCCGACCTCCGCAAGCAACTCCTGACCTTCAACCGCAACGCCCACCCGGGCCTCGTCGACACGGTCCTCGTCAAGGTCACCATCGCGCCGGACGCCGAGCCCGGCTCGCGGGAACTTCGCCTCGCCACGCCCCGCGGCATCACGAACCCGCTCGTCTTCCGCATCGGCACGCTCCCGGAGTGCCGCGAAACCGAGACGAGCCTCGACAACTGCTACCCCGGCTCGTCGATGTACGGCAAGGCGCCGGAGGCCACCCGCGTCGAGCACGTCACGGACGTGCCCGTGCCGACCGTGATCAACGGCCAGATCCGGCCCGGCGACGTGGACCGGTACCGCTTCCGGGCGTCGAAGGGGCAGCGGCTGGTCGCCGCCGTCGCCGCCCGCGACCTCGTGCCGTACCTGGCGGACGCCGTGCCCGGCTGGTTCCAGGCCACCCTCACCCTGTACGATGCCGACGGCAGGGAGGTGGCGTACGCCGACGACTACCGCTTCCGCCCGGACCCGGTGCTGATGCTCGAGGTGCCGGCCGACGGCGAGTACGAACTCGAAATCCGCGACGCCATCTTCCGCGGCCGCAAGGACTTCGTCTACCGCATCGCCCTGGGCGAACTGCCGTTCGTCACGGGCCTCTTCCCGCTGGGCGGGAAGGCGGGCACGGAGACGCCCGTCGAGGTCGCCGGCTGGAACCTGCCGGTCGCGCGCCTCACGCAGCCGGGCCGCGAGCCGGGCATCCACACCGTGACCGTCCGCAAGGGCGAGTGGCCGTCCAACGCCCGCCCGTTCCACGTCGATACCCTGCCGGAATGCCGCGAGAAGGAGCCGAACGGCCGGCCCGAGGCGGCCCAGGCCGTCACGCCGCCCACGATCGTCAACGGCCGCATCGGCGAGCCGGGCGACGCCGACGTCTTCCGCGTGCGCGGCCGGGCGGGCGAGACGCTCGTGGCGGAGGTGCTGGCCCGTCGGCTCGACTCGCCCCTGGATTCGCGCCTGCACGTAGCCGACGCCGCCGGCCGGACCCTTGCCTGCAACGACGACCACGAGGAC
>Ga0180432_10011424_pt1 | contig 10452 bp, 10 predicted proteins | sample SS_ome_10_FD_132414 | JGI IMG/M metagenome (GOLD analysis project Ga0180432, IMG submission 132414) | Hypersaline lake sediment archaeal communities from the Salton Sea, California, USA - SS_1_MS_2 metaG | ecosystem: Environmental > Aquatic > Non-marine Saline and Alkaline > Hypersaline >...
AGACAAGGGATTTAAATCCCTTGTCCGTCGCACTGAATAGTGTTGTTTTTAACTGCATTGCAGTTGAAAAAGTGCATTGTAAGTATTCGATATTAAAGCGAAATAACGAAAGCAAATGATCTTTATTCGAATATCAAACGCAAAATCTGGGATAATTGGTTTCTGTCGCGAAATGGCCCCGTAGGGGCGTATTGCAATACGCTCCTACGGGTAACACATTGATTTTACACACTTACAAAAACACCAGTCGGAACGTTTTGTCGAAAAATCCCGATTTCGTGACAGAAACTAATTAGTTGGGCGCTTTTCAAGAACCTGCAAAAAATCGTTTATCATAAAGATGACAATTAGTAGCTTGCAATATATTCTTACAACGAGCGGGCTGAAGACAAGTATGAGAAAGCCGGCGCCTATTGAAGCAAGGTCTCCCTGTACGAATTGAATAATCGCGGTTATCAAGGGACTTGCAAAACCGGCGGAGAAAATTGAATGAGGTAAACCATGGAATACAAACGCATAAAAGTTGAAATGAAGGACACCATCGCCATTCTTACGCTCAATCATCCGGAAGCCTTGAACGCCATTACCGCCAGGATGCTTTTCGAACTCCGGGACATCGTCGGCAAGCTGAACGATGCCTCCAGCGAGGCGCGGTGCCTCCTGATTACGGGCGCGGGACGGGGATTCTGCTCCGGAGCGAACTTGACGGACCCGGATCAGGTCCCGCCGGAACCGAACAGTGGTGATTCCATGGATAGCACCCACAATCCCCTCTTTCTTCAACTGCGCGATCTGCGTATACCCATTGTGACGGCTGTTAACGGTCCGGCGGCGGGCGTAGGCATGAGTTTAGCTCTGATGGGGGATATTGTTCTGGCCGGTCGTTCAGCATATTTTTTCCAGGCATTTCGCCAGATCGGCCTCATTCCCGATGGCGGGGCGACATACATTCTGCCGCGACTTGTCGGTTTGGCCCGGGCGCTGGAACTCTCGCTTCTGGCCGAAAAACTGCCTGCCCAAAAGGCTCTCGATTGGGGCCTTATCAACCGTGTATATGACGACGAGCGTCTGATTCCGGAAGCAATGGAGTTGGCTGCGAGCCTGGCGTCCGGTCCCACCATAGCCCTGAACCTTATGCGCAAAGCCTACTGGCAGAGCATGGATAACACTTATGAGCAGCAGCTTCACTTAGAGGCGGTTCTACAACTCCAGGCCCTTGCAACTGAAGACGCAACCGAAGGCCGCATGGCTTTTTATCAAAAACGGAAGCCCCTGTTCTCCGGTAAATAGCACTGCCGGGAACCGAAGGAAGTGGCCCCCTTCCATCAAGCGCGCCACCTTTACAGCTTCGACTTGAAATAGCTCGTCGGGGCCGTCGTAGAGGCGCGATGCCCGCTCACGACGCCGGTAATACGAAAGGATGGAATCGTCCCTGCCGATCTTGACTCCGATCTCGTCCCGTCGATCACCACGACCATGCCGGTCTTGAATTGCAAGTAGACCTGCTTCAATTTCTCAAACATTGATCGCCTCTCGCTTACAACCAACCAAGATTTCCCAAAGTCTTCTTAACCAATTCCTGTTTTTCCTGGTCAACCTCATGGAAGGGCCGACGAACCTTGTTGGTGATGGGATGGCCTTGCAGGCGCAGGGCTTCTTTGAGAATTCCGTGGGAGGCAAAGGGTCGTTTCCCAAGGGAGTAGGGCATGCGGACCATACCCTTGAAGCCCTTGGCCAGGATCGCGGGCGACAGGTTGGTGCCGGTGAGCAAGGGGATGGCCGCTAAAAGCTTGTCCTGGATTTTTTTCGCCCGGGGCCGGTCGCCGGATTGATGTGCATCCCAAAGGGCCTTAACGTCTTCGGCGCCGATCAAGGGCAACGGACATAAGACGCCCGCTCCGCCGAACTCAAGGCAATCGTGGAGCAGTAACGATGTCCCGGTGAAAACTTTCCAGTTAAATGCCCGGGTGGCTTTGATGGTTTTCTTCAGGAATGGCCGATTGATAACGGTGATCTTGGCCCCGATGACGCCGTCTATTTCCGCGATGCGGGCCAGTTCCTCGGGCGCGGCGTTCAATCCGGTAACCTCCGGGAAATGGTAGTAGTAGACGGGCAGTCCACCTTGCTCGGCGATTGTTTTGAAGTGATTAATCGCGTCCCTGAAATCGAGGTTGAAGTAAAGGGGCAATGCCGCCATCACCGCGTCGCATCCGGCTTGGCGAGCCTCTTTGGCCAGGTCGAGGGCCTGTTCGGTGCTCCAGGCCGACGCGGTCCCGACAACCGGAATTTTGCCCTGGGCGGCCTCTGCGGCAGCGCCCATTACCTGGAGCTTTTCTCCAAAACGCAAATAGGGGAACTCCGCGTTACTGCCCAGTACCACAACTCCATCAAGCCCCTTTTCAATCGCCGCTCCGACCAGATGCTTGACACCGTCTTCGTCGATTTTGCCGTCTTCGGTAAAAGGCGTCAGCAGAATCGCGATCAGGCCTTCCAGGGTTTTCAATTCCATGGATCTACTCCTTTTTTTCGGATTTATTTATACACGTCGGAAAAATTGCTACGTCCGCTTGATAATTTAGATCAGGACTCATTATGCGCGCTCCCTGAAACACAATGGGTTAATCAGGTTTCTGTGTTCTTTGCAGCCAATGACGTCGAGCGGCGGGCGGTTTTTTGGGTCGGCGGGATAGCGGCGTTTCAGTTTTTTGATCCTTTCTGCGCTTTCCAGGATATCATCGAGCGCAAGGGCCATGTGTCTGACAGCCTTGTCGATGTGTTCACGCACGGCAGCGGCGAGATCGAGGTCGTGGGCGATGAGAATCGCGTCCGCACCGGCTCGAAGCGCCATGAACGAAGCGTCGAGCGATCCGACCGTTTCGGCTATCCCCGCCATTTGCAAATCGTCGGTGATTACCACCCCGCTATAGCCTATCTCGTCGCGCAGTATTTTTCCGACCAATCGGGGGCTTACTGTCGCGGGATGGTACGGGTCAATCGCGCGAACGCGAATGTGCGCCGTCATAACGGACGCCGCGCCGCATCGCTCAACCGCACGGAACGGCGCTAAATGGCGCTCGATCCGATCCCGGGCAAGGTCGGTTTCAGGTAATTCGGTATGGCTGTCTCCGCTGACGGAGCCGTGTCCGGGGAAATGTTTGGCGCAAGCGGCAACACCTTCCGCCTGCATACCCTCGATATATGCTGTGCCCATTTTGGCGACGAGTTCAGGGTCCATGCCGAAACTGCGGTCGCCGATAACGGCTTTTGTGTCAGGCTCTGCGAGATCGACCACCGGGCTGAAGTTGAGGTTTATTCCAACGGCGGCCAGCTCCCGGCCGACGGCGCTGCCCACTTCACGCGCAAGTTTTGTGTCGCCCGCTTTACCGAGCGCAGCGGCGGGAGGAAAGCTGGTAAAAGGCTTGCCAAGGCGCATCACCCGCCCACCTTCATGGTCTATCGAAACGATAAATCCCTCGTCGCCCGCAGCTTCTCTGATCGATTGCGACAGTTTGAGTATCGATTTCGGATCGCCAAGATTTTCCGGGAAAAGTATAACGCCGCCGAGTCCCTCGCGAAGGGCGGCTTTAAGTTTACGACTTACTTTCTTCCCATCGAAGCCTGATATTATCAGGCTTCCGATTTCGCGCTCGAGGTCTTCGCTATGTGGCAGTGGTAAATCGGTTTTCATCTGTTTCAGTTCACTTGATGATCTTAGCCCGGCAGCCTCTTCCTCGCAATGCGTTCTCCCAATCTCTCAAATTCCGGGAATTCCGGCGGAATTCAAGATGTGATTAAAATTGCACATTTAGAGTAAACTTTTTTCACATAGAACAAATTTGCCATATTTCCTGTTCCCCTAACCTATTGATTTATATCGTAAATCATTCTTTTCGATTTTGGCACGCATTGTGCGATATAAACAATCAGGAAGGAGTCAGCACTATGATAGATAACCACAAATCAATCGAGAAGCTCCTCAAGGAAATAGTGGCGGCGTATAAAGCTACGCAAAACCAACCAATCGATGCGCCTGACCAGATAAAGCACCTGAGATACCAGGTGGCACGGCTTGCCAGAGTGTGCATCGAGATGGAAAAGCGTATCAGTGAACTTGCGCATAAAGTAGGTGACACTTCAGAACCGAAAAAGGCATCCGGCGTCCGACTCGAAGAAGATGAAGAAACAATGGAGAGTCAGATAACCGCAGTGGGAGACATAATTTGAAGGATGAAATAACTTCGCACTAAGAAATAACTTTGCACAAAAAAGAAGTAGGAGCAATTCGGAAATTGCTCCTACTTCTTTCATTTTGTGAATTATTCGGGGTCTTACGGCTGGTTGACGTCGTCGTATGTATTATACGGTGTCTTATCCAGATCGATATACCAGCAGTCAAGGTCGGCGTCGGTGGAGTCAGCGTCTACGTTGCCGATGGCGTGGACCGTAAAACCGCCGGGGTTCGCAACACCATGAGCAGGCGGCGAGCCTAAGCAAGTCTTAGTTAAACACGCGCCTACGCCGCCCGTGCAAGAGCCATCGATGTCCGCGAGTTGGGCAGTAGCACCCATCATGTACGCGTACTTGGTCTTGCCGACAGGCGACCAGCCGGCACTGTAGTTCCCCGAGAACTTCTCGGCCCAATGGTTCGTCTCGCCGAAGTAGGAAACTTGACACGTAACAATACCTGCCAGGTTGACCTTGGCCTCGCTCTGACGGGATTTCGACTGGAACCTCAGGAAGTCCGGGATAGCGATAGCCGCCAGAATGCCGATAATGGCCACGACGATCATCAACTCGATCAGTGTAAATCCTTTTTTCTTCATCTACATCTCTCCTTTCGTTTAAGTTTTGGTTTGCTCTTCCCTTTACCTTTTCCCTTACTTGACCTTTACCTATGCTTTAGATTTATCGTTTTCCAACCCTTGTATATCTTAACCCCCATTTTTTAACTTTTCCTTGCGAGGGTATTATTTGCAATTTTTATACCACATCAAAAAAAATTGCGCTTTTCTCACTCAAAATAAATCCAACTAATTGTTTTCATTATGTTAAATGCCTTTCTCCATGTTTTCGTGGCAATGTGAAATCTACTCGAAATTCATTTTAACATAGTGCTTTTGCCAAAATTCGTCACCCTCGGTGCCAAAATTCGTCACCTGACAAGGGGCTTAAGTCCCTTGCCTTGGCTCATTCTATCCCGAACTTCTCGAGCCTGTATCTGAAAGACCTGAAAGACAGCCCGAGGAGTTCAGCGGCCTTTGATTTGACTCCTCCCGCCGTCTCGATAGCCTGTTCAAGCAGTTTGCGCTCGATTTCCGAGAGTGTTTCTTCGAGGTCTATTCCCTCGGACGACAGTTCGAGTGCCACGGCGTCGGAGGGAGGTGTTTTTTCCCGCAATCTTGCCGGCAAACTCTGAGGGGTCATCACCGTTCCGGTTTCGAGCGATATCGCGCGCTCGATGATATTCTCCAACTCCCTGACATTGCCGGGATAATCGTACTCCTCGATAAGAGCCATGGCTCCCGGACTGATCGAGGATATTTGCTTGCCCTGCTCGGTCGCATATTTTTCCAGAAAATGGGTGGCCAACTTGGGGATATCTCCCTTCCTTTCTCGAAGCGGCGGCAACGTTATAGGTATAACATTCAGTCTCCAGTAAAGGTCTTCCCGGAAATTACCGTTTTTAACCTCGGCTTCAAGATCGCGATTGGAAGCGCTTATTATCCTGACATCGACCTCGATTTCCTCCGTTCCCCCGACGGGCGTTATAATCTTGTTCTGAATGGCCCCCAACAATTTCACTTGCAGGTTTTTATCCAACTCGCCGATTTCGTCCAGGAAGAGAGTTCCTTCGTCGGCGGCCTCGACCAATCCGCGCTTATTGGCTATAGCGCCCGTAAACGAGCCTTTTTTATGACCGAACAGCTCGCTCTCGATCAAGTTCTCTGGTATGGCGCCGCAATTTACGGTGATAAATGGTCTGTTCTTTCGATCTCCGCTGAAATGTATTGCGCGAGCCACCAGTTCCTTGCCCGTACCGCTTTCGCCTGTTATCAGCACATTAGCCTTTCCCGGCGCCACTTTGTGGATGAACTCATACACCCGCAGCATAGCGGGCGAATCGCCTATAATGCTCTCGAGCCCGTATGTGCGGTACAGGTGCCTTTTTAACTGAATGTTTTCGGCAAGCAGTTGCCCGCGCTCGAGGGCATTTTTAATAATGAGCTTCATGTCTTCGAGGTCGAAAGGCTTTTGCAGATAATCGTAAGCGCCGACTTTCATCGCCTCACGCGCCGATTCGGAGGTGCTGAACGCCGTTATGATAATTACCGGAACGTTCGAGCGAATTTCTTTTGCTTTTTTCAAAACCTCCATGCCATCAGCCTTGGGCATCTTCATGTCGCACAAAAGCAGGTCATAACGCTCGGTTTCCATTACCTGGATTGCCCTTTTGCCGTTTTCCGCAAGCAGAACCCGGTAGCCTTCCTTCTCAAGGGCTATCTGCAGCATTTCACGCATGCTGAGTTCGTCGTCAACTACCAGTATTGTTTCCATATCAGCCGGCAGCCTCCTTGGAAATTTCTTTTGCCATTTCCCGTCTTAACGGTAAGTCGATGATAAAATCAGTTCCTTTTCCCTGTTCGCTCCGGAACCTTATTCGCCCTCCCATGGACTCGACGCTTCGATATGCGGTGGCCAGTCCCAGCCCTGTTCCGTACACTTTTGTTGTAAAGAACGGGGCGAAAACCTTCTCCTTAACATCTTCGGCGATACCTGTCCCGGTATCGGAAACCACAATCCGCACTCCGCGTCCATCTCCTGACTTCGGCTCCGGCACGATTTCCTCCACATGCAATTTTATCTCTCCGCCGTCGGACATTGCTTGAGAAGCGTTTATAAGAAGGTTCCATAAAACCTGGTGAAAAAGCTTGGTGTCCAGATAAACTTCCAGTTCATTAGGACAAGCAATCGTTGTCTTTAACGCCCCGGTCTCCTGCGCCTGATGCTTGAAAAGCTCGATCGTTTCTTCAAGCAGTTCTTTTAATCTCACCCGCTTAACTTGCCCGGAAGTCGGCCTTGCGAAATGCAGGAACTCGGTTATCAAAATGTTTAGTCTTTCGGTCTCGCGCAAAAGTATTCTTAACAGTCGGTCGTCCTCAATGAAGCGTTGATCGCGCCTGAGCAGTTGTATCGAGCCTGAAATACTGGCCAGCGGGTTGCGCACTTCGTGGGCCAACCCTGCAGCGAGTTGTCCGACCGCCGCCAGCCGGTCGCTTAGTTTCAGTTGCTCTTCCATTTCGCGGTATGCCGTCTGGTCCTGAAAAGTGACAATCCTCCCTATATCGTGCCCTTTACCGCTCCTAAGCACGGACAGCGACATCCCCAAATAACGCTTTTTCCCCTCCGCATCAATGAATGTCATCTCCGGCGGGCAATTTTCAGGGTCGATTTCCGGGAATAATTTTTCCAAATGAGTCCCCAATATTTCCCACGCATGCTTGCCGGTTATAAGCTCCGCCGCCAGGTTGAACGAAGTGATCCTTCCTTCCGGATCAACGGTTATCAATCCCGAAGGAAGGCTGCGAATGACGTTCTCGCTCCAAGCCTCGAGTTCCTCGAGATCTTCTTCCTTCTCGGCGAGCTTAATGCCGGTACGGCGAAGTTTCTCAGTCAAGGAACTGGCAAGAAAAGCCACCAGGAAAAACGCAATGACGTTCACAATGATGTTATAGGTCAACTCAAAGCTGCCAAGCGAGCGTACGTCCTCTACGAAATCCTCGTTAAAGTACGGCAATGCTTTACCGAATTTATTGACGCCGATTAAAAGCGCGGTATAACTGGCAGAGCTAAGGCCCGCCGCCATTACGGCGCCCACGCGCTGAAGAAGAATACTGGCCGCCAGAACTCCTAAAATATATACAAAGCTGAACAGTCGGCCGGTGACTGAAATAAGAGCGGTTATCAGCAGTATTTCATAGCATACCTGTATGTAGGCGAACAGCCGGAGGTTCCTTACCCACCTCAGTATTATGCCCGACACGGCGGTAAACAGGTAGGTTACCCCTACCAGCGCATATATGCTCACCAGAGAAACGGTAAACGGCGATGAACCGGCGCGAACCTGGAGTATGGCCGTTGCACCCAATAAAAGGGTTATTGCCACCACACGAAGAAACATCGCCCACTTCAAGCGGCCAAATACTTCTTCCTGATCACCGTACTGTATAGAATAATCCGCCATACGCTGATTCACTTATTATACCCTATCAAACAAGCAAGTTCAAAATAGTGCGAAGTTCTCAGTGCGAGGTTACACATCATCCTCCATAGCGGCGGCGTGTTAAAATTCTTTACATTTCGTGTCAATTTTCCCATGCATTTGAAAAAAAACACAATACTTCATAAAAAATCGATGAAAAATGTTGCAATTTCGGTAAAAGTAAACTATTATATTTGTTTTCCTTTTAGAGGAACTGAATTACGTGGGTGGACATCAAAAGAGGTGATGGATTTTACAATGGAAATAACTGAATCTCTTAAAGCCGAACATCGGGTAATAGAAAAGTATCTGGTGGCGTTGGACAGCCTTGGTGAAGCTTTACTTCGCGGGGAAGACGTTCCTCTGGATTTGATCATGGAGACGGCCCTTCTTATCCGCGAATGCGCTCACAAGTACCATCAGGCGAAAGAGGAGATGCTGCTTTTCCCGTTTTTGGATGAACATATTGGGGAAAGTTCGCGAAACTCGTTGCAAAAACTGATGGAAGACCACAGCGAGAGCCGGGCTCATGTTCGATCCTTGCTAAGACACGTGGAAAAGCTTGAAAAAGACCAATTCGGGGAAGGTCGCCAGCCCATCGTCAAGCAACTGACATCTGCGGCGAGAAGCTGCTCGAGCGCACTGCGCCGGCATATACTGCGAGAGGACCGGGCACTCTTCCCCACCGTCGAGAAAAAACTTACCGAAAGCCAAAAACGGTGGATGTGGGAAAAGCTGGAAGAATTCGAGGACGAACGACATGGTCAACCTGATCTCGATTACTTCGAGCAAAACGCCCGGCAATTGATGATCAGGGTGGCGGACGTCGTTAACCGCGTAAAAGCCTGATCAACATCAGTAAAATAAGGCTGCTTGGATAACCTCGGATATGAGGACAGGTATTTCTGCCCGGTGGGACGACTGACAAAAAATACAAAAAACCTCAAGTTAGTTAGTGCCATTCAGGACAATCACCTATTTTTCAAAATAAGTGATTAACCCTATTTCATATGTATTCGTCGAGCCAATCCGCTGCGACCGAGGCGATATTTTGGTATATAAGCTCGACGGGCCGGTCGTCGCTTTTCGGCAGTACGAAACTATGATTCCCACCCTCGACCACCTGCAAGCTTGAAGGGTGCTCGCGTTTTTCGAGTATACGCTCGAGTTTCTCGACGTCGCAGAACGGATCGCGAGTGCCTGCGTAGAACAGCATCGGCGCTTCTATTTTCAACAGGTGATCGTAATTTTCCGGCTCCGCGCCAGGCCGGTGAATCGCGTATCCCAGAAATATAAGTCCCCGTGCACCGTCACTTTCAGCAACGTAAGACGCTATTCTCGCTCCGAGTGACTTTCCCGCAAGTATAATTGTGGCGTCGCCCATTCTTCGGACGAGTTCGTCGCGTGCCGCTCGATACGATTTCATCAACGTTTCCACATCGTCCGGCGATTTCTTGCCGACTTCCCTGTACGGAAAGTTGAACCTGAGGCAGGCGTAGCCGCGCTCCGCCAGCCCCTTCCCGAAAGCTTTTAGCAGATCGTGGTCGAGATCGTTCGCCTGACCGTGAGCAGTCACCACACCGCAATTCAACTCGCCCCCAGGCATCGACAGCGCCGCGCTTACCGAGCCGATTCCTTCTACTCCCAACCTGAACCGCTCCTCCATTTCACCTCACCGCCTCTCATGGTTTGAAATTTCAGCCTCACTATGGCTCAGGCACCCTTCTTTCAATTCACACAAAGATGCTAGCAAAAACAACCCAAATCCACAAGATGAAGATTTTCCAGAACTTTTCCTAAAATTATCCCGGATATTGCAGTTAAAGACGAAGATGAAAAGACTAATTTCTATAATTCCGATTTGATATCAAATGTTTACAATAAATTTCTCCGACTGCAATGCAGTTGAAAAGCTGCACCACTTAGTGCACCGGACAAGGGATTTAAATCCCTTGTCCGACTTGATATTTACCTTGTCTCCATCTCCAACTGCAAAATCCGGGTTTATTGCTTTTCTTTCTTCTCGTTCAATCGACGAACTATTATGGGTTCTAAAATCGGAACTAACTTTCTATACACGACGCATTAAATAATTGCGCATAACTTACGCAGGGTGTCGCTGCCCCAACTCCATTCTTCAAATAAGATTTCAACTGAATTTACGACATCATCGAGTGTCGGGAAGTATCGAT
>Ga0180432_10011425_pt1 | contig 10451 bp, 9 predicted proteins | sample SS_ome_10_FD_132414 | JGI IMG/M metagenome (GOLD analysis project Ga0180432, IMG submission 132414) | Hypersaline lake sediment archaeal communities from the Salton Sea, California, USA - SS_1_MS_2 metaG | ecosystem: Environmental > Aquatic > Non-marine Saline and Alkaline > Hypersaline >...
CAAGAAGCTCGCCCGCAAGACCCGCGACCGCCACGTCAAACAGATGGAGCGGAAACTGCTGGATTTCGTCGGGCGGCTGGCCGACGTCAAAATCCTCGACCCGGCGTGCGGCTCGGGCAATTTTCTCTACGTGGCGATCAACCTGCTCCTGGAGCGGGCGGGGGGTTGAATGTACGACGGGCTTCCAAGCCCGTCGAGGCGCGGGTGTTGTGTTGCGTTGGTTTTCGGTAGGATGGTTGACGGCGGGGGCGTGGGGTTGTGGAGGCTGTCCTGGCTTGGCGATCGACGGGCTTGGAAGCCCGTTGTACAAGCTTGTGGAGAAGGCGATGATCTCCGAGTCCTTCAATTTGGATGCGCCGCCGGGGTTTCGTGGGCTCGATCCGGAATTGCCGATCCGTGTCTACCACCGGCGGCTGCCTCATTGGCGACAGGAGGGCACGACGTACTTCGTGACGTTTCGTCTTGCGGACTGCATCCCGCAGGAACAACTCCGCGCGTTGAAGGAGTGGCGCATCGTTTGGGAACGTTCGCACCCGGAACCTCGCACCGATGAGCAGTGGCACGAGTTCGCTCGCGAAATCACGCGAAAGACCGAGCGGTGGATGGACGAGGGCTACGGCGAGTGCGTGTTCCGCCATCGCGAGCTTGCCGAGGAGATGTCGAAGTCGCTCTTGCACTTTCAGAACGACCGGTACCTGACGTCTTGCTTTGCGGTCATGCCGAACCATGTGCATCTTGTGATCAAACCGCTTGGGGAGAACGATCTGGAAGAGGTTTTGGCGAGCATGAAAGGATTCGTAAGCCGCAAGGCAAACACGCTGCTTGGGCGTCAAGGCGTGCTATGGGAAGAGGAGAGCTACGACAGGATTGTCCGGGATGAAGAGCATCTGTTCCGCGTTATTCAGTACATTGGACGAAATGGAGCGAAAGCCGGATTACCGCGAGGCTTGTGGGTTCGGTGGATTCATCCGGACTGGGAGGCGGCAGGTTGGGGATTTCGCGATGCGATGGGAACGTACGATGGCTGAACGTACGACCGCTGACTGTACGACGGGCTTCCAAGCCCGTCGAGAAGAGGCGAAATCGGCGATCGACGGGCTTGGAAGCCCGTCGTACAGCGGGGAATCGACGGGCTTGGAAGCCCGTCGTACCGGGCCATCGTACGGCGGCATCGGCACGGTCCGCTACGCCCGCACGGTCCCCCGCGACGCCGAGTGCGCCAAGAAGCTCAAAAAACGCACGCTAACGAACCTCTACAACGAGCGCCCCACGTGGCTGGACCTGGCGCACAGGAAGCTGGACGAAACAGTCTTCGCCGCCTACAACTGGGACCCCGGCATGTCGGATGAGCAGTTGTTGGAGAAGCTGCTGGCGTTGAACCTGGAGCGGGCGGGGGGTTGAATGTACGACGGGCTTCCAAGCCCGTCGAGGCGCGGGTGTTGTGTTGCGTTGGTTTTCGGTAGGATGGTTGACGGCGGGGGCGTGGGGTTGTCCCCGTGGGGCGATGATTGCCACTAAGCGAGGGCCGGGGTTTCCCCGCTCTTCCAGGCGCGGCCCGGCCGGCGTGGCCGGAAGGAAGGGGGGCTGTTCTTGCGGGCGGGTAGTGGTCAATCAGCGTCCCACGGGGGCGAGCCCCGTGGTGACGTGGAGGCGGCAGGCGAATTTCGAATATCGAGTGATGAATGTTGAATGACGAATGGGGTTGGTCGTTAGCCCGATTCATCGGGCTTTCCGCCGCAGGCGGTCTTAGGCCCGGCGGTGGATCGGGCAGCTCGCGGCCGCCATCCGCAAGCACGACCGGCGGCACCTGATCACCGTGGGGCTCGTACCCTGGAGCCTCGCCCGCCCGGGCCTGACCTCCGGCTTCGTGCCCGAAAAGGTCGCCGGCGAACTGGACTTCCTCGCCGTGCACATTTACCCGGAGAAGGGCAAAGTCGACGACGCGATCGAGACGCTCAAGGGTTTTGCCATCGGCAAGCCGGTGGTCATCGAGGAGATGTTTCCGCTAAAATGCTCGGCGAAGGAGTTCGGCCGTTTCATCGACGAGTCGAAGAAGACCGCGACCGGCTGGATCGGCTTCTACTGGGGAAAGACCCCGGGAAAGCTCGTCCTCGGGCTTCTCGCGGTCGAGCTATGCCTCTTCGCCGCCGACCGGCTTTCATTGTTCGGTCTCGAACGAGGATTCGTGGAAGTGGAAGATGGCGAAGCGGGGCGTTGCATCGGCACAGCCAAAAAGGCGGGCATCAAAGCAAAGGGCCCTGGTCAATTCTCGGTGTCGCTTGGAGAATCAAGGCATGTCGCGATTTCCCTCGATCAATTCTGGGCAAAGTACATCGATTTGCAAGATCAGTCACACATCGCGGAAATTCCGATCAAGGAGATCAAGTACGAATAGAAGTCTTATCCATCAAGTTAGGAGGTGCATTATGACCAAAAACAGCACATCTAAAAGCAAAGAGAGCAATCAAGGTGTTTCGCGCAGGAAATTCCTGGCATCTGGTGCTGCCGCCGCAACCGCGTTTTCTATCGTGCCCGGCTACGCTGTCGGGGCCAATGACCAGACACCGCCAAGCGGGAAATTGAACATAGCCGGCATTGGCGTCGGCGGTATGGGCAACGGCAATCTCCGTAGCTGCCGGGGTGAAAACATTGTCGCGCTCTGTGATGTCGATAGCAAGTACGCGGGGAAAGTATTCAACGCCTACCCGAAGGCTGCCCGGTATGACGATTACCGGGTCATGCTGGAAAAGCAGAAGGATATCGACGCCGTTATCATCGCAACGCCCGACCATACGCATGCGGTCATCACCATGGCCGCCATGCAGGCGGGAAAACACGTCTTCTGCCAAAAGCCGTTGACCCATACGGTGGTCGAGGCGCGCCGGATCACTGAGTACGCCCGGGCAAACCCGAAGATCATGACCCAGATGGGCAACCAGGGGCATTCATCAGAACAGATCCGCATGGTCCGCGAATGGATCCAGTCCGGTTCCATTGGAGACGTCAGGGAAGTGCATGCCTGGACCGACCGTCCCGATAAAGGCCCCTGGTATGCTAACTTCGCGGCCAGGGATCTGCCGAAGAGCTTTCCGCCCGTACCCGATACATTGAACTGGGATCTCTGGCTTGGCCCTGCAACAGACCGCAAGTATAGTCCGGCATATCATCCCTTCAAGTGGCGCGCGTGGCTGGACTTCGGAACGGGAGCATTGGGCGATATGGGCTGCCACATTCTGGATCCTGCGTGCTGGGCGCTTGACTTGATGAATCCAACAAGCATAACCGCCGAGGTCAAGCATCATAAGCCTGAATTGAAGGGCAAAGCATTTCCAATCGCAGCAAAAGTAACTTACGAATTTCCCGAGCGCAGCAACAAAACGTACGAAAAGGGCCTCGCGGCAATCAAGGAAAAATACGGCAAGATTCCCGAGAAGATGATCGCGGCGCTCAAGCTCTGCCCCGTGAAGCTTGTATGGTACGACGGAGACTTCCAGGTCCCAAGACCTGAAATGCTTGAAGACGGCAGGAAACTGTCGGCAAGCGGTGCCGTCATATTTGGAGAGAAGGAAACCATCATCCATGGCTCCCACGGCGCCGGAGGCGCCAGGATTATCCCGGAAGTAAGGATGAAGAACTTCAATCCCCCCGAGAAGACGATCCCGAGGGTTAGCGGCGGTCATGAAGGCGATTGGATCCGGGCCTGCAAGGACGGTAAGCCCGCCAGCTCAAACTTTGCCGACTATGGCGGTCAGCTCACGGAAATGGTGCTGCTCGGCGTCGCTGCCCAGCGTGTCCCCGGCGAGAAGCTGAAATGGGACGCGAAGAAGCTCGAGTTCGACAACCAAGAGGCGAACGAGTTCATCCACACCCCATATCGAAAAGGCTGGTCATTGGGTAGAGCTTAGTTTAGCAAGGCGAAGAAAAACCCTTCGGGAATGATCGCGCTCTCCGACAAACAAGCACCCCGCACGAGGGGGGCGCAATCGTGCCGCGACCGGTCGGTAATTCCGGGCGCTTCCGCGGGACCGAAATCGGCAAGGCGAAGTCTGTCACGCTCGCAACGCACATCGTCGAATTCGAGCAACTGTTCCAGCAGCTTGTCCGGCCACCCGGCCACCCGGCACCGAGGTGCGCCGAAGCGGCTGTTATTCATGCTGACAGCGGGTAGGCATGAGAGTATAATCCGAGGAATCAACGGGGGTGGTTCCGGCTGGTTGTCATCCGGGAGACCCCCCGGATTATTATCTCCACCAGTACCGAGGGCCGGTAAGGAGGGTCGTCGATGGATGACGGGCAGATGGAACAGACGCTTGTGCTTATCAAACCGGATGCGCTAAGACTCTCGTTAACCGGATATCTGTTCTCACAGCTTTCCGAGTTTCACATAGGAGTCAGATTCGCCGGCCTGAAAGTCGTACACGTCAGCAGGGCACTTGCCGAGGAGCATTATGCCGAGCACAAAGGGAAATCGTTCTACGAACCTCTGCTGGACTACATCACCGGCCGCAAGCACTATCCGGCGGAGCCCCACAGCCGAAGAGTGATCGCCGTCGTTTATTCCGGCGTTGACGCCGTGGAGAAGATCCGGCGGACTGCAGGACCGACGGATCCTCATGTGGCGAGGGAACATGCGCCCGGTACGATTCGTGCATTGGGGACATTGGTGCCCGTCAAAGACGCGGACGGGAACGTCGTGGGGCAACGCATGGACAACTTGATCCACGCTTCCGCGTCCCCGGATGAGGCCGAACGCGAAATCAAGCTCTGGTTCAGGCCGACTGATATCATGCCGTACATGCGGGGATGGCCCATCGAGCGTTGTGAGGGCTACTACCTCAAGGACGGGGAACTCTCCTCTTCCTACGAACCCGGCAGCACTTGCCTTCTCGCCCCCGGCAGCCTGGCGTGGAAATCCGATCTGGATGCCTTGCGCGAGGTTTCGCGGGGTGGGACGCCTCAATGCGGACTCAACAGAGTAGTGATAAAGTATATGATCAACACGGAGGAGGACACTTAGAGGCGACCGAAAAACAACATCCCGATCTCCGACGGCACGGCTCCGGTGGTTAGAGTATTGGAGTGTTGGAGTAATGGATTGTCGAACGCGGCTTCATAATGGACCGATGACGTTACAGCCGGTGCCCCAACTCCTCATCCGGCAGGGCCAACTGGCGCCGCAACTGGACGACGTGGCGATGCAGGTGGTCCAGGTCCTGGCGGAACCGTTTCACCTCGTTGCACCGTTCTTCCAATTGGACGAAGACCCCGGCGGCCGACGATTGGTTGTTCCAGCTCTGGGCCAAGACGTCGATTTCGCGCCGCAGGCCCCGCCGGAGCCGCCCGCTGAGTGCCCAAATCAACACCAAGCACCACAGCACGAGCCAGAACACGCACTGGACATAGAAACTCATCGGGAACAATTGCGACGGATCGGCCCATGAATCGTAGAAGAAATTCTTGCCCAGCCGGTACAGCAACCAGCCGAGCAGCAGGCCGAACATGCCTTCGTAGTACCACCGGGTAAACCAGCCGGTATGCCGGGCGGCAAGCCGTGTGATAACGGCTTCGAGCTGTCCGGCCACCCCTTCGACGAAGCCGGTCCCCGCCCGCTCCGCTTCCATGGTGACCGTTTCGAGCGAAGCGGCCTTGCGGTCCAGGCCGGCTTCGACCGTGTAACCGTCGAGCACCAGTGCGGCAGACCGCAGCTCGGCCGTGTCCCAGCAGTCGGCCACGGCGCGATCGGCGCCGCGGTCGGCCGTGCGGTGCTGGGCCCGTTTCTTCCATGCACGTGCCCCGGTCACCGCCCCCCAGAGTGCCATCTGGGCGGGTGTTCGCATTCGGTAGAGCAACGCCGTGCTGAGCAACCCGCCAAAACCGTGAAACACGCGCAGGACCATCGCAAAGGGGCTCAGCCCCCATCGCGACGCGGTTTGGCCCAACAGTCGGTTCTCCCACGAGCGGCGGCTGGTGAGCAGTTCGGACCGCATTTGCCTGGTCAACTCGGCGGCGAGCCGCGTTCGTTGTTCCTCGACGGCCGTCTGGAGCTGTTCGACCGCGGGGATACCCTGATCGATCCGCCCGCGGCAGTTCGCCAGGAGTTCATCGACCAGGTCGAGGAAGTTGGCCCGGCGGATGCGGTTTGCGGCCGTGCCGGCGAGCTGGCGGGTGAGCAGGTCGACCAGGTCGGCGAACTCGCCGCGCGGTTGCAGCCCCTCTTGGGCATCGGCCAACGCCGCGAGCGAGTCGACCCGGAAAACGTGGCCAACCGCATAGTTCCCCTTGAGCACCCCGCGCCAGTCGTCGCGTATGTCCTCGTCCACGTCGGCGTGGGTTTGCACAAAGACGAGCCGGGCACCGGTGGCCGAGGCGAACAGCTCGTCGGCAACCCGGGCGCTGCGGTATTTCTGCTGCGTTGAGGCAACCAGCAAGACGTCGCAATGCGGCAGCAGGTGGCGAAGTCGGGCAAGGTTGCTGCCGTGGGTTTCCGGGCCGGCGGCCTCCTCGGTCGTGTCGGGATCGGGACAATCGACCAGGACGACACCGCCCAGCGCCGGCAGGTCGCGCTGCACCAGCTCGACGCTTTCGGGGTCGATGCCGAGCATCTCCGGCGTCAGTCCCGTGCGGCAGATCAGCGTGGGCTTTGTGGTCGTGGGTCGCCGGCGGCCCGTCTCGACAACCTCTTCGCCGAGCAGGGCGTTGATCAGGGCGCTCTTGCCGGTGCCGGTGCCGCCGAGCGTGGCGACGACCAGTGGGGCCTCCATCCGCACGCGCAAGGCTTCCGCCCGGTCCTCGAGCCGGCGGACCATCGCCCGGCACATCTCGGCCGGCTCCCATGCGGGCGCACCCCCGGCCCAACGCTCCAGCCGCTCGACCAGGGCGTCGACCTCCGCGAGCAATTCGAGATGGGCCAATTCGGGACGTGCCATACTATTAAGGATACCCGATAGGTGGAGTGGGGAGCAGCGGCCCCCCGGATTCGACCGGTTTTCGCGCCCGGCGCCGGCAAATGGACGGGATATAACTCGTGTGACGGCAACGGGTTATCCGAATACCCGGCCGGCCGCTACCGCGGTCTTTCGCCGACGCACTCCCGAAAGGACTTGATCGACTCCAGGTAGTACGGCGTCGCAATGGGGCCTTTCAGAAGCGGATCGTCCACCTCCTTCATCCAGGCGTAGAGCCGCTTCGAGAGATCCTTGACCACCTCGGCGTACTTCGGATCGGCCGCAACGTCGTTAAACTCGTTGGGGTCGTTCCGGAGGTCGAACAACTGGACGTACGGTCGCGTTCCCTTGCGCTTGGGCCGCTCGGTGTGTTGCGAGACGCGTATCGGGTTGGCGTCGGTCGGGTAGACGACCGAGCGGCCCTTTTCGAAATAGCGGACGAGCTTGTAGCGGTCGGTGCGGATCGTGCGTCCCGTGTTGTCGCGGAGGGCGTGGCTGATCCGCTGGCCGAAAACGTATTTGCGAGGCGGTTTGCCGGTCTTGCCGTCGATCAGGTCCTTGAAACTGACCCCTTGGATGTTTTCGGGGATCTTCACGCCGATGATGCCCAGCAATGTCGGCAGAAGATCGACATTGCTCATAATCTGGGTGAACGTCTTTCCGCCAGTGAGTTTCGTTCCGGGTTCATACATAATCAAGGGCACGCGGAACCCGGTATCACGCAGTGACCATTTCGCGCCGGCGTAGGGGATGCCGTGGTCGGCAGTGAAGACGACGATCGTGTTGTCGGCCACGGCGCTTTTGACGAGGGCGGAGAGGATTTCGCCCACGTAGCCGTCGAGCACTCGGATGTCGGTCTGGTACCTTGCCAGGTCGTCGCGGATCTCCTCGGTGTCCTTGAGGTACGGCGGGATGTAGACGCCCTTCGAGGTGTCGGGCTCGCGGTGGCGGAAGGACCCGCCGACGCGATGGACCTCGAAGAAGCCGACCTTCATGAAGAACGGCTTGCCGGGCTTCGCCGTTGCAAGGAACTGCTCGGCCGCCTCGACCGTTTCTTCCGCCTTGTATTTCTTGGAGAGGACTTTTTGGTACCCCAGTTCGTGCGGGTCGCCTTGCGTAACGTGCTGGTATCCGTCAAGGACGGTTTTGTAGCCGGCGTCTTTAAGGATGGCCGCAATGTGCCGCTCGCCGTCGTTGAGTTTCCACCACCACGGGGCGTGATTGAGCCCGAGCATGCCGTTCGACTGGGGATATCGGCCGGTGAGCATGCTTGCCCGGCCCGGCGAACAGGTGGGCGACGTGGAGAAGTAGTTCTCGAACCGGATCCCCTCCGCCGCCAGCTTGTCGATATTCGGCGAGTTGACGGTCTTCGCGCCGTAGCATCCGAGGTGCTGGCCCAGGTCGTGGCAGGTAATCATGAGGATGTTCGGTTTGCTCGATTTTTCGGCCGCTTTGGCCGCGCCGGAGATCATTGCGGCAGCCGACACACCGAGGGTAATTGCAAGGATCGCGGACACGGATATCTTGCCCTTCATGCCTAAACCTCCCGTTAGCTTCTCACTTGTGGAAGAACCGGCTGCCCTTTTTGAACGCTTCTTGGGCCGCCTCGGCATCGTCGTAGATGTCGAGAATTTTGTTCAACCCGGTTATCTCGAAGACTTCGCGTATGTTCGGTGAGATGCTGCACAGCTTGAGCACGACCTTGAACTGTTTGCACTTCTTGTGGATGCGGATCAACATCCCCAGCGCCGACGACGACATGAACTGCACGACGCGGAAATCGAGCAGCACGTTCGGCTGCTCGGTCTTCTCCAGCGCGTCGATTACGTCCTTGTAGATTCGTTCGATGCCGGCCTCGTCCAGGATTTTCACGTCGGTCAGGTAGATGGTCAAGAGTTCTTCGGATCGCTGCAATTTCACGGACGGCGGCATGGTTCTTCCTTTCGTGTGAATGTTGTTGCGGCGCGATCAGCGGTCGATCGTTCCCTAGGGGGCACTCAAAAATAAGTTCGACAATCGGGTCTATAAAGCCGCGACCGTTGGTCGCGCCCCGCGTTACCAAGAATTGTTCCGAGCGTCGTTCGGCGCGACCAACGGTCGCGGCTTTATGCCATGTGGCAGCCGTACTTGTCGAAGTTGTTTTTGGGCAATTCCCAACTAATGTCCCGGTTATACCAAACTCCCCAGACGACCGCAAACGGCCCCGTGCGGCCCGCAGGTACGTGGTAATCGATCCGGCCCCGCCGGCCCTCACTCGACGGCAACCGTCTGCCGGTACTCCGGCACGGTAACCTCCCAGCCCTTCTCTTCGCGGATCTGCCCGGCCAGCGACAGGGCTTCGTCCTCTTCGCCGTGGACGAGGAAGAGCCGTCGGGGCGGGTTGTGGAAGTGGCCTAGCCAGCCGAGCAGTGCGTCCCGGTCCGCGTGGCCCGAGAAACCGTGGATCTGCTCCACGCGGGCGTTGACCGGGAGCGTCCGGCCGTGGATCCGCACCTCTTTCCTCCCCTCGACGATCTGGCGTCCCAAGGTGCCCTTGGCCTGGAACCCGACGAAGAGAATCGCACACTCCGGCCGGTCGATGTTCCGCCGGAGATGGAACTTGATGCGCCCGGCCGTACACATGCCCGAGGTCGACATGATGATGGCCGGCTCCTTGTGGCGGTTGATCGCCATCGAGTCCTCCTGTGACCGCACCATCTGAAGCCCGGGAAAACCGAACGGCGCGTCGCCGTCGGTGATCAGCTTCCAGGTCTCCAGGTCGAAGCACTCGCGGTGGCGGCGGAAGACGTCGGTGACGTTGGCCGCCAGGGGGCTGTCGAGGAAAACCGAAAGCGGCGGGATGCGGCCGTCGTGCCGCAACCGGCTGATGTGGTAGGTCAGCTCCTGGGCGCGCTCGATCGCAAAGATGGGGATGACGACGTTGCCGCCCGCGGCGACGGTCTCGTTGATAATCTCGGCAAGCCTAACTTCAATGTCGCTGTGACTTGCATGGACACGGTTGCCGTAGGTCGATTCCATGATGATGTAGTCCGCTTCGGAAAAGACGGCCGGGTCGCGGATGATGGGTTTTTCCTGCTGGCCGATGTCGCCGGAGAAGATCACGCGGCGCCGCCGGCCGCCGGAGTGGAGTTTCAACTCGATCATTGCCGAGCCGAGGATGTGCCCTGCGTCGTGAAACACGAACGACGCCTCGTCGCCCAGCTTCACGGTCTCTTCGTAGGACGCCGGCCGCAAAAGCGGCAGCATCTGCTCGACGTCGCTCTCGTTGTAGAGCGGCTTGACCGGGTGCTTTCCCTTGCGGCCTTCCTTCTTGTGCCGCTTCCGCTTGTAAGCCGCGTCTTCCGCTTGAATCTGGGCGGAATCGCGCAACACCAGCTCGACCAGGTCGGCCGACGCCGAGGTTGCACAGACGGGACCCGAAAATCCCTCCCGGACCAACCGCGGGGCCAGACCGCAATGGTCGACGTGGGCGTGCGTCAGCAGCAAGGCGTCGATCTTCCCGGCGTA
>Ga0180432_10011428_pt1 | contig 10447 bp, 7 predicted proteins | sample SS_ome_10_FD_132414 | JGI IMG/M metagenome (GOLD analysis project Ga0180432, IMG submission 132414) | Hypersaline lake sediment archaeal communities from the Salton Sea, California, USA - SS_1_MS_2 metaG | ecosystem: Environmental > Aquatic > Non-marine Saline and Alkaline > Hypersaline >...
ACGACGGGTATGAGATTTTTTCTTTGATCTAAACCTTTTTGCTCGGTAAGGAGAGGGAGATCGGGAGCGACGTCTTGGTAAAGGTGAAGGTGACCGTTGAGCACGTCGATAAAGTTGGCGAGCAAGATCGGCGTCATAGGCGACGGGCACCCTTCGCATGGGTGATCTAGATCTTGACCTAGACTTTGATCGTCTTTTATCTCTAGAACAAAGCACGCGGCCACTCACTCGCTTACAAAAGTCCCAAGCGGAAGCAGCTAAACCCTTTGCCAACATCTTCAGGGATGGTCTCACTGAAGGAAGATTCTCCAAGACGTACCCAACTGGATCTTCTGGCCTTTCGTCTCGGGCGTCCCTTAAGATTTCAATCAGGTGAAGCTCTTCGCCCGTTGTTAAGCGTCCCCGCAGTCCATCATACTCCAGTTGCTCAAAGGCGGCAAAGTACTGGCCGCGCAACCAAGGATCTGACATGACAATGTCTCTTTCCATCTCAAGTCGAGCTTCAGGCGATCGATCCACCCATTTCTTGATTTTAGAATCGGTAGCCATGTTTTATTGGATGAACGAAAAATGAAAATCTAGACCCATATTAAAAACATGTGCGGTAGCTGTGGATCTGGAGGCGGACTTCGCCGACCCTACTTTCGTAACCGTGCAAACCCCAACCGAAGACTCGTGAGAGGAAAGACCTCACACGGTGGATCTTCCCTCTCGACTGCTGACACCGCAAAGGTGTCAAGGGCTTTGAAGCGTGCCACGAAAAAGGTGCAGAACGCAAAGGTCAAAAAGGTCCTCGCAAAGGTGCAGAAAATGCTGCATGGAAAGTGAGTGTAACGAATGTCCTAAAGTGATAACGTCCAAAAATAGGAAACGAAATAAATTTATTCAAAATATTGAAAGAGGTTGTCATTAGAATCAGCTCGCAAAAGCTTTCCCTTAATGTTTTCTCTTTCAAGAGATTTTTTATACACTAAGTAGTCCAACTTTGACGCGGGTCTATGCTTTCGTAGAATTTTATCGGGTGTAAACCCACAATTCTGCAGTGCAACCATTAGGTCTTTGCGTTTAAAGTGGTGAAACTGCAGCCACATATAGTAAAGAAATCGTAGGAGATCGCTGAATGACATGGTTTCCTTCACGTCTTGTCCAAAGGCGGGATTCATTGCGACCATTGCCGCAAAGTAATAACACCATGTCGCGCACCATGGTAGGTCTTTTTGGAGGTCGTAGTTTCCACGAGAGGGAATAAATTCCAGGTGGAGAAATCTGGCAAGATATTCAAACAACTTTGTTTTGACTTTGTAATGGCCTTCATCCCTTTCATGTGGTTCAAAGTAAATGAGGGTTTTCAACTTCTTATTGACCACTACAACATTTGCATGTGACGCGGAGGTCTTAATTCGATAAAAATGGACTGGAATGGCAGTGACCTGCGGCCCAAATGGTTGCTTCAACCATTTACCAAGGTCGATCAGGGTGCGTTTGTTTTTTTCGCGATCAAACCCAGCGATTTCATTGTCACTCTCAGTCAGGACTGGGGGTCTTTCGGTGCTTATGCCGAGCACCCACGGGAGGAACAGCGCCGCATCGGACTTAAACTTCCAAATTGCTGGAAGTACAATGTGTGATTCATTGCCAATGGTTGCAACGTGGCTGGGAAACACGGTATTGAGAACAACGCTCATCGGGTAAAACAATACTTGTAGAGTAGTGGCGAAAGAAACCCCGCTTTCCTTCTTCATCCATTGATAAAAGTGCTCCCCTTGCCTGATCGCCTCCGCAACCCACGGGTGTTGGGTTATGGGGAGATGATGTCCCATAAACGTCTTCGGGTTGGCTCGCATCAGGCGCCTCATTAAAGCTAGAAAGATTTTTCGTTGCCTTACATTTTTTCTCACTTTTTCAAAAGTACTTAGGAGGAGGGCACCATAGACTGGCGTTCTCTCAAGAAATTGGTGTTGATGTGCCAATTTTTTTGAGTAATCTTGTTTGCTTTTCAACCCAGCTTTGCACTCAGGGTGCTCAAGCTTTAAAATCGCAATGTCGGCGAGGTTGGTGGCGATGTTCTTTAGAACATCCAGACTTTGGCCCCCATCCTTAAACTCTGGACACACGTGCCCAATAAAATTGATGACTCCGTTCCGTTTCACCCTTTCACCCTTCAATTCCCTTTTCACAATCTCTAAAATCCTCTTTGTGATAAATCTTGGAATAACGTTTTTTTTACAAGTCGATTTTGCTTTTTCGATGAAGTAACGGTTCGAAATTTCATCACAGCGGCGACTATGTTCACTTTCGTCAGCCCGAGCTTTACGGTACATTCCTGCAATGACATCCTTTTCTTTTTGGGTGCGTGCCCGAAATTCCTCCCGACGCACTTTTTGCTCTGGCGCTTCACAGGTTGCTTTCCACCGCCTATAGCTTGGTCCCCCCCGTTTAATGGGTCGACCCGTTTCTGGATTTTTGAGGGGATTCCTTCTCCATTTTACACACTTTGCTAAATCATCCTCACCCAACTCCACGACCTCACATTCCCTCTCTAATGCTTTGTAAGTTGGACCACCAACCTTAATCTTTCGTCCGGTCCTTGGGTTGACTGTCTTATTTTTTAACCAACTTGAACAATCCATTTTATATTTATAAAAGTTTAAACTCAAAGGAACATGCAATGACATGGAGGACCACGAAAAAATCACAGATGACCCCGAGAAAAATATGCGTTCAACTCGGCCACTGATCCATCTTGACCGACTCGCATGACGAAGGGTCATTTTCCGATCCGTCAAATAAAAAGATGGCTTCTGCAATTCGCTCAGGATGTGGTATCACTGCGACCTCTGGTGGTGTTCAGGCCGAGTTGGGATCGGGATGTATCGGTGTTGGAGTTTTCCTCAACGGTAACCCCGTGATGACTTTCTGGCGTGGCCGCTACCGGCAGTACTCTCCCTTCGCCACTGAGACTCTCCCCCACGAGCTCACTGGCGTGCGCTTCGGTGCCCCTAACTGCCGTACCAACGTGGGTAAGACCTCCGATCTTATCTACTTCACCTACGTGGTGATTAAGTTGCCCGGTATTACCGCGTGCGACGCCGGCCGTGTCGACTGCCGCCGTGGATCTGGCCAGTACCCCGTGGCCCGTGACTGCGATCTCGCCTGCTCGGATGAGGACAAGTCCCTCTTCCTTGAGTACGCCGATTCCGGCCACTCGTCTCAGGCTGTGCGCCTCCAGTCCGGTATCGACAACTACATGCTCCGCGTGTACAAGTCGTGCAACAAGTTCGGCCGCAACGTCTGCGAGGAGGAGGAGCGCTCTGAGGGCTCCTGCCTCTGGGCTCACTGGGCCAACGCCATTGGTCAGTTGCTCGTGCGCCAGGCTGCCATCATCATTGGCCACCAGGTTGTGGACCTCCTTAACTCTGATTTCTTGTTCATCTGGGAGGAGCTTTCGGGCCAGCCCGGTAAGCGCCTTACCGAGATGATTGGCAAGCGGTACTCCCGCGAGGATCTCATCTACGATTCTCAGCTCCAGCGCTACCTCTACGTGCCCCTTCCCTTCTTCTACACCATGGCTCCCGGAAAGGCCCTCGCCACCGTGTCGATGCTTTACACCCAGGCCGAGATCTCCATTTGCTTCGAGGAGCTCGCCAACTGTATCATCGTGTCTGGTGAGGATTGCGTCGTGATTAACTGCGAGACCGGTAACGACATCCAGCCCTGCGACCTCGAGGCCTGGGTGGACATCTGCCACGTCTACCTTGACGTGCAGGAGCGTGACCGCTTCGCCGTGGCTCCCTTCCACTCCCTCATCACCCAGCACCAGTACCTCCAGTTCCAGAACAACTTTAACAACATGAGGCTCGAGTTTTCTCACCCCATCATTGAGTTGATCTGGGTCTTCCGCCGTGCCTGCGCTGAAGAGGCCAACTTGTGGTTCACCTACACCGGTCTCCTCGGTAAGGACCCCATGGACAACGCTGAGCTTCGCTTCAACTCGTCCGTCCGCCAGCAGAGGCGTGAGGCCACCTACTACCGCGAGGTGCAGCCCTGGCAGTGGCACACGAACATCCCCGATGTTCCCGTGTACGTGTACTCGTTCGCCCTTTACCCCGAGGACGCTTCGCCCTCCGGTGCCGCTAACTTCTCCCGCTTCGAGAACATCAACCTCTCCGTGCAGCTCCAGACTGGCCTCACCCGCTACTCTGACGTCACCTGCTACGTGTTTGCCCGCTCCTGGAACCTCTTGAAACATTTTGAAGGTCTCGTAGGAACGGCCTTTACTTTATAAATGGGTGTTATCCTTTTGCAAAGCAGTAAAATATCCAATAAAATCTAAGCAGATTTATTCTCTCTTTACTTTAAATTTCTAATTTTCAATATAAACTCAGGTGTCCTCATTAAAAATGGGTAATAAGACTCGGCTTTTCAAAAACAAGCATCAGTTCGTATGGAGGCTTGTCACTGTTTTGTGCTTTTCGTGCAGATTGGATTGCCATTGGAATAACATGCGTCGATCGAAATCCAACATTTGTCGCGAGTTTCATGGTGTCGGCAACCAAAGGATAGTAAACCTTACCAATCGTTTGGTCTGAAATGACAATCACCATTTTGCCAGGTGGTCTCGTGATGACTTGAAAGCAAGTGCGGATGACTGGACCGTAGAACCCTGACAACCAAGATGGGTAATCTTTAAATGTCTTATGTGACTGATCCTTTCCTTGGTAAAGTTCCCTCGTAAAGTAAGGGGGTGACCAAAAAACAGAATCAAACCCTCCACAAAACTTTAAAAGTTCTGGAACTTCCTGCAACTCCGTTCTTCCTTGGACAATCTCAACTTTGCCGCCATCGTATCCAAACCCATCCTTTAAGATCTGATTCATGTGAACGTTATCCGGATTTGCATCAACTCCAAGGCAATGCGTTGCTTTAGATAGATGAAACCCAAGAAGATAAGACGTCCACCCAACCACCGGGAAAAATACATACTTTGTTTTCAAAACTCTGTCAAGAATGCACCCTACCGTTTCGGGAGGAAATATGGATGCCTTTGAAGTGAAGAGTTTGATTCCAACGATCACCTTTTCGCAAGAATCGACACTTCGGATTGGAAATGGAATTCGGCCACGTTGCCAAATGCAACGGACAATATTCACTTCTGTAAACTTATTGTGTCCGCCAAGAGGAGTATCGAGCAAATCAAAATACTGAATATTGCGGACAAACCTTGTTAATGGCGTCTTCGTCCGCAAAGATGTATGTTGGCCATCCGAATGGGTCTCGCTTGATTTTAAATTGGAAGCAATTTTTCCTCTCTTTCCTTCAAGAGACAGCCGATGATCAAAGTAGTCTTTCATCCACTTTTCCCTATTCTCTTGAATAACATCATACCAAAATAATAGCGTTTCCTTTGTCAGATCATCACATGGTGAAAGTTTTCCATTTGCACGTTCAACCATAACAATGGAACAAAACTCTTCAAATGTGACAGTTTCATATTCTTGAGGAATTGCTCTTGACCACGCAGAAAAGTCAAGAACGGACATTTTTGATTGTACACCCAAATTTGTATTATGTTTTTAACCAAAAAAGAAATGTCTTCCGTCGCTTCATGTTGTTTGAGATACGGAACGCCATGGACAAGGTTTTTTCATATTATTCAAAGTCACCAGAATTATGTGAAAAGTCGACCTCACATCGATAAGACTTCAAGGCCGACAACTCCTTTCCGGTGTCCTTATTGTTTTGAATGTTTCAAGACCAAAAAGGAGACCTCTGTGCATTCAAAATTGTGTGGATTAAAGGCATCCTTTGGGTGTGGCCTTTGCCCTTCAGAGACATGTCAAGCATTTTCCGATCGCGGTCTTTTGTTTCATTTTCTAACCTTCCATCGATTTGGTGCTTGTGGATTGCCTTGTCCCAATGAGCTCTGTGATTGTGTGAAACCATCAAGCTCCGAGCTTCAACGACATATCCAAGACAAACACAGAATGACAAAGGAAGAAGCAAATGATCAGGTCGAAAAAGTTGAAGAAAAACTCTTTCCAAAAAAGTTTCGTGGAGAAGATACCATCCAACGCATTCCAACCTACGTGTGTCCTTGCGGATTGATGGATTTCAGCGGAAAAAGCGGAAAGGGAAAACAGCATTTAAAAAATTACGAGAGACATCTAACAAAGTGCAAAATCGCTATCCGGGAAGGGGTCCAACCACAACAACGTGAATGTGATCTGTGCGGAAAGCCCTGCAAAACCGCAGACGCACTTGCTCAACATAAACAAAAGTGTAAAGCTAAGAGAGCCAAGAGAGCAAAGGTTGTCGAGGAAAGAAACGACAAAGAAGAATCCGGCCAATCACTCAAACCTTCGGAAGATGACCCGCTCCTCTTATCCAACTACCTGCGTTTAGCTGCCAAATAAGTTGCTCAATCACTTTGAAGGCTTTAAACAAAATGATTTCCCGTGTTCAAAAACAAAAATTGATTTGGTGTTCAGATTATAAATGATGAACTGTTGTTTGAAGATTGGAAGTTTTTATCCAAGAGTAATGCACATTCTTCGAGAACATGTTGCGAAGGGAGAAGAAGGATTTTGCGTAGTGCGAAAAGACGTTGATGTCTCCCAAGCATTCGGATGCGATTTGTGCGATTTTACCTCTCATGATAAGAACAAAGTTGGACAACATCAACGTGCCGAACATCCAATTGAACGGAGAAGAAATCACGAAAGAATTGTTTGTTTGTTGTGTGATGAGAAGTTCACTGGAGCAAACAATTCTATCCAAAAGCACCTCATTACAGACCATCAATTCGCTTCTTGTGCAATCCATTGTCCGTTTGAAGGATGTACAGAAGTCTTTGCATCCAAAGCAGGTCTCGTTGGCCATTTAAAGAATAAGACAGGCCACAACTGCAATCCGCTTAAAGCACAATCAAAGGGAGAAGAAGCTTACTTAAAGGTTTACCCAAAGACATTCAATGGGGAGAAAACAAAAGTCAAACGCAAAATTAAAGATTGGAGTTGTGTTTGTGAAGCTTTCAACGATGAAATGGATCGACGTGATCGAGAAAATGGATACACTGTCAACCGAAAACAAGCATTTTTGAGGCATCATCGACATTGTGAAGAGTTTCAAACATACCTCGTTGAACATGAAGAAGAGTGTAAGAAGCGGTACGGAAAGGCTTTGGATGGGTATTTTTGCGGAAAATGCCCCGACCTACCTCCATTCAGCGAACCATGTGCCCTTGCAAACCACATCCGGAAAGTTCATGTAAGTCGTGACGTACCGTGCCCGGTTTGTGGGAAGCTAATTCGTGACTACAATCTCCAAGGTCACATTGATGATCAGCATAACCCAGACATGACGTACCCATGTGAATTTGACGGATGTGACGAGGAACCCTTCCCAACAAAAGCGGCTCTTCGATATCATGTTGAGAGGAAGCACCAAGAGAAGCTTTCATGTGACACCTGGTACGATCCCGAGACCAAAGAAGAAATTGATAAGGAGCATCCATCCGCTGTTCTGTGCACCCATAAGTGTTTCGGAAGAGGATCAATGTGGGTGCATCGGAGACGGATTCACGGTCCCAAAAAACACAAATGTGAGTTTTCATTTTGCAGCGCGGCGTTTGGAACGGCAAAGGCACTGAGAGTTCACATCAGAGAGAGCCACACACCAAAATACCAGTGTTTCTTTTGTGATGAAAAAACAATCACCCTTCCCGAACTTCGTGATCACCTTTTGACTCATCAAGGAAAGAAAAGAAAGAAGTGTTCTTGTAGTGAATTGTTTTACGAAGGGGACCATCTGAACCATCACCAAGCATGTTGTGCAAAGGGTGAAGAGGCCATGCTGCAATGCAAAATATGTAAGTGGCATCGAGTGATTTGTAAGCGGGGTCCTCGAATAAGCGAAGGTGAAGTGGCCATTGCCAGAGTCTTAACTCACCTTGGTGTTCCCTTTCGCAAAGAAGCCTCCATTTCAAAACGTGTCATCCATGATGATCCAAGCCAAAACGGAACCTATCACTTTGACTTTCGTGCGACTTTTGACGACCTTGAAGTTTTTATCGAGTATGATGGGCGGTATCACTTCAGACCCTATGCGGAACGAATGAAGTTTTTCGGGCAAGTCTACCGAGATCTTTCTAAATCGAGGTTTGTCTTCAAGTCAAAGAAAACAAAAATCATTCGCGTCACTGGAGACAATGGCGATGTTGATATGCTCCGATGCATGGTCAACCTGAATTTGACTTGGACTCGAGACGACGGATCAAAGGGATCAGCCACCGACATTCAAAAATTTTTACAGAGACATTCTCCCAAGCGTTTCGATTGGAGAAGATGGTCCTATTTTACTTTGGATGCAAATACCATTCTTGATAGATCCGGATTCCTCAAAAAGGCTTTTAAGACAAGGGATCTCTCCATGAAGGTGACCATTCCATGTGTTGTTCAAGTTGCCCAAACACTTAACCATTGCCCAGAGATCCTCATGCACGACCTTGACACTCTCGAAGAACCCATCTACTCAGAGGTTACCAAGACCCAAAAAGAAGTGTTTGGAATGAAGGAAGCCATTGCCCTTCTTTTCTTGCGTGAGAATCGCGAACTTACTTCAGATTTATTGGAATCCAACGAGCTTCGCATTGTCGCTTGCATTTGTGCACAAATGCCCGAGTTTAGGCATCTTTTGCCGAAACTTCCATGCTCCTCCGTTTCTTGCCCGAAATCTGAAAAACAGAAGAAATCGAAAAAGCGAACCGGTTCCAAGACGGAAGAAAAGAAGAAACGCACAAAGATTGAATAAATTGAGCGACAATAAATCAGAAAACCTGAAATTATTGAAGACTGTTTTTCGCATCTTGAATCCCAAGAGGTGATTGATAAAATTGCCACATGATTCATTGTCATTCGTAACTCTTTTAATCAACTTTGTTGATACATCCCCCAATGGTTTGTGATCCACAGTAAAATGTTTGGGAAATTGTTATGTTCTTTGAAATCCAATGAAGAACTCTTTCTTGGGAACTCAAGTCATCTCAAACACGTTATTCAATGGAAACACAACCGTCCACCCGACATAGATCGTGTGAAGGAAATCAAACAATACATTGAAAAAACAAAACGAGTTGATGGAATTATCTACTTAGCAGAGCTAAACACTGATGGAAAACTGATCTACGTGTGTTACGATGGAAACCATCGAAGGTTAGCACTCACGGACACGCATTCGCCTTTCCAGGTTTTGATTCATGTTTTGTGGAATGTAAATGATGCAGTAGTTCGTGAGCGATTCATCAGCCTTAACCAAGCAAACCCAGTTCCGGAACTTTACATGGATGATTCGTCACAAAATGAACATTTAAAGGTGCTTATCCAAGATGTAGTTCATGACATTTGTAAATTGTTTCCGACTCACGTGTCAACATCAAGATGTCCAAAGCGCCCAAACTTTAACCGCGATGCATTGACTGAAAAGTTAAGCCTATATTTTAAGGAACGATCGATCTATGATTTTGACCCAAGGTCGTTTGTAAAGCAACTCGTTCAATTGAATATCCGATATATGCAATCCGAAAGTGTCACCTCGAAACTCAGCGAAAGAATCCTGAAAAAGTGCCGCCACAACAGATGCTTTCTCTTTTTGAAAAATTTTATTGATGATCTTGAAGTGTAATCCCAGAATAAAGTAAGTATAATTCATCACAATTGGCCATGAACGTTTCTTTTTCATCTGAACTACCCGAACCACCCGTACCACTCAAGCAACTTCTTCAAGAAGCATCAGAAGCATCAAAAATAAAAAAAGACGAGGCTTGGAAAAGATTGAGTAAAATGTTAGAAGAGACGGCAAAGAAAAGAGGAACATTTACTCATGGAGCTCATATTGAGACCTTAGGTCCATTGACACCTGATGATTTGGAAAAGATGGGATTTCAACTTTTGCTGAACTCAACCATGACCCAAAACATTATTCTATCTTGGTCACTGGATGCTTCAAACGAACCACCAAAGGAAGGTCCACCAAAACATTTATTTGATTTATCTTTCGACCGCCTGTCAAAAATGTTGACGTCTTATGCTGAAAGGACAGGCTCAAGAAAAATGATCGTTTCTAAGCATTACCACGTAAGTCCTTTTGACCTTGTAGAATGGAAACGTATTTTGAGGCGCGAAGGACTCGATATTCAACACCGTAATGGTTGTCTCATTATTGAATGGTAGGGCCTTTCGAGATGGGATGATTAGAAAGGCAGAAACTACCACAAGACGTGCTTAGTGAATATCTTTTGAAACTCTGAAATAAAAATTTAAACCTCTTCTCTTACCAAGCGAATCCGAAAGATGGCATGGACCCACTCTCCGCGTTTCTTGATCAAAAAATCTCCACCCATCCCAAGGGCCAACATCTTTACAATGGTGAGTCCCCACCCAATCGAGGCCTG
>Ga0180432_10011430_pt1 | contig 10446 bp, 7 predicted proteins | sample SS_ome_10_FD_132414 | JGI IMG/M metagenome (GOLD analysis project Ga0180432, IMG submission 132414) | Hypersaline lake sediment archaeal communities from the Salton Sea, California, USA - SS_1_MS_2 metaG | ecosystem: Environmental > Aquatic > Non-marine Saline and Alkaline > Hypersaline >...
AACTCGATAGCCAACGAGGCGAGGCAGGCGGTGTTGCGGGTATCGGGGTCGCCGGTGGTAGCCGAGGGTGGTGAGTGTTTGTTTGCCATCTACGATCCCAGCGGGTTCACCTCGTCGTTGGCGTGCGGGCTGCTGTTGCACACGGCGGGGACGCAGGGGAACGTGAGGGAGGTGCTGGACGTCCAGGGTGAGTCGCCGGGTGTGTATGATGGTGACATATTCATGCTGAACGAGCCGTCGGTGGGTGGTTACCATGCCTGCGACCAGTGGACGGGGACGCCGGTATTTCACGATGGCGAGTTGGTTGCCTGGCTGGGTTCTCTGACGCACACGGCGGAGACGGGGGCCATAGAGCCCGGCGGTATACCGGCATCGGCCCGTTCTCTTCTGGATGAGGGCTACCGTGTGCAGGGTATCAAGGTGCAGGAGAAGGGCCAGATAAACCGCGCTGCCATCAACTGCCTCCTGCGGTCTTCCAGGGACCCGGCCTACTATGTGCTTGATCTGAGGGCCAGGATTGCCGGGTTGAACGTGGCAAAGGAGCGATTCCGGCAATTGATGGATCGCTATGGCATTGAGAAGGTGAAGGCGGCAATTCAGCAGAACATAGACTATGGCGAAGATATGGCCAGGGCGAAGTTGCGCAGCCTGGTCGATGGGACGTGGCGGATGATGTGCTACATGGACTGGGATGTTGGTCCGGGGCCGAAGCTGATCAAGATACTCCTGACGGCGACCAAGAAGGGAGATGATCTTATTCTTGACTTCGAGGCCCCGCCGCCGAACCAGGGCTACTACAACTGCTATCTGCCGGGGATGTTTGGGCTCGTGTACGTGGCCATAGCCAGCCAGTTGTTCTGGGAGACGCCGGGTAACTGGGGATACATAAGGCCCATCAAGGCGTACGTTCCGAAGGGCTGCACGTTGAACGTGCCGTACCTGACGCCCTGCGGGCTGTGTGCCGCATATCCGGTGACGGAGGCTGTTACGGCTTGCGTAGCCAAAATGTACTACACCAATCCGGAGCACTGGGAGGACATAAACGCCCCGTGGCAGCGGAACTGCGGTTCGGGAGTGTTCTGGGGTGGGTTGACGCAGCATGGCTATCCCTCCGGCTCGATGTTCAGTGAGTCGTGGGCCGTTGGCACCGGCGCTGGTATAGATGAGGGGCGAGGTGATGGGTGTGACTCGGGCGGACAGATGATGACCGTGGAGTCGTCCATATCGGATGTGGAAATGATGGAGATGCAGGCCCCCTTCATCTATGTCTGGAGGCGGGAGGGGATGGATACCCCCGGAGCAGGAAGGTGGAGGGGTGGAGCGAGCGTGTCCTACGCGGTAACGCCGCACAACTCGCCCTTTGTGTTGCAGGGGTTTACCGCCATCGGGCAGTACGGCGATCCTACGCAGGCATTGGATGGCGGATATCCCCCGGCGCTCGAAAGCCCGTGCGAGATAATCAGGGGACTGGAGCTGGACAAGGCCCTACAGAGAAGCATGGTTCCGCAGAGCCTCGAGGAGCTCCATCGGATGGCGGAGGAGTCAGGTGGTACAGTCCAGGCGGTCAAGAGTCCCACGCCGGCGACGCCATTGGTCGCCCATGTTGACGTCTCGGTCAGCGTGTTCGGCGGAGCCAAAGGAATAGGCGATCCCCTGGACCGGGAGCCGGAGAGGGTTCTGGCAGACATCGACAAAAAGGTGACCTCCATCGAAATGGCCCGAAGGGTGTATGGCGTTGTCATCGACCCCGAGACCATGACGGTGGACGTCAAGGCCACAGAGGCGGCGAGGGAAGAAATCAAGGCGAAGAGGCGGCAGCAGGGCAGAGTATGGCAGGGGAAGTAGAACAGCACCCTTTCGTACCCCTGGATAAAGAGCAACCGTCCAGCAACTGTCCTCTTGGGCTGCCGTGGACTGGGGTTGGCGGATGCTCATCTTGAGCCGGGGCATACCCAGGCATCGGTTGTGCACGAAGAGGGGGACGGGGCGGGTCTTCACTTCATCTTCTCAGGACTTCTCCCTGCTGTGTTCAGGAGGACCTCGCGGTAGGGACGTTCAGTCGCACACAGATGTACAAAGAGCGTCGCGTGGCTGCAGATACATATTAGCCTCACCGTGATTGTTAAGAGAATGGGCATGATCTATTGCGGTAGGAAACGCACTGTTCCTGAAATTCCGTGCTTGACACGGAATCCAGGGGACCGCGCGACTTGCCGGTGGCTTGGCGGCACGCAGCATCTGAACGAGAGGAGAGCCTGATGATTAAAGAGTCGTTCGATCTCACCGGGAAGGTGGCCATAGTAACAGGTGCCGGCCGGGGCATCGGCAAGGGAATTGCACTGGCCCTTGCTGAAGCCGGGGCCGACGTGGTGTGCACAGCTCGAACGGTGAGCCAGATAGAGAGTGCGGCGGAAGAGATTCGCTCCCTGGGCCGGAAGGCCCTGGCAATTCCTTGTGACATAAAGGACAGCCAGCAAATCGACAGCATGGTGAAGAAGGCGAAAGCGGATTTCGGGCAGGTTGACATTCTGGTCAACAATGCCGGGCATTCCGGGGATTTCACTCCGGCGCTGATGCTGACTGAACAGGCGTGGGAGGAAGAGCTACGCGAGAACCTGACCAGCGTATTCCTCTGCTCCCAGGCTGCGGCCAGGGTAATGATGGAGAAGAAGTCCGGGGTGATCGTAAACATCGCCAGCCGGCAGAGTGACATGCCGGCTCCCGGCTCGATCGGGTACGGGGTGGCCAAGGCCGGCGTGAAGTCTCTCACCATGACGTTGGCCTTTGAGCTGGCCCCCTATATTCGCGTGAACGCCATCCAGCCAGGCGGCGTCTGGACGGAAGGGGCCGCCCCGTTTCTCGAACCGGCAAAGGACGTGATCCTGAGCAACACACCTCTCAGGCGTTTTGGGACGGTTGAGGATATCGGGCTGCTGGCACTGTACCTGGCCTCTCCGGCCTCTAGCTGGGTGACCGGCAGGATGTACGAAATAGACGGTGGACTGGACTTTGTTGCCTCGGTGTATGAGGGTGTGTTTCCTCTGGAACCAGGAAACGCTTGAAAGGAGAAGAGATGGCCAGGGAATACGAGTTTGAGCCACTGGATGTCCCGTTAGAACAGAGGCTGGAGATCGCCCAGCAGGGCCTGTGGGGTCTGGCAGCGCGGATGATGAAGATCATCGAAGACAAGTACGGGGAGGAGGGCCTCAAGGCTTTGTACGATGGGCTGAGGGATTGGCCTTTGCATGAGATGAGCGTTACGGCCAGGTTGGAGGCCCAGGGCATAGAGCCGGGGAAGGCAAGCCCGGCTCAATTCATTCAGAAGATCATGAATTCGGATGACAGTGTGTCGTTTATCCAGAAAGTGCCGCCCGTGATCGCTGATGCGCCGGACGAGAACCGGGTAATGTACAAGGTCAGATCGTGTAGCGTAGCGGATTCAATAAACAGGGAGTATCCCGGGACATGCCGGCTCCTAGCCAGGGCGTGCGTCGAAGGACAGATCAGATGGGCCAACCCCAATTTGAAAATGAGTTGCGACAAGTTCCTGTGCGAAGGCGCTGATGCCTGCGAGATCTACATCGAGAGGGTTCAAGAATAGGGCAGACGTCCCTGTGACGCTGTGCGGCTGACGTGGTGAAAGGAAGAGTGGCATGGCAAAACTGAACAAGCGTGCCGGTGCAGGCCGAAGTGGTGCCGATGTCCCGGAGATGTTGTTCTCACCCATCAGGGTCGGGCGGATGGAGGTCAAGAACAGGGTTGTCATGCCAGCCATGGTACTCGGCATGGGGGCAGATGAGGCCAGGGCGCGTGCCTTCTACGTGGAGCGGGCTCGGGGTGGGGTTGGGGCCATCACCACGGCCGCCATGGATGTGGATGCTCTGGTGAGCGAGGGCATCGCCTTTGGGCGAAGCGGGCCGCTGGATGCATATTTGCAGGCTTTGCCGCTTCTCCCGGAGGAGGTCCATGCTGCCGGGGCGAAGATCGGTGTCCAGGTAATCATATCCATGCCGCCGCCCTGGAACATACTTGAAGAAGTCCTGGCCAATCGTTCCACGATCTACGGAAAGATAAAGGTGATCAAGCCGGGGCTGCCCCCGGGTTCCGACGAGGCTATTCCGGGGAAGAAGCCGTTCGACGAGATGACCATAGATGAGATCGAGACTGTGATAGAGAAGGCTGCCGAAGCAGGGGCAAGGATCAAAGCTGCTGGCTTTGACTTCGTGGAGTATCACGGCTGCCACACGCATTTCAACCTTCTATGCCAGGCATTGTCGCCGCTGGGGAACCATCGCCAGGACGAGTATGCCGGCGATCTTGCTGGTCGAATGCGGCTGGGACTGGAGTGTATGGCCGCAGTTCGTGCTGCCGTAGGTGACGGCTATCCAATCAGCTATCGTCTGCCTGCAATGGAGGCAGAGCCAGGGGGTATCACTCTCGAGGATGCCAAGGCCTATGGAGCGGAACTGGAGAAGGTGGTCGATGTCATCAACGTCAGTGTGGGCCCGGGGTTTTCTGCCAGCCCGCGTCCCAAGGAACCCATGGGTACCTACGCCTATCTGGCGGAGGCCATCAAGCACGTCGTGAGCATCCCGGTAATCGCCGTAGGGCGGATCAATACGCCGGAGGTGGCTGAGTCCATCCTGGCTTCAGGCAAAGCTGATATGGTGGCCATCGGGAGGCAGCTCATCGTCGATCCCTTCTGGCCGGCGAAGGCCGCAGAGGGCCGGAGCGATGACATTGTAGCTTGCGATTCGTGCAGCACGTGCTATAGGGCCATTGGCCAGGTTGCCGTGAAGCCCGGATCCCCGATCTGCAGGCGTAACCCTAGAGCTGGGAAGGAGTCAGCACAGCCGGAGGTCCTGGGCAGTGGCAGTAGCAGAGGGAGAATGCCGGCGTCGTGAAGAGGGACGGGCGCCTTGAAACGAACGGACGAAGAGGCCGTGACGTGGGCAATGTGAAGTCATGTGCTGGTTGACCAGGATGGAGAAGGTCAATCCTCGCTGGGCACGAATAGAGGTGTTCCACTCCGAGTGCCCTGAAGGAATCGTGGATCGGGGGCTGTGCTGCGGCCGTAGCGTTTTCTAGACGAGCTTCGTAGTTGGCTGAGTTAACACCAACAAGGAGGGAAGTACCGATGCGAGCCATGATAATCGAGGAAGTCAATGGACCTCTCAAGCTGGCTGATCTGCCCACCCCTGAGCCAGGCCCTGGCGAAGTGCTGATTCGCATGGCCTGTGCGGGTGTCAACCCGGCCGACTGGAAAGATCGCGAAGGCCGGGTAGCCGTCTTTTTCACCATGAACTTCCCCTACGTTCTTGGTTTTGACGGCTCCGGCGTTGTGGCCAAGGTGGGGGCAGGCGTCACCGAGGTGTGCGAGGGCGAACGGGTTATCACCTGTTCCAACCACGGTCAGGGCACATGGGGCACATATGCCGAGTATGTGATCGCCGGAGAAGACCGCATCGGCCCGCTGCCCAAGAACCAGGACTTTGCCCAGGGTGCGGCTATTCCAGTCCCGGCCCTCGCTGCCTGGCAGGCCCTGTTCGACAAAGGTGGCCTCAAGGCTGGGCAGAAGTTGCTTATACACGGGGCCTCGGGAGGTGTGGGCAGCTATGCCGTCCAGTTCGCCAAGTGGGCGGGCGCCGGGGTTGCCGGCACCTGTTTCACGGAGAATGTCGACTATGTGAGGGGGTTGGGCGCTGATCTGGTGATCGATACGCGCAACGTAGATGTTGGCAAGGCTGTTCGGGCCTGGGCGCCCGGAGCTGTGGACCTGGTGTTCGATGTGGTCGGCCTGAGAACTCTGCCCAATGCGCTGGACATGCTGCGACCCGGCGGTACGTTGGTTAATATCCTCACCCTGGTGGACGATGGCGACATCGAGGCCGACATGAAGGAAGCAGCAGACCGCGGCTTCACCAAGATACTTCATTACATGGAGGATGTTGGGGCCCGGGTGCAGTTGAAACAAATAGGCGAACTGATTGAGCAGGGCACGGTGGGCATGCCGCCGGTACAGGCCATCCCGCTGGAGGAGGCAGCACGTGCGCACGAGCTGCTCAAGTCCGGCCAACTGCTGCGCGGCAAGCTGGTGCTGAAGGTGGCTGATCTGTAAACGAGGACATGAGGACATGTGGATCACAACCTGCGCCTTGTTCGGAGGCGGGATCGCTCTACTGATCTTCGTATAGGGGAAGCCTGCGCTGACCCCCGTACGTGAGGAGGGAATGTGACATGGAGGAACTGAAAGACTACAGTGGCAAGCTCAGGCCGGACATCAAGATGACCGACTTCTCAAAGGAGGCATTGGCCAGGCTCTGGGAATCGTCCGGCAAGCTGTACGTGGGGCTTGACGGGGTCTGGTACAACACTGTTCGGGAAAGGTTTGGGGAAGACACGGCAAGAGAGCTCAGCCGCCTCAACTGGCAGAGAGCTGCTGCCCTGGAAGTCAAGCGGCACAGGGAGGCGATGAATATCTGGGGTGAAGATGTGGAGAGCTTTCTCAAGTTCCTGCAGGTGGACATCGGCGGAGGAGGGATATGGCCGGACTTCAGGTGCGAGATGAAGGATGCCCGTTGCGGTGTCTTGACCATAAGACGCTGTCGCTCTCTGGAGTACTTCGAGAGGCATGGAGAGACCGTGCTGCAGAAGCACGCCTGCGAGGTGCTGGATTTGGAGGGGTTCGAGCAGGCTGCTCACTACTTCAATCCCAACATAAAGGTGGTCCCTGTCAAGTTGCCACCGAGAAAAAGCAGTGAAGATATCGCTTGCGTGTGGGAGTTCAGGCTTGGGGACTGAGCGGACCCATGCCAAGCGCCGTCTTCAGGATGGCGAAGCCGTATCTGGAAGGAGTGCGTAGTGCCGGAGTTGAACGATTTGAGCGGGTCTTTTGACCCTAACGTCAGGTTTGAGGATTTCTCCAAAGATCTGCTGCTCAAGCTGATGCATGTATGGCAGTCTGCCTGGCTCATCATGGGCGAGTCCTGGTATGTGGCTGTCAAGGAGAGGTCTAGCACTGAGGAAGCGAACGCACGCGAGTTGGCAGCCTGGACGACTGTAGGAGAGCGGGTGAACCCCAGGTACGCCAGGGTAGCCAATATCCAACTGAACACGGTGGTTGACTCCCTGAAAGCCCTCCAATTGCCCCTGGACAACATCGCAGGGGGCTGGTACGAGGCCGTCTTTGACATCAAGAGCCCCAATCATGTCATAGAGACTGTGGCACGGTGCAGGACGCTGGAAGTTGTGGAAAGGGAGGACCCCGGCAGAGTAGTAGCGCTGTGTGAGGTACTGGAGAAGCCCATGATGGAAAGGTACCTCATAAACCCCAACATCAAGGTAACGCCTTTGAAGTTGCCTCCCCGGAAGAGTCGGGACGACATCGCCTGCCAGTGGGAGTTCAAGATAGAAGCAGGAGAGAGCGGCAACGATGTCGCGGCGTCGGATGTGTCCCGGTTGGTGATGCCGGAGGGCTCCGAGGTGCCGGAGCTAACGGACTACAGCGGCCCGTACAAGCCGGACTTGAGGTTCGAGGACTTCTCCAAGGACTTCCTTCTGAAGCTGGTAAACGTATGGCAGCATGCCTGGCTCACTCTGGAGGGGGCCTGGTACGATGCCGTGAATGAGCGCCTGGGATTCGAGGCGGCCAATGACTGCAATCTGAAGGCCTGGTTGATGGTGGGCGAGCGCGTCAATCCCAGGCTCGCCAAGGCCGCGAGCATCCAGTTGGACACCGTTGTTGACTCACTGAAGGTGCTTCAGTTGCCTCTTGATAATACCTCGGGCGGGCTGTTTGTCTCTGAATACGATATCAAGACTCCCAATCATGTCATATTGACGGTAACCAGATGCCTGTCATTGGAGTATTTCGAAAGAAAGGCACCGGAGCGCATTGTACCTATGTGTCACGTAATGGAAGGGCCGATAATCCAAAAGTACTGTGTCAATCCCAGGGTGAAGGTGACACCTTTGAAGCTGCCTCCCCGAAAAAGCCCTGACGAGATCGCCTGTCAATGGGAGCTGAAGATTGAAGACTAGGGTCTGGCTTCGGGGCTGGGCAAACGAGTGGACTTGGGATAGACATCATGATTGCCAATGGTGGGGTCTGTTGTTCGGTCATCGCTCCAGTAGGGGGATGCTGGGATGAAAGAGCACAGGTGTCCTCCACACTACTGGGTACTGGGCACTCCGGAGGGGGGCATGTGCCATGCTACCTGCAAGCACTGTGGGGCCAAGATGGACTTCAGCAGTTGGAGTGGTGAGAACAGGTATCTGACCAGGTGGAGAGTGGCAAGCTGTATCCGAAAGGCGAAGGGCGATTTGGGGCGAGCCCGGTCATGATTCCTGGCTGCCTGGATCAGCAAGTGTCGGAGGTCTGCGGACCCGACGGAGACGTCTGGGCACACCGTGAGAGGGAGCAGCCGGGGTGGGGGCAATCTTGGTTCTGGCGGTGCGACAAAGCCCGGAAAGGAGGATGACAGGACGAAGCATGAGTCTAGTAGAAGAAGGCCCTATTCTACGGGATAGAGCCGAGGTTGATCAGCCAACTACAGTCCCTGCGAACCGCGAGGCACGTATTCGCCTGCGGTGCAGGGATGGAAAGGGAGAAAGGAGGAGAGAATGAAGTACTGGAGAACAGCCGTTGCCTGTGCAGTGATTCTGGCCCTGTTGGCCCTGCCTATGCTGGGTTGTGGCGATGACGAAGAAGATGGGAAGGTGACCATAAAGATAGGCTATCTAACGGACTTGACGGGGCCAGCATCGAGCGCGATGGTGCCCAACCTCTGGGCCATTCAGGATGCCTGGGAGTATCTGAAGGAGGCCAACCCTATCTCAGGGGTGGACCTCAAGCTGGAGTACTACGATACCGCGATGGACACTTCCAGGGCTATACCCGGCTATGAGTGGCTGAAGCAGCGCGACGTTGTAGCCATATTCAGCTACATGCCCCAGATCACCGACATCATATGCCCCTTCCTGGAGAAGGACAAGATGCCCGTTATGGCCCATACCGGTACAGAGGCCTCCGCCGCTACGCCCTGGGTGTTCCTGGAAGGCCTGCCCGCGGCTCAGCAGTTCACGGCATCGCTGAAATGGCTGGAGGAGCAGTGGCCCAACTACCCAACCAAGCCGAAGGTGGGCGTTGTAGGCTGGAATAGCGACTACGAGAAGAACATAGTCGGACCCATGGAGGAGTACTGCCTGGCCCGCCCCGACAAGTTCGAATGGGTTGGCGCATTCCTGTCTCCCATGGGCACCATGACTTGGGGCAGCGAGATAATAGCACTTAAAGGCTGTGATTACATAGCTCCGTGCCATGCCGGTGGTGGAGGACAGGCGACCTTCATTGACCAGTTTAGAAACGCGGGATATACTGCCACCTTCTTCGGTGGGGAAGCGATGCCCTGTTGGACGGGCCTGATAATACCGAAGGTAGGATGGGAAGCCATGGACGGGTCGTTTTCTGCCGTGACCCATCCCTGGTTTTCGGATGACAGTATCCAGGGGGAGGTAGCCACGGAGGGCGTGGCCAAGCACCCCGGGGAGACTGCTATATCTCTGGGTTACGGATACGTATCTCAAGTCGGCGCCCAGTTCTTCTGGTACAACATGATTAAGGCAGCCATAGAAGAGGTGGGCCCTGAGAACGTTACTGGCCAGTCCTGCTACAACTCGTTCGAGAACTTCCATATCACCCTACCTGACAGTCCGGAGAAGGGGTTCACCCCGACCAGCCGGGTCGACATGCAATATGCGAGGGTGTACGAGTGGAGCGCCGCTGCCCAGGACCTTGTACAGATTTCGGACTGGTTCCTGGCACCGGAATAATGGCTGATAGAGACTCTAGCTGATCCGGTCAAGAGAGAGGCGGCAGGCCGCGCGCTGGGCTGGAGACGGCCTTAGGGTCTCTCTTGGGGAGACTTGGGCTGAGCAGCCGCCAGGAGTAGATGCCCTGCGCCCTGGAACATGCCGCGAGGTACGGACGAATGGCGGCCATAACCTGTGGCACGTTCCTGTGGGCCCGCGATGAACAGCGTCGTTGTCTCAGCACCGTACAGAGTGCCTGGGCGCTGGCATCACGGGCTTGCCCCGGTGTGATTGCGAGCGAAGTGAGGCAGTCACGCCGGGTGGGGTAGCCCGCCCCAGAGGCTTCGTTCTCGGAGCAGGTGGGTCGAGGCCGGAACTGAGCAAAGCGGGGCCTGGGCAGTGTGACTGAAACTCATGATGCCGAAGGACCGTTACCTAGAAAATGAGCTTGTCGGGGCTGGTGTCGCAACGCGTCGTGAAGAATTTCCTGGGATTTGGAGCTTCTCTACTGTTCTCCCTCCCCTGGCGGGAGGGAGTTAGAGGGAGGGGGACCGGCCCATTCCTACCGGCACTCTGATGTTTGAGAAGAGATTGGCCGTGGAAGTGGACGGTGGACAGCATGGCGAGGAGGCGATT